>Ga0310826_100283_pt1 | contig 64434 bp, 42 predicted proteins | sample WT_ome_FD_201306 | JGI IMG/M metagenome (GOLD analysis project Ga0310826, IMG submission 201306) | Sorghum-adapted microbial communities enriched on wild type (WT) sorghum from Joint BioEnergy Institute, Emeryville, California, United... ... | reverse complement strand
CGGCAGCTCGGCCTGAAACTGCCTGGCGATGCGGCTGACCAGCGTCATCGCTTTCAGCGAGTGGCCGCCCAGCTCGAAGAAGTGGTCGTTCCGGCCGACCTTCGGGACGCCGAGCACCGCCGACCAGACGGCGGCCAGTTCCTGCTCCAGCGGGGTTTCCGGCGCCTCGTATTCGGCCGTCCGCCACTCCGGCTCCGGCAGCGCCTTCCGATCCACCTTGCCGTTCGCGGTGAGCGGCAGCCGGTCCAGGAAGACGAAGGCCGACGGGATCATGTACTCCGGCAGGAACGCCGCGAGATGCCGCCGGAGCTCCTCCTGCCCGAGCGGCCCCTCCGGCACCACGTAGGCGCACAGGTACGGCGTCTCTCCACGGTCCCGCCGCGCCATCACGTAAGCCTCCCGCACGCGCTCATGCCCCGCCAGCCGCCGCTCGATCTCGCCCAGCTCGATCCGGTACCCCCGGATCTTCACCTGGAAATCGATCCGCCCCAGGTACGCCAGATTCCCGTCCGGCAGCAGCTTCGCCAGATCCCCCGTCCGGTAAATCCGTCCCCCCGGCACGAACGGGTCGGGCAGAAACCGCTCTGCCGTCAGCTCCGGCCGGTTCCGATACCCCCGGGCCAGTCCCGCTCCCGCGATGTACAGCTCGCCCGGCGCGCCCGCAGGCTGCGGCTGCATGTGCTCGTTCAGCACATACGCCTTCAGCGGCGCCAGCGGCCTGCCGATGTTGCTGATCTCCGACTCCGTGTCGGCCTCCGTGATCTCCTTGTAGGTCACGTGCACCGTCGTCTCCGTGATGCCGTACATGTTCACCAGCCGCGTCTGCGGGTACGCCGCCTTCCACTCCTTCAGCATCACCGGGTTCAGCGCCTCGCCCCCGAAGATCACGTACCGGATCCGGTGCTCCGCGCGCCGCGCCAGCGCCTCCCGGCTGAACGCGTAGAACGCCGCCGGCGTCTGGTTCAGCACCGTCACCCCGTGCCGCTGCACCAGCTCCAGGAACGCCCGCGCATCCTTCGCCGTCTCCCGCGGCACCACCACCAGCGCGCCCCCGTACAGCAGCGCCCCGTACATCTCCCACACCGAGAAGTCGAAGCAGAACGAGTGGAACACCGTCCAGACATCGTCCGGACCGAAGTCGTAGGGCAGCCCCTTGTGCTTCATCAGCTGCACCACGTTGCGGTGCTCGATCACGACGCCCTTCGGCCGGCCGGTGGAGCCGGAAGTGTAGATGATGTAGGCCGCGTGCTCCGGCCCGGCCGCCGGTTCGAGGTTGCCGCCGTCCTCCGCGAAGACGGCCGGATCGTCCAGGCGGAGCCGCTCCGGCGACGGCTCGAGCCCCGCGGGCAGTGGTTGCTCCCCGGTCAGGACGAAGCGGCAGCCGCTGTCGCGGATCATCCAGGCGATCCGCTCCTCCGGGTAGTCGGGATCGATCGGCACGTAGGCGCCGCCGGCCTTCAGCACGGCCAGGAAGGCGACGATCGTCTCGTGCGACCGTTCCATGAGCACGCCCACCGGCTCGTCGGGGCGGACGCCCTTCGCGCGGAGCGTGCGGGCGAGCCGGTTGGCCCGGCTGTTCAGCTCCGCGTAGGTGAGGCGCTCATCGCCGAAGATGACGGCGGTCCGATCCGGCGTCTTCATGACCTGCTCCTCGAACAGCCCGTGGATCGTCGCGTCCCGCGGATAATCCGCCTCCCCCTCCGGAGCGCCCGCCAGCATCATCGCCCGCTCCTCTTCCGTCGCGAGGTCGATGTGGGCCGGCTCGATTCGCGGATTGTCCAGCACTTGCCGGATGACGCCGCGGATCCGGCGTTCCAGCCGCTCCAGCCATTCCGGCGCATACAGCCGGCGATTGCAGCGGAACTGCACTTCCAGCTCGCGGGCAGGCGCCACGACCAGTTCGAACGGATAATTCGTGTGCTCGGACACGGCGCTGTCCGTGATGCGGATCGTTCCCCCCGCCGACGCGTCCTCCAGCGGATAGTTCTCGAACGCGAGAATATGGTGGATCAGATTGTCCCGGAGCGGCGTGACGGACTGGATGTCGGCCAGCGGCACAAACCCGTGGCGGGCGGCTTCCACGGCTGATTCGTGGACGTCCGCGACGAGTTCGGCGAACGAACGGCCCGGCGCCGTCCGGATCCGCCGCGGAATCGTGTTGATGAACAGTCCGACCCGGTTTTCCATTCCCCGGACTTCGGGCGTCCTCCCCGAGATGACCGCGCCGAACACGACATCATCGGTGCCGTTGTAACGCTGCAGCACGATGCCCCATATCGTCTCGATCACGGCGTTCAGCGTCGTGCGGGTGGAGGCGGCCAGCTCCTCCAGCCGCCGCGTCGTCCCTTCATCGATGGTGAATCTGTGCACGTACGGAATATAATCGGGGTCGGAGCCGGCCCCGGACGGCACCGACGGAAGCGACGCCTGCGTGTCGCAATCCCGGAGCGCCGCTTCCCAGTAAGCCAGCCCCTCCCCTTCCCGCCGCTCCAGCCAATCGAGGTATTCGCCGAGCGGGCGGACGGGAGGAAGATCGGGCGCAGCGCCGCGCAGGAAAGCGTCGTAGACGCCGAGCAGCTCGCGGGCCAGAATGCCGAGGCTCCAGCCGTCCATGATGATATGGTGGAAACTCCAGACCGCCTTCCAGGCCGTCTCGTCCCACCTGAACAAGGCGAAACGGACCAGCTCGCCGGCGAGATCGAACCCTCTCCGCCGGTCCTCCTCCATGTAGGCCGCAAGCCGCTGATTGCGCTCCGCTTCGTCAAGGCGGGACAGATCCTCGTGGCGGAAGGACACGTCGCGGTGTTCCAGGACCACCTGCACCGGCCGTTCCGTCCCCTTGTGCAGGAACACCGTCCTGAGCGCCTCGTGCCGGGCGACCAGATAACGGAAGCTCTTTTCCAGCACGGTCGGGTCGACGGGCCCCTCCAGGCCCAGCAACACCTGCTCATGATAAGCGCGCGATTCCGGATGGAGCAGCGCGTGGTAATACATGCCTTCCTGCATCGGCGTCAACCGGTAAATGTTGGCAACGTTTGCTCCCATGGCTCCCTCCGCTTCCCGTATGGATTGGCCTGCCCCATGTCCGACGATCTACCGTTCTTCGAGCAGGCCCAGGATATTGTCGAGGTCCTCCCGGTTCAGACCCTTGTAGTGGAAATCCGTCGGCGTCGCGCTCCTCGTCTCCTTGCCGCAGCAATGGTTGATGATGAGCTCGAGCCGTTTTCTGACCAAATCCGCCAGCTCCTCCACCGACTTCCGCCGGAAGAGATCGGGACGGTAGACGAACTCCGCCGAAAGCCGCCCCCCCGCGACCATCGCGTTGATTTCCAGCGCATGGCGCTTCGCGATGCCGGCGCCCGTCTCCCGGCCCCTCGGCAGATCCGACACGGCGAAAACGGATCCGTCCGCCTCGTCGAACCGCCCGAGGTAGTTGAAGAGCACTTCCGGCTTCACGCTGAACGCGAGGGGGGAGCCTTCCTCCTTCGCCGCGCGGGACAGGCGTTCCAGAATGCCGTATCCGATCCCCTTCCCCGGCACCCGGCGCAGGCCGTCCTTCATCCGGACGATCGCCTCATCCAGCCCGTCCGCGCTTCCCGCGTCCAGCAGGAACGGGAAAATCGCCGTGAACCAGCCGACCGTTCGGGACACGTCCACGCCGTCGAACAGGCTTTCCCGGCCGTGCCCCTCCACGTCCACCAGGAAGCGTCGGACGCCACGCCAGTCCCGGACGGCGAGTCCGAGCGCGCAGAGCAGCAGATCCCGCGCGTCGGTGCCGAACGCGTGATGGGCTCCCGTCAGCAGTCTGGCGGTATAGTCCGGATCCAGTTCCACCCTGACGGGCTCCGGCCGTTCGTCCGCCTCCTCCGGACGGATGTCGTCCGCGGGCAGCGCCTCCGCCTCCTTGCGCTCCAGTTCCGCCCAATACGGGATCTCCCGGCGCAGCATGGCGGAATCGGCGTATTCGGCGAGACGGTCGGACCAGGCCTTGTACGAGCTGCTTTTGGCCGGAAGCGAGATGTCGGCTCCCTTGAGGGCCTGATCGTACGCCGTCGCCAGATCCTCCAGCAGGATGCGCCACGACACCCCGTCCACGACGAGATGGTGGATGACAATGAGCAAATGGTCGTCCGCCACCGTGCGGAACAGGGCCAATTTCCACAGCGGTCCGCGCGTGATGTCGATCGACGCCTGGATCCGGTCCGCCTCCCGCTCCACGGCAGCGCGGAGCTTCTGCCCGTCCTTAAGCCGCGTCAGGTCGTGCACTTCGCACTCCACGGCGAACGCGTCCGGTTCCCGCACGGATTGCACGATCTCCGGACCTTCGGTCGCGAATACGGCGCGCAGCATGTCGTGATGCGCGACGATCTTGCCGAAGGCCGCCTTCAGCGCCCGCTCGTCAATCCGCCCGGCATGCCGCAGCATGACGGACTGGTTGTAATGCCGCGCCGCGGACCAGTCCTGTTCATCGATCAGCCACCGCTGGATCGGCGTCAGTCCGACGGTTCCCGTGACGGGCTCCCGCCCGGCGGCCGGCGACGCCGCTTCGACATGCCGGCTCGCCTCCCGGATGGTCGGGTATTGGTACAGGACACCGACGTCCAGCTTCAGGCCGCAATCGTTCTGGAGGCGCGACGAAATCTGGATCGCCTTGATCGAGTCGCCGCCGATCTCGAAGAAATGATGGTCGATGCCGATGCCGCTTACCCCGAGCGTCTGCTCCCACACGCGGACGAGCGCCTCCTGCACGTCGTTCTCCGGCGGGGCGTACGGCGTGTCGGAATGAAGCAGGGGCTCCGGCAGCGCCTTCCGATCCACCTTGCCGTTCGCGGTGAGCGGCAGCCGGTCCAGGAAGACGAAGGCCGACGGGATCATGTACTCCGGCAGGAACGCCGCGAGATGCCGCCGGAGCTCCTCCTGCCCGAGCGGCCCCTCCGGCACCACGTAGGCGCACAGGTACGGCGTCTCTCCACGGTCCCGCCGCGCCATCACGTAAGCCTCCCGCACGCGCTCATGCCCCGCCAGCCGCCGCTCGATCTCGCCCAGCTCGATCCGGTACCCCCGGATCTTCACCTGGAAATCGATCCGCCCCAGGTACGCCAGATTCCCGTCCGGCAGCAGCTTCGCCAGATCCCCCGTCCGGTAAATCCGTCCCCCCGGCACGAACGGGTCGGGCAGAAACCGCTCTGCCGTCAGCTCCGGCCGGTTCCGATACCCCCGGGCCAGTCCCGCTCCCGCGATGTACAGCTCGCCCGGCGCGCCCGCAGGCTGCGGCTGCATGTGCTCGTTCAGCACATACGCCTTCAGCGGCGCCAGCGGCCTGCCGATGTTGCTGATCTCCGACTCCGTGTCGGCCTCCGTGATCTCCTTGTAGGTCACGTGCACCGTCGTCTCCGTGATGCCGTACATGTTCACCAGCCGCGTCTGCGGGTACGCCGCCTTCCACTCCTTCAGCATCACCGGGTTCAGCGCCTCGCCCCCGAAGATCACGTACCGGATCCGGTGCTCCGCGCGCCGCGCCAGCGCCTCCCGGCTGAACGCGTAGAACGCCGCCGGCGTCTGGTTCAGCACCGTCACCCCGTGCCGCTGCACCAGCTCCAGGAACGCCCGCGCATCCTTCGCCGTCTCCCGCGGCACCACCACCAGCGCGCCCCCGTACAGCAGCGCCCCGTACATCTCCCACACCGAGAAGTCGAAGCAGAACGAGTGGAACACCGTCCAGACATCGTCCGGACCGAAGTCGTAGGGCAGCCCCTTGTGCTTCATCAGCTGCACCACGTTGCGGTGCTCGATCACGACGCCCTTCGGCCGGCCGGTGGAGCCGGAAGTGTAGATGATGTAGGCCGCGTGCTCCGGCCCGGCCGCCGGTTCGAGGTTGCCGCCGTCCTCCGCGAAGACGGCCGGATCGTCCAGGCGGAGCCGCTCCGGCGACGGCTCGAGCCCCGCGGGCAGTGGTTGCTCCCCGGTCAGGACGAAGCGGCAGCCGCTGTCGCGGATCATCCAGGCGATCCGCTCCTCCGGGTAGTCGGGATCGATCGGCACGTAGGCGCCGCCGGCCTTCAGCACGGCCAGGAAGGCGACGATCGTCTCGTGCGACCGTTCCATGAGCACGCCCACCGGCTCGTCGGGGCGGACGCCCTTCGCGCGGAGCGTGCGGGCGAGCCGGTTGGCCCGGCTGTTCAGCTCCGCGTAGGTGAGGCGCTCATCGCCGAAGATGACGGCGGTCCGATCCGGCGTCTTCATGACCTGCTCCTCGAACAGCCCGTGGATCGTCGCGTCCCGCGGATAATCCGCCTCCCCCTCCGGAGCGCCCGCCAGCATCATCGCCCGCTCCTCCTCCGTGACGAGATCGATCTCGCCAATCGCCGCCATGCGGTTGTCGGCGAAGGCGCGCAGGACGCGGCGGTAATGCTCCGCCATCCGCTCCGCCGTTCCGCGGTCGAACAGCGCCGTATCGTATTCCAGCTCGCCCCGGAGCCCGTCGCCGGTCTCCTTCACGATCAGGGTCAGATCGAATTTCGCCGTCGTGTGCCGAGGCCCGTACGGCCGGATCCGGACGCCTTCCATCTCCGGCACGTCCGGTTCGGCGTGCTCCATGCCGAACACGGTCTGGAACAGCGGATGCCGTCCGGCTTCCCGCTTGAGCTTGAGCTCGCCGATGATCGTCTCGGCCGGAAGCTGCTGGTGGTCCAGCGCCTCGAGGCACAGATCGCGCACTTCGCGCAGGAAATCGCCGATCCGCTTGCCGGGTTCCGGCCTGCACCGCAGCGGCAGCGTGTTCACGAACATGCCGACATGATGGCGAACGTCCGCATGGCCGCGGCCCGACAGCGGCGTTCCGACCACAATGTCTGTCTGGCCGGAATACCGGGCCAGCAGCACGTGAAACGCCGCAAGAAGCGTCATGTAGAGCGTCGCGCCCGTCTCTTCCGCGATCTTCCGGAGCGCGGCCGTCTCGTCCGGCCCGATCCCGAACGCGTGCAGCGCCCCTTCAAACCGCCGGACCTGCGGCCGCGGGCGGTCCGTCGGCAGATCGAGCGCGGGCACGCCGTCCCGGAATTGCTCCAGCCAGAACCGCTTCGCGTTCTCCAGTCCGCCGCGCTCCTCCAGGTCGTGCAGCCATTCGGCGTAATCCCTGAACCGGACGGCGAGCGGCTCGAGCGGCCGGCCGTTGTACACGTCGGCCAATTCGCGCATGAGCATCTTCACGGACAGGCCGTCGGCGACAATGTGGTGCAGATCGACCCAAAGCAGGTGCCGCCGCCCGCCGGTCCGGATGACGGCCCCCCTCAGGAGCGGAGCCTCGCCCAGATCGAACGGGGCGGTGAGCCGGTCGATCCATTGTTCCGGCGTCTCGCCGGACGCTTCGGCGTCGATGACGGCCAGACGGAAATCGACTTCGTCGTGGATGAACTGCCCCGGCTCCCCGTCCGCCAGCCGGAACGACGTCCTGAGCGGCTCGTGGCGGCGGATCAATTGCCGGAACGCCTGCTCCAGACGGGGGATGTCCGGCTCCCCCTCCAGTTCGAACACGCCCGTCATGTTGTAGGCGGTGCTCGTCCGGTTCACCTGCTGGAAGAGGAACAGCTCCCGCTGGGAGGGCGTCAGCCGGTAATGCGGCTTGGGAGCCGCGGCCGGAATCGGCGCTGCGGCTTCTCCGCCGGCCTCACCGACAAGCCGGGCCAGCCCGGCGACGGTCGGGTGCCGGAAGATCTCGCGCACCGGCACCGGCACGCCGAGCGCGCTCCGGATGTCCGCGGCCAGCATGATCGCGTGCAGCGAATGGCCGCCGAGTTCGAAGAAATCGTCGTGAATGCCGACGCGCTCCACGCCCAGCTGCCGTTCCCACAGCTCGCACAGCCGGCGCTCCGTCTCGTTGCGCGGCGCCGCGTATTCCCGCGCCTCGCCGGGGACGTCCCCGGGGTCGGGAAGCCGCTTCCGGTCGATCTTGCCGTTCGGCGTCAGCGGCATCGCGTCAAGCCGGATGAGGCGGGACGGCATCATGTACGCCGGCAGATGCGCAGCAAGGATCTCACGCAGTCCGTCCGCCGGCTTCCCATCGTCCGTCGTGTACCAGGCGGCAATGACGGTCTCGCCGTCGCGGCCCGGACGGGCCACCGCCACCGCTTCCCGGACGGACGGATGCTGCAGCATGAGCCGTTCGATTTCCTCCAGTTCGACGCGGTAGCCCCGGATTTTGACCTGAAAATCGATTCGTCCCAGATAGGAAAGCGTCCCGTCTTCCCGCCATTTGGCCAGGTCGCCCGTCCGGTACATCAGCCCTTCGGCGAACGGGCAGGGGACGAATTTTTCCCGCGTCAGTTCTTCGTTGCGCCAGTAGCCCGCCGCGAGCCCGTCGCCGGCGATGCACAGCTCGCCCGGAACACCGACGGGCTGCAGCGTCATGTCCTGTCCGACGATGTAGACCCGCGTGTTGGCGATCGGGCCGCCGACGAACACCTCGTCCCGGCCCGTCAGTTCGCTGACGCAGGACCACACCGTCGTCTCCGTCGGTCCGTACAGGTTGTAGATGCGCAGATTCGGCCGGCGCCGCACTTGCTTGAGCAACGCATCCGGCCACGCCTCCCCGCCGATCATGAGCTCGCTCAGCGGCTCCAGCGCTTCCGCTTCCGGGTCGCCCTCGAGCAGCAGCTTGAGCCGCGACGGGGTGATCTGCAGCATGTGCACGCCGTGCTCGGCGATCAGCCGGCGAATCTCGTCCCGGTTCATCTGCTGCTCTTCGCTTGCCAGCACAATGCGCATGCCTCTGAGCAGTGGCAACAGCGTCTCCAGCACGAAGATGTCGAACGATACGGTCGTCAGGCACAGGATCGTCTTGCCCGGGCGGAAATCGATCCGCTCGGCCATCCCCTCGACAAAATTCAGCACCGCCCGGTGGGAAATCATGACGCCCTTCGGCCTGCCGGTCGAACCGGAAGTATAAATGACGTAGGCCAGATGATCCGGCGAAGCCGATTCCGGCAGCGGCTCCACGCTTCCCGCGAAGAACCGGTCGTCGACCGCAATTCGCCGGTATTCGCCGCTGTGTCCGGCCAGATCGGTTGATGACACGATCGCGCCGACTCCCGCGTCCGCCAGGATATCGCGGATCCGGCCTTCGGGATAGTCCGGGTCGATCGGCACATAGGCGGCGCCGGCCTTCAGGATGCCCAGCAGCGCCGGAAGGAGTTCCGGCGTCCGGCGCATCATCAGCCCGACCGTCATGCCGGGCCCGACGCCCGCTTCCCGCAAGCGGCGTGCGGCTTGGTTGGAGCGTTCATCCAGCTCCCGGTACGTCATCCGGACTTCGCCGCACACCAACGCTTCGGCGTCCGGCGTTTCCGCCGCCTGTCGCATGAACCGCTCGTGCAGCGTCGTGATCTTCCCGGCGTAGTCCCGATGCGTGTCATTGAATTTACGGATCAGCATCTCCCGTTCGTCGGGCGGGATCATGTCGAGCTCCGCGAGGGCAGCGTCCCCGCCGTCCAGCAGCGCGTCGGCCATCGAGGACGCCAGCGTCCGGTAATGCCCGAGCAACCGGACCACGGTGCTTTCCCTGAACAGATCCGTCCGGTAATCGGCATGCGCCCGCAACCGGCCGTCGCGCTCTTCGACGGTGATCGTCAGGTCGAGTCCCGCCGCGCCGGCGTTCAGCTCTTCGGGCGTCCAGACCAGTCCGCCCGATTCGACGCGGCCGATGCCCATGTTCTGCAGGATGAACATCGTGTCGAAAACCGGATGCCTGCCCGGATCGCGCTCGACCTGCAGCGCCTCGATGAGCCGCTCGAACGGGTAATCCTGATGCTCGAACGCTTCCGCCACGCCCGTCCGGATTTCGTCAAGGAACGCGCGCAGGCTTTTGTTCCCCGTCGGATGGCTGCGGATCGCCAGCGTGTTGAGGAACACCCCGACCACCCGTTCGATGTCGGGATGTTCCCTTCCTGAAAGCGGGGTACCGACCAGAATGTCCTCCTGGCCCGTATACCGGTGCAGCAGGATATGCCAGGCCGCCATCAGGAGCATATAGAGCGTCGCCCCGGTCCGGTCCGCCAGCTCCCTGAGCCGCGCCGACAGCTCTTCGGACATCCGGATCGACGCGCGGGCGATCGGCGCGGCCGTCGTCTGCGGCCGCGGCGCGTCCGTCGGAAAGTCCAGCAGCGGCAGCCCGCCGCCCAGCTTCCCGAGCCAGTAGCGCTCCTGCGCCTTGAGCCGCTCCGATTCGAGCCGGCGCGCCTGCCATGCGGCGTAGTCCTTGTACCGGACCGGAAGCGGCGGCAAATCCCCGCCTTCGTACAGCCGGATCAGCTCTTCCAGAAAAATCTTCATGGAATAGCCATCGCAGATGATATGATGCATTTCGACAACGAGCGCGTGCCGGTCCGGCGCCGTCCGGAACAGGATGGCCCTGAACAGCGGCGCTTCCGACAGGTTGAACGGACGGATGAAAGCGGAAATGCGCGCGTCCAGCTCGTCCGGCGCGATCTCATCCCTGGCGAGCGCGAAGTCGACGGACGGATGAATCCGCTGGACGACCTCCCCGTTCTCGAGCGCGAAGGATGTCCGGAATACCTCGTGCCGCTCTATCAGCTTCTTCAGTGCCAACTCCAGCCGGCCGGCGTCCAACCGCCCTTCGATTTCCAGTTTTCCGCGCACGTTCTGCGCGACACCGCCCTCGTCCATCCGCTCCAGGATGTAGATGCGCCGCTGCGCCGCCGATACGGGATAGGACGCACGCTCGCCGGCCGGCCCGATCGGCTCGTGCCGCTCGCCCCGGCTCCGGATGGCCGCCGCCAGCCCGCGGATGGTCGGATGCCTGAAGATTTCGCCCGCCGGGACGGCGACGCCGAACGTCTGCCGGATCTTCGCAAGCAGGATCGTCCCCTGCAGCGAATTGCCGCCAAGGCGGAAAAAGGAATCGTCGGGACCGATCCGTTCGACGCGCAGCACTTCCCGCCACAGCCCGATCAGCTTCGTTTCCGTCTCGTCAAGCGGCTCCGCCGGTTGAATATCCGGGACGTCCGGTAGCCGATCGAAGTCGACGTTGCCGTCGTCCCCGACCGGCAGCCGGTCGAGTACCACGATGCGGTCCGGCATCCATTCGTCCGCCAACTCCCCGGCCAGTGCTTCCCGGCATGACGCCTCGTCCAGTCCGGCACCGCATCCGCCGAGCCAGACCACCAGCCGACCCGGTCCGCCCGCGGCGTCCGCTATCTGCGTGACGGCGCATTGGGCGACGCCCAGCCGGCGGGCGATCCAGCGCTCCAATGCCTCCGTCGGGGCTGCTTCTCCCCGCGGGCCCGCGACCGTCCGGCGCATGTCGCCGACGATCTCCACGGTTCCGTCCGGCATGCTCATCGCCGCGATGCCGGTCGGCGTCCGCAGCCCGCCGATTACGGCATGCAATTCACCGATCACGCCGTAGGGCGCGGGTTCCCGATCGGCGTCGACAATTTCGAACCGGACCGCGTCGCGGCCGGCGTATTCCGCGTCCCGGATACGGCCGCGGGCGCGTTCATGGAACGTACCGGCATTGCGATCCCACAGTGCGCGCAGCGAATCGCGGTCATCCGTGGTCAACGGGGACATCCGTGCCGTCCGCTCGCGGCCGCGATGCTCCGCCACGCCGCGCAGCATTTCCAGGAAACCGTCCGCCCAGCGCCGCACGGTTTCCGCATCCGCGAGATCGACGCTGTAATCGAAGTCGAACCAGAGTTGCCGGTCGATCTCCGTCACGTTCAAGAACAGATCGTAATGCGAATGGCGAACGGGGCAGGGCACCCATTCCATCGCCAATCCGGCAAAAGCGTTCCCGCGCACCGGACGGTCCATGTTGAACAGAAGCCGGATCAGCGGAACGAACGGCAGCGACTCCGCCACCCGCGCGTAGGAGACGGCGCGGAGACGTTCGATCCCATCCATCCGCTCCTTCACGCGCTCCACGAACTCCGCGAACGTTTCCCCTTCGCTCAGGCTCGCCTCGACGGGTACAATATTCACGCAATGGCCGATCACGTTCGACCGGCCGAAGTCGGCCTGGCCGGCCAGGGGGATGCCGATCAGCATCCGGCCGCCGCCCGACAGCTTTCGCACGAACAACTGGAAGGCGGCCAGCAGAAGGACGAACAGGCTCGTCTTCAGCTCCGCGCCCGCCTCGCGCAGCCGACGCGTCAGCAACCGGTCAGCCGTGAAGGTGTGCCGCGCGGCGCGGAAGGTGCGCTTACGCCATCCGCCATCCCTGTATGGCAGTCTTCCTTGACGGACCGGAGCGGCGAACATCCGCGCCCAGAAGGCCTTCGCCTCCTCGAATGCCGGCGTCTCCTCCTGTTCCCGGCGCCACTGGAGATACGCCGTGTACGGGACCGGCTCTTCCCATTCGGGGCTCCGGCCTTCGCCGTACGCCGCGTAAGCCCGCTCCAGCTCGGAGGCGAATACGGCGATGGACCAGCCGTCGGCGATCAGGTGATGGAACGTAAGCGCCAGCAGATGCCGGTCGGCGGCCTCCCGCAGCACGCCGATGCGGAAGAGCGGCGCCCCCGAAGCCGCATCGAACGGCAGCGAGGCTTCCTTCTCCAGCCATTCCGCGGCCGTCCGTTCCCGTTCGGCCGGATCGCGGCCGGAGATATCCTCGAAGGTGAACGGCACGTCGATCTCCGGCAGGATGGCCATCGATTCGCCGTCCGGCGCGACGACCATGCGCAGCGCCTCGTGCCGGCCGGCCACGGCCGCCGCGGCCGCCCTGAGCCGCGCGACGTCCAGCGGACCGTAGAGCCGGATGGCCGCCGACTGGTTGAGCGCGGCCGAACCGGCGTCGCCCGCACCGGACGCCAGCATGAGCTGCCGCATCTCGCCCGTCATCGGCACGGTGCGTACGGCCCCGCGGCCGGGCTCGCCGCCGTCCCCCGGCGGCTCGGGATTTCCCGGCAGGAAGCCTTCGCGCGTGAGCGTCCGGATGGTCTCCTGCACCGCCCGCACGATCGCGCGGATATCCTCGTCCTTATGGGCGGTGGACAGGAAGCAGTTCCGGCCTTCCCAGATGTAGATGCCTTTATGGATGAGATGATGGAAGAACAATTCCAGATCGTGGAACGACACAAACCGGAAGAGGCTGCCGAAATGGACGACCTGGATCGGAACGTTCGATTTCCGGAACCAGGCGTTCAGCTCGGACGCCATCTCCTCCGTCCTCCGGTTCAACTCCCGGTACAGCGCCTCTCCCTGTTCCTTCAGATGGCGGAGGACGGCGAGCGAGGCGGCCATCGTCACCGGGTGCGTGCAGAACGTACCGCCGACAAACGTCCGCCGGTCGGCCCGATCCGGCACGGAATCGTCGCCGAACCGCCACGATCCGCCGTCGATCGCGTCCATGAACGACGCCTTGCCGGCGACGATGCCGATCGGCATGCCGCCGCCGACCACCTTGCCGTAGACGACGAGGTCGGCGTCGACGCCGAAGTGGGCCTGGGCGCCGCCGGGGCCGATCCGGAAACCGGTGATCACCTCGTCGAAGATGAGCGCCGTACCCGACCGCCGCGTGATCTCCCGCAACTCGCGCAGATATTCCCCCGGCTGCAGATCCGGACGGCGGCTCTGAACCGGCTCGACCAGCACGGCTGCCAGTTCGTGCGCGTGCTCCCGGATGTAGTCCAGTGAATCCCGGTTGTTATAGTGCAGGATGACCGCGTCCTGCAGGTAGGACGGGATGATGCCGGGCGCCATCGGTACGGCGCCGTACGCTTCCGGATGGGCCACACCCAGCACGCCGTCGAACGTGCCGTGATAGGAGCCCGCGAACAGGGCGATCTTCGTCCGGCCGGTCGCGGCCCGGGCGACCCGCAGCGCCACCATGACCGCCTCCGTGCCGGAGTTGTAGAACGCGACCCGCTCGACGCCGGTCAGTTCCCGGATCAGGGCGGCAACTTCCCCCGCCGTGTTCGACATCGGTCCGAGGGGAGCGAGCTGGCCGTCCAGACATCCGGCGATCGCCTGCGTCACGAAATCGGGATTGTGACCAAACAGATTGACGCCGAATCCCATCGTCAGGTCGATGTATTCGTTGCCGTCGACGTCCCACATCCGGCTGCCCGCGGAACGGACCGCCGCGATCGGGTAGACGAGTTCTTTCCAGTAGGCGCGGAAGCCCGAGGTGAACCGGTTGTTGGCGTGCACGCTGCGCGTATCGGCCGCCAGCCGTTTCGACCCCTGCGTCCTGCGGTTGAAATCCGCGATGAATCGCCGGAGATATTCGCGCTGCCGGTCATTGAAGGGACCGGACGGGTCCAGGACGACCGGCTGATACGGCACGAAGGGTTTCGCGCCGCCCCGCTCCCCTTCCGGCCGCTCTCCGGCGGCCTTGGGCGCGGGAGCAGCCGGAGCCGATGCGGCGATTGCCGGAGCAGCGGAGGCCGGAAACGGTGTGGCCGAACCCGAAGCCCGGCCGACAACCGCCGAGGCGGTCGCCCCGGTCTGCGCAATTGCCGGCGGCGCATCCTCCGGCGCGGCAAGCGCGACGGCCGCCTCCGCGGACGCCAGGGCCGGGACCTCGCCGTTCCCCGCCATCAGCTCCAGTTGGCGGGACAGAATGAGCGAGATATTCCGCTGCTGGCTGTTCAGCAGATCGATCTGCCTCTCGAGCAGGAAGGCCAGCGAATCGCCGGCGGGGCGGCCCGCCGCGCCCGTCTGAGGGACGGCCGTCTGCGCCGGAACCGGCGCATACGCCGGCTCCGCCGTTGCCGCGGGTTGCGTATATGCCGGCGGCGCCGCCGCTTCCGCGGGCTGCGCATGTTCCGCCGCCGGCCCGGCCTGCCGCCCGGCGGCGGGCGCCTGCGCTTCGCCCGCTCCCCGCTCCGCGAGATAGCGGGCCACCTTCCGCAGGCTGGTGAGCGATTCGAAGAATTCGTTCATCGGAATGTCCACGCCGAAGGTCTGATGCAATTCCTTGCGCAGCTGGACCAGCATGATCGAATCCAGGCCCATCGTCAGGAAATGCTCGTGCTCGTCGATCTCGTGATCCGCAATTCCCGCGACGCGGCTGACCATCGCTTTCAGCCGCGCGACGGTCTCGTCCACGGAACGTTCCGCGGACACGTTCATTGCCGGCTTATCGCGATCGAGCGTTTTCGGCTCCACCCAGCATCGCTTCCTTTCGAAAATGTACGTAGGCAGGGGCACTCTGGACGGCTTCGGGCCGAAGCGGAACAGCGACTCCCACGGAAGGTCCGCGCCCCGCACGTAGAGTTCGGCCAGACGGCGCAGCGCCTCCCCGCGTTCCCCATCCGGACGCAACTCACCGGCCAGCGTCTCCGCCTGCCGGGTCAGCTCTGTCCGCATCGCTTCGGAAATCCATCCCCGGTCTTCCGCCGCGTCCTCCGGCGCGACGATCTTGTGCGATCCGAACAGGATGCCCCGGCCGGGATCGGCGCCGCGTTCGAGCCAGGACGCCAGCATCTCCTTGAGTTCCGCGGCGCTGTTGACGACGAGCGCCAGCCGGTGGGACAGATGCGCACGCCCCGCGCCCGCCGTGTAACAGACGGAGCGCAGCGCCGCCGAAGGGCTCCACGCTCGCTCGTCCAGATACGCGCGGGCCAGCTCTGCGAGCGCCGCCCCGCTCCGGGCGGACAGAACGAACAGGTGCGGAGCGTCCGCGCAGGCCTCCGGCTCTTTCCTTGCCTCCGCGCCGGCGGCGTCCGGGTAGGACTCGACGACCACGTGGGCGTTGGTGCCGCTGAAACCGAACGAGCTGACGCCGCCCCGGATCGTTCCGTCCGGCCGCCCGAGCGGAGCCGGTTCCAGATCGATGTAGAACGGCGTCCGCTCCAGCCGGATATGTGGATTCGGCCGGTTGAAATGGGCAAGCGGCGGATTCAGCCCGCGGCGGATCATCAGGATCGCCTTGATCAGCCCCGCGATTCCCGCCGCCTCGAACAGATGCCCGATGTTCGCCTTGACGGAACCGATGGCGCAGAACTGCTTCCGCCGCGAGTATTTGCCGAACGCCCGGACAAGCCCCTCGATTTCCACCGGGTCGCCCAGCTTCGTGCCCGTGCCGTGAGCCTCGATGAACGCGAGCGTATCCGGCATGATGCCCGCGTCTTTCCAGGCGGCCTCGATCACTTCCGCCTGCTGCGCCGGATTCGGGGCGGTGATGCCGATCGAAGCGCCGTCCTGGTTCACGGCGGTACCCTTGATTACAGCATGGATGTGATCGCCGTCCGCTTCCGCCCGCTCCAGCGGCTTGAGTATCAGCGCGGCGACGCCTTCCCCGGCTCCCGTCCCGTCCGCGTCCGAGTCGAACGGGCGCGTCCTGCGGTCGGACGATTCCATGTCCAGCCCGATTGCGATCGGCAGCAGCGTCGTGCGGACGCCGCCCGCGATGGCCATCTCGCATTCACCGGCGCGGAGCGCGCGCACCGCCTCATGCACCGCCACCAGGGAAGAGGAGCAGGCGGTGTCGATCGTGATGGCCGGACCTTTCAGATTGAGCGTGTACGCAACCCTGCCCGCCAGCACGGACGGAAGATTGCCGGTCAGGTAGTTCGGCAGCTCGTCCGACCGGCACATCGACACGAGCCGCTCGTAGTCGAAGCCGACCTTGGAATAGCCGACATAAACGCCGACGTTCCGCCCGCTCACCGCGTTCCCCGCGTATCCGGCGTCCTCCAGGGCATGCCAGCAGCATTCCAGGAACAACCGCTGGTTCGGGTCCATGAGCGCCGCTTCCCGCGGGCTGATTTTGAAGAACGGGCAATCGAATCCGGCGATGTCGTCCAGATAGCCGCCCTCCACGAACCGGGAAGCCCCCTCTTCCCGCCCCATGAGCGACAGGTATTCCCGCGCGTCCCGCGCGCGCGCCTCGGGGAACGGGCGGATGGCGTCGCCTCCCTCGGCCAGCAGTCGCCAGAACTGTTCCCGATTCGACGCGCCGGGGAAACGGAAGGCCATGCCGATCACGGCGATGTCGCCGGAGCCGGCGCTTGTCCGGCCCGCCGCTTCCCGCAGCGGCGCGTCCCGCTCCGCGCGATCTGCCGCATCCCGTTCTGCCGGTGCACTGCCGGCCAGTCGTTCGGCCAGCCATTCGGCCATTTCCGCGATGGAAGGACAGGCGAACAGGTCCGCGACCTCCAGCGGCACGCCGAATTCCTGCTCGATGTTCCCGGCCATCTGCACAAGCTGCAAGGAAGTGGCGCCAATGTCGAAATAGCGCTCATGCCGGCCGATGCTGGACCGGTTCAGAACGCCAGCGCACAAATCGTGCAGCCGCCGCTCGATGTCGCTCCGGTCCGGACCGGCGCCGCGCGCAATCTTCGGTTCGGCGTCGCGCTTCGCATCCGCGCCGGCACCACGCCGCTTCTCCCCGATACCGCGCCTCGGCTCCGCGGCGGCGTCGTGTCCCGGTTCCGATGCCCGCCGATTCGTCTCCGGCCCGTCCGTCCGCCCCGCCGCTTCCTTGAGCTGCCGGAGCACTTCGTCGAATTCTCCCGCAAGATACCGCTCCCTGAGCCGGTACCGCTGCACCTTGCCGCTCGTCGTCTTCGGCATCTGCCGGATCGGGATGACGTCCTTCACTTCCCAGCCGCCCCTGCGGCGCAGGTGCCCCTTCAGGCCTTCGGCGATATTCGCGAAGGCCGCAATCGGCTTCTTCGTCACGACGAACAGCACCATCTCTTCCGTGGAACCGTCGGCGGCCGGCACGCCGCAGCAGGCGGTCCGGTTCGAGTCCACGCCGTCGAATTCTTCCGCCACCCGTTCGATGTCGTGGGGATAGACGTTCCGGCCATGAATGAAAATGAGATCCTTGGCCCTGCCCGTAACGACCAGCCGCCCGTCCCGCATGAAGCCCAGGTCGCCCGTCCGCAGCCATCCTTCCGCCGTCAGGGCTGCGCTCGTCGCTTCCGGATTGTTATAGTAGCCGGAGGTGACGTTGCCGCCGCGGATCTGGATGTGGCCAACGACCCGGTCGCCCACTTCCCGGTCTTCGTCGTCGCAGATTCTCAGTTCGCAATGCGGAATGGCTTGTCCGACTTCGACGAACGCGACGGCGTGCTTGTTATCCGCGCTGACTTCCCGTGCCGGCCTTCCGACATTCAGATGCCGCCGGTCGACATGCACGTCGACAAACCGCTTTCCGGGTTCGGGGAAGGAGACCGCGACGGACGCCTCGGCCATTCCATACACGGTGTACATGCTCTCCGGCCGCAGACGCCAGGGCCGCATCGCGTCCAGAAACCGGCGGCACAGTGCCGGAGAAATCGGTTCCGCCCCGTTGTAGATTAAGCGGACGCTCGACAGATCCCAGCCTTCCGCTTTCTCCGGCTTGAAGAAGCGCAGGAAATATTCGTATCCGAAGTTGGGCGAAGACAGAATGGTGATTCGGTGCTGGTCGGCTTTCGCCAGCCACAGCATCGGGTGCCGGACGAAAACCGAAGTGGGCATGAGGTATTGGTCCGCGCCCAGGATGGTCGGGAGCAGATGTTTGCCGATCAGGCCCATGTCGTGGGTGAGTGGCATCCAGGAGAGGAATCGGTCCCGCGAATCGAGCTTGCTGGCCTCCACAATGCCGGACAGGTTGCAGAGCAGATTGCGGTGGGTCAGGACGACCCCTTTCGGATTCCCCGTGGAACCCGATGAAAATTGGATGAAGGCGATATCGGAGGAAGCGGCCGCATGCACGGCCCCCTTCCGCTCGCCGAGTTCATCCGTTCCTTCGAAAAAAATGGTGCCGTTTCGGATGGACTCGAGCGTCGATCCGGCGTCCCGATCCCCGTCTTTGTCCCCGATTTTCGTCAGCATGTCCAGGGTCCGGGATGTCGTGATCATGCGGGGGTTGTGCAGCGCGCGCCAAATCCGGATGATTTTCAGCCGATGCTCCGGGTTGTACCCGACGCTGACGGGAACCGGAATCATGCCGCCCAGGATGCAAGCCCAGAAAGCCGTCACGAACAGCCGGTTGTCTTCAAGCTGGAACACGATCTCCTGGCCGGGCCGAACGCCCTTCTCCTGCAAAACCCCGGCGAGCCGGAGGGCCGCGTCATGGAGTTCCGCGTAGGTGACGGCGGTCTCGTTCGTCTCGCTTTCGATGAACGTTACGCCTTTGCCCTTCCTGCGTGCCGCCGCAGCCAGAACGTCCTGCAGCGATTCATGCTTTTCCGTGAACATGGTACCCCCCCGCTTCGACGCAATCCGAATCGTATCGGCCGCTCTTGGCCTCGATCATTCTGCGGATCAGGCCCATGGCTTCCGCCACCTGTCCGGACGTGAATTCGACATGCCTGGACAGCATCTCCCGGACGCAGGCGCCCGGTTCGACCACTTCCCGCAGATGAAGGTCCGGGTCTTCCGACCGGTTGCGCATGATGAACGCGTCGTACAAGCACCGTTCCACATAGTCCCGGTACAGCGCGCCGGACCGGGGTCGATCCCGGTGAAGCGTCCCGATCAGTTCCGTCATCTGTTCGTAGGTATCCAGAGAATGGACGACGCCGCGGTACCGGGATTGCGGCAGCATCCGGGAGAGCACCCGGCCGGGAGCGACCTCGATCATGCGAGTCGCGCCCATTCCGGCGGCATGGGCGATCGTCTCCCGCCAACGCACGGGAGATGTCAACTGCCGGATCAGTCCGTCCCGAATGTGATCCGCATCCCGGTAGGGCCGCCCGTCCAGGTTGGACAGCACCGTCCGCTCCGGACGGCGGATGGCCGCCTGCCGCAACGCCTCGGCCATTCCTTCGGCGGCCGTCTCCATCAAGGGACTGTGGAAGGCGCCGTTTACCCGCATTGGAAGCCAACGAACCCCCAGGCGGTCGAGGCGCCGGGTCAGGCGGGCGACCGCTTCAGCATGCCCGGAGACAACGGTTTGCCGCGCGGTGTTGTAGCAGGCCGCCACGACGGGCTGCTCCGGTTCCGCGCATTCCCGACACAAGATCTTCAGCAGCTCCCGGTCCGGACAATCGACGGCAACCATCGTCCCCGGCCGGCGGGAAGCCGCTTCCTGCATCAATTCCCCTCTTTTCCTCACCAATTTCAGACCGTCATGAAAAGTCAGCGCACCGGCGCAGATCAATGCGCCGTATTCGCCCAGGCTGTGGCCGGCCATGCACAGCGGCTCAATTGTCACTCGCCGACTGAGCGACTCCCACACCGCGACGCTGACCGCCACTATGGCCGGTTGGGCATATTCCGTCCGCGCCAGCAGCCCGTCCGGATCTTCAAAAAGCAGCTTGCGCAAGTCCCATCCCAACAGACTGCCGGCTTCCTCGATCTTCTCCCGGGCCGCGACGCAACGCTCGTAATAACTTCGACCCATCCCGACATACTGCGACCCTTGCCCGGGAAAAAGCACCGCGACTCGTTCCATGGCACCACCGCAGACAGGTAATTTGTACTATGATTCCATATTAGGTATTTGTTGGTATTTTGCTCGCTAGTATCTAGTATATTGCAAATCGGGACAATGTCAATATTTAGTTGAATCATATACTATTTCTTAAAATTGGGGCAAACCGGAACCTTCCGGTTTGCCCTTTTTCTGCATGTTCGGTTACGTTTCTTCCACCAGCGACCGCAGCGATTGTTTCTTGACAACAACCGACGCCAGCCAGGAGCCGGAGAGCATCGAGAGGCATCCCGCCGCTGCCGCCGCCGCCAGCGATCCCGTGTTCCAGACCGCCGGGAATTCGACGATGCCGTAATTTTGGAGCAGCGTGTCCAGGAGGTTCGGCATGAAGACCGTGCCGATGATCAGCCCGAGCAACACGCCGGCGATCGTCTGAACCGCCGTCCCCGACAGGATGGCGAGCCGCAGCCGACCGGCCGTCATGCCGAGTGAGCGGTAGATGCCCAGCACCCGGCCGTCCCGCTTGACGTGAAGGCGATTCACGCTATACGTGATGCCGTATGCGATGCCCAGGATGAACAGCCCCATCGCGAGCAGCGGCCAGATCAGGATGGCGACAGCCTGGCCGAAAACCTCCCGGATGAGCGTCTCCTGCGAAGCCGCGTAGACCGCATCCCCGAACCGTGCGCGCATCTCCGCGATGAACGCCTCCGGGTCCGCGCCTTCCTTGAGCCGGACGAAAAACAGGGGAGCAGCCGGTTCCTCGTCGAGCGACAGCCGCGAGATTCCATCCGCCGTCAGCCGGGCCGAGAGCGACATGTTCGTAATGGCCTGGTAGATGCCCGTTACCGTGTAACCCGCCTTCCGTCCCTGGATATAGAGTTCGACCTGATCGCCGATGTTCTTCCCGAGGAGCTCCGCCGCACGGGCCCCGAGCGCGATCTCGGCGCCGGTCACCGGATTCCGTCCCGCGAAGGTTTCGTACCCGATCCGGTCCAGATCGCCGTCCATGAACGAAACATGGATGCCCGACAGTTTGACGCCTTCCGGGACTTCCGCCGGAATGGCATACACATTGCCGAACCGGCCGACATGGTCCGCGGACGGATGCTCCCGCAGCGTCCGGTCGACTTCGTCCGGATCCGCCCGCGTCCCGTTCACCACCTCGATGCTGATGTCCGCGTTGTCGTAGCCCCATTCCGGCGGGTGCAGATTTTTTACGCTGGTGTAGATCAGGATGCCGGTCGCCAGCACCGCGGTCGTCAGGGCGGATACGAGCACTGCCATGGCGGCGGAACCTTTGCTTCCCTGCATTCGCCTGAGACCGATGATCAGCTCGACCGGCAGCCGCAAGGCTGCGCCGCCCATCGACCCGGCCCGGCGCTGCCGATGCTCGGCGGATCCGTAGCGGATCGCCTGCACCGGATCGATCTTCCGCGCACGCGAGACAAACAGCCACGCGAAGGCAACCGTCAGAGCGGCGACGAACAGAACGGCTCCCGCCGCGTACGGTGCAAAGCTGGCGACGATCGGTTCATTGCCGGTCTTCAGGTAGGCCATCGTCATGGACAGGATCGCTTCGGCGCCGTAATATCCGGTCAGCGCTCCGGGGATTGCCGCGATCAGGGCGAGTAGACCGTACTGCAGGATGTAGGTTCGGGCGATGCGGGAACCGGTCATGCCGAGCGACTGGTAAATGCCGATCGTCCGATAGCTGGACAGGATCGTGTCGGAGATCGTGTAGCTGACGGTGTAGAGCGCGATGGCCAGCATGATGAGCGACATGAAGATCATCAGCAGGCTCAGCACCGTCCCGACCAGGAAATAGAACGAGGTGAGCCCGGCGTAATCGGTGACCGTCTCCAGAAACGGAGTCCCGAAGTGTTCCGCGAACCGCTCCCAGTACGTCTGATCCTCCGCCGGATCGGCGAACCGGATGCCCATCAGCGCTTTCTCCCGCGCATCGCCGGCGGCCGTCAGCCGGGCGTAGTCCGATTGGTTCATCCAGAGCCTCGCCGTCACGGTGAACGGTTGGCTGAACGGGAGGTCGACGACGATGCCGGACACACGGTAGCTGAACACCTCGCCCGCCCATTTGAAAGCCAGGATGTCGCCGGGTTCGATCGACCGGGAATAGGCGAGCGACGTCGGAATCCATACCGTTCCCGGTTCCGGAACGGGCGACGGATTCTCCCGGTCCGCGAAGATCAGCCGGTCAACCGGAGAGGCGAGCGGATTCTCCCCGGCGTTCGTCATGTAAAGCGTGATGTTCGCCACTTCGTTGCCCTCGTGGACCAATTGCGTCAGGCTGACGTACCGGAACAGGGAGGACGTCTCGACCCCTTCCTGCTCCGACCACCAGGCATGCACGGCTTCGGGGTCGTGCAAGCCGTTCTCGAACTGGAGCAGGGTATGCGAGCCGTTCGCGCCCAGGTGGATATCGTCGAAATAGCTGTCCGTATTGGTCAGGACTACGGCGGCGGTGGTCAGCAGCAGGGCGGACAGCAGGATGATGACGGCGATGACGGCATTCTGCGTTTTTTTCGTTTTCAGATTGGACCAGCTTACCAGAAACATCGGGTACACGGGCGTCTACTCCCTTTCCCTCATGAACTGGTAAATTTGCTGCTCCCTTGCGGACATGTCCTTCCCGTCATATTTCGGCAGGTCCAGGTTGCCGGAGATGACGCCGTCCTTCACGAGAATGAGTCTGTCCGCCCGGCAGGCCGCCCTGAGATCGTGGGTCACCATCACGATCGACTGTCCGCCCCGGTTCAGCTCCGTCAGCAGGTCGAGCACGATCGTCCCCTGCTGCTGGCTGAGGGCGCCGGTCGGCTCGTCGGCGAACAGCAGATCCGGCTCGTTGATCAGCGCCCGGGCGATGGCGGCCCGCTGCTGCTGGCCGCCGGACACCTGCGACGGCAGACGGTCGGCAAGTCCGGCGATGTCGAATTTTCGCATCAGCGCCAATGCCCGCTCGCGCACCCCGGACCGCGGCTTGCCGGCGAGATAACCCGGGAACGCGATATTGTCCAGGATGCTGAGGTCCGGTATCAGGTTGATCGCCTGGTAGACATAGCCGATCTTGTGCGTCCGCAGCTTCGCCAGTTCGCGGGGCGACATGCCGTTCAGCTTGCGGCCCGCGAGCCAGACCTCGCCCGACGTCGGGCTGTCCAGCCCGCTGAGCAGGTAGAGCAGCGTCGATTTGCCGGAGCCGGAGGCACCCACGATGACCGTAAAGTCGCCTTTGCGACACTCCAGATCGACGCCCCGGACGGCCGGATATTCTTCGCTGCCGGTCCGGTATACTTTCACGAGGCGTCGGGCCTTCAGGATGACGCGGTCCGCCCCGGAATCGGGGGACAGTACGGCGACGCCCGTCCGTCCGAAGGTGATGGATGCCATTGCAAACACCTCCACCCGTCACTGGGTATTGAACGGTACTGTTCATAGTAAGATACCTTGATAAAAATAATGGCAGATTGCTCCGCACATTTCAAGCGGTTTTTCCATTTCGTTATAAATTTGGCTGAAGGTTGACGGCTCGCGGCTCAGGGCGCAAAGGCCGAGATCAGGGTGCGGAAGGGCAATTCGCGGAATGCCACGCCGTCGGGCGGCCATCCGAGGCTGCAAACCGCCAGCCGGTGGCCGCCGTCGAGCGGGAATTGCTTCAAGCGATAATTGCGGCAGTCAGCGGGGATCGCGGGCTCCGGCGATTCGTACGGGCCGGAAGCGGCCGGCGGGACCGGCTCCATCCCGTCCGCGACCGGCACGACCGTCGCCGTCCCGTCCGCGCGCGGCATGACGGAAAACGAGTTGAGCGGCACCGACAGCCCGGTCCCCGCGCATTTGATGAAACTTTCCTTGTACGTCCACAGTTCAAAGAAACGCTCGCGCTTCCCATCCCCGTCCTGATCCATCCAGGCCAGCTCGGCGGGCGTGAACAGTCCGGCGGCCAGCGACAGGTCCATGGCCGGATCGATCCGCTCCACGTCGACGCCGATTTCGCCGCGGCTGACCGCCGCCACGACCCAATCTCCCGAGTGCGAGAGATTGAAATGCACCGGACCGCTGGTGCACAGCGGCTTGCCGTACCGGTTCCGGACAAAACGGATCTCGCCAGGGGCGATGCGCAGCCTGCGGGCCAGCATCCATCGAGCCAGCAACTCCGCTATCAGCGACCGCATCCGGTCCTCCCGGCGCCGGAACCGGCCGATCTGTTCGCGCCGCTCCGGGGACACGAAAGGAAGCAGCGCGTTGAACTCGTCGTCCGGCCATTCCGCGGGCAGCCGGACGCCGCACAACTCGATCGGCGGCTCCGCCGCCGGATCACCGGTCACCGCCGTCGTTTCCGCCGCCGTCGCGAACGGCTGCCGCGGCAAGTCTGCTTCCGGTTTCCCGCGCATGCTCGTCTGTTCCCCTTTCCCGATGCGCTTCCAATTATCGCTTGGCGATGTAACGCAGGATCCTCGTTACGGCCAGCTCAGCCGGGCCGGATGGAACGGCGACTTCTCACCCGCCGTTGATCGCGCGGAGCAGCGTATGCCGGTTCAGCCGCACCGTATGCGCCCGGCGCAGCGCCTCGTCGAGCAGCTCCGGCTCGATCCCGAGCTCCACCGCTTCGGCGGGCCCGCCGGCGACGCGCAGCAGCCGGCGCAGCTCCGCGCCGTCCGGCAGCTCCGCCAGCATGCCCCGGCACGCGTCGGGCAGCGGGAAGCCTTCCGCCGCATGCCGCTTGTACAGGTCCGCGACCTCCGCGCAGGCGACGCCCACCTTCGCGCCGTGCAGCACCTGCCGGCGGCCGGTGCGGAGGAACGCCATCTCCCAGTAGTGGGAGATGTGGTGCTCCGCACCGGATGCGGGATGCGACTGCCCGAACCGCAGCAGCGCGATGCCGGATTCGATGAGCGACTGCATCAGGGCGCGCACGCCCTCCTCCGCGCCCCCGCCGATCGCTTCGGCATGGGCGACGCACCGCTCGAGCGCGCTCCGCGTCAGCGCGGCGACGTCTTCATCGTAAGGCTCGCCCGCCGTCTCGCGGCCGTAGACCCAGTCGAACAGCGACGTGTACTTGCCGAGCATGTCGCCGAACCCGGCCGCGATGAGCGGCCGCGGCGCCGCGCACAGCACGTCCAGGTCGGCGAACACGGCGGCCGGCGCGGACGCCGGCAGCGTGATCTTCTCGCCGCGCAGAATGAGCGGCGCGCCCTTCGAGGTGAACCCGTCGACCGACGGCGCGGTCGGCACGGACACGAACGGCAGGCCGAGCGTATGGGCGGCATAGCGGACAATGTCGTGGATCGTCCCGCTCCCCGCCGCGACGAGCGCGTCCGCTCTGCGGCGCTGCGCCGCGATGATCGCCTGCAGCACCGACGCCTCGTCGGCGACGACGTCGCCGGCCGCGTTCGGCCGGATGATCTCGAGGCGTTCAGCGCCGCCCGCCGCGCCGTACGCTTGCGCCAGCCGGCCGCCGATCACCCGCGCCGTCGTCTCGTCCGCGACGAAGAGCGCCTTCGCAAAGCCGGCCTCCAGCAGGTACGGCGCCACTTCGTCCGCGGCGCCCCGCGCGAGCCGGATCGGGTCCGGCAGCTCCGGCAGGCCCGCGCCAGCCGACGGGCCGCGCGCATCCCGCGCATCCGATGCTCCGTTCATCGTTCCATCTCCTCCAGCAGCCGGCGGATGTCCGCCAGCGAATCGAGTATCCAGTCCGGCCGCTCGGCCGGATCCAGCGTCATCGCCGCCTCCCGCGTCGCCGAGCCCGTCAGCACGAGCGCGGTCCGGATGCCGGCCCGCTTGCCCAGCGCGATGTCCGACCGCAGGCTGTCGCCCACCGCCAGGCACCGCTCCGGCGGCAGGCCGAGCCGGTCCAGGGCCGCCCGGGCCATGATCGGCGAAGGCTTGCCCACGACCGTGTCCGCCGCCACGCCGGTCGCGTGCTCGAGCGCCGCGAGCACCGCCCCGACGTCGATCGCCTCCCCGTCCTCGCCGGGGAACATCTTGTCCTCGTTCGTCGCGATGATCCGGGCGCCGGCCCGCACCGCGCGGAACGCGTCGTTCAGCTCCGCGTAGGTGAGCGTCTCGTGCAGCGTCACGACGAGCCGGTCCGCCTCCTGCGGCCGCGCGGCGAACCGGACGCCGTGCAAGGCGAGCTCGTCCCGGAGCCCCTGCTCGCCGAGCACCCAGACGCGCGCGTCCGGCTCATGCTCTTTGAGATAACGGGCGACGACCGACGAGGTGAGGATGATGTCCTCCGCCTCGCACGAAATGCCGATCGCCTCGAGCCGCTCGCGGCACATGCGCCGCGAAATGTTGCCCCGGTTGCTCAGGAAGACGACGCGCTTCCCCCGCGACCGCAGGTACGCGACCGCCTCCGCCGCCCCGGCGATCGGCCGGCTGCCCGTGTACACCGTGCCGTCCAGATCCAGAATGAACCCGTCCGGCGTCCAACCGTCCGTCATGCGTCACCGCCCCGCCATTCCTTGATGTTCCGGTATCCATTGTCCGTCCCGCGCCGCCCGCAAGTCAACGATTGAATGCGCGCGCCGGCGTTTTCATTCGCATCGCCGTTTGTCGTCGTTTGCTTTCGTTTTGCCCGCAATTTGCCGCGAATGGCCGCGTTCGACTGTCATTTTCCATCGGTCCGGACGTCCGCCACGATGACCTCGATCTTCCCGAGCGTCTTCAGCCAGGCCGGGTCCGCCCCCGAGTCGGTGATCAGCGTCCGGATGTCCTTCGCCTGGATGGACGTGACGATCGACCGGCGACCGAGCTTCGTATGGTCAAGCAGCGCCACGACCTGCGACGCGTTGGCCGCCATCAGCTTCTTCAACTCCGCCTCGTTCGGGCTGAAGTCGGTCATGCCGGTCTCGGGCGTGAACCCCTCGGACGACGTGAAGAACAGATCGGCGTGCACTTCCTGCAGCAGCCCGCGCCCGAGCGTGCCCTCGACCGTGCGGGAGCCGTGGCGCAGGATGCCGCCGATCAGGATGACGTTGTTGCGCGGATTGCGCAAGATCTCCTCGGCCGCGGCCAGCCCGTTCGTCACGACCGTCAGGTAGTCGTATTCCGACAGGCAGCGCGCGAGCTCGAACACCGTCGAGCTGGCGTCCAGCAGGATGCACTGGCCGCTCCGCACCATCTCCGCCGCCCGCCGGCCGATCGCCCGCTTCTCCTGCCGGTTCAGCTCCCCGCGCGACGGCATCGCGTGCGCCGGCGGCTGATGGCCCGCCCTGACCGGCACCGCGCCGCCGTGCGTCCGCTCGAGCAGTCCCTCCTCCTCCAGCAGCCGGAGATCGGTGCGGATCGTCCCCTCCGAGACGTTCAGCTCCTTCGCCGCCTCCTTCACGATGATTTGCCGGTTCTGCGCCAGCTTCCTGAGCAGCCACTCCCTCCGCTGCGCCGCGAACACGCACACCCCTCCTCTCCGGAAAAAACGTCCCGCCGCAACCGCAGCTTTTGATCCAGTATACCGGCAAACGCGCGCATTCATCAACAAACAACAGCAATCGCAAGAAAACCATTCGCCGCACCGCCATGCCCGCGCGCATGCAAAACGACCGGGTCGGCGAAAACCTCCGCCACCCCGGCCGCTCCAAACTTGTAATGGAATTGTAATCTTCCTTTCAGATTCCGTTCATGTTGGGCGGGTATGATGCAGCCATAACCCCCCATTTTCATATACCCTTTCCTTGAACCCGCGGCGGTGGAACCGGACCGTCCGCGGGGTTTTTTTGTCCGTCGGCCGTCCGCGCTCACCCGCCGTCCCGCGTCCGTCCGTCTCCGCCCACATGCCGCTCGAGGAAAGGCAGCACCGTCTCCCAGAACGCGGGTGCCCGCTCCGAGCTGCTGTGCCCGTCCGCTTCGACGAACCGGTGCTCGACCGGCGCCCGGGCGGCGACACCGCGCAACTCGTCCGCCGGAACGATCGGATCGCCGGTCGCGTGGATCATGAGCACGGGCTTGCCGCGCCCTTCGCGGACCGCTTCGGCGTTCGCCATGACCCAGGCGGGCATGTCGATGCTCCGCACCGCCGCATACGGGATGCCCGCCCGGTACAGCCAGACGCGCGGGATGATCCGGGCGAGCGGGAATGCCGGCAGCTTCCTGCGCCTGAGCTCCGAGCGGATGATCGTCTCGAGCGTGAGCGGCGAATTGTCCGTGACGACGGCGCGCACCGGCAGCCCGTCGGCATAGGCGAGCAGGGCGCCGAGCCCGCCCATCGAATGGCCGAGCACCGCCATGCGCGACGCGTCGACGCCGGGCAGCTTCGCCGCCGCCGCGACGGCCGCCTCGATGTCGGCCTTGAACATGAGCCCGGTCGGCGCCTTGATCGAGCCGCTCTCGCCGTGGCACCGCGCGTCGTACACGAACACGTTGTACCCGGCTTCGACGAGCGGATGCGCGTAGCGCAGCACGCGCGACCGGTTCGAACCCCAGCCGTGCGCGATGACGACCGTCGCCCGCGGCGTTCCGGCATCCGGTTCCGCCGCGGCGGGCCGGATGAGCCATCCCGCCATCGGCACGCCCTCGCTCTCGAACTTCACCGTCTCGTAGGGCGCCCGCGGCACCGCTTCGATCGGGCGCCGCTTCGGCTGCTGCATTTTCGCGCTCATCACCCACGCGCCGCCGCCCGCCGCAGCAAGGGCCGCGGCCGCGCCGATTGCCCAGCCGAACATGATCCCGTCCCCCTCCGCTCAAGCCAATGACCGGACGATCTCGACATAGCGGCGGGCGTTCTCCGCGAGCCGGTCGAATTCGCTCGCCTCGACCCACTGCCGGTTCAGCAGCCGGCTCCCCATCCCGACCGCGGCCGCTCCCGCCTCGAAATACGCGCGGATCGTCGTCAGGTCGACGCCGCCCGTCGCGATCATCGGGACATGGTCCAGCGGCGCGCGGATCTCCGCCAGGTATTGCACGCCCAGCGACGCCATCGGAAACACTTTCACCGCCTCGGCTCCCGCCTTCCACGCGCGCACGATCTCGGTCGGCGTCATCACTCCCGGCCAGACGGAGATTCCCCGTTCCGCGCCGAAGGCGATCACCTCTTCGTCGAGATTCGGCGAGATCAGGTACATCGCGCCGGCCGCCGCCGCTTCCTTCGCCATGTTCAGGTCGAGCACGGTGCCCGCGCCGATCGCCGCCCGTCCGTCGAATTTCTCCCGCCATCCGGCGATCGTCCCGAGCGCGCCCGGCGTGTTCATCGTCACTTCGATCAGCCGGATGCCGCCTTCGATCAGCGCTTCGGCGGCCCGGTCCGCCGCCTCGCCCGTGATGCCGCGGACGATCGCCACGATACGCTCCCGAAGGAGCAGGTCCAGTGTGCTGCCCACGCTTACTCCCCCTGCAATGACAAGGGCGGCATTCCGGCCGCCTGTCAGACGTTCCGCTTTCCATTGTACGCCATGTGCCGTAACGCGCAAGAGCCGCGCGGATGACGGACGCCGACGCGCGGGCAGGCGCGGTCCCGAAAGGACCGGGCGATACACCCGATGGGCGTGCGCCGCATACGATATCCCGAAAGCCCAATCTTACGCGAAGGAGCAATCGAGCAATGGGAGTTCAGCAAGCCAACCAAAAGGTCAGCGCCGGTTGCGGCTGCGATTCGCTGCGCGCCTTCCCTGCTCCGGGGCAGCAGGGGCCGGGCCAGACGCCCGGGCAGCAGATCGGCCCCGGCTTCGGTCCCGGTCCCGGACCCGGTCCCGGTTTCGGCCCCGGACCGTTCCCGCCGTTCCCGGGTCCCGGACCCGGGCCGTTTCCGCCGTTCCCGGGTCCCGGCCCGTTTCCGCCGTTCCCCGGCCCCGGACCCGGACCGTTCCCGCCGTTCCCCGGTCCGCAGCGGTTCGTGACCGTGTTCATCAACGGCGGCCGGCAGTTCCCGTGGCTGACGCGTACCTACCGCATCCCGCACCGGTTCGGGATGACGGTGCGCCAGGCGCTCGCCGCGACGGGAGCGGTGCAGTTCGGCCTCGGCGGCCAGATCGTGTCGGTCGGCGGCGTCTTCACCGGGCCCGGCAGCAACATCCAGACGACGGTCCGGCTGAACGGCCGCCTCCTGCCGCCCGGATTCCTGAACACGCCTGTGCAGCCGGGCAGCTTCATCTCGCTTGACCTGAGCCGGTTCTTCTGACGCCGCGCGGGGGGACGGCCGCGGCGAAGGCGCGGACGGCGCGCGGCCGGTTCCGGCGGGCGCGCGGCCGATCGGCCGACCGCGGAAACGCCTCGCGCCCGGGCGGCCGACCGCGGTCCGGCCCACCCCCGGCTCGGCCGCGTCGCGCCGGTCACCCCCGGCCGCCCGCGCCCCGTTCATTCGTCCGCGAGCAGCCGCTCCCGCAGGTACGACCGGACCCGGTCCGCCAGATCCGGGCGGTCGAGCGCCAGATCGACGGTCGCCTGCACGAAGCCGAACTTGTCGCCGATGTCGTACCGCCGGCCATGGAACGGGTAGGCGATCATCGGCGACTCCGCATTCAGCTGCTGCATGCTGTCCGTGAGCTGGATCTCGCCGCCCCGCCCGGGCGCGGCCTTCTCCAGATAGCGGAATAGGTCCGGCGTGAAGATGTACCGGCCGACGACGGCCCAGTTCGAGGGCGCCTCGCCGCGCGGCGGCTTCTCGACCAGGCTTCGGATGCGGCGGTCGCCGGATTCGTCGTCGAAGTCGGCGATGCCGTATTTCTCGGTCTCCTCCCACGGCACCCGCATGACCGCGACGACGGACGAGCCGCTCTGCTCGTACACGTCGATCATCGCCTTGAGGCACGGCGGATCCGAGACGAGGATATCGTCGCCGAGCAGCACCGCGAACGGCTCGTTCTCGACGAAATGCCGCGCGCTGAGGACGGCATGTCCGAGTCCGAGCGGTTCCTTTTGCCTGATGTAATAGATCTCCGCCAGATTCGAAATGCCGCGGACGATGTCCAGCATTTCCCCGTCGCCCTTCGCCTCGAGCGCCATCTCCAGCTCGACCGACTTGTCGAAATGATCCTCGATCGCCCGCTTGTTCCGTCCCGTGACGATCATGATGCTCTCGATGCCGGACTTCACCGCTTCTTCGACGATGTACTGGATCGCCGGCTTGTCGATGAGCGGCAGCATTTCCTTCGGCTGCGCCTTCGTCGCCGGCAGGAACCGCGTGCCGAGGCCTCCTGCCGGAAGCACCGCTTTGCGGATACGGGTTCTGGTCAACGGCGGCTTCCCCTTTCCGGTATGCAACCTGTAATAACGGACCCGGCGCGCCCGGCCGTCCGCCACGAATTGACAAAACGCCGCTTCTCCCTGCACAATGGGGCTGACCATGAGGAAGGAGACGAGGCCGATGCTCACAACCGAAACGCTCCACACGTCCAGACGCGACGAAATGATCGACATCACCCGCCAGGTCCGGGCCGCGGTCCAGCGTTCCGGCGTCACGGACGGCATCGCCGTCATCTATTCGCCCCATACGACGGCCGGCATCACGATCCAGGAAAATGCCGACCCCGACGTCCGGCACGACGTGCTGCTCCGCCTGGGCGAAGTGTATCCGTGGCAGCATCCGGGCTACCGGCACATGGAAGGCAACACCGCCTCGCACCTGAAGACGATCACCGCCGGCGCCTCGCAGACCGTGATCATCTCCGGCGGGCAGCTCGTGCTGGGCCGGTGGCAGGGCATCTATTTCTGCGAATTCGACGGCCCGAGGACCCGCACGTTCATGATCAAGATCATCGCGGGCTGAAGCCGGAATCGCGCGCGTCGCCCCGGACGGGCCCGAAGCGGCCGCCCGTCCGCGTCATCCGCCGATCGCCGGATCGCGTTTGCGGAATTGCTCGAGGATCGCCATCAGCACGGCGTCGTCGTGCTCCCGCTCGTCGCTGCCGAGCTTCACGATCCGGATCTCGAGCGGGTCGTCCCCGCCCCGGAAGAAGACGAGATGCTCGCGGTCCCGGACGTCGACGTCGAACCCGCTTCTGCGGAGAAAGCCGAGGATCTCTTCCGGCGTCGGCGGCCTGCCGTCCGTGTACAGCGTTCCCTTCAGATTGCGCTCTTCCCCGGTCACGTTCAGATAATCAATGCGGAAAACAAACCGCCATTCCGCCACGTTCCGCGCCTCCCCTTGCCTTCGTCCGAATCATCCCGCGATCGCGGCAAGACCGCCGCACCGCCTGGCCGGCGGACGGCGGTCTTCGCGTCAGGGCGGATCCGGGATACCGTCAGTCTTTGTCCACCAGTCCCCGGTTCAAATATTTCTCGAGCGTATTCGTGATATCGAACACCGTATGCGCGAGATCATAGTTCTCGAACGAGTGCTCGCATTGCGATTGATATTCCATGTCGTATTCGTAGCGGCTCAGATGCTCCCGGATGACGTCCTCCGGCAATCCGAGCGCGCGCTGCCGTTCCTCCACCGTGCGCCGGTCCGCATAGATGAAAAGCCGGATGCAGTGGTCGCCGTACTTTTCCTTCAGAATGTCCGCGCCTTCACGATTCAGGATCAGATAGACCGAACCGCTCTTCTCGAACGCCCGGGCGACATCCTTGTCGCGAATGCCGTACTTGTTGCCCCTCAGCTCGATGCTCTCGAGGAATTCGCCGTCTTCTTCCAGCTGGTCGTACAGCGCCCGCGAGATGAAATGGTAATCGACGCCGTCGACTTCGCCCGGGCGCGGCTTGCGGGTGGCGTAGCCGGGAACCTTGGAGATGCCGAGCGTCTGACCGACCGCGTCGGCCACGGTCTTCCGTCCCGACCCGTCCGGACCCGTGAAGACGAACATGTATTCCGAGTCCTTCATCACATACATCCCGATCTCCTCCTCCTTCGTGAAAGATGCATGAACACGCTGGGACAATGGCACCAATTGCGGTACAATCCGGACAAAACCCGCCACTGTAAACGTTTGTGTCTCCCTATTGTAACGAATTTTCGCCGTCACGGTCAATAACGGGCCGGCAACGCGTCCCTGCCCGCGAATGCTCCCGAATGCTTCCGATTGCTGGGCTTTCCTGTCCGGCGGAGGCATGGTTTGACCATTCGGGCGCTCCAATTTATAATAATTATGAAATTATAATTATTTTATTTTATATCGCGCATGCCGTCGGCATAATCGCGCCGGATTGGCGCAACCTAACCGGGAGCGAAGCAGCGTCCGCCGCGGGATGCGAAGAAACCATTCCCATCGAAGGAGGTTACCCGACATGGCGTCCCTTCATGACCTGCTGAACCGTCAAATCGCCAATTTCAGCGTGCTCTACGTCAAACTCCACCATTATCATTGGTATGTGAAAGGCGCTTCATTCTATACGCTGCACGCGAAGTTCGAGGAACTGTACAACGAGGCGGCCGGCTACGTCGACGAGCTGGCCGAGCGGCTGCTGGCGCTGAACGGCCGGCCGGTGTCGCGCATGGCCGACTACCTGAAGCTCGCCACCGTCAAGGAAGCGTCCGGCACGGAGGACGCGGACGCGATGGTGCTGGCGATCGCGGACGATTTCCGGAAGATCGCCGCCGAGCTGGACGAGGGCATCCGCGCCGCCGAGCGCGAAGGCGACACGGCGACGGCCGATCTGTTGACCGGCATCCGGACGATTCTGGACAAGCACGCCTGGATGCTGAGCGCCTTCGCGGACCAGACCGGCGCTCCGTCCGCGGGCGCGCGCATCCGCTCGGTCTGATCCGCCGGGGAACGAAAGCGGCCTTCCCGACTGCCGCGGACGGCAAGCCGGAAGGCCGCCTGTTTCGCCGCGGACCGCGGCATATCCGGGACGGGCGGCTTGTTCCGCCGGTCACCGCGCGTCCGCCGGCGCCTTCGGCACGACGAGCCGCACCTCGGTCCCCTTGTCCGGCGCGGACCGGATCGCGAGCGTTCCGCCGACGGTCCGCGCCCGCTCCTCCATCGAGAACAGGCCGACGCCGGTCCGGCTCGCGGACGGATCGAAGCCCGCGCCTTCGTCCCGCACGACCGCCTCGACCGCGTCGTCCGTCTCCCGGATCGACACTTCGCACTCGTCGACATCGGCGTATTTCGCGATGTTCGTAAGCGCTTCCTGCACGACGCGGTAGATCGTCGTCTCCGCCGCGATGCCGAGCCTGCCGCGCAGGTCGATCGCAAGGCGCACGTCGATGCCGTAATGCGCCGAATAGTTCTCGACATAGGTGCGGACGGCCGGACCGACGCCGAGGTCGTCCAGCACCGACGGCCGGAGCTCCCGGGCCATGCTGCGGATGTCCTCCATCACCCCCGCCACTTCCCGGCGCAGACCGCGCAGCTCCTCCAGCTCCGGGCGGTCGTCCAGCAGCCGGTCGATGCGGATGAGCAGCGAGAACAGGCTCTGGCCGACTCCGTCGTGCAGCTCGCGCGAGATCCGCTTCCGCTCCTCCTCCTGCACCTGGATGACGCGGGTCATCATTTCCTTCAGTTCCTGCTCGACCTGCTTCAGTTTCGTCACTTCGTTGCGGATCGACAGATACTGGTGCGGGCGTCCGTTCTCGTCGAGGAACGGCACGATCGTCGTGTTGACCCAATAATAGGTGCCGTCCTTCGCCCGGTTGCGGATGTCGCCGCGCCATACCTCGCCCCGCGAGATCGTCCGCCACAGGTCCCGCATGAATTCCTTGCTGTGGTAGCCGGAATTGACGATCCGGTGATCTTGGCCGATCAATTCCTCGCGGCTGTATTTCGAAATCTCGACGAACTTGTCGTTCACGTACTGGATGATGCCCTTCGCGTCCGTGATCGCCACGATCGACGACTCGTCGAGGGCGAATTTCACGTCCGCGAGCTGCTTGAGCGCCGTCTTGAGCTGCCTGCGCACATCCCCGTCCGCGATATGCGTTTCGATCTCGCGCAACAGGCGCGCGGCGATCTCCGCTTCCTGCTTGCCCAATTTCGCGCCGGCGGCGTTATTCAAAGTTCAACAGTCCCTTCTTCAGCGCGAATTTGATCAGCTCGGGCCGCGACTTGAGCCCCAGCTTCTCCATCAGGTTCGCCTTGTGCGTCTCGACCGTCTTGACGCTGATGACGAGATGATCGGCGATTTCCTTGTTCGAGTACCCCTTCGCGATCCAGCCGAGGATCTCCTTCTCCCGCTCCGACAGCGTGTCGTAGGCGTCCGGCGGTTCCGCGCCCGACTTCAGCCGGTTCATGTACTCGCTCATCAGCCGCTTCGTCGCCGTCGGGGACAGATAGGCGTCCCCGGCCGCCACCGACCGGATGGCGGATACCAGTTCCTCGTGCGGGGCATTCTTCAGGATGTAGCCCGAGGCGCCGATCTGGATGGCCCGGAACAGATATTCGTCGTCGTCATGCATCGTCAGGATGAGAATGTTCGTCTCCGGCAGCCGCTGCTTGAGCTCCGCGGTCGCGGTCAGGCCGTCCATGCCGTGCGGCATGCTGATGTCCATCAGGACGACGTCGGGCTTCGTCTCGAGCGCGAGCCGGATCGCCTCGGCGCCCTCCGACGCCTCGCCGACCACCTCGATGCCGTGCCTGCCGTCGAGCAGCATGCGCAGTCCCGAGCGGACCACCGCGTGATCGTCGCACAGGAGCAGCTTCACCATCTCCGATTCCTCCGTCCTCCGGCCTTGTTACCCGAATTGTAGCACTGCGGACGAAAAAACCGCAACGGCCGCTACCGTTTCGGCCAGCCGGCCGCCTCCATCGCCAGCTCCCGCCACCATTCCTCCCGCGCGCCGAGCGCCTTGATGCCGCGGACGGCCCGGCCGATTTCCGTGTCGGTGTAGTCCTTCGTCAGCCGCCGGCCGAGCAGCAGGACGCCGGAGACATCGGTTCCCGTCCGGACGGGCAGAAAGACGGCGGCGGCCAAGCCCTCCGCGAGCAGGATCGGGTCCTCGGTCCGCGCCCGCTCCGCGCCGGGGCGGCTCGGGTCGAAGCAGACCGGCGTGCCGGAACGGATCGCCATGCCGAGCAGCCCGACGCTCGGACGCTGCGTCATGTTCGGCGTCCGGCTGCTGACGCTGCCGACCACGACCCGCCACGTCACGCGCCGGCTGGCCGGATCCAGCAGACCGAGCCCGGCGAAGTCGCTCTCGGTCTCGCGGCGCAGCTTCTTCACTTCGCGCAGTATCGCTTCCTTGGCGCTCTCCATTTTTCTCCCGCCCTCCTGCCGCTTGGCGATCCGTTCCGGGGCGCAATCCTCCGCGATATCCGCCCTGCGCGCATGTGCGGCGGACGCGAATCCGGAGCGCGATCGGGGAATTCCCCGATGCCGCCCTCGGGGCCGCGTTCCGCGGATTGCGCCGATACAGCCAGATTACGCGATCCGGCGGTCCAAGTCTGTGATTTTCATCATCATCCAAATCCGGATTTTTCCCGGCGAAAACTCCGTCGATTCCCCGATTACGCCCGCGGCGCGGACCGTGTATGCTTGAGGCAAGAGGAGAAAAAGGAGGCGAGCCGCCATGCCGGCAAGAACGACGACCGCCAAAATTCCGGACGCGCAGATCCCCGTCTGCCGCCCCGCATGCCGGCGGGAGCAGGGCGAAAGCCCGTTCACGGAGCGCCAGCTCAAGGCGCTGGAGTCGATCATGCACTTCAGGCGCTATGAAGCGGGAGCCTACCTGTTCTGGGAAGGCGACCCGGCCGAGGCCGTTTATTATGTCCGCAAGGGCCACGTCAAGCTGCGCCGCACGACGGACGACGGCCGCGACCTGCTGCTGTCGATCCTGAAGCCGGGCGATTTCCTCGTCGACTTCGACCATTGGGATCCGAACCACCGGAACAGCGGACAGGCGATGGACGATGTCGAGGCCGGCGTCATTCCGCTGCCGGAACTGGAAATGCTCCTGAGCAAGGACGGCGAGCTCGCGTTCCGGTTCGCGATGTGGATGAGCCTGATGCGCCGCAGGAGCGAGTCGAAGCTGTGCGACCTCATCCTGCTCGGCAAGCCGGGCGCCCTCGCTTCGACGCTGATCCGCCTGACGAACAGCTTCGGCGTCGCGCAGCCGGAAGGCATCCTCATCCGCCTGAAGCTGACGAATACGGAGCTGGCCGAACTTGTCGGCACGACGCGCGAGAGCATCAACCGGATGCTGAATTCGCTGAAGAATGAAGGCGTCATCGACATGGCCCCCGGCGGCAAGCTGCGCGTGCTGCAGCTCGGCAAGCTGCAGGAGATGGCCGGCTGTCCCGAATGTCCGGCTTGCCCGAAGGAAATTTGCAGCATTTGAGGCGCTGAATGCCGCGGCTTGCCCGTGCGGCGTCAACCCGGGAAGCGGACAGCGGGGGGCAGCGCGGGCCAAAGGGGGTTGTGATTTATTTCACATACTTTTCGCCCGAATCCTGGTAGCATGACAGGTGAAGGAAGCGCGGCCGCTCCGGCGGCCGCCCCGCGAAGTGTCAGAGGAGGGACAGGCGCCATGACCACTGCAACCGAACAAACCCGAATCGAAGGCGTGCCGGACTGCTGGCGGGGATTCCGCTCCGGCCGGTGGATGGAAGAGATCGACGTGCGCGACTTCATCCTGCGCAACGTGACCCCCTATGAGGGGGACGAGTCGTTCCTCGCGGGACCGACCGAGGCGACGACCCGGCTGTGGGAGATCGTCAGCCGGCTCTCCCGGGAAGAGCGGGAGCGCGGCGGCGTCTGGGACGTCGACGTGAACACCCCGTCCACGATCACCTCGCACGGGCCGGGCTACCTCGACCGCGACCTCGAGAAAATCGTCGGCGTGCAGACGGACGCGCCGTTCCGCCGCGCGATCATGCCGTTCGGCGGCATCCGCATGGCGCAGGACGCCTGCAAGGCCTACGGCTACGAGCTGCCGGAGGAGATCGTCCGGCTGTTCACGGAGATCCGCAAGACGCACAACCAGGGCGTATTCGACGCCTACACGCCCGAGATGCGCGCGGCGCGCAAGGCGGGCATCATCACCGGCCTGCCGGACGCCTACGGCCGGGGCCGCATCATCGGCGACTACCGGCGCGTGCCGCTGTACGGCGTCGACCGGCTGATCGAGGCGAAGAAGGCCGACCTCGCGACGATGGAGAACGGGCCGATGACGGACGAAATCATCCGCGCCCGCGAGGAGCACGCCGAGCAGATCCGCGCGCTCGGGGAACTGAAGCGGATGGCGCTCTCGTACGGCTTCGACATCTCGCGGCCCGCGTCGAACGCCCGCGAAGCGGTGCAATGGCTCTATTTCGCCTACCTCGGCGCGATCAAGGAGCAGAACGGCGCCGCGATGAGCCTCGGCCGCGTCTCGACGTTCCTCGACATCTACTTCGAGCGCGACTTCGCCGAAGGAACGCTGACCGAGACCGAGGCGCAGGAACTGATGGACCATTTCGTCATGAAGCTCCGGATCGTCAAATTCCTCCGCACGCCGGAGTACAACGAGCTGTTCAGCGGCGACCCGACCTGGGTGACCGAATCGATCGGCGGCATGGCCGAGGACGGCCGCACGCTCGTGACGAAGAACAGCTTCCGCATCCTGCACACGCTCTACAACCTCGGCCCGGCGCCCGAACCGAACCTGACCGTGCTCTGGTCGAAGCGGCTGCCGCAGGCGTTCAAGAACTACTGCGCGAAGGTGTCGATCGAGACGAGCTCGGTGCAGTACGAGAACGACGACCTGATGCGCCCGATCTACGGCGACGACTACGGCATCGCCTGCTGCGTCTCGGCGATGCGGATCGGCAAGCAGATGCAGTTCTTCGGCGCCCGGGCGAACCTCGCGAAGGCGCTGCTCTACGCGATCAACGGCGGCGTCGACGAGAAGCTCGGCATCCAGGTCGGGCCGAAGGAAGCGCCGATCACGGCGGACACGCTGGACTACGGCGAAGTCCGCGAGCGCTACGACCGCGTGCTCGAATGGCTGGCCGGGCTCTACATCAACACGCTGAACGTCATCCACTACATGCACGACAAATACTGCTACGAGCGGCTCGAGTTCGCGCTGCACGACCGCGACATCATCCGCACGATGGCGTGCGGCATCGCCGGCCTGTCGGTCGTCGCCGACAGCCTGAGCGCGATCAAATACGCGAAAGTGCATCCGATCCGCGACGAGCGCGGCATCGCGGTCGACTTCCGGATCGAGGGCGAATACCCGCAATACGGCAACAACGACCCGCGGGTCGACGAACTCGCGGCGGAGATCGTCACGACGTTCATGGCGAAGCTGCGCAAGCACAAGGCGTACCGCGGCGCGATTCCGACACAGTCGGTGCTGACGATCACCTCGAACGTCGTCTACGGCAAGAAGACCGGCTCGACCCCGGACGGCCGCCGCGCGGGCGAACCGTTCGCGCCGGGCGCGAACCCGATGCACGGCCGCGACCGGAAGGGCGCGCTGGCGTCGCTCGCGAGCGTCGCGAAACTGCCGTACAGCGAAGCGCTGGACGGCATCTCGAACACGTTCTCGATCGTCGGGAAGGCGCTCGGCCGCGACCGCGAGAGCCGGATCGCGAACCTCGCCTCGCTGCTCGACGGCTACATGGCCCAGGGCGGCCATCACCTGAACGTGAACGTGTTCGACCGGTCGACGCTGCTCGACGCGATGGAGCATCCCGAGAAATATCCGCAGCTCACCGTCCGCGTCTCGGGCTACGCCGTCAACTTCATCAAGCTGACGCGCGAGCAGCAGCTCGAGGTGATCAGCCGGACGTTCCACGAGAGAATGTGAAGCATGGCGCTCCGGGCGCGTCCCGGCCGCGGCAATCGAATGGAGGGAGCCGACATGCCGCACCACGACAAGCAGCACCGCGACCGGTCGGACAACTCCGTCAAAGGACGCGTACATTCGCTCGAAACCTTCGGCACGATGGACGGACCGGGCATCCGGTTCGTCCTCTTCCTTCAGGGATGCGCCCTGCGCTGCCGGTACTGCCACAATCCCGACACCTGGGACATGTCGGCCGGCCGGGAAATGAGCGTCGGGGAGGCGCTGGCCGAGATCGAGCCCTACCTGGACTACTACTGGCAGTCGGGCGGCGGCATCACGATCTCGGGCGGCGAGCCGACGCTGCAGGCGCCGTTCGTCGCCGCGCTGCTGCGCGAGGCGAAAAGCCGGTTCGGTCTGCACACCGCGATCGACAGCTCGGGCTTCTGCGAGCCGGCGCACGCGGAAGCCTGCGGCCTGCTGGACGCAACCGACCTCGTGCTGCTCGACCTGAAGCTGATGGATGCCGCGCGGCATGAGGACCTGACGTCGCGGCCGAACGACCGCATCCTCCGGTTCGCCCGCCACCTGTCCGACACCGGCCGGCGGATGTGGATCCGCCATGTGCTCATCCCCGGCGTCACCGACCGCCGCGAGGATCTGCTGGCGCTCGGCCGCTTCATCGGCTCGCTGCGCGGCGTCGAGAAATTCGAGCTGCTCCCCTACCACCGGATGGGCGTGTACAAATGGCGGCAGCTCGGCCTCCCCTACCCGCTCGACGGCGTGCGGGAGCCGACGGAGCGGGAGATCGAGCGGGCGAAGGCCGTCATCGAGGAAGGCCGGCGGGAAGCGGAGCCGGCTTTGGCCTGTGCCGGCCGCACGGATGCCGGGAGGCGTTGAGCGCTCCGGGTCAGCACCGCGTCTTCGCACAACAATCAAAAGGCCGATGCGCTCCGCGCGGACTCCCCCGCGCACGCACCGGCCTTTCCGTTTCCCTCACGCTTCCTTCAAAATTTCCTCGATCCGCTCCAGCACGTCGGCCGACAGCTCGACGCCGGACGCCTTCGCGTTCTCCTCGACCTGCTCCGGACGGCTCGCGCCGACCAGGGCGCTCGCCACGTTCGGCTGCCGCAGAATCCACGCCAGCGCGAGCTGGGCGACCGTGATGCCGAGCTCCGACGCCACGTCCGAAAGCCGGCGAACCTTCCCGATCTTGTCCGCGGTGATCCCCTTCTTCACCCAGTCCAGCTTCGCCGCGCGGCTGTCCGCCGGAATGTCGTCCGCCGACTTGTACTTGCCCGTCAGCAGCCCCTGCGCCAGCGGCGAGAACACGACCTGTCCGATGCCGCGGCGCTCGCCGAGCGGAATGACCTCCTTCTCGATGTAGCGGTTGAACATGTTGTACACCGGCTGGTTGACGACGATCCGGTCGAGCAGATACTTGTCGGCGATCGCCAGCGCCTCCGCCATTTGCGCCGCCGTCCATTCGCTGACGCCGACGTAGAGCACCTTGCCCTGCCGCACGAGGTCGTCCATCGCGCGCAGCGTCTCGTCGAGCGGCGTCTCGGGGTCGTGGCGGTGGCAGTAGTAGATGTCGACGTAATCATGGCCGAGCCGCTTCAGGCTCGCATGCGCCTGCTCCATGATGTGCTTCCGCGACAGCCCGCGGTCGTTCGGCCCGTCGCCCATCGGCCAGAACACCTTCGTCGCGAGCACGTAAGACTCGCGCGGGAACTCGCGCAGCACCGCGCCCATCAGCTCCTCCGCCGCGCCCCGCTCGTACACGTTCGCGGTGTCGAAGAAGTTGATGCCGAGGTCGTACGCTTTCCGGATCGACTTCACCGCGTTCTCCCGCTCGACGTATCCGCCGTAGGTCAGCCAGCTGCCCAGGCTGATTTCGCTCACCTTGAGGCCTGTCCGGCCCAATTTCCGATAATTCATGCCGCATCTCCTCCCCGGGTCACATCATGCGGAGGCGACGTCATGACCGCCGTCCCCTTTCCATTCTAGAACAGTTCATCTATCATGGTAAGAAGTGAAATGATCTTCAATAAATTATATTCGCTGTAGCTGCTATACATATGGTAGCGGCAATCCACAATTCGGGTGAGGTGAGCCAACGTCATGCAGAGCAGCCGGAACTACGTGCCGAAAAATCCCGTCCACATCGAATGCAACATCGAGAAAACATTGGAAGTGCTCGGCGGCAAATGGGCGTTCCTCGTCCTGCGCGAACTGTTCGGCGGGAAGAAGCGGTTCGGCGAGCTGCAGCGGGCGATCCCCCATGTCAGCCCGCGGGCGCTGACCAGCACCCTCCGCCATCTCGAGGCGAAGGGCGTCCTCGAGCGCCACGTCTATCCGACGGTGCCCGTCACGGTCGAGTACAAGCTGACCCCGAAGGGCGAGGACCTGCATCCGATCATCAAGCAGATGAAGCTGTGGGCGGCGAAATGGACTTGACCGCCGAAGAGCTGTTCGACATCTACGACGACGACATGCGGCCGATCGGCGTCGCGCCGCGCAGCGAAGTGCACGCGCGGGGCCACTGGCACCGCTCCTTCCACTGCTGGCTGGCGGCGCCCCGGCGGGACGGCCGGCTGATGATCCGCTTCCAGAAACGCGCGTCCGGGAAGGATACCTTCCCGGACCATTTCGACATCACCGCGGCCGGCCACCTGGCCGCCGGGGAGACGCACCGCGACGCCGCGCGCGAGATCCGCGAGGAGCTCGGCATTAACATCCCGTTCGACCGGCTGACCTTCCTGTTCGAATGCCGGTCGGTGCGCGAAGGTTTGACCCGCGGCGTCCCGTTCATCGACCGCGAGGTCAGCCGCGTATACGGCGCGCTGTCCGACGTGCCGCTTGACGGATTCCGGCTGCGGGCCGAAGAGACGGCCGGCATCTTCGAGGCGGACGCAAGCGGCCTGATCGCGCTGTTCGAAGGGCGCGTTCCGGAGCTGGCGGCCGAAGGCCGCGTGCCCGGCGAAGGCGGCGTCGGGCTTCGTCCGGCCGCCGAACGCGTGACGGCGGACCGCTTCGTCCCCCGCGAACCGGCGTACTATCTCGACGTCTTCCGCCGGTTGCTGCGCCTGTCCCGGCCGTCGCGCGCCTGACCGCCCGCGCCCCCGTCCGACCGCTTCCGACCGCGCGCACCCGCCGTTCCGCGCCGGACCGCGCCCCGCGTTCCGTTCCCCGAGGCGGTTACCCGCGCCGGACCGCCCGCGATGCCGCCCGCCTCCTCCCAGGCGCGATACCAGTTGTCGATCATGCCGTGGATCTGGTAGAACACCGTGCTCCGCGGCGCGACGTCGAAATCGTTCAGATCGGGCTCTCCGTAAAGCAGCGCCGCCTGCCGGTGCATGCAATTGTGCAGTCCGGACGCTTCGATGAACCGACCGAGCTCGTCGGCCGTCGCGAACGACCAGGGCATCCGGAGGATGCGCGCCTCCGCCGCCAGGTCGTAGCAGGCGGACGCGCGGATCGGCTCGGGCGGCACGGTCCACGGCTGCACCAGCCGCTCGTCAAGTCCCTGGCTGCGGTACCAGTCCAGCGCGCGCCGGATAAACCCGCGGTGAAACGCCAGAAAATCGGCCCCGAACCCCGGCGGCGGATTCGCGGAATCGACGGACATGCGCGCGTGGTGCCACGCGCGATGCTCCTCGAGCAACCGGCGCGGAAAATTCGGTATGGTCGGCATGAATCTGCCTCCTCGTCGTTCAGGTTAATGCAGTATACGCTTTCCGCGTCCGCCATGCCTCCGAAACCGGGCCGTCCGCATGCCGTCAATGCGCGGACGTTCCCTTGACTGCGCCGCCGTGAAGCCTGGCCATGTACTCCGTGGGCGGCTGTCCCGTCACATTTTTGAACACCCTGCAGAAGTAGGAAGGGTCCGGGTAGCCGACCATTTCGCTGATCTCGTAGACCTTGTATTTGCCTTCGCGCATCAGTTCCCTGGCCTTGTCGATCCGGTAATGCGTCAAATACTGCATGAAACTGACGCCTGTGTGCGCTTTGAACATGTTGCTCAGGTATGCGCGAGACAGATGAAGCTCCCTGGCAATCTCCGTGAACGACAGATTTTCCCGATACTTTTGCTTCACGATGTTCAGCACTTTGTTCACGTATCCCGCCTGTCCTTGTCCTCCCGCCTCTTCCTCCATCTGCCGCAGCCATTCCAGGAGACGTTCGGATGTCCGTTCCAGCATTTCGGAGGCCGAATGCAGGTTCTGCAATTCCTGCAGGAACAGGAACATGCTTTCTTGCTTTGGCGCGTTGGCGCCGTGCTCGAGCACAGCCGATATGGCCTGACACACCGCGCCGCACGCGACCGTTTTGACAAAGGCTGCCGGCGCCGGCGGCTCGGAACACAGCCGCCTTATCGAATCCCACATCGACCGGACTTCGCCGCCGTCCATCCTGACCAGCGCCGCCGACAGCAGCCGGATCTGCTCCGCGGGATAGGCGATCCAGTGGTCCGTGCGCATCAACTGTTCGGTTTCATCGATGAGGAACACTTTCTGATATCCTTCGTAGTCCGACGCCTGAAGCGCCAACGCGGCTTCTTTCATGGAAAGGGGGTAGCTGCGCACGCTCGGGTACCATCGGCCGACTCCCGCGTTGGCGTTCAGATCAAGATAGATTTCGATCTGCCGGATGATCGCCGTCACGGCCTCCACGGCCCGCCGCACGACGGACGCCTTGTCGGGACCGAAGAAGACGACCGGCAGGCGGTCCTCGATATAGCGGAGCACGAATCCCCCGCGGGGTTCGACCAATTCCTTCGCGATGTTGGAGGCGGCGAATTTGAGCAGCTGCCAGTCCCGCTCCTCGTTCGTTTTCGGATTGTCCTTCGGCCGGTAGAGCTGAATGTTGGCGATGACCGCCCCTTTTCCGACCGCCTCGTCCAATTGATAGAAATCCATCTCGCGTCCGGGCAAATCCCCGCCTTTTCCGGTTGCCACCATATCGAAGATGAACTGCTCGCGAAGCGCCGGAATGTGGAGCTGCAGTTTCCGCTGAAGCTCGGCAAGCATCGATTCTTTGTTCCGGTTCGCTCTCCGCTCCTCCAGGACCGCCCCCACCACTTCGGCCACTTCCGTATGGAGGGCGGGCTTCAGGATATAGCGCGAGACGTTGAACTGGATCGCCCGGCGCGCGTATTCGAAATCGTCGTATCCGCTCAGAACGATGATCGGCACGTTCCGGTCGATCTCCCGGATCTTCTCGATCATTTCCAGACCGCTCATGACCGGCATGATAATGTCGGTTACGATCAGTTCGGGAGACCATTTCAGGAACTTCTCCAGTCCGTCCCGGCCGTTCATCGCCGTCACCACTTCACGGATCTGAAAATCTCCCCACGGGATGATGGACTTCAGTCCCTCGAGCACATGGATTTCATCTTCGACCAGAAGCGCCCTCATGTACAGACCCTCCTCTTTCCAACGGATCCAGTTGCTCAAGCGAAGTCACGTAAGGCAGCTTGATGACGACCCGGGCGCCGCCCTCGGCGCGGTTCTCGAGTTGAATGCCGTACGACGGCCCCATGTGCAGCTGAATCCGCTCCTGTACATTGCGCAGACCGTATCCGCCCTTGCCGGCCGCGCCGGAAATCGCCTTCGATTCATCGAGCGGACGGCCGCCGTTCAATCCGACACCGTTGTCCTCAACGATGAGATGAAATTCCCGTTCCCCCGCCATCTCCGCGCGAATTGTAATTTTCGCCGCATTGCTGTCTCCGCGGAACCCGTGGACAAAGGCGTTTTCGATCACGGGCTGGATGATGATCTTCGGCACGAACGCCTTCTTGAACAACTCATCGACTTGCTCCCGATAGACGAATTGCATCCGGAATCTGGACTTCTGGATTTCGGCGTACGCGCGCGCATGCTCCAATTCTTCCCGGAGCGGAATGAACATATTGCCCTGGCTCACGCTGATGCGGAAGAACCTGGCCAGATTGGCGGCCATGATGCTGACCTCGTGGTTTCCTTTCAGCGCCGCCATCCAATTGATCATGTCGAGCGTATTGTACAGGAAGTGCGGGTTGATCTGGCTTTGCAGCACCTTGAGCTCGAGGTCCCTTTTCTTCCTGTACTCAATTTCAAGCTGATCCAGAAGCGAACGGAGCTGACCCGCCATCTGCGTGAAACTTTGCGACAGTTTGTCGAATTCCACAATGGGATGCCGTTCCAAATGAATGTCGAAGTTTCCGTTTTCGACCCGCTGGATGGCCCGAAGCAGGGACGGGATGGGCCCGATCGTCAAGTTGGACAGATAGGCGGCGGCCGGGATCATGAGCATCAGCATGAACAGGCTGATGACAAGCAGAATGTTGCGGATTGTCATCAGATCCCGGTAAACCTCGTCGGCCTCGATCAGTTCGACCAGACGCCATTCTGCTTGCTCCCTCGGGGTATGGATCATCAGATACTCCGTGCCATCCAGACGCACCCGCTCATGTCCGGCCTGATCGGCCAAATGCCGGATCCTTTCGCGAACATCGCTCCGGGTGAACATACGCCCGGGGGGACCGTTGGTCAACTCGGTCATCAGTCGTCCGTCTTCGTCCAGGAGCAGCAGCCTTCTGCTTTCCCCGGCATCCGCGCCGAATCCGTTGAACATCAGTCCGGTCAACGATTCCTCGGTAAGGTTCACGGCAATATATCCGATTACATTTCCTTTGCTGTTGATGTTGCTCAGCACGAAGGTCAACACCCGTTTCCGCTCGGACACGGAATAGGGATCCTCCCGCGAGGGCAGCCAGGCTCCGTCCGAACGGTTCGGCCGGAGCATTGCCCTGTCCCAGAACATGTCCTGCTGTCCCAGGATGACGCTGTAACGCCCGCCGATGGCGGGCTTCCGGATCAGTTGATCCGTAAAGATCTGAATGCTGTTGATATACGGCCTGATCGCGGCAATGCCGTCCAGCCATCTGCCCAGACTGCGCTTGGTCACGACCGTCTCGAACAGCTCCAGATCCGGTCCCTCGTCGAGCGCCCGCTGCAGCAACCGGTCCGTCGAGATTGACACCGCCGTCTCTTCGATCTGCTGCAGCCGTTCCATCAACCTGGAATGCTGGATTTCCAACATCTCCAACCGGGTGTCCGTCACTTTGTTGGTATAGAAATGGGAGATCCTGAAGTAGATGGTGGTCATGGTCGCCCCGAGCAGCAAGGACATGAACAGCGTCATGATAACCATCAGATATGGCCTCAATCTCCAGCGCTTCATCCGCTTCACCCGTCACAGCAAAGTCGCAGCGCAAACCCGAAGATGAAATGGAGGTCCGCAACGGGCATGGCGAACCTCCACTTGACTTGCTCCTTGTTTCTTACCTCGCGAACGGGCTGAACAGGTCGAAGGGGACCCGCAGATCCTTCTTCACGTTCGACTTGTCTTCCAAAGCCAGTTCGACGGTAATGTATCCGCTGTAACCGTATCCGATCATCCGTTCGATGAACCGCACATTGTCGGTGACGCCTTCGCCGAACCGCACGAACCGTTCCTCCCCGGGGGCGGCCGCCTCTTTCACGTGAATGTGGTTGATCTTCGCATGCAATCGGTCCGCCACCTCGTCCAGCGGCACATTCGCCGCGTCGAAATGCCCGGTATCGGCGCACACGCCGATATTGGGGGAGTCGACCATCCGGAACAACCGTTCGTAATCCTCGATGTTCTCCAGGTTGTTCCGCGCATGGTTCTCCAGGCAAATCAGGATGCCGTTGGCCTCGGCGAACGGCACGATCTGCTCCAACACTTTCGCGATCGTCTCCAGCCCGCCGGCCTGTCCCCTGGCGGCGCCGGTGGCGCAGATGCGGCTGCATCCGAGCTCCAGGGCGACCTCCATCATCCGCAGCTTGTGGCTGACGTCTTTGCTGATGTCGAACGGGGCGGCGGCGCCGAAGGAAGAGCCGTATACGGCCGCCGCTTCCAGGCCGTTCTCCCTGAGTCTCCTCTTGATCGACGCGACCGACCGGGGCGTCAGATCCGCGGGATGCCAGCAGTTGAACTCCACATACTTGTAGCCGATTTCGGGAAGCAGGGAGAAGGTCGGCCGGAACTGCTGATCCTGGAATCCGTCGCACGACAAACTCGCGCAAGCCAGTCTGATCAAGTCGGCATCACCTCTTCGAAGGGTTTTCCGGCGGTTCGATCCGGCATTCCGGCAGCGAGCGGAGGAACGCTTCGGGTCCCGACCGCTCGTATACGACCAGAATGCGCATGTTGTCCGTTCCCGTATTCTTCGTCCCGTGGAACAGGTCGGCCGGCACGAAAATGAGATCTCCCGCCTTCACCGTGCGCGTTTCCACCGTGCCATCTTCATGTTCGATAAATTGTTCGCCCGTTCCTTCAAGCACGTACAATATCTCGCTGATTCCCGGGTGATTGTGCCTGTCGTGGCCTTTGCCGACCTCCAGTTCGACCAGGCCGGTGGTCATGATGGAAGTTCCCGTCACCCGGGGCTCGGACAGCCATTTCAGTCTGCCCCAGGGGAACACCATCGTCTCCACTTCATTCGGGGACACAATGAATTTCGCCATTTCAATCGCTCCTTCCTGTCATCTCAAATTCCGCGGATGTTGACCCTGCCGTTTTGCACGACCGGCGACCCAGCCGCGCGGCTTCGCGGGGTCATCGTTCGGTCCGGTTCAACCGTCTCCAGTACGTTGCGATGCCCGGCTGTTTCCAGTTCGGGTGGCCGTACGGTTTCGTCGCCTTGAAGATCTCGTGCACGAGACTGCTGATCGGGATGTTGGCTCCGCTGTCGTGGGCGATTTCCAGCAGGTATCCCAGATCCTTGTAATGGAGCGCCAGATGTCCTCCCCCGGCGAAATCGCTGGTGTACAGACTCTCCGGCACGTCGAACTCCAGAAAATCTTTCAGCAGACGGGTATCGATGCCGTGCTTGACGCTCAATTCGTACGCTTCGCAAAAGACGGCCAGCTGATTGGCGAGGACCGCCTGGTTGATCAGCTTCAGAACCTGGCCGTGTCCGATGGGACCGACATGCTTCAGCTTGTAGCTGAGGCATTCGAGCACCCGCTTGCCCTTCTCGAACTGGTCCGCTTCGCCGCCGGCCATGATGATGAGCCCCGGCTTGCGGAACGTGATCGGCGCGTCCAGAAATCCGGCGCCCTTCTCGCGGGCCAGCCGCTCGAAGTGAATATCCGTCGACGGCCGCGACGTGCCCGTGTCAATGACGAGCTGGCCCGGACGAAGGTGGTTCAGAATCCCGTTCTCGCCGCTCATGACCGCCTCCACCGGACCGCTGCCGGGGAGCGCCAGCAGAATGATGTCCGACTGCAGCGCGACGCCGCCGGGCGAATCGGCCGCCCGCGCCCCTTTCGATACGGCCGCCTTCACCCGTTCCGCATCGAGGTCATACACCGTCAGCGGATAGCCGGCTTTGAGAAGCAGATCGGTGAAGTACGTTCCGATGTTGCCGAGCCCGATCAATCCGACTTTTTCCATGTTCATCCCTCTTTCTTTCCTTCATCGGGTCATGAGTTCCCTGAATTTTTTCACCTGTTCCGTGATCGCCGTCTCGGTCGGAAGCCGCTCCATGCTCGAAGCGCCGTAGAAACCGTGGAGCCGGTCCACCGCGCGGAACACGTATGCCGCTTCCTCGGGCTCCGCGATCGGTCCGCCGTGGCAGAGGGAAATGATGTCCGGATTGACGCTGTTTGCCGCTTCGACGATGGCGCCTACCCGCTCCACGGCTTCCTCCAGGGTCATCGCCGTGCGCGCGCCGATCGACCCTTTCGTCGTGAGGCCCATGTGGGCCACGATGATGTCCGCGCCGGCGTCCGCCATTTTCTTCGCTTCCTCGGGATTGAACACATACGGCGTCGTCAGCAGGTCGAGCCGGTTCGCTTTGCGGACCATCTCGACTTCCAGATCGTAGCCCATGCCCGTCTCCTCGAGGTTCGCCCTGAACAGGCCGTCGATCAGGCCGACCGTCGGGAAATTTTGTACACCGGCAAACCCGGTCTCCTTGACCTGCTTCAGGAAGGTGTCCATGTTCCGGAACGGGTCCGTCCCGCACACGCCCGCCAGCACCGGCGTCTCCTTCACGATCGTCAGCACTTCCCCGGCCATCTCCATGACGATCGCGTTGGCGTCCCCGTAGGGCATGAGGCCGGCGAGGGAACCGCGGCCCGCCATGCGGAACCGGCCGGAGTTGTAGATGATGATCAGATCGATGCCGCCGGCTTCCTCGCACTTCGCGGAAATTCCGGTGCCCGCGCCCGCGCCCAGAATCGGGATGCCGGCCGCAACCTTCTTTCTCAGCGCGGCCAGAATTTCACTGCGGCTTTTCGCCATGCGTCCCACTCTCCTTCGATCATTTCGATCCTTTGATCATGTCAAGCAGCTGGTCGACTGCCTGATCCGCGAACACCTCATCGTTGATGTTCACGTCCATTTCCGTCACCGGAATGTCGGGGCGAAGGTTTTCCTCAAGCGCTTTCACAAATGCTTCGTCCGCCTCCGGCCACCAGAATTCGTTCCCGGGACTGTCCAGGATCGACCACCCGCGCCGCGGAATCAGGAAACGCACCGGGCCTTTCGCGCGATTCGCCTTTTCCGCGAACATGCGCCCGAGCCGCGCGTTCTGCTCCGGATTCGTGCGCAGCAGGGTGACCGTCGGATTCCAGACGACGAGCTTCCCGTCCCGATACCGTTCCGGAACCGTCTCCACCGGGCCGAAATTGACCATGTCCAGGCAGCCCGGCACGATCAGGTGCGGCACGCCCGTCTTGCCGGGCGCTTCCAGCCGGGCGGGGCCGGCCGTAAACACGCCGCCGCACAGCTCGTCCGCCAGCTCCGTCGTCGTGATGTCCAGCACGGCCGCGACGAGCCCGTCCTCCACCAGCGACTCCATCGTCCGTCCGCCGGTCCCCGTGCAGTGGAACACCAGCACCTCGTATCCGAGCGCCGTGAGCCGCTCCTTGCACCGCTCCACGCATTTCGTCGTGTTGCCGAACATCGTCACCGCGATGACCGGCTTCAGCGGCCCGTCCGTCTCCGCATCGTCGGAGGATTCGATCATGCCGCATACGGCGCCCGCCGCCTGCCGGTAGACTTCCCTGCTGATCCGGTTGATGCCGGCTATGTCCACCACGGAAGGAACGAGCACGATATTCCGCGTGCCCACCATCGCGGACGTGTCCCCGCTCGCGGCGGTGGAGACAAGCACCTTCGGCACCTTGAGCGGGAGCTCGCGCATGGCGGCGCTGATGACCGAGCTGCCTCCGGTCCCGCCCATTCCGAGAACGGCCTGGAACTTTCCTTCCTCATGGAGCTGCCGGACAAGCGCGGCGGCTCCGCGGCTCATGACGGTCATGGCGTGGCCGCGGTCGTTCTTCGCGTGCAACTCCGCGAGCGTGGTCCCCGCGGCGGCCGCCACCTCTTCGGGCCCGAAATCTTCACCCGCGCTTCCCGGCGCGCTGAACGTGCCGAAGTTGATCTTCAGCACGCCATGGCCTCGCGAGCGGATCAACTGCTCGACGAACGCGTAGTCTTCGCCCTTGGTGTCGAAAGCGCCGAGCAGCAAGACGGTTTTGGAACCCATGGATTGGTCCACCTTCCCTCCCCTGGAATTTGGCACGGCTGTCATCAGGTCATCCCTTCATGCTCCCTGTCGTGATGCCTTCAATCAAATACTTCTGGAAGAAAACGAAGATGAAGAACACCGGCACAAGCGACAACGTCGACATGGCGAACATCGCGCCCCATTTGCTCGCGCCCGTCGAATCCAGGAAGAGCCTCAGCCCGAGCGAAATCGTGTATCGCGACACATCGCTCAGATAAAGCAACTGGCTGAAGAAATCGTTCCACGTCCAGATGAACGTGAAGATGGTCGTCGTCACCAGAGCCGGCAGCGCCAGAGGCAGGATGATCCGCCAATAGATTTGATATTTCCCGCAGCCGTCAATGGCCGCCGCCTTGTCCAGTTCGCCGGGCAGCGAACGGATGAACTGAACCATCAGAAAGATGAAGAATCCGTCCATGGCCAGAAATTTCGGAACGACCAGCGGCCAATACGTGTTGATCCATCCCAGGCTGTTGAAAATGATGTACTGGGGGATGATGACGACGTGATAGGGAAGCATCATCGTTCCAATCATGACCGCGAACAAAACGCTCTTGAATTTGAAATCCAATCGCGCGAACGCGTACGCCGCCATGGAGCAGGTGACCAGGTTTCCGGCAATCGCCAGCGCGACGACCAGGAACGTGTTGGTAAAAAAGCGGCTGAACGGAATCCCCGAAATGCCCGCCCATCCTTCCGCGTAATGGCCGAGTGTGAACGTGGCGGATGTGGGGAACAGATTCGGGTCGGAAAAGATGACGTCATCCTGTTTGAAGGAACTGCCGACCATCCAGAGCAACGGATAGATCATGACAACGCACCCGGCGATGATCGCGAGATGGACGGGCACTTTCCGCATCGTGGATTTTACGGGCATCATCTCCACTACTCCTCGTAATAAACCCATTTTCTCGATGTCAGGAACACGATCGCCGTGACGGTCGCAATGATGGCGAGCAGCGTCCATGCCATCGCCGAAGCGTAGCCCATTTGAAAGTTGCCGAACCCTTTCTTGTACAGATACAGCGTGTAGAACAAGGTCGAATCGAGCGGGCCGCCGCTGCCGCCGCTGACGATGTACGCCGGGGTGAATGCCTGAAACGCCGAGATGATCTGCATGATCGTATTGAACAGCACGATCGGCGTGATCAACGGAATCGTGATGCGGAACAGCCGATGCAATCTGCCTGCCCCGTCAATTGCCGCCGACTCGTAAATTTCGGTCGGAATTTGCTTCAGACCGGCCAGAAAGATGACCATCGGAGAACCGAACTGCCAGGCGTGGAGAATGATGAGCGTAAGCAGCGCATGTTCGGGGTCGGCGATCCAGTTTTGATTGGGAATCCCGAACCACGCCAGCAAATCGCTTACCAGACCGCCTCCGCCGAACACCTGGCGCCACAGAATCGCGATTGCCACGCTCCCGCCGAACAGCGATGGCAGGTAATAGACGGCGCGGTATAAGCTCAGTCCGCGTATGCCGCGATTCAGCAGCAGAGCAAGGGAGAAGGCGACCGCAAGCTGCAGCGGGACGCCGATAAACACATAGCCGGCGGTCACCTCCAGACTTTTCAGGTAGCGCGGATCCCGGAACATCTCCGCAAAGTTGCCCCAGCCGATCCAGTCAGGCTTCGTGAACAGATCATAATTCGTAAACGACAGGTACAGCGAGCTGAACATCGGCGCCAGGGTAAGCGTGAACAGTCCGACAAACCACGGAGCGAGGAAGGTGTATCCGGGTCCGTTCTCCTTCCAGAACTTTCGGATCCCTTGCATCATTGAAGAATCTTCTCCGCCTCGGCGAAGAAATCATCAACGGCTTGCTCGACGGATTTCGCACCGAAATTGATCGCCTGCTCCGCCAGGTTGTACAGTTCTTCCACTTCGGAAGCGTTCAGCGGGCGGTCCGGCTGCGGACGCGCATACTGCGCGACGGTCTCCACGTATTCGATCATCTTGACCTGGGCCGGTTCCAGCCGCGGTTTGATGTACTCGTTCATCTTCTTCGAGCCGAGCGGCCCGTGCTCCGTCTTGAAGATGTCGATCGCCGCTTCATGGTTCAGCCAGAAGTCGATCAGGAGCGCCGCTTCTTCGGGATATTTCGTGTCGGCGCTGATGGCAAGGTAGGCGCCCGTCACCGCTTCACCGGTTTGTCCGCCCGGCGTGACCGGTTCCCGCACGATCCCGAGTTCACCTTCCACGAGCCGCTGGTAGATGGGAAGCTGGTTGGAGTTCATGAACAACAGAGCCGTGCGCTCGTTGCCGAACAGGCTGCGCTCATGTTCGAGATGCAGATATTCCGCCGCCGTATTCGCGTCAGGCAGTGCTCCGGCGTCCAGCAGACGCTTGTGCATGTTGAAGAAGTCGATCAGATCCTGCTTGTCGAAGCCGAGCTTGCCGTCCGCTGCGAAATATTCCTTTCCCCTTTGCCGCACGAAGCCGTTGAAACCGCCGACCCGCTGCAGCGCCCACCGGTCGCCGTTCAGCTTCTCGCTCAGCTTGAGGGCCGTATCCATGAAATCATCCCAGGTCCAATCCATGTCGGGATACGGCACTCCGGCTTCGTCGAACAGTTTCTTGTTGTAGAACACACCGGGAATCGAATTGCCCAGCGTCACCATGTAGATCTTGCCGTCATACTTCCCGCTGTCGATGATCGCCTGGTCGAAGTCCGAAAGGTTGATTTTGCCTTGCGCCACCAGGTCGTCCAGCGGCATCAACGCTCCCCGCTTGGCATAATCGCTCAGGTAGGTCGGATGGAAGGTGATGACGTCGGGCGCGTTGCCGCCGGCCGTTTGCGTCGCCAGACGGTCCCAGTATCCCGCGAAATCGGTGAACTCGCGCTTCACCTTGATGTGCGGGTACAGCTCTTCAAACTTGTCCATCAGGCTGTTCTGCATGTCGTGGCGCGCCTGGCCGCCCCACCAGGCGACCCGGAGTTCGACCGTCTGCTTGTCCGTTGTCTGCCCGCTGCCCGCATTTCCCGAGGAGCCGGATCCCGAGCCGCCTCCCGTCGACGTCGTCGATGTGCCGCTTCCGCCCGCACAAGCGGAAACCAGCGCCCATACGAGCAGCAGCGACACGATGACAAATGCCCATCTGAACTTCCTCACGCACAGGTCCTCCTTTCTGTTCGTCCATGACGCACTGACCCGGGTGTGTGTCGGAACGATGGTTTCATTATACTGAAAGCGGTCACAATTCCTGAATTCACAAACGTACGCTCATTCTGTACAAATGTTCTGTCTTTCATGCCCGCCGGATTCGGCGCCGAGCGCGCAAAACCCGGCGCCTTACCGGCATCGGGTCTCGGAAACATCGCGATGATCTTGCGGGTCGGGCATTTGCCCGGCCGGTTGGAAATGTTGGCGTATTGGCCGGATGGGCCCGGCATAGGCGACTACCGGTCGATCTTGGCGCACATCCGGCATCTGCGCGACAAGGTGAGGCCCGATCCGGCGCGCCGTCCCAGGTCGTCAACGTGGGAGGTGTCGGCTATTGCTTCCGCAACATCCCCGGGCAATCGCTCAACGCGCAATAAAAAACCCGGCCAAACGCCGGGTCTTGCCGTTCATCCGGACCAAAATCGGATCAGCGCCCACACCGCCAGCCAGAACGGCGCGGACAGCAGCGCGCCGAACGCCAGTCCGGCAAGCACGTTTCCGTCCCGCTCTTCCCGCCGCATGCCGACCCCCTCCTCCGCCGCGCGTCTTATCGTCATCCTACCCCGGCAAACCGGAAAATATTCGCATCCCGCGCATCCAAAAAAACATGCCGCGGGCTGTTGACACGACGCCCGAACCCTGATATTCTATAAGAGTCGCCTGCGGCGATGGCGATGCACGCTGAAGTAGCTCAGCTGGTAGAGCAGCGCATTCGTAATGCGCGGGTCGGGGGTTCGAGTCCCTTCTTCAGCACCATTCAAGAATCCAGCGGCGCGGATTCCGGTTGACCGGGACCCGCGCCGCTTTTTTCTTTGCGCGAGCCGGACACGGCTTGATTTTTCCCGCGCACCTGCAAAAATTGTCGGCGAACTGGTAGAATATTGCCGAATGTACACCAAGAAGCCGCCTGCATCGCCAAGCGTTGACCAATAACGCGGGGATGTGACTTTATCCGATGCTTTTCAATTCCCATGTGTTCATCTTCGCCTTTCTGCCGATCACGGTGGCGGGCTATTTCATCCTGTGCCGGTTCCGGCTCACGTACGCGGCCAAGGCATGGCTCGCGCTCGCCTCGCTCGTCTTCTACGGCTGGTGGGACGAACGCTACGTGCCGCTCATCCTCGCCTCGATCGCGTTCAACTACGCCGTCGGCCGGCTGCTGATCGCGTCGGACAAGCCGTCGTCCGGGCTGGCGGGCCACCGGAAGAAGCTGCTGGCCTTCGGGATCGCCGGCGATATTTTGCTTCTCGGGTACTACAAATATGCGGACTTCTTCCTGGAAAACCTGAACGCCGCCCTTGGCGCCCGTTATCCGCTGCTCCACATCGTCCTTCCGCTCGGCATCAGCTTCTTCACGTTCACCCAGATCGCGTTCCTCGTCGATGCCTACAGGCGGAAGGCGAAGGAGTACGACATCGTCAATTACATCCTGTTCGTCACTTTCTACCCGCACCTGATCGCCGGACCGATCCTGCACCACGGCGAGATGATGCCGCAATTCGACCGCGTCCGGAACAAGGTGTGGAATTGGAGCAATGCCGCCCGCGGCATCCATATCTTCTGCATCGGCCTGTTCAAGAAGGTCGTCATCGCCGACACGTTCGCCGAATACGCGAACGACGGCTTCGCCAAGGCGAGCCTGTTCGTCGAATCGTGGATCGCGGCGCTGTCGTACACATTTCAACTCTATTTCGATTTCAGCGGCTACACCGACATGGCGATCGGCATCGCGCAGCTGTTCAACATCCGGCTGCCGCAGAACTTCAATTCGCCGTACAAGGCGACGAGCATCCAGGATTTCTGGCGCCGCTGGCACATGACGCTGAGCCGGTTCCTGCGCGAATATATCTACATTCCGCTCGGCGGCAACCGCAAGGGCCGGCTGCGGACGTACGCCAACAACATGGCGGTCTTCCTGATCGGCGGCTTCTGGCACGGGGCCGGCTGGACCTTCATCATGTGGGGATTCCTGCACGGCGCGGCGCAGATCATCCAGCGGATCTGGAACGAATGGGGCCGGCCGCTGCCGCGATGGCTCGCGTGGGCGATCACCTTCCTGTTCGTCAACGTGACGTGGGTGTTCTTCCGCGCCGAATCGTTCGGCCAGGCGCTCCGGCTGCTCCGGGGCATGGCCGGCCTGAACGGCTTCGACTTCCGCCTGCAGGCGGAGCACCTGTTTCCGGCGCTGCTCATCGCCGTTTTCCTGCCGATCGTGCTGCTCGCCCGCAATTCGTCGGAACGGGAGCGCGATTTCCGTCCGGGTTGGAAGACCGGGCTGTCCGCGGCGGCGATGTTCATCGTCTCGCTCCTCTTCATGAACCGGATCTCCGAATTCCTCTATTTCGACTTCTAGGAAAGGCGGCGTGAACGGGATGGAACCGAATGCTTCGCTGCGTCCGCCGACGCCGGACAGGCAGGCGGCGAAGCGCTCCGGGAAGCGCGCAAGGCCGTACAAAAGGACGGTCTTGGCGTTCCTGCTCGGCAGCGCGCTGTTCGCCCTGTTGGCCGTCCTGTCCGCGCTTGTCATCGACCCGCTGCAGTTCTACCACAAGCCGTGGTTCCACCGGCCGGTCTACCTGAAGGAGCAGCGCTACCAGAACCCGGGCCTGGCGCGAAACTACGACTATGAGACGATCATCATCGGCACGTCGATGACCGAGAACTTCTTCCCGGGCCAGGTGGAGGAGGCGATCGGCGGGAAGACGATCAAACTGTCAATGCGTGGCTCGCTCGCCGACGAGCAGCACAAGATCGCGAGGCTCGCCCTCGAGACGGGGAAGCCGAAAACGGTGCTGTGGGGGCTCGACTATTTCGCGCTCCGGGCGGACGGGCTTGACGACCAGGATGTGAATGCGGACTACGAATTTCCGCATTATCTGTACGACCGCGATCTCCTGAACGACTACAAATACTGGTTCAACTACTACCCCTACCGGGAGTTCGCGAAGGAGCTCGTCCGGGAGCTCCTGACGGGCCGGTCGACGGATCTGGACGGGCTGTACAACTGGAACCACATGTTCGACTTCGGGGAAGACGTCGCGGTGCGGCATTACCGGAAAGCGATGGCGGAAGCGGCGGCGCTCGCAAGAACCGGCAGGGAAGGTCCGATCGAAGAGGCGCAGGCGAGCTTCAGGACGAACATCCTGTCGCTCGTCGAAGCCTATCCGGACGTGAAATTTCTGATCTATTACCCGCCATACAGCATCCTGCGCCACGTCTACTGGCGGGAGACGAATCCCGAGCGATACGCGCACCAGCTCGTCATGAAGGAATGGATGTACGCGGAGTTCAGCCGCCACCCGAACGTCGAAGTGTACGATTTCCAGACGGAAGCGGATTGGACGTTCGACCTCGACAACTACAAGGACATGTCGCACCACCATCAGGACATCAACGCCTGGATCGCGCAGGCGATCGGCCGGCGGGACCCGGACTATCTCGTCACGGCGGACAACGTGCGCCGCTTCGCCGAGGAGCTCCGCCGGCAGACGGACGAAGCCGCGTTGTCGGACGACGGCCGGCTGTTCCGCGTCCGGGTTTACCGGGACGGCGGCGGGGCGCCGGAAAGGCTGGCATTGGGCCTGATGACGATCGGGAAGAACGGCAGCCTGCGCGTGCCGGCGAAGGAACTGGCGGAGCTGCTCGGCGCGAGGCTCGAGTGGAATCCGGGCGCTAAGCGGCTCCGGTTGACCGGCGGCGGACGGTCGTTCGAGCTGACGGTCGGAGAGAAGACGGCGGCCGCCGACGGCGAGCCGATGCCGCTCGCCGACGCGGCGTCGATCGAGGCCGGCAGAACCCTCGTACCGCTCGCCGAGACCGCGGCGGCGTTCGGCTGGGAGGCGTCCCGCTCGGACATCGGCGATCGCGAATTCGAAGTCCTGTTGAAGGCGCCGCAGAGCCGCTGAATACAAGGAAGTCCGGACGACTCCGCACCTTTCATGCGGATGGTCCGGACTTCTCTTTTACCCGGGCTCCGCCCTTCCCTCCTTCTCCGCGGCGACGGGCGCGTGCCGCTGCCGGTACTCGAGCGCCGTGATGCCCTCGAGCTCCTTGAACACGCGGTTGAAATGCTTCACGTTGTCGAAGCCGACCCGCTGCGCGATCTCGTACACCTTCGCGTCCGTATCGACGAGCAGCTCCTTCGCCTTCTCGACGCGCACGCGGCGCAGGTACGAAACGAAGCTCTCGCCCGTGTATTCCTTGAACAGCTGGCCGAAATAGGCGTAGTTGAGCGAGACGTGGTTCGCCGCCATGGCCATGTTCAGGTCCTTCCAGTAGTTCTCCCGGATGTAGGCGACGGCGGCGCGCATCTCCTTGTGCTCGGCTTGCGCCGAGCGGAGCGAGCGGATATAGTCCGACAGCAGGAGCAGGAGCTCCTCGACGTCGCGCCGGTAGTCCGCGAGCGCCGCGTAATGGTCGAGGCTGCCGACGCGCCGGTACAGCTTCAGCACCTCCACCGACTCTTCGCCGAACGTGCGGAACACCTGGTCGAACACCTGCTCGTTCAGGGCTTGGCTGAGCGCCTCGATGTAGGCGACGCCGCCATCGGGCGAATCCGGCAGCTCGAACAGGCGGCCGGCGAGCGCGAGCATCTCCTGGTCGCGGCCGGTGCCGAGCATGTTCGCGAGCTTGCGCACGAGATCCTGCGGCACGTCCGCCGCGCTGGCCGCCGCGGCGCCGCACGCGGGCCCGGCCGCCAGCACCGCCGAGCGGACCGGCGGCATGACAAGGCTCCGCTTGAGCGCCCGCTTCGCCTGCCGGTACCGCCGCGCCAGCCGGGCCGCGGATGCCTCGCGCTCGCTGAGGCCGATGTAGACCGGCGGCTCGCAGATCCGCCCGAGCTCCGCGGCCAGCGCCTCCGCCAGGTTGGGATCGGGGGAGGCGAAGACGAGCAGCCCGTCCCGGTCGGCCGTCCAGACCGCCCGGAGCCCGTCCGCCGCCCGCTGCCGGAGCCAGTCCTCGGCCTTCGTCCGGCCGAGCGGGTCTCCGGCGGTCTTCAGCACGCCGACGGCGTAATCCGGCGCCAGCCATTCCGTCAGGCCGGCCGACTCCGCCCGCTCCAGGGCGGCCGCCTCGTCCGCCGGCTCGCCGACGAGCAGGTAGGCGAACACGCTGGCCGCCATGTCCGACCGATACCGCTCGGCCTCCCGCCTGAGCGCTTCCGTCTGCTCGGCCCGGCGCAGCGCCTCCTCGACCCGGTCCAGCGCCCGGTACAGCTCCTCGCGCACGATCGGCTTCAGCAGATATTCCTTCACGCCGTACTGGATCGCCTCGCGCGCGTAGGCGAAATCGTCATACCCGCTCAGGATGATGACGGCCGGCCGGTGCCCCACCTCCTCCGCCTCGCGGATCAGGGCGAAACCGTCCATCTCCGGCATCCGGATGTCGGTGATCAGCACATCGATCCGTCTGGACCGGATGATCCCGAGCGCCTCCCGGCCGCCCTCCGCCGTCAGCGTCTCGTAGCGTCCGGCGCATTCGCGGTCGATCATCGCCTTCACGCCCAGCCGGATATTCCGTTCATCGTCGACGATGAGCAATGTCCGCATTTCAATCCGCCCCTCCGTTTCCGGCGCGCAACGGCAGCCGCATGGTCACGCGGGTGTATCGGCCTTCCCCGCTCTCCACGGCCAGCCCGCAATCCGGACCGTAATAGAGCCGGACGCGCTGCTGGACGTTGAGCAGGCCGATGCCGCCGTCCGCGCCTTTCGCCGCCGGCCCGCCTGCGCCTTCCGCCATTCCGCCCGGATCTTCCGCCGCGTACGGCGCCCCGAACGCGCCGCACCGCTCCAGCTTGCCGTTCAGCGCCGCCGTCTGCTCCGCCGTCATTCCCCGGCCGTCGTCCTCCACGGTCAGCACGAGCATGCCCCGCTCCTCCCGGCACGCGATCCGGATCTCGAGGCCGCGCCCGCCGCCCTCCGTGAGGCCGTGCTTCACCGCGTTCTCCACGATCGGCTGCAGCGTCAGCTTCAGCATTTCGCAGCCCAGGAACCGCTCCGGAATGTCGGCGGCGAGCCGGATCTTGCGCTCGAATCGGATGTTCATGATCGCAATGTAGTTCGCCACATGCGCCAGCTCGTCGCGGAGCTGCGCGTATTCGCTCGTCCAGCGCAGATTGTAGCGCATCAGCCCGCCGAGCGACGTCAGCGCGTCCGATATCTCGAACCGGCCCTCGATCTCCGCCAGCATCTTGATGTTCTCCAGCGTGTTGTACAGAAAATGCGAGTCGATCTGGTTCTTCAGCGTCCTAAGCTCCGCCTCTTTCGACGCCGCCTGCTTCCGGACGGCGTCGGCGATCAGCTCGTTGATCTTCTTCAGCATCTTGCGAAAATGATGCGCCAGCTCGCCGACCTCGCCCCCGCCCCGCACCGGAATGTCGAACGAGAAATCGCCCTGCCGCACCTTTTTCATCGAGTCGCGCAGGATGATGAGCCGCTTCAGGATGAGCTTGACCGAGAAATACGTGACCGTCGACAGGATCGCCAGCAGGATGACGATCGCGGCGATCAGCTTGTTCCGCGCCTCGTACATGTCGCGCAGCGCCTGCTCGAGCGAGACGACGTTGATCAGATGCATGTCGAGCTGGTCGAACCATGCGATCACCGCCAGCATCGGATGCCCGTCCGCCGTAAAGCGCACGCTCCGGATCCGGTCGGTGCCGGCCTCGGCCGCCAGCTCCCGGAGCTGCTCCTCCGTCACGCCCGCCTCGGCCAGCCACGGGTTGTCCCGGTTGGCGTACAACTTCCCGCTCCGGTCCACCGCGACCATCTGCGCCTGCTGCCCTTCGTAGCGGGTATAGATCGACGGGAAAAAGTGCTGCAGCCGCATGTCGACCTCGAGCACGCCCGCGTGGACGCCCGAGACGTACTCGATCTCCCGCAGCAGCATCATCACCGGCGCCGGCGCCACATCGTCCGCCACGCCGCGCCGCATCAGCTCGTCGTCGTTCGGCGACACTTGCCAGTAAATCTGGCCGTTCAGGGCGTTCACGACATCGAACCAGGGCTCCCCGGCGATCCGCGATTCGTGCCAGAAGACCGGGTACAACCGCACGTTTTCGTTGTCCGTGAAAATGCGGATGTGCCGGATCTTCGGGTTCGTGTTCTGCAGATGCGTCATGACCGAGACGAGGTGGTCCCGGATGTCCATCAGCTCCAGCGTCTCCGGCTCGCGGACGAGGCGCAGATACTCCTCCACTTCCTTGTAGGTGTAGGCCAGCTCCGCCGCCCGCAGCATCGTCTCGATGTTGCCCTCGACGTTCGCGCGCTCCAGCTCCATGGCGGTTTCGTGCTCCCGCCGCGCCTTGTCGATGTAGTCCGCCGACATCTCCCGGAACAGCAGCCAGGCGATGATGAGGCTCGGGATGAGCAGGATGACGATGTACGTCATGATGAGCCGCTGCTGGATCGGCCATTGCTCCATTTTGTATACGATTTCACGAAACCATCTGCCGAGCCGCTGTTTCATCGCCATTCCCCTGTTCGCGTCCGGTCCGCCGGAAGACGGGCGGTCGGTTTGCCTTCTATTATAGAGCCGTGGAACGATCCGACGCCATGTTCCGGACCCGTTCGTTGACGCCGGCCGCTTATCCTCCCCGCGGGGGCTGCAGCGGCATTCCGTACCGTGAACGGCCTCACCGCCCGCCCCCGCGGCTCCGCCAACGGCACTTGCCGCCGCAGGCCGAGGAAGCGCCAAGCCGCCGATGGCCGCCCCGTACGGGGCGGCTTCGGCGGTCCCGGGAAGCCGGTCCGGCTCAGTTCAGGAACTCGGCCAGCTTCTTGACGTTTTCTTCATATTTCATTTGCCGGTAGGCCTGCAGCTTCTCCCAGCCGGCCTTCTCGCGTTCGGCGAGGTAATCGTTCCAGATCTTGTCGAACTCGGCCTCGCTCTTGGCCAGCAGCAGCTTCGGCAGCGTCTTGCCGAACTCCTGGTCGATCTTCGTCTTCGCGATGCCTTCCTCGGAGTTGGCCGGCGGGTCGAGCAGGTCGAACTGCGAGAAGCTGTACGTCTTGCCCTTCGTCCAGTCCTCCATTTGCTTGAACGGCTCGACCGATGGCGGCGCCCATTGCAGGTTCATGTTCGTGTCCATCAGCATCCAGAACGTGAAGGACGCGCCGTACTGTTTGTCGAACGCCGAGCGGTCGGTCTGGAGCAGCTCAAGCGCCTCCGGCAGGAACTGGTCCTTGCCGTCGATCGTGTCCCAGGTGACGCCCTTCTCGCCGAGGTACAGGTCCTTCTGCCCTTCCTCGCTGATGAGGTAGGTGAGGAACTGGATGGCGCGCGCCTTGTCCTTCACGTCCTTCGAGATGAGCGTCAGCGTCCAGCCGGAGATCGACGGTCCGGCCAGCGTCGGCGGATCGAGGTTCGCGTTCGCCGGTCCGTCGATCGCGATGTACACCGAATTCGGATCGTTCGCGTACAGCACGTTCTGCTGCGCCGTGAAGTCGGTGCGCTGGTACAGCATCGCGAAGTAGCGGCCCTGGGCGATCTTCTCCTCCATCTGCGGACGCTTGTCAATGAAGATGTCCTTCGCGAGCAGCCCTTCCTCGTTCGCCTGGCGGAACACCTTCAGCCACCGCACGTATTCCGGATCGGTCTGCCGGTCATACAGCTGGCCATCCTTATCGTGCGGAATCGCGAGGAAGTTCTGCAGATAGTCCTGCAGCGAGTAGTTGCCGGTTTCGGTGAACTCGTGCAGGCCGAGCGGAACGAGCGGCTGCCCGTTCACTTCCGGGAACATTTCCTTCGCCCTTCTCAGCGCGTCGAGGAAACCTTCCGGCGTCCGCATGTCCGGCTTGCCGAGCGCCTCGTACATGTCCTTGCGCACGACGAACGTTTGGTTCGAGATGTAATGCTCGCCGTACAGCTCGTAATCCTTCGGCGACGACGACGCGTTCGGATAGCCGTACACGTTGCCGTCCGGCTGCGTGTACCAAGACAGCTTCGCCGGGTCGGCGACCTTGAAGAAGTACGGATCGTACTCTTCGGCCAGCTGGTTCAACGGCAGGACGAGGCCGCCTTCGATCATCCGCTTCACGCCGTCCTCGTACCAGCCGAGCGTGATGAAGTCGGGCAGCTTGCCGGACGCGATCATCGCGTTCAGCTTCTCGTTCTCGTTGCCCGCCGGGACGATGAAGTTGATGTCCACGCCCGTCTTCCGCGTCACGTACTGGCTCGTCGGGTCTTCGCCCCATTTGCTCGGGAACCAGGCGAAGTTGATATACCAGTCGAACGTGATCGGGTCGGTGTTCGACTTCCAGCCCGGCTCGTCGGCCGAAGGCTTCGCGTCGCCGCCGGCGTCGCCGCCTCCGGCATCGCCGCCCGTGTTCTGGTTCTGCGTTGCGCCGGTGTTCGACGATCCGTCCGATCCGCCGGAGCCCTCGTTCTTGCTCCCGCCCGAACAGGCGGCGGCGAGCGTCAGGATGAGCGCCAGGACGAGCGCCATGGCCGTGAATCTCGTGCTTTGTCTCCGCATGAAGCGCATTACCCCTCTTTCCGTTTGATCGCATCGCAATATGGCATGAACCTGTTTCCCAGGACCGGGAACGTTGTGTCATCCTTTGATCGAGCCGATCATGAGCCCCTTCACGAAATATTTCTGCAGGAACGGGTAGATGAACACGATCGGCAGCGTCGTCACGACCATCGTCGCCAGCTTGATCGACTGGCTCGTGACGGTCCGGTTGATGCCCGGCCCGACGCTGGCGACGATCTGGTTCGAGCTGCTCTGCGCGACGACCCGGTACAGGAA
>Ga0310826_100282_pt1 | contig 64505 bp, 60 predicted proteins | sample WT_ome_FD_201306 | JGI IMG/M metagenome (GOLD analysis project Ga0310826, IMG submission 201306) | Sorghum-adapted microbial communities enriched on wild type (WT) sorghum from Joint BioEnergy Institute, Emeryville, California, United... ... | reverse complement strand
CGGCTGCGCTTCAACCGATTCGAACGCATGAAAGATTTCCTTCGATGCTTGCTCCAGCACGGCCAAATAAAGTTCTTCCTTGGATTTGAAGAAGTGAAACACATACGGCTGCGTCACGCCGACCGCCCGCGCCACATCCGCCGTCGTCGTCTTGTAGTAGCCGCGTTCGGCGAACAGGGCAGCGGCAGCCTCCAGAATTTGCTGTTTTCGGCTCTGCTGATCTTCTCGGGTTGACATCTTGGGCACTCCTGTTTATTTATTGACCGATAAATAAACTATATGACGCAGCGTTCCTTTTGTCAAGCCGATGAGATGCGGTATACGCCTTCACTCCACGGCCTCTCCGCCATTGCACCATTCGCCGCCGGGCGCCGCATCTCCTGTTCCGGGCCGGAAAAGCGCGAGCTGTTCGCGCTTCCGGGCACGCTGCCGCTTTTGTGATAAAATACTGGTCAAAAAAGGAATCGGGGTATTAGCGTGAGCGAATCATTATCTCCGAAGACAGAAAAAATATATGGCATTGACCTCTCGGGAAGCAGCACAAAAAAGACGGCCGTTGTAATGGCAACAACGGACGGCGGCTGTCATGTTACGTTGACCATCATCAGGGATCACCCGCTAAAAAAGACGGATGAGAAAGAAAGCAAAAAGTATTTCAAAGAACTTTTAAGGGATTCTTCAAAAGTATACATCGATGCGCCCATGGATGTTCAAGGTTTGCCGTATATACGCAATATTTTTCACTCTTGCGGTTACACATGGCAATTTACCAAAAGGCCGGTTGACCAAGCCTATAATGGTTTGCCGCCTTTTGCAGACAAAATCGGGGCGATCGTTACGCGATTAATGTATTACCTGTATGACGAGAATCAGGATCACGCTGTCCCGATCTATCGCGGTTTCGAAAAATACAAAAATTTGTATGAAACTTATCCTGCCGGTACTTTGAGACAATTGGGCATATATCAAAACTATAAAAACGGAAGGGTTATATTGGATTCGAACGGCTGGCATCCTGAAGATGCGGAAAATCATCATGTGGCTTTGTGTGGCCTGGCAAACGCGTTATTCAGAAATGCGGGTACCCGTGACACATTAAAAATTACCGAAGATGAGTTCGATGCCATGATATGTGCGGTAACAGGATTGTTGGATGATGGAAGCAAATTGACGGGGAACGCGCTTCAACAGGAAATTCACAACAGGTTGAGAAAGAAGAAGTACAAATTGGGCTTGCGTGATTGCTTGCCGCCCACACGTTACGAACTGATTAACGATCTATCGAAAATCCATGGCTGGAAATTTACCGTTCTGGAGGGTTGAGGGGGCGGGTTGTTGCAGGAAGGCAAGAGACGGCCATGGCCTGTTGTCCCCCTTGATGCATGAAACCGAGCGGTGTTCGGATTCATGCCTGGACACTGTTCGGTTTCATTTTTTCCGAAAAGAGAAGAGCTGATGATGGCTTGCCCGAAATAAAAAATACAATTTTGATGGAAAATTCTTATGCCCGCCCGCGACTCGCCCTGCTAAAATGGAAGAACACCAAAAATTGCCGAATGCATGGAGGGGTTGGAGCATGCTTGCCAACGAGCGCGGGGCCGTGGCCGCGGCCCGGCCGGTGCCGTGGAACCGTGTCCGGATCCGGGACGCGTTCTGGTCTTCGTACATCGACCTGGTGGAAAACGTGGTCATTCCGTATCAGTGGGATGCCCTGAACGACCGGATCGAAGACGCGCCGCCGAGCCACGCGATCCGGAATTTCCGGATCGCGGCGGGGGAAGAGCAGGGCGAATTTTACGGCATGGTCTTCCAGGACAGCGACGTCGCGAAGTGGCTCGAGGCGGTCGCCTATCTGCTTGCCGTCCGCCCGAATCCGGAACTGGAGCGGATCGCGGACGGGACGATCGATCTGATCGCCCGCGCGCAGCGGGAAGACGGGTATCTGAACACATACTTTACGGTGAAGGAGCCCGGGCGGCGCTGGACGAACCTGTGCGAATGCCACGAACTGTACTGCGCCGGCCACCTGATCGAGGCGGCGGTGGCCTATGCCCGCGCGACGGGCAAACGCAAGCTGCTCGATGTCGCGTGCAGGCTCGCGGACCATATTGACAGCGTTTTCGGGCCCGAAGAAGGCAAGCTGAAGGGCTACGACGGGCACCAGGAAATCGAGCTCGCGCTGATGAAGCTCTACGAAGCGACGGGCAACGCACGGTACCGGGATCTCGCGCGGTTTTTCCTGGAAGAACGGGGCAGGGAGCCGCATTTTTACGAACTGGAAGCGGAGCGCCGGGGCCGAACGTTCCATTGGGGCGGTTCGTTCATGCTGGACTGGAAGGCGTACAGCCAGGCGCACAAACCGGTGAAGGAACAGGATCGGGCGGTCGGTCACGCGGTCCGGTTGGTCTACATGGCGGCGGGCATGGCGCATGTCGCCGCCGAAACCGGCGACGCCGGGATGCTGGAAGCCTGCAGGCGCCTGTTCCGCAGCATCGCGTCGCGGAACTTGTACATTACCGGCGCGATCGGCTCCCAAAGCTACGGCGAATCGTTCACGACCGACTACGACCTGCCGAACGACACGGCCTATGCCGAGACATGCGCGTCGATCGGACTGATCTTCTTCGCCCATCGCATGCTGCTGATCGAGCCCAAACGGCCATACGCGGACGTGATGGAGCAGGCGCTGTACAATACCGTGGTCGGCGGGATGTCGCGCGACGGCAAACGGTTCTTCTACGTCAACCCGCTGGAGGTCGATCCGCGCGTCTGCGAAGCCAACCATATCTATGAGCATGTCAAGCCGGAGCGGCAGCCGTGGTTCGGCTGCGCGTGCTGCCCGCCGAACGTGGCGCGCCTGCTCGCTTCGCTCGGGCAGTACATCTATACCGTGCAGGGGGACACGGTCTACGCGCATCTGTACATCGGCGGCACGGCGGAAATCGAACTGGACGGCGGCCGCATCGCGCTGCGGCAGGAAACCGGCTATCCCTGGGACGGGAACATCGCGATCACCGTCGAATCCGGCACGGAGACGGAAGCCGTCCTGGCGCTGCGCCTGCCGGGGTGGTGCGACCAGGCGGAAGTCGCGGTAAACGGCGTCGCCGAAGATGCGCGATCCCTGGAAACGGACGGCTACATCCGGCTCCGCCGCCGCTGGAGACCGGGCGACCGCGTGGAACTGACGCTGTCCATGCCGGTGAGCCGCGTATACGGCCATCCGTCCGTCCGCCATACGGCCGGGAAGGTGGCCCTGCAGCGCGGACCGCTCGTCTACTGTCTGGAGGAAGCGGACAACGGTCCGGATCTGCACCGGCTGCTGCTGCCGAAGGACGCCGAATTCCGGCTGGCGGAGACCGGCGCGCCGATCGGGGGCATGGTGGCCGTCAAGGCGGCGGCGCTGCGCCGAACGTCGGACGGTTGGGGCGACGCGCTGTACCGCCGGAACGCGGCGCACGCCACGGAAAAAGTCGAGGCGACGTTCATCCCGTACTTCGCGTGGGCCAACCGCGGCGCGGGGGAAATGCGGGTGTGGGTGGAGGAAGCCTGAACCGAAACGAATGCAGACTTCTTCGCGTCACGCGAAGAAGTCTGCATTTCGCTCCATATCGCGCCGCAATGCCGTGCAGGGCGGGATGAAAGCGCTTCATCGCCGTTGCCTGCGATTTTGTCTGCCCGGAGGTGGAAGGCATGACATCCTTGCTGATCATTGACGACGAGCCGCGCCAGGTGCGGTCCCTCGCCAATGTGATCCGGAGGTTGCGCCCGCAATTTACGGTTCACGAGGCGTTCGACGGGCTGAGCGGGTGGCGCGTGCTCGAAACGCAGCGGGTCGACGCGGTGATTACGGACATCCGCATGCCGGGGATGGACGGGATTGCGCTGGTCAGCCAGATCGCCGAACGGATGCCGCATGTCAAAACGGTGCTCCTGACCGGTTACGGCGAGTTCCAGTACGCGCGGGAAGCGCTGCGCCGCGGCGTGCTCGATTATCTGGTGAAGCCGGTCGGCCTCCAGGAAATCCGGAACATGCTGGACTTGATCGAACGGACGCTGGCGAAGGAGGCCGACGCGCACTACAAATCGTCCGTCTACCGGGATTACTGGTTCCAGCAGCTGCTCTCGGGCCAGCTCACGCCGCAGATGGAAAACGACCTGGCGTGGCTGCTGCCCGCGGGGGACGCGATCCGGGTGCTCGTCGTCCGGAGCCTGCAGGAGGACGAATGTCCCGACCCAGTCCGGGAAGCGTTCAAGCGGCAGCTCGACGAGCGGCTTGGCGGGCTGGGCGCGGGCGTGCCGTTCCTGATCCGGACCCCGTCCCGCGAATGGGCCGGGCTGATCGTGATGCGGTCCGAGCCGTCCGGCGGCCGGTCCGCCCGGATGCTCCAGGGCGTGCGGCTCTCCCTGGCATGGTGCGAAGACCACTGCCATGCGCGCCTCGCGGCGGGCATCAGCACCCGGCAAGCGCTCTCCGTTCCGCATATTCAGCGGGCGTACGAAGAGGCGCGCACCGCCCTTCGGCACCGGTTCTATCAAGCCTTCGAACCGCTCATTGCGTTCGATGCGGTCTCCCCGTTCGCCCAAGTGGCCGCACCCGTCTGGCACGGCAAGGAAGAGGCGGTGCTGCGGGCCATCCGCGCGTCCGACTGGAAGACCGTCTCCGACACGGTGCACGAGCTGTTCCGCCAATTCTCGCATCCCCCGTTCCCCGACCCCGATCGGCTGAAGACGGAGATGGTCCATTTCGTCATGCGCGTCGGCATGCAGCTCAAGGGGTTTCTCGCGGATGGATCGATCTCCCGCGATGAGCAGGAGATCAGCCGGAAGATCGCCTCCTGCGGGGATGTCCAGGCCCTCCGCTACGCGGTCAAGGAGATCCTCATGCGATGGCTGGACGAGGCCGCCGATTGGAACCGGAGCAAAAACACCGCCCTGGTGAAGCATTGCCTGGACTATCTGGAATCCCATTACATGGAGGACATCTCGCTCGAATCGATGGCCCGCAAGCTGCGCCTCAGCCCGTCCTACTGCAGCAACATGTTCAAGCAGGTCACCGGCACCTGCTTCTCCGAATATCTGATGCGGCTCCGGATCGCGAAAGCCAGGGAAATGCTCCTTGCCACCGATGAAAAAATCGGCGAGATTGCCCGGAAGACCGGGTTCCGCGACGCCGCGTATTTCAACAAGGTGTTCAAGCGGGAAACGGGCGTCACGCCCAATACGTTCCGGCAATCGGCTGGAAGTGTGAAGACCGGATGAAGCCCGTCAAATTCCGGATGGAAGCGGTCCTGAGCAGCCGCCTGCAGACCCAGCTGGTCGTGAGCTACATCTTCATGATCGCCGTGCTGACCTTTCTGTTCGGCGTCAGCTTCTACAATCTGAGCCGGGAAACGATCATGGACATGGCGGAGACGGATGTCTACCTGATGGTCCGAAAGAACAACGAGATCATCGATTCGAAGCTGTCCCGGGTGCGGGAAATGATCGTCGCCTTCATGGAGGATCCGGATTTTCACGCCCTGTATGCGGACATCGACCCCGGGGACCGGCTCGACATCATGATCTCGGATCTGCGGATTACCGAGATTCTGAGCAAATATTTCTCGCAGTCGCGGGACATCTATTCGGTCCAGCTCGCCGCCGACTTTTTCACGTTCGGCCAGAACATCACGTCCAACAGCGAGCACGGCAAGAATTTCATTCCGAGGGGCGCCTTCCAAGGCAGCGCCCTGCATGAGGCCGCCTACGGCGGAGAGGGGCGGATCGTGTGGGTTCCCACCTACGATGTGACCGAAATGTTCGGGATCGATGTGCTGCGCCATGTCGAGATCGACTACAAGTATCTGTGGTCCGCCGTCCGCGCGATCGACATTTCGCCCGGGGAGGCGGCGCCGTCCCCCGGCATGAAGGAGAAACATCCGGTGCTGATCGTCAATTTCAAGGAACATCTGTTCACCGACGTTTTCGCCGGGAGCTTGCCGACGAAGGGGAGTTTCTATGTCGTCCTGGACGAAACCGGACGGGTGATCTCGCATCCGGACGCCTCGCTGCTTGCGCGGCGGGTCGATTGGCCGGAGCTGGACAGGCTGACGGCCGCGGCATCCGGGGTCGCCATGATGGAGATCGACGGCAAGAAGCGGATTGTCAGCTTCGACCGGTCGGAGATCACCGGCTGGTATACGATCGCCGTCGTCCCGCCGAATGAATTGCTGGGTCCCATCATCAACGACTTCATCCGCAACATGCTGATCACGGTGGGCATTCTGACGCTGTTCTTCATCGGGCTGTCCTCGTATTTCTCCAACATCATCACGCAGCCGATCCGGGCGATGATCCGCGCGATTTCGATGACCGGCGAAGGAAAATTCCGAATCAAATTCAAGGAGCAGGGCAGCTACGAATTCCGGGTGCTGATGCACCGGTTCAACGAGATGAACGACAAGATCCAGCGGCTGATCGAGGAAAATTACATCATCAAGCTGCGCGAGAAGGAAGCGGAGATCAAGTCGCTGAATCTGCAGCTCGATCCCCATTTCATGCACAATACGCTCAATCTGATCAACCTCATCGCGCTCGAGAAGGGCGAGGACGAGATCAGCGAGCTGATCACCGGGCTGTCCTACATGATGAAATACATTGTCAAGAAAGACAACCTGGTCACGTACGAAGAAGACCTGACCTATCTGAAAAGCTATGTTGTCATCATGACCAAGCGGTTCGAAGGCAAGTTCACGATCGAGTTCGATTCGGATCCGCTGCTGCTGCCGACGAAGGTGCCGAAGTTTTTCCTGCAGCCGATCATCGAGAACGCGCTGATCCACGGATTTGAAGGGCTGGACCGGCAGGGCCGCATCTCGGTCTCCGCCTGGTTCGACGGGAACGAACGCGTGTTCGTGGTCAGGGACAACGGCAAGGGGATGACCGCCGAGCAGATCGGCTATCTGGCCGGACCCGGCGGCGGCAGCGTGGGCCTCAGCAACGTGTACCGGCGAATTCAGGCCATTTACGGCGAGCATTACGGGGTTTCCGTCGAGTCCGTGCCCGGCGAGGGCACGACGGTGACCGTTCGTTTGCCGATGGATGCGGCGGAGGAGGCGGCGGCGGGGTGAGAGGCGCATGGCTGTGGATTGCGGCCGGGGCGCTCATTATCGGCGCTTGGGCCTGGTGGCTGCTGCATCAGGGCGATATGGACGGTTTGGACGCGGCGATCGGTCCGGGAAGCGGCCGGAGGGAACAGGTCACGCTTCGCTTCACCTACTGGGGGTCCCCGGAGGAGAAGCGGGCGATCGAGAACGCGCTCGACAAATTCATGCAAACCTACCCGTGGATCGCGGTGGAAGCCACCCAGCTCCCCAACCTGGACTACAACACCAAGCTGAAGGCGATGGCGGCGCTCAACGAGGAGCCGGATATCGCGTACATGACCTCCTATCAGGGGGAACTGTTCGACCGGCAGGACATGTTCCACAACCTGTACGCGTTCCTGGAGCGGGATCCGGATATCCGGAAGGAAGATTTCCTGGACTATGTCTGGTATGAGCGAAACCCGGACTATGCGTGGGGCATGAGCACGGCGGGGGAAGCCTTCGGCCTGTATTACCGCCGGGACCTGCTGGAACAGGCGGGGGTCGATCCTCCGCCGGCGCGGAGCGAGGAAGCGTGGAGCTGGGAGCGGTTTGTGCACGCGGCCAAAACGCTGACGCTGGACCGGAACGGCTTGACCGCCCACGATCCGATGTTCGATCCCGACCATATCGTCCGGTACGGCGTGATGTTCGAGACCTGGTCGGAGCCGCTCAACAATTTCATTTACAGCAACGGCGGCGACTGGGCGGACGGGGAAGGCCGCTTCATCCTCGACAGCCCGGAGGCGGCGGAAGCCATCCAGCTCGTGGCCGACCTGATGAACGTGCATCATGTGGCGCCTTCGCCGTTCGAATCGCGCTCGATGCCGTCGCCCAGCGTCGCCCTGCAGTCCGGTTTGGCCGCGATGATCATCGACGGGCAATGGATCAATCTGGATCTGGCCAAGGCGGGTGTCGATTTCGATATCGGCGTGCTGCCGAAACTGAAGCGGAGCGTCACGGTGGCCCTGTCGGGCGCCACGGTCATCTTCAAGTCGTCCGCGCATCCGGAGGAAGCGTGGCTGCTCTTCAAGTGGCTGGCCGATCCCCACAAGGCGCTCGAGCTGTACGCCGACGGTCTGTGGATGCCGGTGCTGAAGAAATGGTATACCGAGCCCGAACGGATCGCGAAGTGGGTCGACGCCAATCCCCGGGCGCATCCGCCGGGATTCAAGGACGCGATGATGCGGCAACTGATCGAAAACGGCGTGCCCGGCGTCGGCTATTATGTGAAAAACCAGGCGGCGGTCTTTCCGATCGTGACGGAAGAGCTGATGCCGGTATGGCTGGGCGTGAAATCGGCCGAAGAGGCGCTGGCCGATCTCGGAGAACGGTTGAAGCCGGTCTGGGGCCGAATTTCATAAGGGTTCATGCGGGGACGATGAAGACATCCGTCATTCGGCGGGTGTCTTTTTCCGTTGCGCGCAAGGTGTGTCTGTCGGGTGTCTGTCGGGCGTCTGTTGTGCGGCAGCGGCGACCGGCGGTGGAAAACTACAAGAATCGAAAAGGGTTCCAATTTTTTGGCCCGGATCAGCCGGTATATTGGGGATGCAGCACAACCACATGGTTCAAAGGGGAGGTTGCCGATGAGAAGAAAGACATGGTTGGGCATGCTGTCGGTGCTGACGGTACTGGCGCTCTTCGCGGCCGCCTGTTCGGGAGGAAAGAGCGGGAACAACGGCGCAACCGCGTCCTCGGGCGGCGGCGGAAACGGAGGCGGTTCCGGGAAAGCGGTAACCCTGAAGTTCGCGGGATGGGAAGCCAGCTCGCTGGAGACCGAGAGCGTGAAGAAAGGCCTCGAGCTGTTCATGCGGCAAAATCCGGACATCAAGGTCGAGTACACGACGCTGCCGAACGGCACGAACTACATCACGAAAATCCAGACGCTGCACGCGGGCAATGAAGCGCCGGACGTCTTCTTCCTGCAGAGCGACTACTACCGCGATTTCGTCAAGCGGGGCCAGCTGCTCGACCTGACGTCCCGGGTGGAGTCGGATTTCAGCCTGGACGACCTGATCCCGTCCGCCATCGCGATCAGCGAAGTGGACGGCAAGTTCTACGGCATCGAATCCTGCACCGTATCGCCCGTCCTTTTCTACAACAGGGACATCTTCGACAAGGCCGGCCTGCCGTATCCGCCCAGCGATCCGAATGAAGCCTGGACCTGGGAGGAATTCGTCGAAGTGGCGAAGCAACTGACGATCCGGGAAGGCGACAAGGTTGTCCAATACGGCGTGTACGGCGCGGAGGACTATTACATGACGCTGGCGCTTGTCATGTCGAACGGCGGAAACTGGTTCTCCGGGGACGGATCGGGTCCGGCGATCAATTCGCCCGAAGTGATCGAGGTGCTGGAAGCGATCAAGCGGCTGCGCGTGGAGCATGGCGCAAGCCCCGAGGCGAAACTGCTGACCAACATGGGCATGAGCTCCTCGCAGATGCTGCAAACGGGGAAAATCGCCATGCTGATCAACGGTTCCTGGGCGCTGCAGGAGCTGTCCCAAATGGACTTCCCCGTCGGCGTCGGCGTCCTGCCCAGGTTCAAGGAACCGGTCACGCACGGCCAGGCGCATCTGCACGTCGCTTCCGCCAAGACCAAATATCCGGAAGAAGCCTGGAAGCTGATCAAGTTCCTGTCGTCCGAGGAATATCAGCTCCAGAACGTCAGGGAAGGCCTCTGGATGCCGAACCGGGCATCGCTCTACACCGGGGAAGGCGTGCGGAAATGGCTGACCGAGGGTGTCCATCCGGAAGGATTCGAGCAGATGGTCGACTACTTCGTCAACGCCAGGGTTTACTCCTACGCGACGCTCGGCGCGGGCGCGCAACGCATCAGCGAGAACATGACGGAGGAGCTCGACAAGTACTTCCTCGTCGGCCAGGACGTCCACACGACCGTGCAAAATCTGGAGAAGATGATCATCGAAGTGCTGGAGAAAGAGCAGTCATGACGCGCAAACACGGGCCCCTGGGCGATCCGGGGGCCCGCCCGCCGAGGTGAGGGTATGAAGGAACTGTTTTACAAGGATTCGACTTGGGCGGTGCTGCTGCTGCTTCCCAATTTGCTCGGTTTCCTGATTTTCACCCTGTTTCCGGTCATCGGCACGTTCCTCATCGGATTCACGGACTGGAACATGGCCGACCGGCTGAACTGGATCGGGTTGGAAAACTACAAAACCTTGACGGCGGACGAAACGTTCCACAAGGTGTTCTGGAACACGCTCTATTACAGCGCGGTCAGTGTGCCGCTCGGGATGGCCGTCTCGCTGTTTCTGGCGGTTTTCCTGAACCGGAAGCTGCGGTTCATCCGGTTTTACCGGGCAGCGTTCTTCATGCCGGTCATCTCCTCCTTCGTGGCCGTCGCCGTCATCTGGCAATGGATCTACAATCCCGATTACGGGCTGCTCAATTATTTTCTGGGCTGGTTCGGCATCAAGGGCGTGTCGTGGCTGACCAGTTCGGTGTGGGCCATGCCGGCGATCATCATCACGACCGTCTGGAAGAATCTCGGGTACAACATGCTGATTTTTCTGGCCGGCCTGCAGGGGATACCGGAAAGCTACTACGAAGCGGCGGACATCGACGGGGCGAAATGGCACACCAAGTTCCGGCATATCACGATTCCGCTGCTTTCGCCGACGACGTTCTTCGTCACGGTCACGTCCATCATCGGGTCCTTCCAGGTGTTCGACGCCGTCTATCTGATGACGCAGGGCGGACCGGCGAGGGCGACGTCCGTGCTCGTCCATTACATTTACCAGACCGCCTTCCAGTATCTCGATATGGGCTACGCCAGCGCGATGGCCTATGTGTTGTTCGTCATGGTCCTGATCATCACGCTGATCCAGTTCGCAAGGCAGCGCAAAGTGAGCCTTTACTAGGGAGGTCCGTGCCGTGAGACAACCCATCGGATACCGGATTGCCGCCCATGTCGTGCTGATTGCCGGATCGGCGGTCATGCTGTTCCCGTTCATCTGGACCGTCGCGACTTCACTCAAGGACATCGGCGAAGTGTTCACCTTTCCGCCCAGACTGCTGGGCAAGGAGTTGCTGTGGGAGAATTACGTGAAAGTATGGGAACGCTATCCGTTCCATTACTTTTTCATGAACACGGTCAAAATCACGGCGCTGGTGGTCATCGGGCAGCTGCTCACCAGTTCGATGGCCGGCTATGTGTTCGCCCGGCTCAGGTTCAGGGGACGCGACACCATCTTTCTGCTGTACCTCGCGACCATCATCATTCCGGTCCAGGTGACGGTCATTCCGAACTTCTTCCAGATGAAGGTGTACGGGCTGCTGGACACCCACTGGTCGCTGATCCTGCCGGGGCTGGTCTCGGCGTTCGGCACCTTCCTGATGCGGCAGTTCTTCCTGACGATTCCGCCGGCGCTGGAGGAGGCGGCGAAGATCGACGGCTGCAATCCGTTCGGCATCTATTGGCGCATTTTCGTGCCGCTGTCAAAACCCGCGATGGCGACGCTCGGCATTTTCATCTGCAACGGGGTGTGGAATGATTTCTACAATCCGCTGATCTTCCTCAACTCGACCAACAAAATGACGCTGACGCTGGGCCTTGCGACCATGCAGGGGCTGTATTCGACGGATTGGCCCGTGCTGATGGCCGCGACGACGATCAGCATCATCCCGGTCATTGCGCTGTTCCTTCTGGCGCAGGACCTGTTCGTGCGCGGCGTCACCCTCTCCGGACTGAAGGGAGAATGACGGAAGGCGCATTCGCCCGCTCCGGACGGCAAGCGGGAACCGTTCTCTCCGCCGGGAGAACGGTTCTTCCGCGATCGGGCGCGCCCGGATCCGCCCGGCTTCTATCATAGGCCGCGGTCAGAACAACCGGATGATCAGGAAGCCGATGACCAGTACGGCGAGGCAGCCGGCTGACCCTGACCAGTAAAGCTTCGCCACTTCTTTCTCTTGCCTGACGTAGGCCTGAATCGCCTGCAGCGCGAACATTCCCGCACCCAGAATCAGGAAAATCGCGATCGCATAGGCCAGCATCCTCATACCTCCTCTCCCATGTCCCGGTCATTCCGGGTGATTGACCGTCGCCCGGCCGATCTCGAACGGCGTGGTGACTCCTTCATAGGCCAGATGCATCGACATCCCCACGGCGGCGTGCTCCAGGTTGTGGCAATGGTCCATCCAGAGCCCCGGATTGTTCGCCTCGAACGCGACTTCATAGATTTCGCCGGGCTCGACATCGAGCGTATCGGTCCACCACGGGCTGCCCGTCACCGGCTTGCCGTTGCGGCTGAGGACCAGCATATGGTGGCCGTGCAGATGCATCGGATGGTCGATGGAAGTCCGGTTGATGAAGGTCATCTTCACGATCTCGCCCAGGCGCACCATTTGCGTGGGGACATTCGGAAACACTTCGCCGTTCATGGCGAGCAGAAGGCCGAAACGTCCGTTGTAGAAGCCGATGCTGTGGTGCATGTCGATCACGAATTCGCGGTCGAAGCGGGTGTCCCGGCCGAACGGCACGGGCCGTGGGCTGCCGTACGAAGCCGGATCGAAGAACGGACCGCCGGCGGGCAGGTCCCGCGGCGCTTCCGCCCGGCCGTCTTCGCTGAGCACGATACCGATTCGCCGCTTCGGGCCGGTACCGACCGTGAGCACCACCGGATGGTCCGGCATGGTGAAGACCAGGTCGAAGCGTCCGCCGCCGCCCAGTTTCAGGCGCGTATCCGGGTGCAAATCCGTCGGCTCATGGATGTCGTTGCCGTCGATCGCCGCCACCCGGAACGGCGCGCCGGACAGTTGGAAATGCCGGAGGCTGTTGTCCGCGTTGATCAGCCGGAGCCGGACCTTCGCGCCAGGGTCCGCCCCGATCCGCGCGAATCCGTCGGATCGGCCGATCGCCGGTATCCGGCCTTCGGCCGTCATCCATTCATGGTAGACGATAGGAATATCGAGGTCTTCCTCCGGCGGCGGCTGCGGCTCGATGACGAGCGGACCGAACAGCCCTCTCGCGACTTGGACGGAGGATTGCTGGTGCGAATGATACCAGTAGGTTCCTGTCTGTTCGGCCCGGAAGCGGTACGTGTGCGTCTCTCCCGGCATGACGGCATCCTGGGTCATGCCCGCGACGCCGTCCTCGGCATTCGGCACGTTGAGGCCGTGCCAGTGAATGGTGACCCCCTTCTCGATGTCCTCGTTGATCAGCACCACCTCGACCAGCTCGCCCTGCCCGATGCGGAGCTCCGGTCCCGGAATCTGGCCGTTGAACGTCCAGGCCTCGACTTCCGCGCCCGATTCGAGCCGGACCGTCGCTTTCCGGGCGGTCAGCACAAAGCGGCGATCCGGCTCTTCGTCCCGCGGACCGGAGAGCTGCGTGACGCTCACGGTTCCCGCGGCTTCGCCGGCCGCGCCGGCGTGATGCAAGCCGTGATGCGCGTGATGATCGGCGGCCGCATGGGTGAATTCGACCCCTCCGCCGAAGTCGACGGCGTGCCCCATCATGTTCATCCGGTCGGGAATCAGGCTGGTTCGCCATTCGTTCCACAGGAAGGCGCCGGCCGCCCCGGCCAATACCAGCGCGGCGGCTCCCCCGTGGAGCAGACGCCGGGACAGTCGGGGACGGAACAGCGCCCGATCATAACGCGCCCGGCATTTCAGCCACAGCCATATGCCGCTTGCGGCGAGCGTCAAGGCGACGAAGACGCCGTCTTTCCAGAACGGCGCATGCGGCGTTGCCAGCGACAGCCAGCATGCGAGCGCGCCGCATACGGCCGCGAACTGAACGGGGAAAACAAGGCCCGTGTCCGCGGCGGCCCGCCGGTCTTTCGGCGCAAGCGGGGCGTCGGCTTGCGCGGCCATCCGGGACGACAGGGCGGAAAGCCTCGGCACGGAGAAGAGCCGGATCGCGACGGCCGGCAGCACGATCAGCGGAAGGAGAAGCAGGATTTTGTCCCGGATCAGCAGCCAGCCGTTGTTGATCCAGATGGCGGCAAACACCGCGACGCGCGACAGTCCCCACACTTCCGCATACACCAGCGACCGTCGCAGCCGGCGAACCTGCCGGAGCAAATGCCGCCTGTCCCGGCCGCAAGCCAGATTTCCGGCCCGTCTGCCCGCCGCAAGCAGAAAGAACAGCAGCAACGGGGCGAGCATGTAATTGTCCATCTCGTGCAAAACGGCAAACATCCGCTTCCACTCCCGGACATCATGTGCAGGCAGAAAAAAATCCCGCCACAGTTGCATCTTACAACCGTCGCGGGTGTGTTGAATTCCGACCCGGGGCCGGAAGCGTGCCCGGCCCGGGGCTGAAATCCGCTGGCCGGGAGTCGGGGATGGCCGCGCAAGGGACGAAGCAGCGGTCACGGCTGTTCCATTTTCACATACGCTTCGACCAGCCGGGCGGTGTTGAAGACTTCCTTGTAGTCGTAATGGATGGCGTAATCGTCGATCACGACCGCGGCTTTGCCGGACGCTTCATCGGCGCCGTCGGGGATGCCGAACATCGTCCTGGCCGCCTCGAGGTTCGTGAACGCGAACCACGGGTCCCTGTTGTCGTGCGACATGACCGGGATGCGGTCCAGCGAATCTTCGTCCACGTAGAACGCGAGAATCTCGCCGTGCGTTTCGTCCGACCGCCGATAATGGTACGCGCCCTTCACCAGCGCGGAACCCCGGAACCGCACCGTGCCGAGATATTCGATGTCGACCCGGGTCACATCGGCCAGGGTGACCTCCATCCCCGCGATCCGGTCCCCCGGCTTCACTTTGCCGGCGTCGAACCGGTTGGCATCCGCGGTGGGCGGGACGGAGCCGGCGGGCCGGCAGGCGGGGATCATCAGCAGCGCCAGCAGCACGATCGTCAGCATGCGCTTCATTGCCATGGCATGACCAACCTTTGTACAAGAAGATGGATGTTGATCCGGTTCGTTCCAAAACGGCCTCGCTTTGCACCATTCGCCGCCGGCGCCCCATCTCCTGCTCCGGGCCGGAAACAAGCGCGAAATCGTGCGACATGATCCGTCACATCGCGGACAAACCGGTTCCGCCGCCCGCCCCGTCCCGCTGCCGGCCGGACGGCCAGCCTCGTTCGCGGATGGCCGACAGGACGATGACGGTCACGAGCACGTTGGCCGCCCCGCACATGAGGCCGACGGCCCGGAACGAGCCTGCCTCGAGCAAAGCCGCCGCCAGCGCCGACAGCGCGCTCGCGCCGATGTACATGGCGGAGCTGTTGAAGGAGAGCACCGTGCCCCGCGACTTCGGATCCAGCTCCGAGACGAGCGCGGTGAAAGCCGATTGGCCGGCGGCATACAGGGCGGCCCAGAGCATATGCAGCAGGATCGACAGCCACAGGTTGATGGCGAACAGGCCGAGCAGGAAGACGAAGACGCCGGCGGCCGCGCTGGAGAAGGCGACGACCCGGCTTTTCCGCCGCCGGTCCGCCCATTTGCCGCCCAATAGACTGCCCGCGATGCTGCTTGCCCCGGCGGCCAACAGCACCAGGCCGGTTTCGCCGGCACCGAGCCCGTAGTAAGTATGGTAGTAGACGCCCGTCAGCGCGAACATGCCCTGCAAAGCGCCGAAATACAGGAACGAGCCGAGCAGGGAGAAGAACACGGACGGATGGGTGACGGCGAGCCGGAACGGCCCCTGCGACGGGGACGCGTCTTGGTCCGCCCGATCCGGCCGCCGCGCCGGAATCGCGGCCAGGGCGGCGACGAGCGCGAGCGCGGCGAGGATGGCGATGATCCGGAACGTCCAGCGCCAGGTCGCCGCCTCGCTGATGGCCCCGGCCAGCGGCACGCCGGTAACGCTGGACGCGATCAGCGCGGCCGTGATGATGCCCATGATGCGGCCGCGCTCCTCATAGGCGTAGTGGTCCCCGGCGATCGCATAGACGACCGGTTCGATCATGCCGGCGCCGATCCCGGTCAGGATGCGGAAGAGGATGAGCGCCGCGAAGGTTTCCCCCGTTCCGACGAGGGCGGTGGACGCGCCGAACAGCGCAAGGCCGATCAGCAGAATGCCTTTCCGGGTCCGGCGGTCGGACAGCCAGCCCATGACGGGCGCCGTGACGGCGTACGCGGCGGCATAGCTCGCATAGAGGAGCCCGCCGGCGTTCAGCGGCATATCCGTCGCCGCCGAAATGGACGGCAGCAGCGGAACGGTCGCGATGGCGTCGAAACCGACCAGAAACGAGCAGAATGCCAGAATGGGGAGAAGCGGGTTCTTGTTCGCCCGATGATTCATGCACACCACCCACAAAAAATTAAATCATTAATAGTTAATAAATTAACTATTGGACCGACAAAAACCGGGGCCCAATCCGAAGCGGGGTCACGGTTTGGCCGTCAGCTTGTGAAGGATCGAGCGCAGCGCGTTCTTCTCGTCCGCGGACAGGGATTGAAACCGCCCGGCAATCGCCTCTTCATAGAGGGGCCACGCCTTCTGCAGCGCGTCGATGCCGCGGGGCGTCGGGTGGACCAGGATCCTCCGCCGGTCCGCCGTGTCGATCTCCCGGCGAATCATGCCGTTCTTCTCCAATCCCGCCAGCAGGCCGCTGATGTTGGAGCGGGTCACCGCCAGGTCGTCCCCGAGTTCGGACGGAAGCGCCGGACGGCCGATGCGCTGCAGCGCGTACAGCACGCAGAGCCGGCCCAGCGTCAGCCCGAGCGGCGCCAGCTTCTCTTCGATGACGCGGACGTTCCCCAGATTGGCCTTGTACATGGTGAAAAACAGGTCCACCTCGATCGATGGGTTCTGAAACGGGTCGTAGAAGGAAATGGCGGTTCACCCCCGGCTGCCGGAAAATCGGATAATTAACTTATTAACTATTCGTTCCGTAATTATATCGGGGGACGGAAGCCTTGTCAACGGCGTTCACAGCCATCCCTTGTCCGTCGCCTTCTTCACCGCCTGCTGCCGGGTCTGGACCTCGAGCTTCTGGATCGCGGACGACAGATAGTTGCGCACCGTGCCCTTCGTCAGGTAGAGCGTGCCCGCGATCTCGTCCGTCGTCCTGCCTTCCGCCGACAGCCGCAGCACCTCCCGTTCGCGGTCCGAGAGCGGGTTTTCCTCCTTCTCGAAGAGAAGCGCGGCGAGGTCCGGGCTGACCACCCGCCCGCCCCGGTGGACCTTCCGGATCGCTTCCACCAGAAACTCGATCGGTTCGTCCTTGAGCAGATACGCGTCCACCTTCAGTTCCATCGCCCGCTGCAGATAGCCCGTGCGGGAGAAGGTGGTGACGATCATGATTTTGCAGCCGAGCCGCTCCCGCCGGACCGCCTCCGCGACGTCGAGTCCGCCCAGTCCGGGCATCTCGATGTCGAGCAGGCAGATGTCCGGCCTTGAGGTGCGGATCGCGTCCAGCGCCTTCCGGCCGTCCGTAACCTGCGCGGCCACCTCGATGTCGTCCTCGAGCTGGATCAGCGACGCCAGGGCGCTGAGCAGCATCTGCTGGTCTTCGGCAATGACGATGCGGATCATGAAGCCTCCTCCTCCGCGGGCGGCACCGGAACGGCGAGCGTCACGCCGACGCCGCCGGCGGGCGACGGACCGATGCGGGCTTCTCCACTGAGCAGCCGCATGCGCTCCTCGATCGCCGCAAGGCCGTGCCCGTCCGCCCGTTCGCCGGTGAGCCCGACGCCGTCATCTTCAATCTGCAAAAGATACCGTCCGCCCGCCCGCTGCTCCGTCACCACGCAACGCCGGGCCTTGCTGTGCTTCACGACGTTGGTCAGGCTCTCCCGGACGGCCAGGGCGAGCATCGTCTCCGTCACCTTGGACCATTTCGGCCGATCCTCCGCCCGCCTGAACTCGAAATCGATCCCGGCGCTCGCGAGCAGCGCGCGGCCGAGCTCCATCTCCTGTTCCAGCGACACGTACTTCATGTCCGTGACGAGGTCGCGCACCTGCTTGAGCGCGAGGCGCGACGTCCGGACGACCTCCTGCATTTCCCGTCTCGCCCGGTCCGGATCCTTGTCCATCAGGCGCGCGGCGAGCTCGCTTTTCACCTTGATCATGGTCAGCGTCTGCCCGAGCGTGTCGTGCAGGTCCCGGGCCAGCCGGTGCCGCTCCTCTTCCTGCACATAATGCGCGATCCGCTCGTTGGCGGAGGCCAGTTCGCGCTTCAGCGAATCGGATTTTTCGAGGATGCGCACGACGAACGGGACGGCGAGCTGGACGATCAGGAACGGCAGGAAGGTCGTCCCGAGAAAATGGAGCGCGTCCCCGTACACCTCGTAGCTGGTGACCGCGTACATGGCGACGAAGGCGGACATCCCGATGCCGAGATGCCACCGGGTACGGGCGCGGCCGAGAAAATCGGCGTACACGACTGCGAACAGCAGGATCCACGGGTCATAGAAGACGGCGAACACCGTCATCAGCCCGCAGCCGGCCAGCACGACCGCGAGCAGCTTCCAGCCCCTGAACCACAGCCCCATGTAGTGCAGCGCCAGGAAGAGCGCGAGCAAAAGGAAAGTGCCGAACCGTCCGATCGGACTGTCGGCAGCCAGCACTTTGTAGAACAGGAAGACGCAGATCGCGATGTCGATGATCAGGTAGCGCCGGAGCTGGTCCTCCGGATAGAACTTGAATTTCCGCCGGTTCAGGTTCAAGACGGTCAAGGTCAAGACCTCCGATCTGCCGCATGCCGAATCGGCCGCTAGCGCGCCGCAACGAGCCGGAGCAGATATTTCCGCGTCCATTCCATCGGGCCGAGCTTCATCCGTCCGATCCACCGGTAAGCCAGGGCGGCTTCGATCAGACAGACGGCCAGCCAGACGCCGATCACGGACAGGCTGTCCAGGCTGCCTCCCCAGCCCAATCCCCAGCCGTAGAAGATGCAGGAGGCGAGGAGATTCTGCAGCACGTAGCAGCTCAATGACATTTTACCGGCCGCCTCGAAATAACGCCATACCTTGAGGTGTTCGCGGCCTTCGACCAGCTTGGCGATCAGGGCCATGTAGCCCAGCGACAGGACCGGCGCGAACAGATAGCGGACGCTCAGATCGAACCCGCCGTCCGGGACGAACAGGAGCAGGTTGAGCGGCACGCCCAGCCCGAGGCCGATCCGGAGCATTCGGCGCCGGATGCGCCGGCCGCGCTCGTCGGGCGCGAAAGCGCCGGCCCGCATCAGGCGGATGCCCGCTAGGAACAGCAGGATATTCAGCGGGATGACCATGACCGCCTCGATCCGGAGCACCGCGAAGCTCGAGAGGCGGTATGCGACCTGCTCCGGCCAGGTGCCGTCCCGGTACAGGGCGGCGACGTCGCCCATGTCGCCGAAGGAGACGTTGGCGCCCGCCGTTCGCAGAACGATCTCGAGCGAGAGGATCGCCAGCATCAGGCCGGCATAGATGCCGCCCAGCACCTTCAGCACCCGATCCACCCTCCGGTCGCCGCCCCGCACGATATACGCGACGATCATCGCGGTGACGGCGTAGCTCATCAGGATGTCGTATTCCATGACCAGCGTGAAATGGATGAAGCCCTCGATGAGCAGGAACGCGCAGATCCACAGATACGCGCCCGGCCACGGGGCGGATCTCCGCACGGCCTGGCGGTATTTCAGCTCCATGCCGACGCCGAACAGGATGGTGAGCATCCCGAGAAATTTGCCGTTGACGAGAAACAGGACGAACTGCCGCAGGAAATCGTCGGCCGACGTCCACCACTTGATGCCGGAGGTGAACACCGCGTTCAGATCTCCGAGATGGGCGAACACCCAGATGTTCGTCCCGAGCGTCCCGAAAATGGCGAATCCGCGCAGGATGTCGAGCAGGCGGATCCGCTCCGCGCTTCTTTCCGCCGTCATGCTGCCTCACTCCACTCCGATGTCGCTTGCGGTTCCATTGTAGAGCGGGCCGGGCCGCCTGCGGTATTCACGGGTGTCAGAACATGGGGATGACAGGTGTCATGTCCATGAATCGGCCGGTCAGCGGGACAAAACTTCGGCCGGTTAAGCATCGTCTTATGTTATTGCAGGATACCCTTGGGGAGTGATAGTCTTGAAGAAATTCATCATGGCGCTTGCGGTTCTGGGGTTGATGCTCCACGCATCCTCCGCGTGGGCCGCCCCGTCCGTGAAGATCCGGATGATCAATCAGATCGGCGGCGAGCCGGTGGAGATCACTTCGGATGTGCAACCGGAGACGAAGAACGGACGGGTGATGGTGCCGCTCCGGGCGATCGGCGAGCAGCTGGGAGCGGAGGTCCGCTGGACGGGGAAGGAAGCCGTGCTCGCGTGGAAAGGCAAGACGATCACCCTGCGGCCGAACAGCGACAAGGCGATGGTGAACGGGGAGACGGTGCGGCTGGACGCGAAGCCCTACGTCCGGAACAATCGCGTGATGGTGCCGCTGCGTTTCGTCGCCGAAGCGTTCGACTGCAGTGTCCGTTACGCCGACCGAACGGTGACGATCACGACGAAACCTTTGGTCATCGACGGCGTCGCCGTGGCATCGCTGCAGCGGGAAACCCGCATGATCAATTCGGGATTTGTCGACGGGGTCGTCGGGAACAGCCATATCGAAGGCATCTATCACCTTTTCGCGGAACACCTGGATGACAAGGTCGAAGCGCCCGCCCGGTACGATTGGTACCCCGACCTGGACACGCCGGGAAGCTATTACCTGAGCGCGCGGTACGATTTTCTGGACCGGGACGGCAACAGCGTCAAGCGCTTCGATGTGTACGCGCCGTCTCTGGGTGTTACGGAAGAAGAGGGCTACCTGATGCATGCGGTACTCGAGGATCAGTGGTACCGGATCGGCAGCGAAGCCGTTCAGAAGATCCGCGATCTCATCGAAACGGCCTCTCGGAGCGGTTACGTGATCAGCAGGCCTGTATAACGAGACAAGCACCGCCGGGGGGACACATGCCATGATCGAGGGCATCAGCCATATCACGTTTGTGGTCCGGGATCTCGACAAGACGACGGCGCTGTTCAAGGCATTGTTCGATGCGGAGGAAGTCTACCACAGCGGGGACAAAACGCATTCGATTTCGAGGGAACGATTCTTCATCATCGGCGGTCAGTGGATCGCGGTCATGGAAAACCCGGAAATCGTCAATCGGACCTATCATCATGTCGCGTTCAAAATCAACGAAGCGGACGTCGACAAGTACCTCGGCAAAATCAAGGCGCTGGGTCTGGACATGAAACCGCCCCGGCCGAGGATCGCGGGGGAGGGGTATTCCATCTACTTCTACGACTACGACAACAACCTGTTCGAACTTCACACCGGCACGCTGGAGGAAAGGTTGGCGGCTTACAGGGAAGCGGATGGCGGAGAGCCGTGAACCGTGAACCGTAAAAGGATTCCGCCTGCCGCCGACGGCCATGCGCGGCGCGCAATACGGTGGCCTGAAGGCGGTGAAGGGATGACCACAGATCAGCTGATTGACGAAATCACCCAAGCGTTGCGGGGCGTATCCGGCATCGTCGGGATCGTGCTGGGCGGATCACGGGCCAGGGGCACGAATCAGGAGAATTCGGATGTCGACATCGGCATTTATTATGACGAAACCGCGGGATTCGATCTTCAGGCTCTGGATGAAATCGCGACGAGACTGGACGACCGGCACCGGGAAAACCTGATCTTTCCGCCCGGGCAATGGGGACCGTGGGTCAACGGCGGCGGCTGGCTCGTCGTCCGGGACCTTCACGTGGATTTCATTTTCCGCGACATTCGCCGGGTGGCCGCGGTGATCGACGAATGCCTGCGGGGCAACGTCTCGTCCCATTATCAGGCGGGCCACCCGCACGCTTACCTCAATGTCATGTACATGGGCGAAGTGGCCGTTTGCCGGATTCTGCACGATCCGACCGGGCGGCTCGCCCGGCTCAAGGCGAAAACGTCGCCCTACCCCAAGGCCGTCAAAGACGCGATTACCGGCTACTTCCGGTTTGAAGCGTCATTCTCGCTGCTGCTGGCGGAGAAGAACGCGGACAACGACGACATCTCCTATGTGGCGGGCCATGTTTTCCGGTCGATCTCCGGCCTGAACCAGGTCCTCTTCGCGTTCAACGAAGAATATTGCATCAACGAGAAGCGGGCGGTCCGGATGATCGAAGGATTTCGCGTGAAGCCCGACCGGTACAAGGAACGGATCGACATCATTTTCGCCTTGCTCGGGAAGGATCCGGCAAGCACGAGAGCCGCGGTCGGGATGCTGCGGGAGCTGGTGGAGGAGACCGAGGCGCTGGCTTCGGGCGGGACGGCGTGATGAACCGTGAGGCCAAGCGGCATCCGAAAGGATGGAGGAAAGTGGAGACCGTAACGGAACGCAAAATTCGTTATGATGCCAGCGTTGTCGAGTACGCATGCGTGCCCCTGGATGTCCGGGAGCGGCGCGCGGTGCTGTTCCATGCCATCCGGGAACCCTTCACGATCGAAGCCGGCTCCGGGAACATTGCGGTCCCGAAGGGCAGCTATACGATCGCGTATTACTGGACCGACCGGCCGTACAATCTGTATTTCATGCGGGATGGCGAGGGAAACCTTCTGGGATCGTATTTCAACATCGTCAGGAACACCGTCATTACCGGCGAGATGGTGTCGTACGAGGACCTGATCGTCGATCTCATGGTGCTTCCGGACGGGAAAACCCTGGTGCTGGACGAACATGAATTGCCCGAGCCGATCGACCGCTTCGAGAACGGATATGTCCGACGGGCGCTGGACGCGTTGACCGCGTCCCTGCGGGATGTGCTGTCCGCCGCCGTCTCGGATTCCGCCGGGATTTACAGGCACGACCGATTCATTCCCTGGCTGGAAACGGGGATGTAAACCCGGCCATTCAAAGCGCGAAAGGCAGCCACCATCCGGATCGGGGTGGCTGCCTTGTCTTGCGCCCCGCGCGGCCGCGTCAGCACATCAGCCGCAGCTCGTAATGGGGAGTCGCCGCGATGCGGTGGAACCTGGCGATCTCTTCGCCTTCAAACCGTTCGACGAACGCCTGGTTGACGAACGTGCGCACGGCGCCCCTGCGCAGCGGCGTGATGTCCAGATGGAGCGCCTCCCGGCCGAGCTCGTGCCGGATCTGCTTCAGCCCGATGAACCACGGTTTTCCGTAGTGGATGTGGTCGGTCACCATCCGGCTTCCGATCCATGCGGCCGCGACGTCGCCGTCGTATTCCACCGTGAGGAACACATCGGACACATGCTCCGGCCAGTCGGCGTCGATGTCCAGCAGGGCGGACCGGTCGAACGGCTGCGTCACGCGGACGGCGGGTTCGTATGGCGGCACGTCGACGGAGCAGGTCGCGAACAGTCCTTCCCGTTTCATCTCCACCGTGCCGGTCGAGGCCCGCAATTGTCTTTCCGGCGCCGGGAACAGCGAAACGCTGATGCGGCGCTCTCCGGGGGACGTGCAGCAGAGCTGGCCCCTGGCCGCATATAGATGGCTCCTGCTGACCGCCAGCCTTCTGGCGCCCCACAGCTCGAACGCATAGGTTTGCAACGCTTCCTCGCGCCGCAGCACGATGAACCGGATCCGGCGATTCGCGACGGTGGTGACGGTGGCCGTGTGTTCCCGTCCGACCGCCGGTCTCACCACCCACAGGCCGCCTTCGCGGAACGCCGCGCCCTGTCCGGGATCGACGGCGGCGACGGTATCGGCGCGGAAGACCAGTTCGGGCGGGTTGCCTTCCACCTCGGCGAACACGACCACGTCATCCCCGCCGTGACGCAAGGTCGTGAGCGGCTGGGCCGTGGCGCTGACCAGCTCCGCTTCCCCGAACGTCAGATTGAACGGCAGCACGGCCGCCGCCCCGCTCTTCAGCGTCACGGTCCCTTCCAGCGGGAAGGTCACGGGGCCCCTGGCGGTTTCCAGCCGGATCCGGAAGGTCTTGTCCGGCATTTCGACATGATCCTGGAAGTTGTTCAGGAAGACGAACCCGGTCCCGTCCTTCTGGCGGACGCACCAGCGGACGGCGCCGGCGTCGGCCGGTTCCAGCGCGTCCTGGCCTTCGGGCAGGTACACGCCCATCGGGGCGAGGAGGTCGCCGAAGGCGTGAAGGAACAGCGAAATCATCCGGACCCGGTGATAGGTGTCGCCGACTCTTCCGAATTCGCCCAGCGGCGCCTGGTAGTCGTAGGTCATCTTCGGCAATCCGGATTCGTTCAGATACCCCCGGCGGCCGACCGGATTCGTTCCCCCGTGATACATGTAGTAGCCGATCAGATTGCTGCCGCTGCCCAGTTTGACGAGCGTCATCGCTTCGACGCTCTCCGGGGGCACGAACGGCCGGGCCGAATAGCTCGCCTGCATGCCGCCGGCCATTTCGCAGTAGGCCACCGGGTATTCCCGCGGGTCGTAGTCCACGGCTTCGGCCGGATGGACATGCAGATCCCGGAACAGAAACTCGCGGCTCGGCGGCTGGTCGGGAATCCAGGGGGTGTAGGCGTAGCCGGCCAGCATCGGCAGGGTGTCTTCCTCCGGAACGGCGGCTCCGCCCCATGCCGTGGCGGTGAAGAACACCGGACGAATGCCGCATTCGCGGGCGATGCGGCGAAGTTCGTCCAGATGCGCGCGGCCGTCCTTGCCGCTGGTCAGAAATTTCCGGTCGTATCCCCACGCGTCGTTCGGCGCCCCGGCATGCATGTATTCATTTTCCAGCTGGACGGCGATGATCGGACCGCCTTCCGGGAAGAACTTCCCCCGGAGCTGCCGGGCGATCTCGGCGTACAGCCTTCGGGCCAGCGCCAGATAGCCTTCGTCGTTGGACCGGATCTCGACGGGCTTGGCGAACACCCAGTCCGGAATGCCGCCGTTGCGAACCTCGCCGTGGCAGAATGGCCCGATGCGCACGATGAGCGGAAGGCCGACCTTCTCGCACAGATCGGCGAAATACCGCAGATTCCGGTCGCCGCTCCAGTCGAAGACGCCCTCCTCTTCTTCATGGTGATTCCAGAACACGTACGTCGCCACGATGTCGACGCCGCCGGCCTTCATCTTCAGCAGCTCTTCTTCCCAGTGCAGGCAGGAAAATCGGGAGTAGTGGAATTCGCCCACCACGGGGATCCACGGCTTTCCGTTCCGGGTCATGTAATAGCTGGTGAATCCGTACGACTCGCCGCGGGGGTTCGTCCCGCGCAGCGCGCCCAGCCTGCCGGAGCCGACCGTTTTGTCCCCGTGGCCGAGACGCATCGACAGCATGGCCTTCGCCCTGTCCGCCATTTTGTGAAAACTCCTTTCCCATGTGAACCGGCATCAGGCGCGCCGGATGTAGTCGTTCCACTTTCGCTGCCATTCGATATCCGCCCAGAACGGATGGTGCGGCGCGCAGTTGGAACAAAGGACCATGCCCCAGAAGCCGTGTTCCATGCCTTTCCGGATCGCGTGCTCCGCGAGATCCTTGCCGACGGGGCTTTCCTCAAACCCGGCGAGAAGCGGCGTGTAGCCCACATACCCTTCGCCGATGACCACCGGGAGGTTCCGGTCGGCCGCCCAGGCGGCGATTTCCGCGAAACGGTCGTCCACCTTCTGCTTCATCGCCAGTTTGTGGGCGCCGTAATGTTCGTAGAGATAGAGGTCCCATTTGACCGGGTCACACCAGTCGTGGAGATAGAGCAGCCGGAGCCCGACGGGATTTCCCTCGAGCCGCCATTCCTCCCCTTCCGGCAGCCGGTATTCGTCGAACGGCGGGGCGTCATCCCTGAGCAGCGATTCGACCGGCGGGTTGGGGAACGGGGCTTCCGGATTCCGGATCCCCGTCTCGTCCATCAATTGCTGCAGCACGCCGTTGATGTACATGTGGAAATGGCCGACCTGCATGTTGCCGGGCAGCGCGTCCTTCGGCCAGGGCTCCCCCAGCGTGAAGCAGCCCGTGAACAGGAGATCGGGATGGCGCTCGCCGAGCCAGGCCAGCGCTTCTTCCGTATAGGGCTTCACGGCCCGGATGACGGCCGGAAGGTTGCCGCCGGAGATCCCGGCGTCGGTCGCGACCCGGTTGAGCCCGCCGTATTCGATCTCATTGTGCAGTTCGACATAGGCGATGCGGTCGCCGTACCCCGCCGCCTTGACGCGCGAGACCAGGTGATGCATCGATTTCGCGATGGCCATGAAGCGTTCCTGCGGCGGAATGCCCATCAATTCGTCGTACAGCTCCCGCGTCCCCAGAAAACTGAAGCTCTGCTGGTACTCCCACGAAGACAGAATCACGAAACATTGATGCCGTTCGGCTTCCCGAAACAGCGCGAGCAGGCGGTCGAAACCGTCCATGACGGCGCCGCCCCGGCAATTGTACCAGCGGGTGCGCATGCCGACCCGCCCCAGATTGGCCAGCTTGAGCGGTCCCCGGCGGCGCCCGCTCCCGGGATCGAACAGCAGGAAGGGCATCGCGCAAATCCGGACCGTGTTGTAGCCGCGTTCAACCGCTTCATCGAAGCATTTGGCCAGGTCATGGAAAGGTTCGCCCGGCATGCTCATCGTGTACCAGGAGAAATCCCACAGGGTTATGGTCAATTTTGCGGGCAGATGCCCCGGTCTTCCAGCCATCGCCTGATCCGCCTCCCGTTATGGCAAATGTCTTTCGGCCCGCCGCTCAACCCTTGACGGCGCCGGCCGTAATGCCCTTGATGAACGTCCTGCCGCCCAGCAGGAAGAGGAGCAGCACGGGAAGGGTGGCCAGCGCGAGCGCCCCCATGCGCGCCCCGTAATCCGTCCGGTGCACGAAACCGAGCGTCGAAATGAACAGCGGGATCGTGTAGTTGTTGGAATCGTTGATCGTCACCAGCGGCAGCAGATAGTTGTTCCAGGACCAGAGAAACGCCAGCATGGACAGGGTGACCAGTCCCGGCACGAGAATCGGCATCGCGATATGGAACAGAATCCGCGGTTCCGAAGCGCCGTCCATGCGGGCGCATTCGATGAGCTCGTTCGGGATCGCGTCGCGGATGAACTGGACCATGAAGAACGCGCCGAACGGCCAGGCGCTCCAGACCAGGATGATCGGCAGCAGCGTATTGCCGAATCCGAGGGCGCGCATTTCGATCACGTAGCCGATGAGTCCGACCTGGGACGGCACCATCATGGTCACAATGATGAAGTAATGGAGAAACCGCCTCAGCCTGAACCGGTATTTGCTCACCGCGAAGCCGATCATCACGGACGTCAGGACGCCGATCAGCACGGACGCGAACGACACGATCAGGCTGTTGGCGTACACCCGGACGAAATTTGATTTGAACACCGTTTTCATGTTCTCAAGCCAATAGTCCGAGGGCACAAGGGGCAGCCCCTTGAAGATGTCTTCCGAATAGTACGTGGACATCATGAGCATGACGTAGAAAGGGAACAGGGAGACGAGGGTGATGATCGACAACACGATCCACTTGACGGCTTTCAATCCTGATCCCCTCTTCCCGTGGACAATTTGTAGCTCGCGATGGAGAATACGACAATCAATACAAACAGCGCGTACGCGATGGCGGCACCGTAACCGAAGCGGATGTTGAAGAAGGAATCGTTGACGAATTTCCAGATGACGGTCAGGGCCGAATTGTCCGGACCGCCCACCTGGTTGGCCGTCCAGCCCCCGTACAGCAGCTTCGGTTCGTCAAACAATTGCAGGCTGCCGATGATGGACGTCACGATCAGGAAAACCGTGATGTTCTTCAGCATCGGAAGGGTAATTTTGGCGAACGTGTGCAGGCCCGTGGAGCCGTCGACGCGCGCCGCTTCGTAGATGTCCTGCGGGATCGCCGTCATGCCGGCCAGATAAACGGCCAGAAAATACCCGAGGTTCCGCCAGATGATCATGATGGCGATGATGATCCTCGACATCCACGGATCCTGCAGCCAGTAGATGCCTTCCTCCAGGACGCCGATCCGGGTCAGAATGGCGTTGATGATGCCGGTCTGCCAGTCGAACATGAACGAAAAAATGAAGCCGATGGCCACCGGCGTCGTGATGTACGGCAGGACGTTGACGGTCTGGAAGAACGAGCGGCTCCTGCCCAGGTTGAAAATGAGATACGCCATGCCCATGCCGCCCAGAATGAGCACCGGGATGGACATCAGCATGATCAGGATCGTGTTGTAGATGGATTTGTAGAAAAGCGGGTCCTGGGTCAGGAGGGTGATGTAGTTGGCCAGACCGACAAACCGCTTCCCGGCGACGCCGTTCCACTCCTGAAAGCTGAGAAAAAAAGAATAGAGGACCGGATAGAAATGGAACAGGAGATAGAAAAGCAGGAACGGCAGCGCAAACAGATAGGGCCACTTCCGGATGCCGGACCGTTTGGCGTTCTTTGCCGGCGCCGTTGCCGGAATCCCGGATTGCACAGGTTTCCCCCCTAAGGGCGGGCAGGGTGAAAAAACGCCGTTTCTTCACCCCGCCGCCGGATATTGAGCGATGGATGCGCGATCAATGCCGCTTCAGTTGACCGTCACTTCGGGCGCCTGCTTCTTGATTTCTTCCTTGAATTTCTCCAGCGCCTGGTTCATGTCGATGCCCGTGTCCTTCATCCACAGCGGGAACAGCGAGTTGAAGACGGTCTGGACGATGGAGTCGTATTTCGTCTGCGTGTTGCCGGCCACTTCCGGCACGATCTTCTCGTAGAAGGTCAGGCTCAGGTTCTGTCCGAAATACTTGTCCAGCTCGGTGCCGGCTTCCAGCCAGTCGCGATGCTTCTCATAGAACGATTTGACGCCGGGCAGGTTCCCCAGTTTGTGGTAGTTGACCTCCATGCCTTCGCTGGAAATGTAGCAGAAATAAATGTAGGCCCAGGCGGCTTCCTTGTTCTTGCTGTTCTTGTAGACGCCGATCGACGTGCCGCCGTACGTGAATCCGCCTTCCGGCGCCGGGATGAGGCCCCACCTGCCGATGCCGTCGGGGTCGTTGGCCTGGATGTTCCATTTGGCGCTCCAGGGAGCCAGCGGATAGAAGATGTTGTCGCCCTTGGCGAACGAGGCGTTCCAGCCGGGCGTGTAGCCTTCATATTTGCCGATGATGCCGGTGTCCCGCATGCGGAACAGGATCTCGAACGGCCCTTGCATCCGTTCGGTCAGGTTGATGGTGGTGCCGTCGATGTACGGCCGCTCGGTCTGCCCCTTGAGCACCCGGTACGCGTCGTCAAAGCTGGCGATCATGGTGACGGCTCCGCCGCTTTTTTCCAGCACTTCGCGCCCTTTGTCGATGAAGACGTCCCAGCTGGTCAGCATGGCGGAAAGTTCGTCGGGATCATCGGTCCCGAGATACTGTTTGGCCAGGTCCCTGCGATAGGCCAGTCCGGCCGGCGTAATGGATTGGTCGACGCCGACCAGTTCGCCCTTGGTGTTCGACAGCAGGGGCGGCAGATAATCCAGGAGTTCTTCCCTCGAGAAATTGTAGGGCGGCTGTTCCAGATTGTCGAGGATATCCAGATCGAACAGTTGGCCGCGGTACCCGATTTCGCCGAGGATGACATCCGGCACTTCGGAGCCCGACGCGATGCCGCTCTGCAGTTTCTGCATGTAATCGTTGTTGTTGACGACGGTATACTTGACCTTGATGTTCGGGAAGTGCTTGTTGAACTCGGGCACCATCGTTTCCAGGAAGGCCTCGTCCCAGTCCCAGACGACGATTTCCCCTTTCAGATCCGTCGGGATGCCGCCGATGGTGGTGACGCTTTCATTCGCGGCGGACGGCTGCCCGCTCTCTCCCGCCGGACCCTCGTTTGTGCCGGCGCTTTTATTCCCGCCGCATGCGCTCAACACGAAGCCCAGCAGGAACGTGAAGCAAAGCGCCAGCACGCCGCGTCTTTTGGTTTTGGTTCTCATGCATACCCCTCCTTGATGGACTGTAACCGTTTGCAATGGGATCATATCATCCGGCGGATGGACGGGAAAATCGAACAATCCGGTTATTTTCCTCACAATTCGGAGATGGACATGTCGTTCGGGGGAGCATCTCCGGGGAGGAAGATGTGCACCGTCGCGCCCGAATCCGGCAGGCTCTCCACGGCAAGCCCCGCCTGCGGGCCGTAATGGAACGCCAACCGTTCCCGGATGTTCGCCAGCCCGATGCCCGTGGACTTGCCGCCGCCTCCGGCTTCCGGGCGAAAGCCGATCCCGTCGTCCGTGACCGAGATGTGGAGCCGCCGGTCTTCCTTCCAGGCTTTCACGGTGATCGTTCCGTCTCTGTCCGACGGAATGATGCCGTGGTACAGGGCGTTCTCCACCAGCGGCTGCAGCATCATGCGCAGCGTGACGCAGGACATCAGGGACTCGGGTATGTCCCAGACGAGGCGGAAGCGGCCGGGATAGCGGTAGTGCTGGATGGTGGCGTATTTGTTGACGATGTCCACTTCTTCCCGCAGCGTCGACAGCAGGGAATCCTTGCCGATCTTGACGGTGTTTTGCAGGATGTCGATCAGGGCTTTGGTCAGCGAGATGACTTCCCGGTGGCGGCGGGCATGGGACAGATAGATGACCGTATTCAGCGTATTGTAGATGAAATGCGGATTGATCTGCGACAGCAGCAGGTTGATCTGCATTTTCCGTTTGGTTTTCTGTTCGTTGACATGGGATTCGATCAGTTCCTTCAAATCGCGGATCATGCGGTTGAAGCCGTTGCCGAGCAACTCCATTTCGTCGCCGCTTTCGATGCGGATCGGGGTGTCCAGGTCTCCGACGGCCACGCGCTTCATGGCGCCGGCCAGCGCGGAAATCGGCCGGGTGATGTTGATCAGCAGGGGCAGCATGATCAGCAGCACGGCGAAGAAACTGGCCAGGGCAATGCCCACGCATATCAACAGCAGGTTGTTGACCTTCTCGTACAGGCGGGATTTGGAGATCAGCGCCACCTGCCGCCACTGTTCTTCCATCGAGCGGTCCGCCAGCTCGATGTAGCGGTCATCGCCGCGGATGCCGCCGTTCCACGGACCGGCGGACCGGCCGCTGTCGTAAATGGGGACGCCGTCCCGGTTCAGCAGCAGGATCCGTTCGAAGTCTTCCCTGGCGGACTCAAACACGTTGGATATTTCTTCCATTCTCATGTCCAGCACGAGGACATAGCGGGCCGGATCCGGGTCCTGGAAATTGCGGTAGGGGACCACATAGCTGATGACATCCAGGTTCCGGTTCAGAAACATGAACGCGTGCGGAACCGAGAATCGCAGGTCCGTCTGTCCTTCCCGGTAGGGAGCATACCAGGGTTGGGACAGATAGGATTCGAAATAGGGTTCGTATCCCGAGTAATTGGAAAAAATCTCGCCGTCCGGTCGGATGATCATGATGTTCACCAGGCTCGAGTTCAGGGACGAAAACAGCTGCAGCTGGGTCCGGACTCTGACTTTCTTGAAATACCGGTCTTCGAAGGTTTCGCCGGGGACGGGCACCATCTGTTTGTTGATATCGGCGTCGCTGATGATGTATTCCGCCGTTTCCGCAATCCGGCGCTGGATCTTCGCGATTTGCGAAGAAGTCTGCTCCAGCTTGGTGGCGTTGTCCCGGAGCACCTGTTCCTGGATGATCGTCTTCACGTAGGAATAGGTCAGGACATTGCTGACCGTGAGGCACAGCAGCAGGATGAAGGTGGCGGCCAGCAGGATCTTGGTGCGGATTTTCAGACGGAGCCGGCGCTTCATGACGGTGTTCCTCCTTCCCGGTAAGCCAGCGGGTGCATGCCCGTTTCCTTCCGGAACACTTTGCTGAAATAATGGCTGTTGCGGTAACCGACCATGGCCGCCACTTCGTACAGTTTCAGGCGGTTGTCCTTCAGGAACGCCTTGGCGTTCTCGATCCGCACCTTCGTCAGGTATTCCAGGACGGTGTTCCCCGTCTCGGATTTGAAGCAGTGCCGCAGGTGGTCCCCGCTGATCCCGAGGTTTTCGGCGATCTGCTCGATGCTGATGTCCCCGGCGTAATGCCGGCGGATGTACCGGATCGTTTCGCGGACATGGTGCGAATAGCGGTCGACGGGCGCGCCTTGCAGGGCGGTTTCGAACAATCCGGCAAACCAGCCGGCGATGCCGTCGACGGTCGTCCAATGCCTTTCGGCGCCGGACAGGAGTCCCGAATCCTTCCGGACGGGCGGCAGGCCGTTCCGATCGCGCCACCGGTCCAGCGCCCCGAGCAGCTCGCCGCAGGCGGAAGACAGGACAAGCGGATGCGCGGTGTTCTTCACGTCCGCGAAAAGGTCCGCGATCAGCCCGCGGACGCCTGTCGCATCGGCCTCCGAGAGCCGGGCATCGATCGCCTGTATGCGCTTGCGGATTTGGTCGGCCGCAAGCCGCGCCTTTTCTTCCGACGGGTGAGAGCGGGCGGCGTCATGGGGGAAGATCCGGTTCGTTCCCGCGAAGATCCGGTGCCGCAGCAGCCGCCGCAATTGCGCCACCGTATCGCCGAATGCCCGAATGTCCGGCATTTCGGCGGAAAACGCGGCCGAGACCGTGGACGGTCTGCACAGGTTCCCGTAACGTTCCTTCAGGATCCGGGCGGCTTCAAACAGCTCGCCGTTCATTTGCAATCGGCTGGCGGCGCCCCGGGTCACGAGCAGCAGGGCCTGCTGCCGGCCGCCCACGGGGAACGCATCCACCGCGTGCCACCCCGGCAAAATTTCCTCTTCTTCCGTGAGCAGAGGCTCCGGCGATTCGGACGCGAAGCCGCCTTCCCCCGTGACGGGAAACGGATCGTCCGCATCCAGCAGAACGGCAAAATACCGGTGGCCCAAGACGCGCAGGTCATCGAGAAGCGTCCCGACGTCTTCATCGGCGGGCGGCTGTCCGAGCAGAAAACCGTTCAGCATCGCATGGCGCATCGCTCGTCTGGCCCGTTTCTCCTTCAGAATGGTTTCGCGGATCTTCGGGAGCTCCCGCGCCAGGCTTTCGGAAGACAGCTCGTGCTTGACCCAGTAGTCCCGGACATCCAGTTTCAGCGACTGCTGGGCGTAGTCAAATTCCTTGTAGGCCGTGAGCACGACGAAACGGGCCGCCGCGCCTTCTTCCATCGCTTTCCGGATGAACGTCAGGCCGTCCATCGTCGGCATTTTGATATCGACAAATACGAGGTCGGGATTCAGGCATTTGATCATGTCCAGGCCTCTGGCCGGGCTTGTCGCTTCGCCGGCGATTTCAAATCCGAGCCGTTCCCAGGCAACGAGCCGCTTCAAATGGGCGATCGCCAGAATTTCGTCGTCGACGATCATGACCTTCAGTTTTTTCATGTTTCCGTCACCCTTTGGGGATCTTGCGGTACGCGGACGGGGCAAGTCCCATCATTTTTTTGAACATTCTGGAGAAGTAATAGGGATCGGACATGCCGACCGCCGCGGCGACTTCCTTGACCGTGAGATCGGTCAGATCGAGCATGCCGGCGGCGTGCTGCATCTTCGTGCGGAGAAAGTAATCGATCGGCGAGAAGCCGGTTTCTTTCTTGAAAAGATGGATCAGGTGCTGGCGGGAAACGCCCGTGTGCCGGGCCAGTTCCGCCAGGCTGACGGACGTGGCGATGCGCTCGTTCATGTAGCGGATCGCCATCTCCAGATGGGTCCCCGGTTTCCGGCCGCCGCCGGCTTCCAGCATCGATTGCCCCAGACCGCTCAGGAGCCAGCGCATGTTCTGCGAACAGTGGATCTGCAAATGCAGCGAGTAGGGCCGGCTCTCGATCATCGCCAGCGCCTGGTCGACGTGCGCGATGAACGTCGGAGCGAAGGCACGCGGGATTTCGAACGGGCCTTGGTCGAACCCGTACAGCCGGATGAATTCCCCGGCATGGTCGCCCTTCAGGTGAAACCAGTATATACTCCATGGTCTTCGCTCGGAGGCCCAATACCGGTGCGGCACGCCGGCGGGAATGACGGCCAGTAAGCCGGGTCTGACCGGGGCCTGCGGCCTGTCCGCCGTTTCCACGGCGCCTTCGCCGTCGATGCAGTAGATGAAGATGTGGGAATCGGCGCCTTCGGGCCGCTCCCGGTAATGGTCACCGGCGCGGGGGAAATAGCCGATGTCGCTGATGAACAGGTGCCGGGTCAGCGGGTGGCCGGCGAGTTCCCGCTGCATGTATTCCGGCAGGACGACGAGACGTTCATCGGGGAAACCGTCCTTTTTTCTGATGGAGGCCATGGCGGTTCCAGCTCCCTTTCCGGTTGATCATGAATAAGAATATCATCCATCATCTCCCGAATTTCGTCAATTGGATTCGTCCGCCGGGGCAAGTACAGTGAAGGTAACCGGAATACGATCGAAGGGGTGAATGGCGATGAGCCGGCAGAGCTTGGGCGGTCATGCGGCCGTGCGGGTATGGGAGGAGATGGCGGAGATCCCGACCTACGGGGTCGGGGAACCGGACAAAAATCCGATGTTTCTGGAGAAGCGCGTCTACCAGGGGAGTTCGGGGCGCGTCTATCCCCATCCGGTGATCGACAAGATCAGGGACGAGAAGGAGCTCAAAGCGCACCGCATCGTCGTGCTCGAGAACGAGTACCTCCGGATCGAGATCATGCCGGACCTCGGCGGCCGGGTGTACCGGGCGCTCGACAAGACGAACGGGTACGATTTCGTCTATTACAACCGGGTCATCAAGCCGGCGCTGGTCGGTCTGGCCGGTCCCTGGATTTCGGGCGGCATCGAGTTCAACTGGCCGCAGCACCACCGGCCGAACACGTTCGGGCCTGTCGAATATGCCTGGCAAGCCAACGAAGACGGCTCCGCGACGGTCCGGGTCAGCGAGATCGACCGGATGTACGGCACGAAGATGACCGCGGGCTTCACGCTGTATCCGGGCAAAGCCTATCTGGAGATCAGCGGCCAGCTCTACAACCGGACCGATGAGCCGCAGACGTTCCTGTGGTGGGCCAATCCGGCCGTGGCGGTGAACGACGATTACCAGTCCGTCTTTCCGCCCGACGTCATCGCGGTGTTCGACCACGGGAAGCGGGACGTCTCCCGGTTTCCGATCGCGACGGGCACGTACTACAAGACGGACTATTCGGAGGGCGTGGACATTTCCCGCTACAAAAACATCCCGGTGCCGACCTCCTACATGGTGTACAAATCGGACTACGATTTCGTCGGCGGCTACGACCACGGCAGGCGGGCCGGCATCCTCCACGTCGCGAACCGGCACATTTCCCCGGGCAAGAAGCAGTGGACCTGGGGGTGCGGAGATTTCGGCAAGGCGTGGGACCGCAATCTGACCGACGAGGATGGGCCGTATGTCGAGCTGATGACCGGCGTCTTCACGGACAACCAGCCGGATTTCTCGTGGCTGATGCCCTGCGAGGAGAAGACGTTCAAGCAATACTTCATGCCGTACAAAAACATCGGGGTCGTGAAGAACGCTTCCGTCGACGCGGCCGTCAACCTGGAGGTCGACGCCGGGACGCGACGCGCCACGGTGCAGGCCTACGCCACGGGCCTGTTCGAGAACGCGGTGGTCGAATTGAGAGGGTTGAAGCGGACGCATCTCCGGGAAACGGTGACCCTGTCGCCGACGCAAACCTGCGCCTTCGCGGTCACGCTGGATGAAGGGGAGCAGCCCCACGACCTGCGGGCGGCGGTGTACGATGCAAGCGGCCGGGAACTCGTCGCCTATCGGCCGAAGCGTCCGGAAATCGAACGGGTGCCCGATCCGGCCGAGCCGCTGCCCGATCCGGAAGAACTCAAGACGAACGAGCAGCTCTATCTGGCCGGCCTCCATCTGGAGCAATACCGGCATGCCACTTACGAACCGGACGCCTATTACCTGGAAGGACTGAAGCGGGATGCCGGCGACATCCGGATCAACGTCGCCTACGGGACGCTGCTCCTGCGGCGCGGCCTGTTCGGGGAGGCGGAGAAGCATTTCCGCCGGGCGATCAAGTCGCTGACCTGGAAAAATCCGAACCCGTACGACGGCGAGGCGTTCTATCAACTCGGATTGTCGCTCCTGTACCAGGGCAGGCCGGACGAGGCGTACGCCGCGTTCTACAAATCGACCTGGTCGGCCGCCTGGCAGATGGCGGGGTTCTTCGCGCTGGCGCAAATCGCCGCGCGGCAAGGCCGATACGACGAAGCGCTGGAACTCGTCGGGCAGTCGCTGGTCCGCAACATCCGCAACTACCGGGCGCGGCACCTGAAGGCGGCGCTGCTCCGGAAGCTGGGCAGAACCGGCGAGGCGCTGGCTTTCGCGGAAGAGACGCTCGGACTCGACTTCGCGGATTTCGGTTCGGCGAACGAGAAGGCGCTGTGCCTCGCGGCTGCGGGGAAACACGAAGAAAGCCGGGAAGCGCTGGCCGGGCTTTCCCGCCTGATGCGGGACAATGTCCACAATTACCTGAATCTGGCCGCCGATTACGCTTGGGCGGGGATGTACGAAGAAGCGATCGGCGTCCTGAACCGCGTCGTGCCGGACGAGAAAGCCGACGCGTATCCGATGCTGCACTATGCGCTGGCCTGGCTGCACGACCATGCGGGCAACGCCGGCAAGGCCGCGGCCCATCGGGAAGCCGGCCGCCGTTCGACGCCGGACTATTGCTTCCCGAACAGCCTGTTCGACCTGCTGGTGCTGGAACATGCGCTGGAAGCGGACCCGGCGGACGATCGGGCGCATTATCTGCTCGGCAATCTGCTGTACGACAAGAAGCGGGCCGAAGACGCGATCCGGCATTGGGAGGCTTCGGCGGAACGGAACGACGGCTTCCCGACGGTTCACCGCAACCTGGCGCTCGCCTATTACAACAAGCGCGGCGACGCGGAAGCGGCGCACCGGGCGCTGGAGAAGGCGTTCGCGCTGAACCGGAAGGACGCCCGGGTGTTCTATGAATTGGACCAGCTTTGCAAGAAACTCGGCGTTCCGGCGGAAGAGCGGCTGGCCAAATTGCTTGAACACAAAGACCTGGTCGACCTGCGCGACGACCTGTATGTGGAGTACGTGACGCTGCTGAACACCCTCGGCCGGCATGAAGAGGCGATCAAGGCCCTCGCGGCGCGGAACTTCCATCCGTGGGAAGGCGGGGAAGGCAAGACGACGGGGCAGCACGTCCTTGCACATGTCGAACTGGCCAAGGCCCATCTGGCGGCCGGCAACTGCCGGGAGGCGATCGACCTGCTGCACCGGGCCAAGGCGTATCCCGACAATCTCGGCGAAGGCAAGCTGGCGGGCGCGCAGGAGAACCATATCCATTACTTCCTCGGCTGCGCGCATGAAGGATTGGGTCAACACACGGAAGCCGTGAAATGGTTTGAAGCCGCTTCGGTCGGCCTCGACGAGCCGGCCAGCGCGATGTATTACAACGACCAGCCGCCGGAAATGATCTTCTATCAAGGCCTGGCCTGGATCAAGCTGGGCGACATGAAGGAAGCGAAACGCCGGTTCAACAAGCTCGTCGACTACGCCGAGAAGCATCTGTTCGATGATGTCAAGATGGACTATTTCGCCGTTTCGCTGCCCGATTTCCTCGTGTTCGAAGACGATCTGAACAAGCGGAACCGGATCCATTGCCGGTTCATGCGCGGCCTTGGGCTGCTCGGCCTCGGCAGAACCGCGGAGGCGATGGACGAGTTCGACGAAGTGCTGCGGCTCGAGCCCGCGCATCAGGGCGCCCGCATCCACAAGGCGTGGAAACCGGAATTTTCCGGCAGGCCATGAAGCCGATGATTGACAATGGGGAGGCCGGTTCGGTGAAACCGGGAGTGACTGTTATCGGGCGGGAGATCCGTCTGACCTGAATCCTTCCATCCGTTACGCTGACCGTCGGATTCCGGCGCGGGCCTGCGGACATTCCGCGAATCGATGCGGGGATCGGCTCCCCGACGCGCGGAACGCAGGCCCGTTCGTCATGGCGCCGCGCGAAGAAACCGGATGACGGTTCACCTTGACCGCAATATGGGAGGACGGGGAGGTGCGGATCCCCCTTTCGCGACCGGCGAAAATCCGGTATAATGCGGTTTGCCATATAAACAGAATTGATAATACGATTTCGAATCATGAGGGGCTTTTATAGTATGATCGACAATCTGGAAGGCTACCGCGCGTTTCTGGCCGTGGCGCAATGCGGCAGCTTCTCGAAGGCGGCCGACAGGTTGAACGTCACGCAGCCGGCGGTCAGCCACGCGGTCCGGCGGCTGGAGGAGCGCCTCGGCGGTCCGCTTTTCTACCGGACGCCGGCGGGGGTGAGGCTGACGAACGAGGGGGAGGTGCTGCACAAGTTCGTCTCCCAGGCGTTCCATTTTCTCGAGAACGGGGAGCGGAAAATCGCGGAGATGCGGGAGCTCGTCGCGGGCGAGGTGAAGATCGGCGCGGGGGACACGCTGTGCCGGCACTACCTGCTGCCGCATCTCGAGTCGTTCCACCGGGAGCATCCGGGCGTGAAGATCCAGGTGACGAACCGGACGACGCGGGAGACGATCGCGCTGCTGAAGGAGGGCAAGATCGACTTCGGCATCGTCAACCTGCCCGTCAGGGACAATCAGCTCGCCATCCGCGAGAGCATCCCGCTGCATGACTGCTTCGTGGCGGGCGAGGCGTTCCGGGAGCTGGCGGAGCGGACGCTCACATGGCAGGAGTTTGTCCGCCATCCGCTCATCCTGCTGGAGCAGGGCAGCAGTATCCGCGGGTACATTGACCGGTTCGCGAAAGGGCAGGGCGTGGCGATTCAGCCGGAGTTCGAGCTCGGCAGCATCGATCTGCTCGTCCAGTTCGCGCGCATCGGGCTCGGGATCGCCTGCGTCATCCGCGAATTCGTCGCCGAGGAGCTCGCGAAGGGGACGCTGCACGAGATCCGGCTGGACGTGCCGCTGCCGCCGCGCCGGGTCGGTCTCGTCACGCTGAAGGATGTGCCGCTGTCCGCGGCGGCGAGCCGGTTTCTGGAGAAGCTGCCGTGACGGGCGCCACAATACGATCGCCTTGCCGCATTCGGGACGCAAGAGGTGATGACGCATGGAAGCGCCGATCGAGCTGTACACGACCATTTGTCTGGATGCCGACATGGACAAGACCGCGCTGGTGCAGGCCGTGGCCGAGATCGCCGGCGGGCTGGCCGCGGGTCCGACCGTCGTGACGGAACTGGCGGAAATTTTTGTAGCGGAAAACGGGGAATTCGCCGAAGCGGGAGGAACCGGAGCGGAAGACGGATGCCGGCATTTCCGGTATTGTCTCGAAATCGAGCCGTTGGAGAGCGTCGACGTTCTCGCCTGCAAAAGGATGATCGCCAGCCTGCTGGCGGAGCTGCGGGAAGCCGGCTTCAAGGCGGACCTCCCGGGCGATTCCGAAGCGGAGCTGCCGTCGGAATAGCGCCGCGTGACGAGCCGCGCCCGCCGGTGGTAAGATGGGGTGGGAGAAAAAGAATGAGAGTGGAGTGTTCGACATCATGAAATCGATTGCCGTATACTGCGGTTCCGGCGACGGCGCGTTCCCGGTCTATCGGGAAGGCGCGGCCCGGCTGGGGCGCGAACTTGCGAAACGACAAATCACGCTGGTCTATGGCGGAGCCAACGTCGGCCTGATGGGCGCGGTCGCGGATGCCGTGCTGGAGGGGGGCGGCAGCGCGATCGGAGTGCTCCCGCGTTTCCTGCGGGACCGGGAGATCGCCCACGGCGGCCTGACCGAGCTGATCCTCGTGGATACCATGCACGAACGGAAGGCGAAGATGATGGAACTGGCGGACGGGTTCATCGCACTGCCCGGCGGTCCCGGCACGCTGGAGGAATTCTTCGAAGTCTTCACGTGGGGCCGGCTGGAGCTGCACCGGAAGCCGGTCGGACTGCTCAACATCCAGGGCTATTTCGATCCGCTGCTGGCCATGTTCGACACGATGGAGCGCGAGGGGTTCATGAAGCGCCACAGGCATGCGGGCGGGCACACGGAAGTTGTTGCGGAGGAGACGCCCGCCGGGCTGCTGGATCGGTTCGCGGGCTTTTTTGCGGGGAAGCGGGACGCATGAAAAGCCGGACCAGCGCGGGAGCTTGTGCTCTTCGGCCTTGAATGCGGAACGGCCGGCGAACGCGCGGGAATGGTTCGCGGAACATTGGACCCCGTGCCACTATAGAAGAAAATGAATACCGCCAATGCGGTCGCTTTGGCGGCAAACGGACGATTGAACAGACTGCTTGAAGAAGGTGTGGACGGATTGAAGACGATCATCCGGTCGCTGCTCATCTCCCTGGCCCTTCACGCGCTCTTCCTGGCCGGCGCGCTCGCCGCAGGCCGTGTGAAATTCGGGGATGACAAGCCCGATGTGTTGGACAGCTATGAACAGGCCGATGTGTTGCGGCATGAAACGGCCGTCGGCGCGGCGGTGTCCCCCGCCCTGCTGCTCGCGACCTTCCTCGGAACCGCGGCGGTCTGCGCGATCATCATCGCGATCGGCAAGCGGATCCGAAAGCGGTGAGAGCCTATTTCGCCAACAGAAGGAGCACCGTGATCGCCGCGCCCGCATAGAGCCAAATCGCGTTTGCCCCGCGGCCGCATTGCACGAATTTTCTCCGGCTCATCGTGTCCACCTCCGCGTCAGGTACGAATGATCTTCCCCTGTCCATAATATATCAACATATCGTACGAAGGAGAAGGATGCGGGATGCAAGACCCGGCATCGCGGGTCGGCGCGGTGGTGCCGGTCAGCCGCGGCGCGACCCATACGCAGCCGGCGTCATGTCCGTCGTGCTCGAAGGCGGCACGGTTCGGGCCGGTGACCGGTTCCGGGTCGAGCTCCCGGCGCCTCCCCATCGTCCGCTGGAGCGGGTATAGACGTTCCGCGGGCATCCGTCATGGAACGATCGAACCGTGAACAGGTTCCTTCCGCGAAAGCGCAAGCGGGTATTCACGAATGCGTCGCCGCATGCTATAGTATGGAGTAAGAACCACGGAATGGTAGTTTTCATTGCGTGGTATGTGATTTTTTTCACAATCATGGATCGGAGGGATATCGAATGGCTGAGCCGAAGAAAATCGCGGTATTGGGAGGCGGCTACGCCGGCATTTCGGCCGTTCTCGGCTTGCAGAAGCGGCTGGAGCGCGGCGAGGCGGAGATCATGCTCGTCAACAAGCATGACTACCACTATTTCACGACCTGGCTGCACAAGCCGGCGGCCGGCACCGACAGCCCGGAGCGGTCGCGCGTCGACATCCGGGAGATCATCGATCCGCGCAGGGTGGCGTTCCTGAAACGCGCGATCCGGCGCATCGACACCGTCGGGAAGACGGTGGAGACCGACGGGGGGGACATCCCGTTTGACGTGCTGATCGTCGCGCTGGGCGGGGAGCCGGAGACGTTCGGCATTCCGGGCCTCAAGGAGCACGCCTTCTTCATCCGCAGCCTGAACAGCGTGCGCTTCATCCGGGAGCACATCGAGCGCCAGTTCGCGCAATTCAAGGAAGACGAAAGCCGCACCGAACGGCTTGCGTTTGTCGTCGGCGGGGCCGGCCTGACCGGGATCGAGTTCGTCGGCGAGCTGGCGAACCGGATTCCGGAGCTGTGCCGGCACCACGGCGTCGATCCGGCCATCGTGAACCTCTTCGTCGTGGAAGCCGCGCCGGCCGCGCTGCCGGGGTTCGACGCCGGGCTCGTGGAACATGCGGTGGCGCTGCTGACGCGGAAGGGCGTCGTTTTCAAATTGGGCACACCTGTGAAAAAATGCACAAGCGAAGGCGTGGAGATCGGCGACGGGGAGTTCATCCGGGCGGGCACCATCGTCTGGGCGGGCGGTGTCCGGGGCAGCCGCGTGCTGGAGGAATCGGGGTTTCAGACCACCCGCGGCAGGGTGGTCGTGAACCCGTATCTGCAGGCGCCGGGGCATGAGGGAATTTTCGTCATCGGGGATTCGTCGATCGTGTTCGATGACCAGGGCAAGCCGTATCCGCCGAGCGCCCAGATCGCCATCCAGCAGGGCGAAGCCGCGGCCCGCAATGCGATCGCGCTGCTGCGCGGGCGGGAAATGGCGCCTTTCCGCTATGTCTACAGGGGCACCGTCGCGTCGCTGGGCAAGGGCGAAGCGATCGGCAGCGTCGGCAGATTCAGGGTGAAAGGCGTCCCGGCGGCGATCCTCAAGAAAATCGTCGACGGACGCTACCTGTAAAAGATCGGCGGCGTGGGGCTGGTCGTGCGGAAGATGGCGATTTTCTCGTGAACAGACGGATATCCGGGGCGGCGGTATTTTTCGATTAAGACCGTTTGCGGTATGGAGATGCCTGGCGGATTCAGGCAAAATGGACGGCAGAACGCGTCAAGGAGGCAAACCGTCATGAGAGCCGACCGCTACAGGCATCTCTTCACCAAGGAACTGCTGATGGGACCGAACGCCGTCCGGCTGCTGGATGAGATGCTGGAGAACCACCCGATCGGGGGAGGCCGCGTGCTCGATCTCGGCTGCGGGACGGGGCTGACCTCGCTTTTTCTGGCGCGGGAGACGGGCGCGGAGCAGATCTTCGCGGTGGACCTGTGGATCCACGCGACGGAGAACTGGAAGCGGGTTCGGGAATGGGGAGAGGAGCGCAAAATCATCCCGCTGCACGCCGACGCCCGCGAGCTGCCGTTCCCCGACGGGTTCTTCGACGCGGTCGTCAGCGTGGATTCCTACCATTACTACGGTTGCGCGGAGCGGTTCTTCGCGGAGAAGATCCTCCCGCTCATCCGGCCGGGCGGACGGGCGCTGATCCTGGTTCCGGGCGTGAAGCGGGAGCTTGCGGGCGATGTGCCGGAGCTTCTCGCCGAGTGGCTGGGCGATGAAGTCTCGCAATTTCATGACTGCGATTGGTGGCGAACGCATATCGCGGCGGGTTGCGTAGACCGCGCCGAAGTCGAGGTGTATGAGACCCGGCAGTTTGAGGAGCCGTGGCGGGACTGGTTCGACAGCGGGCACGAGTACGGGCTGGACGACCGGAAATTCATGAGCCGCGGGCTCGATCGGCTGCTCAATTTCATCGTGATCGCGGTGCGGGTGAACGCAACCGACATTTGAGGATCGCACTTCTGACGCTCATTGCCGAGCGCTTGTCGGGCCATAAACATCGGCAAGGGGAAGTCGAAGGAACCCGCATGGTTGTCCGCCGGCCGGGTTCCTTCTTCCGCAACATACCGGAGGGGGACGCCCTCGCGGCCAAGTACAAAGGGGAGGATGTGTGCGGCATCCTCCCCTGTTTGCGTCAAGCATACCCTAAATGGCATGTGCCGGCAACTTCGTTCCATTCTATTTCACCGACCCGAGCATCCCCGCCACGAAATGCTTCTGCATCAGGAAGAAGACCAGCGCCGTCGGCAGTGTGGCGATCACGATCGCCGTCATGATCATGCCGTAGTCCGGCGAATAGCTGGAGCCGAGGTTCGAGATCAGCAGCGGGATCGTCTTCTTCGCGTCCGATTGCAGCACGATGAGCGGCCACATGTAGTTGTTCCAGCTCGACATGAACGTGATGATCGCCGCCGCCGCGTAGGTCGTCCGCATCGTCGGCACGTAGATGCGGAGGAAGATGCCGAGCTCGCCCAGCCCGTCGATGCGCCCGGCTTCGATCAGCTCCCGCTCGAACATCTTCGTGTTCTGCCGGAAGAAGAAGATCAGGAACGCGGTCGCGATCGTCGGCAGGATGACCGCCGCCTTCGTGTCGATGCCGATGACGGGCGCCTTCACGGAAAGCCAGGCGAACATCCGGTAGAGCGGCACCATCAGGGCGGCGAACGGAATCATCATGGACAGGAGCAGGATGTTGAACACGACGTCCTTCGCCCGGCTCCGGTAAATCTCGAACCCGTAGCCCGCCAGCGACCCGACGAGGAGCGCCAGCCCGGTCGTGACCAGGGCGATGGCCAGCGAGTTCGCGAGCGCCCGGACGATATCGATCTGCTGCACGAGATTCAACAGGTTCTCAAACAGATGGGTGCCGGGCAGCAGCCGGCCCTTCGTCACCTCCACGGACGGGTTCGTCGAGCTGACGACCATCCAGAGGAACGGGAAAATCGAGACGAACGCGGCGACGCCCAGGAACAGATACATGAATACGCGCTTGGCGATCATCGCCGGTCACCTGCCGCCTTGAACTGAAGGATCGAGAAGAATACGATCAGCACGACGATCGCGTAGGAGACGGTCGCCGCATATCCGAAATCCGGCGTGTACCGGAACGACAGGTTGTAGATGTATTGGGAAATCGTCATCGTGGCGTTGCCCGGACCGCCCCGCGTAATGTTCATGACCTCGTCGAACAGCTGCAGCGTGCCGATCGTCGACGTGATCGACGTGAACAGGATGATCGGCTTGAGCAGCGGGACGGTGATTTTCGTGAACTTCCGGATCGCCGACGCCCCGTCGATCGTCGCCGCCTCGTAGATTTCCCGGTCGATGTTCTGCAGCGCGGACAGGTAGAAGATCATGTTGTACCCGGTCCACCGCCATGTGATCGCCATGATGATCGTCACCTTCGCCCAGAACGAATCCGTGATCCAGCCGATCGGCTCGGCGATGAGGTTCAGGTTGAGCAGGAACAGGTTGACGATGCCGTCCGTCGCGAACATGTATTTGAAAATGACCGAATACGCGACCAGGGACGTGACGCATGGCAGGAAAATGGCCGTGCGGAACAGCCCTTTGAGCCGCAGTTTGTCGTCGTTCAGCATCACGGACAGGATCAGCGCCAGCAGGATCATGACCGGCACCTGCACGATCAGGTAGACGAACGTGTTGGTCACCGCGGTGATGAAGTTCGTGTCGATGAACAGCCGCCGGTAGTTCTCGAATCCGACATCGTGCAGGTTCGTGCCGACCCCGGATTTCAGCGACAGGTTGAACGCCTGGACCATCGGATAGAAATAGAACAGGCAGATCAGCGCCACCGCCGCCGCGACGAAGCACCATCCCGTTATCCGGGTCCGCATTTGGATGGACACCCTGTGCAAACTCCTTTCCCGGCCGGAACGGAATCGCCCTGGATGTGTTCCACCCAAGGCGATTCCGCCGGTGCTGGTTCTGATGATGAGCCGTTACCGGATTTGCGCTTCCGCCTGCTTCTGCGCGTCCTGGAGCGCGTCGTCAAGCGGCTTGCCGTTCAGGTAGTTCTGCATTTCGACAATCAGGATGTCTTCGATCACGTACGTGTGGGCGCCGAAGTTGACCCGCGGGATGTCCTCCGTCCATTTCGCGAAGTCGACGATCGTCTTCTGGTTGTTGTAGAACGGGTCCGGCTCGCCGTAGGCCTCGCCTTTGGAAGCGGGAATGTAGGTGCCGATCGCGCCGATTTCCCGGATGAGCTCCTGATAAAACTCCACGTCCGAACCGAACGTCTTCACGAGGAAATCCGCCGCCGCCTCCTTGCCCGGAATGTTGAGCACGTACCAGGAGCTGCCGCCCAGGTTGGAGGCGTTCACGCTGCCCGGCTGGCCGGCCAGACGCGGGATCGGGACGACCGCCCATTTGCCCGCCTGCGAGCTTTCCGCCTTGATCGAGGCGTTGATCCAGTTGCCGGTCGGCACCGACGCGACGTCGCCGCTGTTGAAGGCCGCCACGAACTGGCTCCAGTCGGCGTTCGGCTTGACGATATCGGCTTCCATCATCCGCTTGTAAAGCTGGAACGCTTCCTTCAGCGCTTCGTTGCCGGCGAGGAACGGCTTCTCCCCGTTCTCGTCGAGGTACCACTTGCCCGCGGTCTGGATCATGACGCGGATGATGCCGAGGTCGTTCGGGTCGAGGGTCAGCATGTCCTTGCCCGTCGCCTCTTTCACCTTCTTGCCGATCTCGATGTACTCGTCCCAGGTCAGCGCCTGCAGGTCATCCACCGAGTAGCCGGCTTCCGCCAGATAGTCCGTGCGGACGAACAGCCCGGTGACGCCGGAGTCGAAGGGCAGGCCGTAGTTCCGGCCGTCCACGCTCGTCGGTCCGATCTTGTATTCGGCGAAGTCCGACGCGTTGAACAGGTCCGTCAGCTCGTGGAACATGTCCGGGAACGCCGTCAGGAAGCTCTGCGCCCGGTAGTCTTCGATCAGGACGATGTTCGGCAGGCCCGTGGTCGTCCCCGAGCCGAGGCCGGTGTTCAGCTTCTGGATGATGTCCGCCTGCGCGTTCTCGACGATGTTGACCGTCACGTCGGGATTGATCTTCGCGTAGCGCTCCTTCGCGATGTTGAGCGCCTTGATGTTGAAGTTCGGGTCCCACGCCCAGATCGTGATTTCGGTCGGTGCTTTTCCGCCCGAAGAGCCGCTTCCGCCGCCTCCGCCGTCACCGCCATTGCCGCCGCTTCCGCCGGAAGACGAGTCCGACTTCCCGCCGCCCGACGAGCATGCCGAGAGCAGCAGCATGGCCGCCAGCACAACCGTCAGCCATTTTCTCATTTCCGAATCCCCCCGCGTGAAATTCTGTAAGCGCTTCCGCTCACAACAAATCGTAGCACGTCGCCGTCTTCCGTCGTTAGAACGATCTTTGCCAATGGTTGTGCGTTGTTTGGAAGTTGCGCGGTCCGGGGCGGGGCCGAAATCGGGACGATTTTCAGGTGCTTGGAATATTTTTGGGTGTCTCGTACGGCAGCTCGATCCGCACCGTCGTCCCCTCGCCGGGGCGGCTCTGGATTCGCACGCCGTAAGGCTCGCCATAGAGCAGGGTCAGCCGCTCGTGGACGTTGCGCACGCCGATGCCCGTGAACAGATGGCCCTTGCTCCTGCTTTTCGGCTCCGGCCAGCCGTCCGTCAGCTCCATGCCGTCCCCGTTGTCGACGATCTCGCACACGAGCGTGTTCCCCTTGCGGGACACCGTCACGTACACCGAGCCTTCCGCCTTGCGGTTGAACGCGTGGAAGAACGCGTTCTCGACGAACGGCTGGATCATCAGCTTCGGCACGAGCGCGTCCCGGCAATCCGGGGCGACGAAGTCGTGCAGCTTGATCCGGTCGCCGTTCCGGGCTTCCATGATGAGCGCGTAATGGCGCAGCAGTCCGATGTCCCGCTCGACCGTGATCGTCTCGCTCACGTCGCCGATCGCGTTCTGCAGCAGGGCGATCAGCGCGTTGATCGTCTCCGACGCCTTCTCCCGGCTGCCCTGCTTCACCATGATTTTGATCGAGGCGAGCGTGTTGTACAGGAAATGCGGGTTGATCTGCCGCTGCAAAGCTTCGAGTTCCGCGTTCCGCTTCTTCCGCTGCGCCTGGTCCAGCTCGGCGAGATACTCCTTCAGCTCGTCCAGCATGAAGTTGAACGCCCGCGCGAGCTGGCGCGTCTCGTAGCTGCCCGTCTCCGAGACGTAGTGCCCGAACTCGTACTTCGCGATGTTCGAAATCTGCTTCACCAGCCGCGTCAGCGAGCGGGTGAGCCTCCGGGTGATCAGGTAGACGATGACGAGCGCGGCGGACACGATCGCGAAGACGATCAGCGTGATCGTCCGCATGTCGACGAGCGTGTTCAGGATGGACTGCTGGTCGATGAGATTGACCATGTACAGGTCGTAGAAGGGCAAATACTCCGCGAGCACGATCTGGTTCCGGTCGAAAATGCGCATGCTCGCGTAATCCCGATCCCGAATGTGAATGTCCTCCGCGATGGCGAGCAGCTCCGGCTCCCGCCGCCCGATCAGCGCCCCGCGATTGCTGGAGAGGATCGTGCCGGCCCGGTCCAGGATGACGATGTCGTTGCCTTCGCTCGTGTAGCTGGCGTAGAGCTGCCGGAACTCGCTTTCCCGCATGGCGAAAAACAAGGTGCCGTACACGATGCCCGTCGACCGCTCCAGCATCGCCTTCGCGGCGACGATGACCGGCTCGCCGCCTTCCGCCTTCCGGAAATCGGCGAGATACAGCAGCCGCCTCGGCTCTTCACGCGCGGCGAGCGCGACCGGATGGCGGTCGACGTTCTCCTCGTCGATCGGCCAGATCACCCGGTTCGTCACGTAGGCGCGCCCGTTGATTCCCTTGACGATGACCGCCGCTTCGTAAGGTTCGAGGGCCGGCGTGATTTGGTCCATCTGTTTGTGCATGTTGTAGTACGCCTTCGCCATCGACAGCGAATCGGAATCCGGCTCCGTCAGATACTGCTTGACCGCTCCGCTCTGCAGCAGGTTGTTGGAGGCGGTCACGATGGCGTAATTGAGCGACCGGAAGCCGGAATTGATCTGGCTGAGCACCTTGGAATTGATGATGCTGAACGTCTCGATGAACAGCCGCTCCGACACCCGGATCGTGGCCCAGGTGACGAGCGCCGAGACGGCGGCGATGCTGATGAAGGTGACGAGGAACATCTTGATGAACAGGCCGTTCATCCGGAATCGGTCAAGCCACTTGCCCATGACTTAACTCCTGGCGGTCCCGGCCGCCATCCTGCGGTACTCGCTCGGGGAGCGGCCGGTGTATTTCTTGAATACCTTGCAGAAATAGCTGTGGTCCGAAAAGCCCACCTTCGCGCCGATTTCCGCGATCGAATCGCTTCCGGAACGGAGCATTTCGGCCGCCTTGCTGACCCGGATCCGGTTGACGTATTCGACGAACCCTTCGCCGATATGGGACGAGAAATAGCTGGAGAGATACGTCGGATTGAAGTGGAAATGTCTCGCGACTTCCTTCAGGCTGAGCGGTTCCGCGTAATTCTGTTCGATGTAGTTCAGCAGCTTCTTCATGTTGTCCCGGGACGCGCTCCGGACGGCGTCCGCCAGACGCGCCTCCGCCGTTTCCAGGAAAGCGTGAATCGTGCCCACCGCTTCTTGCGCGTTCCGCGCCTGCTGGATGGAGTCGAAGTAGCGGAATTTCTCTTTGTCCAGCCCGCGCAGGTCATAGCCCATGTTCTCCGAAAGCACCGTGACCGTAAAAATCATGTTGTTCAGAAAAGATTTGAATTCCTCGATCTCCAGGCTCCCCGAGGCGCACAGGGTCTCCACGTGCCGGCGCAGCCCGCCGAACGCCTCGTCGAACTGCATCAGCTTGAACGCTTCCGTGAACTGGTTCAGGTTGAACTTCTCCGCCGGAGCGGCCTGCTCCGCGTGCTCCGGCCAGGAGAGCCGGCGGGCTTCGGGATGGTAGAAGGCGCGGCGGGCCAGCGGGCGGATCTGTTCCCGCAGCACGTCTCCCGTCCGCATGAAATCCTCATACGGCCCGCCGATGAGCAGCGTTCCGACATCGGACGATTCGGCCCACCATTCGGCGAGGTCGTCCAACGGCTCCCGCAGCGCTCCGTCCCCGTTGGTGAGAAAGCCCGTCATGCCGCGGCCCGCGGGGAACGACAGGCAGATGGAAGCGGGGTACCGTTCGCCGACCTTCGCTTTGAACGCCTCGGCTTCCTCCGGATCGACCTGCTTTCCGGCCACGGCCAGCACGCGGAAAACGGGGTGCGGGAAGGAGGCGCGGATGTCGGCGCGGTCCGTCTCGCCGTCGAGCTCGAATCCGGCCGCGATCTTCTCCAGCAGCCGCTCCGCGTTGGCGGCGGGCGCCTTCGCCCCGCGGACGGCGGTCGGCCGCGGCCCCGTCCGGCCGACCGCCTTGTTCAGCACGTCCAGAAGCTCCTTCGGCTCCAGCTTCGGCTTCAAAATATAATCCGCGACCCCGCTCTGGAACGTGTTGCGGACATATTCGAACTCGCCGAAACTGCTGAGCACGATCACTTCGATCTCCGGGTAGCGCGTCTTGATGGCCTTCGTCAGTTCCTCGCCGTCCATCACCGGCATGACGATGTCGGTGATGACGATGTCGGGCCCGCATCTCTCGATCATCTCGAGCGCTTCCTGCCCGTTCGCCGCCTCGCCGACGATGGTGAACCCCTCTTGTTCCCAGTTCATGTAGTGCTTGATGCCCTGCCGGATCAGAATTTCATCGTCTACGATCAGGATCTTGCACAGCCGTCCTTCGATTGTAAACGCCTCCATTCTGACGGTTTTTTCTCTAACCATAGCATCAGGCACGATTTTCCGGCAACCGAAATCTGCGCGGGCGGCCGGACGGGCTGGACAAAACGGGCGCCGGATGGAGAAAATAGGATATGGAAAAAGGAAACGGCAGATCCAAAGGGAGGATGGCGTCATGGCGACGATTGAGGATTTCATGAAGCTGGACATCCGGGTCGGCACCGTGGTGCACGCGGAACCTTTTCCGGAGGCGCGGAAACCGGCCATCAAGCTGAAGATCGATTTCGGGGAGCTCGGGATCAAGCCATCATCCGCGCAGATCACGCGCAGGTATACGCCGGAGCAGCTCGTCGGGCGACAGGTGGTCGCGGTCGTCAATTTCCCGCCGCGGCGCATCGCGGGGTTCAACTCCGAGGTGCTCGTTCTCGGCGGCGTTCCGGAGGAAGGCGATGTCGTGCTGCTGCGGCCGGATGAACCGGTTCCGAACGGCACGCCGATCGCCTAGTCCGTCAGGAAACCGATCGATTCCAGAAATTCCGCGATTCTTCTCCGGGTCTCCTCGAGCGGGCGGTTCCCGTGCCGGCCGTGGCGGAAAAATCCGTGCTCCATCCCTTCGTATTCGACCCAGGTGACGGCGTTGCCCGCCGCGGTCATCCGTTCGACGAAGTCCCGGTTTTGTCCGTAGAGCGGGTCGGCGGTGCCGATCATCCAGAGCGCGGGCGGGAGGCATTTTCCCACGTTGTGGTACGGGGAGATGTCCCGCGCCCGCGGCAGCAGTTCGGGATAGAGGCGCGACATGATGTCCACGGCGTCCATCCCGGCGGCGAAAACGACCAGCGCGTCCGGAACGGGGGAGATGGCGGGATCGTCTCCGTCGTCGTTCAGATGGTCGAACATGATCGCGGATACGGCGGTGTATCCGCCCGACGACGAGGCGCACACGGCGATCCGGTGCGGATCGACGCCCCAATCCGATGCGTGCCCGCGCAGCCACCGGACGGCGGATCTTGCGTCGCGGATCGCCTGGATCGGCGTGAAGCCTTCGTCCAGCGTGCGGCTCGGCAGTGTCACGATCGGCGCGAGGAATATGAACGAATCGATCCGGTTTTACCGGGATGTGCTGGGTTTTGATGTCGTCAGCGAATCGGAATGGTTCTCGGAGCTGGAATATGGCGGCTTCCGGCTGGGGCTCCATGTCGTGAACGAGCACATGCAGCCGGCGGCCGGCATCGTCCTGGAATTCCGCTGCGCCGATCTTCGCGGAACGTACGAAGCATTCAAGCGCAAGGGCGTGGAGATTACGGAACCGCGGCTGGACGAAGGAATGTCGTATGAGACGTGCATGCTGACCGATCCGAACGGCATCCGCATCATGCTGGGCGCAGCGGGATGAGGGGGAGCGGTCGGCATGATCGAAGTGATGCGGGCGACGCCCGAACATGCGGCGGGCATTTGCCGGGTGTGCGCGGTCGGTTGGCGGGCGACCTATGCGGACATGTGCAGCCGCGAGTACATCGAGCGGGATGATCGCGGAGTTCTACAACGAGGAGCGGGTGCTGAAGGAGATGGTGGAGACCGGCCGCGAATGGGGCGGCTGGTTCGTCGCCGTGGAGGACGGCCGCGTCGTCGGCGCCGGCGGAGGCGGGATGACCGGCGAGCGGACGGGCGAACTGTTCGTGCTGTACGTGGCCTCCGACCGGCGGAACGAAGGCATCGGCACCCTGCTGCTGGACGCGATCACGCGGCAGCGGAAGGACCTTGGCGCCACCGAGCAATGGGTGCCCGTGTTCAAGGGCAACCGGAAGGGCATCCCGTTCTACGAGGCCCGGGGGTTCGTCTTCCATCGCGAGCAGCCGGCCCACGGCAACCGGGACGGGGACGAATAGGTGTCGGTGAGGTACAGAAGGTTTGTATGAACGGCGATCATGCGCCGCCTGCCGCGATTGGCAGGCGGTTTTTTTAGCGGCATGGGGTCGTCGGGCTGTAGCGAGAATACCGCGTTACAGCGGCGTGTGGAGCCTCGCGGGGGAAGCTGCAGCGAGGATACCGCGTTACAGCAGGCTGCCGGGCCCCGCGGGGGAAGTCGCAACAGGCCTCCGCCCGCCGCGAACTGCCAATCCCCACACGCAGAACAACAAAAAATTAACCCAAATAAATAAAAATTTATTGTAAAACGATAAAACCTGCGCTATACTGGGTGCCGACACCACATCGGAGAGGTGCTTGCCGTGAAACTGGAGACGCTCTTTCTGAAAATCGTCGTGGTGCTGCTCGGTGTCCCCATTTTGGCGCTGTGCATTTTTGCGGTTCCGGAGCTGGGCGGGATCGCCGCGGAACTGGTGCCGGGCTTTCCCCTTATCGAATATCTCGTCTGCCTGGTGTTCTACGCGTCCGCGGTCCCGTTCTACTACGCCCTGTACCAGGCGTTCCGGCTGCTGCGGTACATCGACCGGAATACCGCCTTCTCGGAATCGTCCGTCATCGCGCTGCGGAAGATCAAGTACTGCGCCGTCGCCATCTTCGCCTGCCACATGCTGGTGCTGCCGCTCTTCTACCTGTACGCGCTGGCGGACGATGCGCCCGGCGTCGTCATCGTCGGCTGCGTCGTGCCCTTCGCCAGCGTGGTGATCGCCGTCTTCGCGGCCGTCCTGCAGAAGCTGCTGCGGCACGCCATCGACATCAAGACCGAGAACGAACTGACGATCTGAGGTGAGGCCCGTGGCAATCATCGTCAACCTCGATGTGATGCTGGCCAAGCGGAAAATGAGCGTGACCGAGCTGTCCGAGCGGGTCGGCATCACGATGGCGAATCTGTCGATCCTGAAGAACGGCAAGGCGAAGGCGATCCGGCTGTCCACGCTGGACGCGATCTGCGAAGCGCTCGACTGCCAGCCCGGCGACATCCTGGAATACCGGCGCGACGACGCGCGGGGGTCATGACGCGCGGGGCCGGCAAGGGCCGGGCCGTCGCGCGCCGGGATGGACGCGGGGCGGTCATGCGCCGGGACGGGCGGGGTGTTGAGGGAGGCGAGCGCATCGTGCGCCGGACTGGAAAAATACGGGATGCCATGCGGGAAGGCGTCATGCGCCATGCGGTCGTGCGCGGAACCGCCGTTCGCCGGGCGCTTGCGCGCCTGGCGGCGCAGCTTGCGCATTTCGGCGCGCAGCAGGCGCTGTCGTGCTTGTTTCCCGCGGTCATTTTCGTCTCGCTGGCGCTGACCCGGTACATCCCGCTGCCGCTGATGCCGCGGTACGACTGGCTGCTCGCGATCTGCCTGCTCATGCAGTGGTGGATGGTCCGCTCCGGCCTCGAGACGAAGGACGAGCTGAAGGTCATCTGCCTGTTCCACCTGATCGGCCTCGCGCTCGAAATCTTCAAGGTCAACATGGGCTCCTGGTCGTATCCGGAACCGGGGTTCTTCAAGGTGTTCGGCGTGCCGCTCTACAGCGGGTTCATGTACGCGAGCGTGGCGAGCTACATGTGCCAGGCTTGGCGCAGGCTCCGGCTCGAACTGGTGAACTGGCCGCCTTTTCCGGTGGTCGCGCCGCTCGCGGCCGCGATTTATCTGAACTTCTTCACCCACCACTATTGGGTCGACATCCGCTGGTGGCTGACCGGTCTTGTGTTCATCGTCTTCTGGCGGTCATGGGTGCTGTTCGGGGTGAACGGTTCGCGGTACCGGATGCCGGTCGCCTTATCGTTCGTGCTGATCGGCTTTTTCATCTGGGTCGCGGAGAACATTGCCACTTTCTTCGGCGCCTGGGAGTATCCCGATCAGGCCGGCTCCTGGCGGCTCGTGCACACGGGCAAGATGAGCTCGTGGTTCCTGCTCGTGATCGTCAGCTTCCTGATCGTGGCGACGCTGAAGCTCGTGAAGGAAGGCCGGTCCCGGACGGAGCGGGCCACCGGAGGACGGATGCCGGCCGCATGCGCGCAAGGGAAGAAAGGGGGAAGCGCCGGATATGGAAGCGAATATGGCCGCGAAGCCGAACTGGAAACATAACGCGCGCGGGCGCAAATTCGTCGCCTCGTTCAGCGGCGGGAAGGACAGCGCCCTGGCGCTGCATCACGCGATGAGCGCCGGCGAGCCGGTCGGGCTCATCGTCGTGATGGAGGAGGAAGGGAAGCGTTCCCGGTCCCACGGCATTTCCGAAGCCGTCATCCGCGCCCAGGCGGAGGCGTTCGGCCTGCCGGTCCTCGCGGCGCCCGCAAGCTGGGCGGAATACGAGGGCGTGTTCATCCGCCTGCTGGAGCAGGCGAAGCGGATGGGCGCGGAAGTGCTGGTCACGGGGGACCTGGACATGCCGGCGCACGGCTGCTGGCATGACGAGGTGGCGAGGCGCGTCGGACTGGACCTCGGCATGCCGCTCTGGGAGCGGGATCATGTCGGGACGGTCAGGGAGTTCATCGACCTCGGCTTCCGGTCCGTCGTGGTCACCGTCAACCTGTCCATGGGCATGCGGGAAGAGGATCTGGGCCGGCCGGTCACCCACGCCTTCGTGGACGAGCTCATCGCGCGCGGGATCGACCCGTGCGGGGAGAGCGGGGAGTTCCATACAATGGTGTATGACGGTCCGATTTTCGCCCGGCCCGTCCCCGTTCGCCGGCGCGAGGTGGTCCGGGACGGGGAGTACGCTTTTTTGACGCTCGAACTCGACGAAGCGGGAGGGCAGCATGTACCGGATTCTGATCGTGGAGGATGACAAGGCCATCGCGGAGCGCATCGCCGGCCACCTGGAGAAGTACGGCTTTCACCCGATCATCACCGACCGGTTTGACGAGGTGGATCGCGTCTTCGGGCAGACGATGCCGCATGTCGTCCTGCTGGACATCAATCTGCCGAAGTTCGACGGGTATTATTGGTGCAGAAAAATCCGCCGGCTGTCGTCCTGCCCCATCCTGTTCATTTCGGCCCGGACCGGCGAGCTGGATCAGGTCATGGCGATCGAATACGGCGCGGACGACTTCATCACCAAGCCGTTCTACTACGATGTCGTCGTGGCCAAAATCCGGAGCCAGCTTCGGCGGGCGTACGGCGAATGGGCGGACCGGGCGGCCGACGCGGAACGGGTCGTGCATTTCCACGGACTGACCTTCTATCCGGAGCGTCCGGAGCTGCGTTTCGGCGGGAGGCGCGTATCGTTGATGAAGAAGGAGGCGGATCTGCTCGATCTGCTGATCAGCCGGTACCCGCGAACGGTGAAGCGGGAGACGATCTTCGAGCGGCTGTGGGACGACCGGGAATTCATCAACGAGAACACGCTGAACGTGAACATCGCCCGGCTGCGAAAGAAATTCGCCGAGCTCGGCATCGACCGGGCCGTCGAGACCGTCAAGGGATTGGGCTACCGCCTGAACGTGTCCTGGAACGGGGGTGGCGCAGAATGAAGCTGTTTGTCCGGGAGCATGGTTCCTGTATCGTGCTGCACCTGCTGCAGTTTCTTTTTCTCTATTCGACGTTCCGCTGGCTGGACGCCGGCATGGTGGAGCGCAACATCGCGTATCTGTTCCTGGTCAGCCTGTTCATGCTGGCCGTCCATCTGGCGCTCCGCTATGCGGCCTCGCGCGGCGGCTACCGGTGGCTCAGCCGCGCTTCCGAATGGGAGGATCCCCGCGGCTTCATGCGGATGGACGCCGCCTCGCCGCTGTTCCGCGCGTTCAGGGACGGTCTGGCGCGGCAGTACCGGCTCATGCAGCGGGAGCGGGAAATCGCGCTGCAGGAGGAGCAGGAGAGAATCGAGTTCATGAACCGCTCCGTCCATTTGATGAAAACGCCGGTTTCCGCGCTGCATCTGATCGCCCAGGATCTCGGGGACCCGGACGCCGCGGCGGACATGCTGCAGGAGATCCACCGCCTGGAGTACCAGCTCAACCTGATCCTGACGCTCTCGCGCCTGTCCTCCTTCCGTCACGATTTCCGCATCCGGCCCGTTCCGCTGCTCCCCCTGGTCCGGGAAGCCGTCAACGAGCTGAGAAGCCACTTCGTCCGCCGGCAGATCTATCCGTCCGTCGACGTGGACGAAGAACTCCGCGTGCTGTCGGACCGCAAATGGCTGAAGTTCGTGATCGCACAGTTGCTGACGAACGCCATCCGCTATACGGACGGGGCCGGCAAGCGCGTATTCGTCCGCGCGATGGTGGAGAACGGGCGGACGACGCTTTCGGTGAAGGACGAGGGCGTCGGCATTCCGCCCGAAGACCTTCCCCGGGTGTTCGACCTGTACTACACGGGGGCGAACGGCCGGAAATTCGGCGAATCCACGGGCATCGGCCTGTATCTCGTCCGCAACATCTGCGGCAGGCTGGACCACGAGGTGGCCATCGCGTCTTCTCCCGGCGCGGGAACGGAGGTCACCATCCGGTTCCCGGCGTCCCCTCCCGAAGGCGAACGGAACGTGACAAATCTGTAATGTTCATGTGAGCCGGATCGATAGCCGGAATTCCTTCTTTTCGTTAACCTTGTGGACAGAAAAGAAAGGAGTGCAGGCGAGCGTGAACATGCTGGAAGTCCGCAAAGTATCCAAAATCTACGAAGGCAAAGTGCCGCATCAGGCGCTCAGGCGCGTCGACTTTGCGGTTCCGGAGGGGCAGTTCGTCGGGGTCATGGGGCCGTCGGGGAGCGGCAAGACGACACTGCTCAACGTCATCTCGACCATCGACCATCCGACCGCGGGCGAGATCCTCATCCGCGGCGCGGAGCCGCACCGGCTGCCGCCGGAACGGCTGGCCGTCTTCCGGCGCCGCGAACTCGGCTTCGTGTTCCAGGATTTCAACCTTCTCCATACGCTGACCGTCAGGGAAAACATCTTCCTGCCTTTGGCGCTCGACGGCGTGCCGGTCAGGAAGATGAACGGACGGCTGAATGAGCTCGTCCCGATTCTGGACATCGCGGGCATCCTCGACAAGCGCACCTGGGAGATTTCCGGCGGACAGGCCCAGCGAGCGGCCATCGCGCGGGCGGTCATCCACCGGCCGGCTTTGCTTCTGGCCGACGAGCCGACCGGCAATCTGGACACCCGGTCATCCCGCGACGTGATGGAGCTGTTCCGCAGGATCAACCGCGAGCTCGGCACCACGATCCTGATGGTGACGCACGACCCCGCGGCGGCCAGCCATTGCGACCGGATCATCTTCATCCGGGACGGCGAGGTGTACAACGAGCTGTACCGGGGCGGGCAGCAGCGCGATTTCTACGGGGCGATCATGGATGTGCTGGCCTTCATGGGAGGTGACGCCCGTGACGTTTCGTCAATTCGCGTTTAGAAACGTGCGGCGGAACTGGCGGGCGTACCTCGCCTATTTTCTGAGCTGCGCCTTCGCGATCCTGGTGTTCTTCCTGTTCGCCGTGAACCTGTTCCATCCCGCGATCGGCGAGCGGTTCGAATCCGGCCCCGTGCGTCTCGTGCTGAGCGCGGGGGAAGTCGCGATCACGGTGTTCTCGCTGCTGTTCATCCTCTATTCGGCGGGCACGTTCCTGAGGACGCGCTCGCAGGAATTCGGATTGCTCACGCTGCTGGGCGCGACGCGCAGGCAGATCCGCCGGCTCGTTTCCACGGAGAACCTCATCATCGGACTGGCGGCCATGGCGGCCGGCATGGCGGCCGGACTGTTCCTGTCGAAATATTTCCTGCTCGTCGCCTCGGCCGTTCTGGAGGTCGGGGAGCTCGAATTCTATTTTCCGGCGGAAGCCATCGCGGTGACGGGCGCCGGCTTCCTCGCGATGTTCATCCTGATCGCCGCCGTCGCGCCGCTGGCGATCCGGTCGAAGACGATTCTGGAATGGCTCCGGGGGGACCGGAAACCGAAGGAGCCGCCGAAGGCGTCCGCCATGCTCGCGGCGCTGGGCGTGCTGCTCATCGCGGCGGGATACGCCATTGTCGTCCGGCAGATGGCGATCCCGTTCGATCTCGGGGTCATCGCGATCCTCGTGTCGGCGGGCACGTATCTGGTCTACGCGCAGCTGAGCGTGTTTTCGCTGCGGCGCCTGACGGGCGTGCCGGCGATCTTCTTCCGCCGGACCAATCCGGTCTGGATCTCCGATCTGGTCTACCGGATGAAGGACAACGCGCGGCTGCTCTTCATCGTGACGTTGACGTGCACGGCGGCGTTCACGACCCTGGCGGCGTTCTATGCGGTCTACCGTTCGACGGACGAGGAATACGCGAAGAGCTACCCGATCCCGTTCAACTATTTTTCCTATGCGGAGGACGACAAGCGCGAGCGGCATCTGGCGCTGATCGCCTCGACGCTCGAAGCGGACGGGCTGGCGTACCGGGACGTGTCGGTGCCGTTCCTGGAGTTCGAGGGCGGATCGAGGCTGAACATCGGGGCGATATCCGCCGAAGGGTACAACCGGCTCGCGCGGCTGCTGGGCCGGGAACCGCTCGGGCTGGAGCCGGGGGAAGCCGTCGAAGTGTCCGTCTGGACGAACAAGGCGGACACCCGGATCGCGATTTCGGATGATACGGTCCGGCTGGGCGGCCGCACGCTGAGGCTGGCCGGCGTCGTGCAGGACAACATTTTCCCGGAAGGCGCGTTCGGACGGCTGTTCGTGGTCAGCGACCCCGATTTCGCGAATCTGGAAGCGCCGTCCGGGGAAGGGATCTATTACGGGTATGCCGTGCCGGACTGGACGGCGGCGTGGGCCGCGGCCGGGACGATCGCCGAGCAAATTGAACCGGACTTCGTCACGTCCAAATACCGGTCGTCGCCGGACTGGTACAAGAAGGACCAGCTCGTCTACCGGCTGATTCTGTTCACGGGGACGTTCATCAGCTTCGTGTTCTTCATCGCCGCCGGCAGTTTCATCTATTTCCGCTTCTATACGGATGTGCGGGAGGACAGGGCGAAATTCCGCAACCTGCGCAAAATCGGGCTGACGCGGCGCGAGACGAGGCGGATCGTCACGCTGCAGCTCGCGATCCTGTTCTTCATCCCGTTCGCGGTCGCGGCGCTGCATTCCGCGTTCGCCCTGCGGATGCTGCAAACCCGGATGGCCGCTTCCATCGGCGGGCCCGCGGCGCTGGTGCTGGCGCTCTTCTTCGCGGCGCTGATCCTGTATTTCCTGATGCTCCGTTCCCGTTATTTGCGCAGCCTGCTGGAGGACTGAGCGTCGCACCGTCCGCTTCGGGTCCGGTTCGGGCTGAAGGCGTCTTCGGCCCGGGTTGTGCATCGGATTGCGCGGAACAAGCAATTCCTTCAAAATAAGGAAAGGAAATCCCGATTCCGGGAGGCGCGCATGAAATATCTCACGAAGGAATGGTATGAGGAACGCAAATCATCAAGAGCGTTCTGACGTTCCCCGAGACGGAGGAGGCATGGAAGAACGAGATCGCCTGGTTCGAGACCAGAGGCATGGACATTCTGGACATCCGGAGGCGCCAGTTGGACCACTGGAAACCCGTGCTGCTCCGGGTGCTGCCCGCCGCCTTCCATCCCGCCGTCGAGGACGGGACGCTGACCACCGTCTGGCCCTCCGAAGAGCTCCGGGCCCTGGCGGCCCGATTGGAATCTGCCTTCGACGCGCGATCGGATGCGCTCCGGGACGAATATCGGGCCTACTTCAACGCCATCATGCCTTCGCTTCCGCCGAACGTCGCCCGGCTCCACGAGAAGTCGCTGCACGACGCGCGGATCCGCTCGGTCTCGCGTCCCGCCCCGGGCACGCTCGTCATGGAGCTGGACTGCGACGGCGCCATGTTCTACGACACCGATGTCCGGCTCACATTCACGGGCGTGCGATGGGTGGAAGGCGCGTTCCCGCCCCCGGGAAGCAACTGGATGACGGATGAAGTGTTCCTCGCCGACGGCGGGTTCGAGTTTCACATGCTGTTCGATTTTCCGGCCTCCGAATTCACGCTGTCGGCCGCGGATGTGGAGGTTTCTTTTCTCAGGTAGATCAGGCGGAGGTTAGGGCTCACCGGCTTCTCGTCGAACGGGACGTACCCCAGCTTCCGGTACAGCCGGAGGTTTCGCTCGCCCTTGTGCCCGGTGAACAACCCTTTCCCGCCTCATACTGCGCAATCGCCGCCTTCGCCTCTTCCACGACGAGCGGGATCAGCGACGCCGGCGACACGATCCGCATCTTCCCGCCGAAGCCCAGCACATACCGCGCCGCCTCTTCCTCCGTCTGGAAAACAAGCACCGCCGTCCGCCACCCGCCTTCCTCCTCCGCCTCGCCGATCTCCCCGATCTCCACGAACCGCTCCGGGAACGTCAAGCGGCCGACGACCGACGGGTCGGCTAGCACCCGCACTTCGATCCGCGGCAGCGCGGCGGCGAACCGCTCCTTGCTCTCCTTCCACCAGGCGGCGAGATCGAACTGCGCCGGCCTTGCGAACGTGTCGGGCAGGATCTCGGCGCCGGCAACTCGGGAGACGCGGTACGAGCGGCATTCGCCGTCCGCGTGCATCGCGGCCAGATACCACGCGCTGCCCTTCGCGACCAGCCCGAGCGGACACACTTCGCGTTCGGTGGTCTCGCCGTCCGCCTTCCGATACCGGATGCGGAGCCTGCGGTCCTCCCAGAGCGCCGCCATCACGGTCCGGAGCGACTCCGGCCGTCCGCCGCCAGCGGGCTTCCATGTCCCGGTGTCGATATGGATCTTCTCCAGGTACTGCCGCGCGCTGCTCCGCATCGCCTGCGGCACGGCGGCCGCGAGCTTGCGCCTGATCCCGGCTCCGCCCGGACGGATGCCGAGCTGCTCCAGCACCTGATCGGACGGCAGGATGAACAGCGATTTCAGCTCGTCCAGCGTCAGGCCGCTGATCGAGCTGCGGAACCGGTCGATCAGCTTCCAGCCGCCGGACTTGCCGCGCTCCGCGACGACCGGAATGCCGGCCGCGCACAGGGCGTCCATGTCCCGCAGAATCGTGCGGCCGGACACCTCCAGCGCCTCCGCGAGCTGCGCGGTCGTCATCTTGCCATTGTTCTGCAGCAGGAGCATGATTTGCAGCAGCCGGTCCGCCCGCATCGTCCCCGTTCCCCCTTTGCGTTTCATTTTGCCCGCCAATGATGACAAGAGATGTCGTATTGATAATCTACCATAGGGCAGGGAATCCTGAAACCGCACAGGAGGGAAATGCCGATGAAACCATTCGCAGGAAAACTGGAAGGCAAAGTCGCGCTGGTCGCCGGCGGGACGCGCGGCGCCGGACGCGGCATCGCGATCGAGCTCGGGGCGGCCGGGGCGACCGTCTACGTGACGGGGCGGACGACACGGGCGCAGCGTTCCGAGTACAATCGGCCGGAAACGATCGAAGAGACGGCCGAACTCGTGACCGCGGCCGGAGGACAGGGGATCGCCGCCCAGGTCGATCACCTCGTTCCCGAACAGGTGAAAGCGCTCGTGCAGCGCATCGAACGCGAGCAGGGAAGGCTCGACATTCTCGTGAACGACATCTGGGGCGCGGAGTACATCACCGAATGGAACGTGCCGATCTGGCAACATTCGCTGGAGAAAGGGCTGCGCATCCTCGATCTCGGCGTGCGGACGCACCTCATCACGAGCCATTTCGCGCTGCCGCTGCTCATCCGCCGGCCGGGCGGGCTCGTCGTGGAGGTGACGGACGGCACGGAGGAATTCAACCGGAGCGAATACCGTCTGAACGTCTTCTACGATCTGGCGAAAATCTCGCTGAACCGCGTGGCGTGGGCGCTCGCGCAGGAGCTGAAGCCGCACGGGTGCGCCGCGGTGTCGCTCACGCCGGGCTGGATGCGGTCGGAGATCATGCTGGAGCATTTCGGCGTGACGGAGGACGATTGGCGGGAGGCGGCGGAGAAGGAGCCGCATTTTCTCATCTCGGAGACACCGCGGTATGTCGGACGGGCGGCCGCCGCGCTCGCGAGCGATCCGGATGTGAGCCGATGGAACGGCCGGTCGCTCTCGAGCGGCGAGCTAGCCGAGGTGTACGGCTTCACGGACATCGACGGCTCGCGGCCGAACTTCATGAAGTACTACCGGGAAGTCATCGGGCCGGGCAAGCCCGCGGACGCGGAAGCGTACCGGTGACGGCGCTCCTTGACCGTCCGCTCAATCGGAAACCGATAGCGGCACGGCGACCCTGATCGCTCTTGGTTCCTCCGTGTTCTCGTACCGCAGTTTGATGCTTTCGAAATGGACAACCAACGGTTCCCGGCGGGCGGTCTCCGGCGGAACGGTGAAGGCAACGGTGACGGACGCGTTCGGCGGAATTTCATCGAACGTGCCTTCCAGCACCCGCACCGGCGTATCCTTCGGCGGATCGTCGGCCGAGGCCGTACCGCCGCCTTCGTTTTTGCCGTCTTTGTTCTCGTGATACGTGCCTTCGGACGTCTCGGGTACGACGGTCAGGCGATTGCCCGCCAGCGTGACGTTGGGGCTGCGGTTCGCGATTTCGGCCGTCACGTCGATGGAGTGGTCCTGCCGCTTTTCCGCGTTCAGGATGGTCACTTGAATATCGATTTTGTCCGCGGGAGCAGGCGAGGGCTTCAGCGCATCCACCACCATGACCAGCAGGATGGCCGCGAACAATCCGATTGCCCGTTCGACGGGGCTCCAGGCGCTTCTCATGGACCTTGCCTCCCGATCAGGTTGTGTTCGGGTCCTATATCCATTAAACGCCGGAACGGCATGGCCGGGTGCAGATTCGCGGCGAAAAAAAACGGTCGGACAGGAGGCGGTTTCTGTTCGACCGCTAACACCGGTGCCTTTCCTTGCGCTGCGGCGTCCGGCCGGCGGAGAACCCTTTTCCTCTGCCCATCCTCATGAGGAGGGCCATGACACCTGCAGCTGCGGACAACCATGCGTTCCAACGGTCAAAGACATCACGAAACAGATCAGGGGAGAGATGGGCTCCATTCCGGTACAGGATTTGATCGGGAGAAGTGGCCATCCGGTGTTCGAAGGACTGAAACCTCCATCTCATCTGTTGCGCCTGGACGCGATAGGGCTGATTCGGTTTGGCGACTTCCCGGATGACGGCTTTCAAATCCTCGATTCTGACGTAGTAATACCGTCCGGAAGACGACGGAAGCTCGCCTTCCGCGGGATGAAACGGTCGGGCATAACGCCAGCCTTTCTGATAGGTGGGATAACTGATGTACCCGTAACCGATTTCGTTTAGCGGCCCTTTTTCCGGAATGGCGATGATCTTCGTCCCCTTCTTGATCTCCAGAGCCGGGACGGCTCCGCGGTCAGGGATCCCGGAATAGTAACGGATCGTAACAGGCGCCTCCACCTGTCTGGTCCAATAGTAAAGCGGCAAAGCGGAAGCATTCGGCCAATATGACGAATAGACGGTCAGATCCATCTCGTCCATCGGAATCCCGAGTTGATATGGACTGGGGGGATTTGCCGCCTGGAACCGGCTTTTCAATCGGTCATTGTGAACCAGCGCTGCTCCGGTCCGGTACAGGATCAAGACAAGGAGGATCATGATGGCAAATAGGCAGAACCACCACAAAAAAGTTCGGGATTTCGAAGCATGGGTCACCTCATGATCCTCCTCTCATGGCGTTTTCGGTTGTTTGTTGCCAACAAAGTTGTTTAAATTATGCATCAAAATAAAATGAAAGAAAATACCCGAATCAATAAGAATCTCTGGTTTCAGGTTGGTTCTGGTTGGTTGATCTTCGTTCAAGGGTTTATAGGATGGAAGCAGCAAGGGGGATAATGAGCGGCACTGTCGGAATGCCGGCGGTCGATTGATAGGAATTGATTGGATCAGGGTAATTGATTTTTTGCCGGAATAAGATCCGCTTGGGGACGAAACCGGGCTTCATGCGGCATTGGCGGGAATTGACACTAAAAAAACGGCCGGACAGGAGGTCTGCTCCTGCCCAACCGTTGTCGCAACTCGATCCGTTATATCACGGCGTTCTGCCAGTCGGCGGCGAACTTCGCGATGCCCTGATCCGTGAGCGGGTGCTTCGCGATCTGCTCGATGACCTTGTACGGAATCGTCGCGATGTGCGCGCCGGCCAGCGCGACCCGGGTGACATGGTCCGGATGGCGGACGGACGCGGCGATGATCTGCGTATCCAGCTTGTGGATACGGAACACCTCCGCGACCCTCGTCACGAGCTGGACGCCGTCTTCCGAAATGTCGTCGAGCCGTCCGAGGAACGGCGAGACGTACGTCGCGCCGGCGCGGGCGGCCAACAGCGCCTGGTTGACCGTGAAGATGAGCGTGACGTTCGTCTTGATGCCCTTCTGCGAGAGGTAGCGGCACGCTTCGAGGCCTTCGAGCGTCATCGGCAGCTTGATCGTAATCTTCGGGTCGTTGTTGTTGATCTTCGCCAGTTCGAGCGCCTGCGCGATCATCTGCTCCGCCGTCACCGCGTCGGGCGTCACCTCGGCCGAGACCGATTCGGCCTCGGGCACGGCTTTCAGGATTTCATCGATCCGGTCTTCGAATTTGACGCCTTCCTTCGCCACCAGCGACGGGTTCGTCGTGACGCCGGCCAGGATGCCCGCTTTGTACACCTTCCGGATTTCGTCCAGGTTGGCGGTGTCGATGAAAAATTTCATGCTGCTCAACCTCCTTAATGATTGATGGGGTTAAACGTTCCGTGTCGAATGCGCTGACCCGGCCGCCAACGGTACGGGGTACCGTTAGCGGGCGGTTGGCGGCTGCCGGGCATGCTGCAACGGTACGGAGTACCGCTAAATGCCGTCAGCCGCCGCTCCGGACCGCTTCACGCCGTCCCTAACGGTACGGAGTA
>Ga0310826_100281_pt1 | contig 64627 bp, 50 predicted proteins | sample WT_ome_FD_201306 | JGI IMG/M metagenome (GOLD analysis project Ga0310826, IMG submission 201306) | Sorghum-adapted microbial communities enriched on wild type (WT) sorghum from Joint BioEnergy Institute, Emeryville, California, United... ... | reverse complement strand
TCCTCGTGCGTCTGCTGCACGGAGCGGCTTTCGGCGCCGTCAACACCGCCATGGCCGCGGCCGTCATGTCGCTGATCCCGGACGAGCGCCGCGGGGAAGGCACGGGCTACTTCTCGCTCAGCGCCACCTGCGCGACGGCGGTCGGACCGTTCCTCGGCATCCACCTTGCGCATGCGTACGATTATGATACGGTGTTCGCTGTCGGCACGGGATTTTCGCTGGCGTGCCTCGCCATCATGCTGTTCTGCCGCATCCCCGAGGCGAGGCTGACGGCGGAACAATTGGAACGGATGAAAAAAGGCCGGCGGATCGGCGATTACATCGAAATCCGCGCGCTTCCGATCGCCATCGTCATGATTGTGATGGGGATCGGCTATTCCGGCATCGTCTCGTTCATCAACTCGTACGCGATCGAAATCGGCATGGAACGGGAAGCCGGCTATTTCTTCATGATCTACGCCTTCGTCCTGTTCCTCGCGCGGCCGTATGCCGGCAAGCTGCTGGACCGGAAGGGCGACAACATCGTCATGTATCCGGCCATCCTGATCTTTGCGATCAGCCTGCTGGCCATCGGCCTGGCCCGCAGCGGATGGGCGCTGACGGCCGCCGGGGCGCTGACCGCCCTCGGATTCGGCACGCTGATGACATCCGCGCAGGCGATCGCCGTGAAAGTGTCGCCGAAGCACCGGGTCGGATTGGCCACCTCCACCTTCTTCATCTGCCTGGACGGCGGCATGGGGATCGGTCCGTACCTGATCGGCAAGTTGCTGCCGCATGTGCGTTTCCGCGGCATGTATCTCGTATTGGCCGCTTGCGTGCTGCTGTCCGTCGCCCTCTATCACGTTCTTCACGGCAGGATGGCGGCGGCGTACGACCGCGAGCGTTTCGAGGCTCGGTCGGCCAACGGGTCCTCCGTCTGAACGGACGGGGCTGCGCGCGGATTGGATCGGGCTGCGCCGTGAACGGACAGGCCTGCGCCTTGAATGGACAGGCCTGCGCCTTGAATGGACAGGCCTGCGCCTTGAATGGACAGGCCTGCGCCGGATGGATGTTTCGCCGCGCCTTCACGTGGCCGGCTTGACCGCCTTGATGACCGCGGACGCAACGCAGCGCTCGATTCCGCTGCCGGGCAGCCAATCCCGGATGAACGTCCGCGATTCGGGCTTCGGTTCAATCAGGATGTCCGCAAATCCGCTGTCCGCCATCATCTTCTCCAACCCGCCGACCGTCGCCGCACCCGAGATGCAGGCGGAATAAGCCTCCGGATCATTCCGGATTTCCGGCGGCAGCTCCCCGACGAGCACGATGTCGGAGACGGCCAGCCGCCCGCCCGGTTTCAGCACGCGATACGCCTCCCTGAACACCCGCGGTTTGTCCGGCGACAGATTGATGACGCAGTTCGAAAGGATCACATCGACGGATTCGTCGGCCACCGGCAGACGCTCGATCTCGCCGAGCCGGAACTCCACGTTCGCGAAGCCGCCCTTCGCCGCGTTCATGCGGGCTTTCGCGACCATTTCCGGCGTCATGTCCACGCCGATGACCCGGCCCGCCTCTCCGACCCGGCGCGCGGCCAGAAAGCAGTCGAAACCGGCGCCGCTGCCCAAATCCAGCACGGTCTCCCCCGGCTTCAGCTCCGCGACCGCCTGCGGATTGCCGCAGCCGAGCCCGAGATTGGCGCCTTCGGGCGCGGCGTCGAGTTCGTCCGCGGAATACCCCAGCCTGGCCGAAACGTCGCCGGGTGAGCCGCAACAGGAGGACGTCCCGCAGCCGCCCGCCATATTTTCTCCCCGCAAGGCGATTTCCCCGTACCGTTTTCTGACGTTGAGGCGGATCCGTTCATTCCGGACCCGGTCGTCCGCGCGTTCGTCCATTGCGCTTCCCTTCCTTCCCTGTATGTTTTCGTATGGGAAGACGAACGAACCCGCAAAACGACGCAAACGCCACCCGGCTGCGGGTCAATTCCGGACGGCACAATCGCAGCCCGGATTTTTCGCGATGCATTCCAGCACATTCCCGAAGGCGTCCAGTTCCACGTCGCAGCAGGCGGCGAGCAGTTCCTTCAGTTTCCGCCTGCCGCGCTGCACCCGGGATCGGGCGCCGGAAGCAGACATGCCCAGCCTGTCGCCCAATTCCTTCTGCGACAGGCCTTCCAGATCCGACCACTCGACCGCCTCGCGATACTTGCCCGGCAGTTCGCCCATCAGCGTCCGCAGACAAGCCGCCAGCTCACGGTTCAAATTCGCATCCGCCTCATCCGTTGCCGCGCTTTCCGCCAGCTTCCCGGTCAGCGGGGCGAGGCGGCTCTCCTTGCGATAATGGTCGATGACGGCATGCCGGGCGATCCGGAAGATCCAGGCGCGCAGCCGTTGCTCGTCGCGAAGGCCGTCCAGCCCGGTGTAGATTTTCAGAAAAACGTCCTGCAAAACGTCTTCGGCCTCGCGCTTCTCCCGCATTCGCCGGCGGATGTACGCTTCGAGGGGCTTGCGATAAGTGTCCCATACCTTCCCGAAATCCATTCGCGGCTTCCTCCCTTGCCGTCCGGATCATGCCGGACGGATCTCCTCCAGGCCGTTCATGTACGGCCGCAGCGCCTCGGGAATCCGGACCGATCCGTCTTCGCGCTGATGGACTTCCAGCAGCGGGATCAGAATCCGCGGCGAGGCGATCGCCGTGCAGTTCAGCGTATGGCAGAACCGCGCCGCACCGTCCGCGTCCCGGTACCGGATGTTCGCCCGGCGGGCCTGAAAATCGAGCAGGTTCGACGACGACTGCGTCTCCCCGTAGGCCTTCCGGCTCGGCATCCACGTTTCGATGTCGTACTGCTTGTGCGTCTTCTGCGACTGGTCGCCGATGCAGACCGCCATGACCCGGTAGGGCAGTTCAAGCAATCGCATGATTTCTTCGGCGTTCCGGGTAATCTCCTGCAAAGCCCGTTCCGACTCGGCCGGATCGTCCCTGCACAGGACGACCTGTTCCACCTTCTGGAACTGATGCACCCGGTACAGGCCGTGCACATCCCGGCCGGCCGAGCCGACCTCGCTGCGGAAACAGCCCGTCCACGCCGCCAGACGGATCGGTTCGTCCAGATCGACGATCTCGCCGCTGAAATACGAGACGAGGCTGACCTCCGACGTGCCGATCAGGAACTTGTTCTCCCCCGCCAGCTCGTACGTCTGGTCTCGGCCGGTCGGGAAAAATCCGGTGTGCAGCAGGGCGTCCTCGCGCACGATGAGCGGCACGTCCATCGGGGTGAAGCCGCGGCGCTCCAGCACATCCATGGCCAGCCGCAGCACGGCCTGCTGGAGGCGGAATCCGTTCCCCTTCAGCACGTAGCCGCGCGTTCCCGTCAACTTGACTCCCCGCGCCAGATCGAGGATGCCGAGCCGCTCCCCCAGCTCCACGTGATCCTTCGGCTCGAAGCCGAACGCGGGGATGTCGCCGACCCGTCGGATTTCCACATTGTCCGCGTCCGACTGTCCGTCGGGCGTATCGGGCGACACCGGATTCGGCGCCAGCAGCATCAGCCGGTCATATTCGGCTTTGATCTCCGCCAGTTCGGCTTCCAATGCGGCAAGCCGCTCATTCGACTGCCTGACTTGCCGCTTCAGTTGTTCCGCCTGCTCCCGTTCGCCTCGCCCGATCAACGCGCCGATTTGCTCCGACCGCCGGTTCCGGTCATGCCGAAGCTTCTCGATGCCGGTCATCAGCCTTCGTCTCTCATCGTCGAGCCGGAGCAGTTCCCGGACGGACAGACCGATTCCTTTGCGGTCGGCGGTCCGCTGCACGAGATCCGGATGTTCGCGAATGAATCGGATGTCCAGCATGCTCTCTCCTTCTTTCCTCATGATATCGAAAAAAGCAAAAAACGCCCCGCGTCCATTGGGACGAGGAGCGTTCGCTCGCGGTGCCACCCAACTTGATCGAACTGCGGCGCAGTCCGATCCCCTTGGTTCCGCTGTAACGGGCGGGCCCGGTAAACTTGGGTGCCGGTCCGCATCGGGCCGGACTTGACGAATACGCCTCCGAGTTGGATGCTCTTCATCGGCATGATTCCGGTATGGAATTGATGCTTATTATAACCATTCTTCGGGCGCTGTCAAGGGAAGGACCGACGGTCTGTCAAGCTGTACGGCCTTCATACACGCATACCCGGTTGCGTCCGTTCCGCTTCGCTTCATACAACGCCTCGTCGGAGCGGCGCAGCAATTCCTGGAGCGACCCGGCGGCATGCTCCTTCGTCTCGGCAACCCCGAAACTCGAGGTGATGCTGATTTCCCGGCCGTTCACGACCAGCGGCTGCGACGCGATCCGCTCGCGCAGACGCTCGGCGAACTTCTTCCCGTATTCGGCCGTCCAGCCGTACAAGGCGAGCACAAACTCTTCCCCGCCGTATCGCGCGAACAGCATGTCATCCGTCAGACTCGCGTTGCAGATCCGCACGATGTGAAGCAGCGCCTCGTCGCCCGCATGGTGGCCGTACACGTCGTTGACCATCTTGAAATGGTCGATGTCGAACAGAATGGTCGTGAACGGCGCCTTCTCCCGCCCGGCCCGGGCGAACGATTCCTCGCACCGCTCGTAGAACGCCCGGCGGTTGAAAATTTGGGTCAGATCGTCATAGTAGGCGTGTTTCTCCAGCTTTCGCTGCAGTTGTTTGAGCTCCGTTATGTCGGAGATGATCATGACCGTGCCCGGCATTCCGCGTTTCACGTTCTGCTGCAGCGGCGAAATGCGCACCTGGTAGACCCGCTCTTCCCCTCCGTTCGCGACCACTTCCAGCTCCTCCGAATCCGCGGCGGGCTGCGGGACGGTTGCCGAACCGCCAAACAACGCGGACCAGACGGCGTCCAGCGGAAGGCCGAGCATGGAACGGTTCAGCCCGCCGAACATCCGCCCGCAGCTTTCATTGTATTCCACCAGTCTGCCCCGCTCGTCCAGCACGATGACGCCGTCGCTGATGCTGTGGAAGATCGCATCCTTCGCGACCGGAATGATCGTCAGCAACCTGGAAGACTCGATGGCCCAATACATCAGCAGGGCCGACGCGCCGCACACCATCGGCACGGGATCGATGCCTTCCGGCGTGACGCCGACCAGGTACAGGAACGACGTCGTCATCGGGATCACGTTCGCGCACGCGACCGACAGGAGCTGCGGTCTGTAAGCCTTGTCCGTGTCCCTCCACCGCGAGAACAGCAGCACGATGCTGCCCAGCAGGCAGACCAGAATGAAGCAGCCCATGATGATGTAAGTCGGACCGACCTCGATATCGTTGTAGGGCGCGCCGCGGAGTTCGTGGATTTTGTACTCCTTGTAGTGCAGGTGATGCCATTCGTTCGTCGCGTTGCTGACAAGGCTGAGTGAGGGAATCGCGAGCCAGGCGGCGATCTTCCAGCCCGACAGCCTGTACCCGAAATAGTGCAGAACGAACAACAGGCTGTAGGCCGGCGCGAACGGCATGCCGAAGTACTGCATGACGCTCCAGAACCTGAGCTGCTGCAGGGTCGAGGACGTCAGGCTGAACGCGTACGAAAGGCAATAGACGGCCATCGCCGCGACGCCCAGAACAAAGTATGCGGAAATTTTGCCGTAATGTTTGCGGTTGGCGAACACATAGACGGCCAGCAGCATATTTACGACGCCCGAGACGCAAACCAGGGCGATGTAGGCGGTCAGTTCGGAAGTCACGGCATCTACCTCGCCAGGGATCAGGATCGTTGCCTTTGGTGCCATCTAGAAATATATCAAGCGGAACCGGTTTTGAATAGTGCGTGAGTTACACAATCGGGAAAACGGAGAAGCCGCCGCAAAACAAAAAAAGCCCTTCGCGAAACGAAGGACTGTTCAAGGCGTATGGTGCGGTCGAGAGGACTTGAACCTCCACGGTATTGCTACCACCAGAACCTGAATCTGGCGCGTCTGCCAATTCCGCCACGACCGCGTCCGGTTGGCATGGTGCGGTTGAGAGGACTCGAACCTCCACGGGCGAAGCCCACTACCCCCTCAAGATAGCGTGTCTGCCAATTCCACCACAACCGCACGTTGGAATGGTTGCGGGGGCAGGATTTGAACCTGCGGCCTTCGGGTTATGAGCCCGACGAGCTACCGGACTGCTCCACCCCGCGTCGTTTCAAATCAGGATGCCCGCATCCCCGTTCGCCTGCTGTTTCAGCGGCGACTTTATTAGATTACCATGTCAGACCCGTATTTTGCAACATGTAATTTCTGGAAATTCCGCCTGCCGATTTCGGCAGGCGGAACGCGAAGGGATGACGCCATCATTCGTCCAATTCGAGGAGCAAAACGCGGACATCCTGACGGTCGAAGATGCCGTCGCCCGTGAAGTCAACGGGTTCGGCGGCGTTCAGCTGTCGAAGGACGAACGACGCGACATGGGACAGGGTGATGGAAGTTTCGGGCGAAAGGCCGAGCGCCGACCGCAGCACCGCGGACGGATCGATGAAATCGTCGAACGGGATGACAAGCCAGGCCGGATCATAATAGGACATGTACTGGATGTCGTTCATGATGCTTACGATCACCAGGCTCGCCGCGCCGGGCGGCAGACCGGAGCCGGTTCCCAGCCGGTATTCCATGTCATCCGGCGCCTCGCGCGGCTGCCGGACGCGCGCCAGACCGCCGATGACATTGCCGCTTTCGTCTCCGTAATAAATGTCGTACACGTTCGACGCTTGCGCTTCCCGCCGCCAACGGACGGTGCCCGCCAGTTGACGGGGCCAGGGATCTTCGTCCGTGAACGACGAGGAAACCGGGCCGGGGATATACCCGAATTCGTCCGCGAAGAAATAATCGTATCTCTCTCCGTAAGGCACCATGCCGATTTGGCCGGTCATGTCGTCGACAACGGGAAGCCCGGCGGACGCGATCGAAGTCAGTCCGTTCTTGTCGACAAGATAAAGCACCAGTCTCTCCCACGGATACAATTCGAACTCCGGAAGATCGACCGCATAGCTTCGGCCGCCAGCGGGTATCAAGGCCGTAATTCTGCCGGCGCTGCCCATGTAATCCGACTCCGCGACGAACTTGTAAAAGGCGACGCGGGACTCATCCCCGACTCCCTCGAACGACGCGTCCAGCTTCAGCCTGTCCGCTCCGGGGTGATGGTCCGTCAGCGCCACTTCCGGCAGCCGCAAGTGTTCCATCCATATTTTGTAATAAATCGGCTGCGTCCCGCCGTCTTCTTTGTCCATGAAAATCTGGAAATACGCGCTGCCTTCGGGAATGCCGACGCCGTCACCGAAATCGACAACGTAAGAACCCCCGTCCTGTTCCACATTTACATCCTGTATCGTGCTCCCGTCCGAGCCGATGAATGACGCCCGGTAGCCCAGAATGTCTTCCGCTCCGGTCTCCGGATCGTGCCAACGGATCCGTCCCATCAATTTCCCGCCCGCATATTCGAGTTCATCCGCATCGATCCGCGGCTCGTTCCCGGGGTACACGTAAGCTTCATAAATCGGACCGGCGTCTCCGTCCAACGAGGTCATGCTGAGCAAGTACCCGGGCGTGCCTGCGATCAGGTTGAAATGATCATCCGGATAACCTTCGAACACATAGCGATCGTACGGATCACCCGGATATCGGACATATTCGACGGTTCCTTCATTGATCACCAGTTCGAAGTCATCAGGCGCGCCGTACAGATAGAGCGTGAACTCGATCGATTGCATGACGAGCGGGATGACGGTTCTGGCCGACTCAAGGCCTTGCTCGGAATTGCAAGCATAAACTTCCAGCCTGTAGAGGCCCGGCCCGAGTTGGCCGGTACTGTACGAAGCGGTCAATCCAGCGTTACTGCGTGCAAATTCCTCGAGGACCAGCCGGTTCCCCGCTTCATCATACAGTTCGAGGATGACCTTGTCATAATGGCCGATCGGAAATTGAAACTCGACATCATATCGGGTCCCGATTCGTTCCCAATTCACATGCTCCGCGGCGGGAGGCCCGTCCAATTCCACCATCGGCAGAAATGGATCTGTCCAATCAAGCTCCGTATCCACCGAGGAAAGCGCGATAAACCCGTTGCCGAGCAGATTATACTGGCTCGAAATGCTACCGGCCGTCCAAACCAATTCCGAAGTCAGCAGGTATTTCCGACTGTGACCCGCGAAGATTCGCTCGATTCGCTCGATTCCCTCAAGACCGGGTGCAAACTCCCGGAATTGATACGTAAGGCTGCCAAGCTTCCGATTGCCCGCTACCCAGACCTTACCGTTATCATCGAGGGCCAGCACATGATCATCGCCGACGGAAAACTGCTTCATTCCTTCGAAAAACGGCAATTCCCGAGGCAGCGGATCGACAGGTGTTGCGTCAAAACCCAAATTTCGTCCTTCTCTCGACCAGCCGTATACCTTCCCCTCCGCGGTGACGGCGATGCTCGCCTGAGCGACGGATGAAGTGAATATGCTGTCGACGCCTTCCAGACCGATCGGCGTCGCGAACTGCAGATCGCCGGCTCCGTTATCCACACCGAGAGATGGGGAAGTACCGGCTCCCCATGAATAAGCGGTTCCGTCCCCGGTCAACGCCAGGGCGAAATCTTTACCGCCCGCGATTTGCTTCACATTTTGCAGCGGCTGGCCTTCGGCATCGGCCACCCGGCGGGGAGTCAGATCATAAATCGTCCACGATGTCGTGTTCGAACCATAGAAATCGCTCCCCCATCCCGTGAACGTGATGCTTCCCCACGTCCAAACCTCGCCGCTTTCGGTAAGCGCCATGGCATGATAGGCGCCCGCGCTGATCGCCGTTACTTTCTCGCCTTGCTCGCCGATCGCAACCCTTTCCAGAGCAACCTGGGCGTCCGGACATGAAGCATAGTAAGAGGAAACATACCCGACGCATCCCCATTGCCAAACGTCGCCGTTTTCATCCAATGCCAGCACAAAAGCTGTGCCCGCCGAAATATCCGTGATTCTGGCCGGAATTTTGATCTTTACCGGAAATTTGACCGCATAAATGCCCGTTAATCCAACCTCTCCGTGATGGTTTGCCCCCCAGGCCCAGACCGTGCCGTCCGAACGGAGAACGTAGGTATTGAATTCCTCGCTTTCCACTTTCACGACGTTGGAGGCCGGGATGTACGGAGAAACGGCGGCATCCCCGCCCTGCGTGCCCGAAACCGAATCCGCCGACGCCTTGTCCGCGCTTGATCCGGCAAATTCCGGAACAAGCAGCACAACAATCAAGAGCGCAATGAGCGCCCCAATCCGTCGAATGTTTCTTCTTCGCATGTATTCCCGCCTTTCAAATCCCGACAAAAATAGCGGCAATTCTTCATGATTTGCACTGACAAGATCATCCTACCATAATACGGCGCTTTCTCCAATCTAATTATTTTACAATTAAATATCATATTTGGATGTTATTTATCGGCCGGCATCCGCGCAACAATGGTTGTATACCGTCGAGACGGAAACAAAAACCGCCCGCCGTTTCCGGCAAGCGGTTCCGAATTTCAATACGTCAACGCTTCTAGCAAAGCCCGGACATCCTGCTGATCGAATTTCCAGTCGCCCGTAACGTCCACGGGATCGCTTGATCCGAGCTGGTCAAGCACGAACTCGGCGACGACCCGACTTTTTCGACAATTTTTACAGCATCATACCAAGCACAATTCGGCATGATGTCCAATTACGTCTTGCGCCTCCGATTCGCCGTTTTTCGCGCATAACAAAATCCGTCCGCCGTTTCCGGCGGACGATTCAATATCGCAACATGCGAATTCCGTTATCGACCATAACGGTCACGCTTCCAGTTCCTCGATCAGCCGGCGGGCGTCCAGGCTGTCGAACCGGCCGTCGCCCGTCACATCTTCCCGGGTCGAAACGACGAATTCCACAATGCGCTTGAGGGTGATCGGATCGGGATCGCCTTGTTTGAGCAATTCGGACAGCATGCGCAGCTCGAGCTCATATTCTCCCGTTGCCGATTTCAGGATCAGCTTCGATCCGGGCACAATCGGCTCGTCCGATCCCAACATGATTCCGCCGGGCCCTTCAATCCAAGCCTCGGTCCAGATGTCCGGCAGCTCATTGCGCAGTTCCATCACCTTCATGCCGGTCGGAATGTAGCCGTACACCCCTTCTTCAATCCGGATGAGCGTCGGGGGCAGCAAGCTGTCGTCCAGCGGCGGAGGAGGCGTCAAGCTGATGAAGAAAGGCTCTGTATAGTATTGGGCGTAACCGTCGTCAAAATCTTCCGTCAGCAAGGTCACGGCCGCAACGTACTCCGCCAATTCGGGAATACTGGGCAATGTATAGTCGAACGTCCCCTGGTCGGGATGCAGATAGACTCTGGCTTCACCTTCGATAAATTCCTTGTTGCCGTCCACAAAATAGAGGTCATATGCGGCAATTGATTTTCCGCCGGTGTCCGGCAATGTCCAGCGGATCGTTCCTTCCTTGAACTTCTTGTTCGTCGGATCATATATGCCTTCGTCAAAGTTGAAGTTGCTAACGCAGTAATAGTGATTTGCAATCCCGCAGTCGAATTCGTTGAAGTTGATGCGCTCGATATCTTCAAAATCGTCGACAATCGGAAAAATCGCGGTGTCAAGGTATACATGGCCGCTGCTGGATATGGGTTGGATATAGATCCTATCTTTCAAGCCGACAAAGGTTTCGCCAAGTTTCACGGTGTATGGTCCGCCCGTACCCGCGGGGACATACCGGAACGAGGCCCAATAATCGGGCACATCGGTTGTGATCCTGTATAAGGCAATATCCGACGCCGATTCCGAGTCGTTTCTGAACTGCACCGTCAACTCGACGCGCTCGATTTCATGATTTTCATCGATGACCGAGATCACTTTGGGCGTTCCGATGTCACCCAGCATTAATCTGAAGTTTGTCGCCGCATACTCATTTTCACTCACGCGGGCTTCAATTTGCAGGCTGCCGGCATTGGATGGAAGAGAGCAATCCATTTCAAATTCCTTGACCTTTATTTCTCCGATGTGATCCTCATCGTATGCCTCCTCGCAGACAGCCGCAAAATTCCCTTGCGGATCCAGAATGGTCAGCCGATACGCTTCTTCCGGGCCATCGAAGGTAAGCCACCCCGAAATGGCGGTGCCGTTACGGGAAATGTCGTACCAGAACACTTCCACTTCATAATTTGAAGTTTTCACATGATAGATGTAATCGAGCTGATCTTCGGGGTCGAGATAGTAGTTTTGAAATTCATCGTTGATGTACAAATCGTAAACGAAGTAATCGACCAGGAATTCATACTTGATATACCCGTTACCCGGTACATGCGATGAAGGATAAATGGAAGTTTCCACCGAGGATTCACCCACATACTCTTCGTATACCAACTTGGGTTGCGTCGTCTCATCCGCGCCGAACAGGTAGAGGTTCAACTGCACTTTGGAGTCTTCCGCATGGGCTTTCGGGATCTCGCCCCCCGCAAACTGACCGAACGGAAGCAACATGAACGCCAACAACACGACAATTGCCCGCAGCCATCTTTTCTTCCCCGACATGTGATCACCCATCCCCCGGACTTCGATTCACTTTCCCGAACCCTTTGTCAGAATTCTTGAATTTTCGATACATCGATTCGATCACCATTGCGCCTCAAGACTCCGGTCCACCTGGCAATCGACGGACATCCTTCTGGTCGGACTCGTTGTCGCCCGTCACATCCCGGCCATCAGCAGCGCGATGATCGGACGCGGCCAAATGCGCTTCCTGAACATGGAATCACTCGCTTGATAATGGAAAAAATTGGAAAATCCGATAAAATCCGATTTGTTTCGTGATGAATCGACAATTCGATCTTACCACTTTATTCCCAAAATATCCATTCAAAATATTGTCAACGGCAACAAAAACCCGCGCAAACATGTCAGTCCTGTTTACGCGGGTATGCTCGAACAGGTTATGCACTTCTCGCGAACGCGTTCTCAGATGCGGACGAACAACCGGGACGCGCCGGCGGACGGGGTCAGCCTGAGCCCCTGCGGCGTGCTCTCCGCCGAAGCGCCGTCCATCGATTGCGCGCTGCCGATGCCGCGCAGCACGACGTGCCACGGCTTCACGGCGCCGTCGGCCGTGATCTCGATCGTGCCGTCTTTGCGGGTGGCGCTTGCCGCAAGCACGGGATTGCCCTTGAGATCATGGACGACCGCCCGGGCCGTGCGGCCTTCCTCCAGCTCGAACAGATGGAACGTCACATTGTCCGCGTAATCGTAATCCGGCCGCCGGTTGTTCGCGCCGATCGCGATCAGCGAGTTCGGACGGACGAGCAGCGGCAGCGATAGATATCCGTGCTTCTCGCGGCGCCATTTGCCGCCGATCACCGTCTCGCCGGTAATGAGGTTCGTCCAGCGCCCCTCGGGAACGTAGTACTGCACCTCGCCCCGGTCGCTCATGATCGGCGCCACGAGCAGCCGCTCGCCGAACATGTACTGCCGGTCGAGGTACAGGCAGGTCGGATCGTCCGGGAACTCGAGCAGCATCGCGCGCATCATCGGCAGGCCGCGCTCCTTCGCTTCGACCGCGTAGGCGAACAGATGCGGCATGAGCGAGCATTTCAGCTCGGTGAAGAAGCGGAGCACGTCGACCGACTCCTCGTCGAACAGCCACGGGACGCGGTACGATTCGTTGCCGTGCAGCCGGCTGTGCGAGGAGAGCAGCCCGAAGGCGACCCAGCGCTTGTAGATGTCGGCCGGCGCCGTCCGCTCGAAGCCGCTGATGTCGTGGCTCCAGAAGCCGAATCCGGACAGGCCGAGCGACAGCCCGCCGCGCAGCGTCTCGGCCATCGAGTCGTACGTCGCCGAGCAGTCGCCGCCCCAGTGGACCGGGAACATCTGGCCGCCGGCCGTCGCCGAACGGGCGAACAGCATCGCCTCGCCCCTTCCGCGGTATTCTTCAAGCAGTTCGAACACCGCCTTGTTGTAGAGATGCGCGTAGTAGTTGTGCATTTTCTGCGGATCGGAGCCGTCAAACCAGACGACGTCGGTCGGAATCCGCTCGCCGAAGTCCGTCTTGAAGCAGTCGACGCCCATGTCGAGCAGCCGGCGCAGCTTGCCCTGGTACCAGCGCACCGCGTCCGGGTTCGTGAAATCGACGAGCCCCATGCCCGCCTGCCACATGTCCCACTGCCAGACGTCGCCGTTCGGCCGCCTGACGAGATAGCCGTTCTCCATGCCTTCCCGGAACAGCGGCGACTTCTGCGCGATGTACGGATTGATCCAGACGCAGATGTGCAGGCCGCGCTCCTTCAGCCGCCGGAGCATGCCTTCCGGATCGGGGAACATGTCGGGATCCCACTCGAAGTCGCACCATTGGTACTCCTTCATCCAGAAGCAGTCGTAATGGAAGACATGGAGCGGAATGTTCCGCTCGGCCATCCCGTCGATGAAGCTGCTCACAATCGCTTCGTCGTAGTCCGTCGTGAACGACGTCGTCAGCCACAGCCCGAACGACCATGCCGGCGGCAGCGCGGGCCTGCCGGTCAGCTTCGTGTAGTTGTCGAGCACGTCCTTCAGCGTCTCGCCGCCCACGATGAAATACTCGAGCGATTCGCCTTCGACGCTGAAGCCGGCCTTCGAAACGATCTCGGACGCGATCTCGAACGAGACGCGTTCCGGATGGTTCACGAACACGCCGTAGCCGCCGCTCGACAGGTAGAACGGCACGTTCTTGTACGCCTGCTCGCTGGCCGTGCCGCCGTCCTCGTTCCAGATGTCGACGACCTGCCCGTTCTTGAGGAACGGCGTGAACCGCTCGCCGAGCCCGTAGACGTATTCGCCGACGCCGAGGTCGAGCATCTCGCGGAAATACGGCTTCCCGTTGTCGCGGATGTAGCCCGCGCCCTTCGCGCCCGTGCCGGTGATGCGGCGGTCGTCGTAGAAGAACTCGAGACCCCACGCCGGCTTGCGGATCTTCGCCGTCAGGCGTCCGCTCCGGACCGTCACGTGATCCGGATGCCGCTCGATCTCCGCCTTGTGGTTCGGGTCGGCGTTCAGGACAAAATGCGGTCCCCTGTCCTTGAGCCCCGCGTGATGGTACCACTTGACACGGACCACATCCGGCAGCGGCGAGCTGATCTCGCATGTCAGCAGCGCCGCGTTCAGCGTGTCGCCCTTCGTGCGGACGAATTTGGTCGCGTTGTGGACGGTTGCGACGCCATCCCGGATGTCGATGTCCCGCACTTCGACCGGATATTGAATCTCGACGCCCTTGCGCACCAACCAATAGCCGTAGGTAAACTTCATTGCGATCCCTCCTTCAACCTGTATATAATGATATTGTCGTTTGACAACGCCTTCATCCCCGTTTTTTGTCCGTTGTTATCAGGATTTTGACCATTTCACGCCGGGAACGTCCCGGGGAGGGCAGACCGATGGACAAGGCGCTGCTGAAGGAAGCCCGCCGGCACGGCAGTCCGGCGTTTCCGGTCCGGATGTATCATTTCCATTGTCCGCCGGACCAGCCGCTGCTTCATCTGCACTGGCACGACGAGCTGGAATTTTTCATGGTGACGGAGGGACGGGCCGTCCTGCGCGTCGGAACCGAGGATTACGAGGTTTCCGCCGGCGAGGCGGTGTTTGTCGCGAGCGGCGAATTGCATTCCGGCTCGGTGGCCGGCGGCGCGGGCGTCTCCTTCTCCGCCGCCGTGTTCCACGCGGACCTGCTGTCGGGGAGCGCCCCCGATGTGATCCACCAGCGGTACATCCGTCCGCTGCTCGAGCGAAAATACGAAGTCCCCGTCCTTCTCGACCGGAAGAACGGGGACAGCGCCGCGCTGCTCGATATGCTGAAGCAACTGTTCGAAATCGACCGGACGAGGCCGCACGCGTACGAGCTCGCCGTCCGCGGCATGCTCCAGACATGCGTCTCGCTCCTGCTGCGGTTCGCAACCCGCGCGGAGCAGCCGCGGCGGACGGCCGCCGCGCAGCAGACGGAACGCATCAAAGAGGCGCTCGAGTATATCGAGCGCCGCTACGCCGAGCCGATCCGGCTGCGCGATCTCGCCGCGACCGTGTCGATGAGCGAAGCGTATTTCTGCCGCTTCTTCAAACGGATCACCGCGGCGACTCCGGTCGAGTACATCAACCTGTACCGCGTCCGGCAGGCCGCGATCCTGCTCCGCTCCACCGAGCGGAAGATCATGGACATCGCGCTCGAGGTCGGCTTCCGCAACCTGAGCTATTTCAACACGGTGTTCCGGCAGCGGTTCGGCTGCACGCCGATGGCGTACCGGCAGCGCGGCGCGCCCGGCGGCTGACCCGATCCCGCGCCCGCGCACGGCCAGGTCCCGCCCGGGCCGGTTTTTGAATCTCGGGCCGGCCCGCCGATCCACCGCGCAGGTTCCGCTCATGCCGGCCCGCCGTTCCGGTGCGTCCGGACCGTCAGGAATTCCCTTTCTCGCGGTCCTGCCCCTTGTCCGCGGCGGCCGCGTTCCGGCTCGCCGCCTCGCGGTCGCGCGCCATCTCCTCGACCGTCTTCACTTTGAGCCGGGCCGCCCCCTTGTAGTCGCGGTGCGGAATGAGCGTGCCCGCCGCCCGTCCGGCTTCGAGCCGCGCCTTCGCCGCCGCGATCGCCTCCGAGTATTGCGGCAGCCACTCTTCTTGCGCGACGAGCATCTCGTCGACCATCTGCCAGATCTCCTTCGGATTGCACACCGCGCCGACGAGCGGGTCCATCATGAACGCCTGGCGGAGCAGGAAGTCGTCTCCGCGCACCGCCGCCTCGACGGCGAGCCGCTGCACGCTGATGCTCGCGTTGCAGACGGCGGCAGGACCCAAAGGCAGTTCGCCGACATGCGGAATGTTGATCCCGTTCGCGTCCACATAGCCCGGCACTTCCACGATCGCGTCATGCGGCAGGTTGGAGATGACGCCGTTGTTCACGACGTTGAAATGCCCCCGATAGACGCGGCCCGTCTCCAGGCCTTCGATGATGAACGAGCCGTGCTCGTAGCCGCGATCCTCCGGACGGAACGCGAGCGGCGGCTCCTTCAGCCAGTTCGGGAAATCCGTCTCGAACCAGTTCCGCCCCTCGGTGCAGACGCGCAAGTATCCGCCCGTCTCGCCGTTGATCCAGCTGCCGAGGTCGATCCATTCGGGGATCTCCTCGGGCCGCTTCCGGTACCAAGGCACGTATTCGCTCAGATGGCCGTTCGACTCCGTGCTGTAGTAGCCGAACCGGCGCAGCATGTCGATCCGCACCTTCTCCGTCCGGCCGTAGACCGGATGGCGTTCGAACGCCTCGAGCAGTTCGCCCGTCAGATCTTTTCCCTTGTGCCGGATCTGGATATACCACGTCTGGTGGTTGATGCCGGCGCAGATGATGTCGACCTCTTCCTTCTTCAGCCCGAACACGTCCGCGATCTGCTTGTGTCCGTGCTGCACGCCGTGACAGAGGCCGATCGTGCGGACGCCGCCGTATCGATTGCACGCCCACGTCAGCATCGCCATCGGGTTCGCGTAGTTGAGCAGCAGCGCGTCCTTCGCCGCCACCTCGCGGATATCCCTGCAAATGTCCAGCATGACGGGGATGCCCCGCTGCCCGTACATGATGCCGCCCGCGCAAAGCGTGTCGCCGACGCACTGGTCGACGCCGTAGCGGAGCGGAATGTCGATGTCCGTCCGGAACGCCTCGAGCCCGCCGACGCGGATCGTGTTGAACACGTATTTCGCGTCCTTCAGCGCCTCCCGCCGGTCGGTCGTCGCCTCGATCCGGATCGGCAACCCGTTCGCGTCAATGTCCCGCTGGCAAAGCTGCCGCACCATCTCGAGGTTGCGCTCGCTGATGTCCGTAAACGCAACGCGGATGTTCCGGAATTCGGGCACCGACAGCAGGTCGCGCAGCAGGCCGCGCGTGAAGCCGATGCTGCCCGCGCCGATGAACGTCACCTTGAATGACAAGCAAATCGCCCTCCCGTTCGTTGGCTCCGGGCCCACGCCCGTCATCCCCATTGTACCAACGGGAGAGCGAAAGCGTTATCGCGATTGCAGCCTTTTCACGTCATCGATGTCCGGAATCGCAACCTGCATGGACGAATGACGGTGCGTTCCGTACGATCGGCGCCAGGCCGCGGGCGTCACGCCGGCATGTTTCCGGAACAGGTCATGGAAATATTGCCGGCTTCCGATGCCGACGTAATCCGCGATGTCGGCCACCGGAATGTCGGTCTGCCGGAGCAGCATCTTCGCTTTCTCCATCCGGAAGGCCGTCAGATACGCCATGACGGACCGGCCTGTGAGCCGCTTGAATATCCGCTGCAGATAGACCGGATGGAGATTGACGCTCGCCGCGATGTCCGCGACGCGGAGCGGCCGGTCGTAGTGTTCGTGCATGAACGCGGCCGCCTGCCGCACGTAGCGCTCCGCCCCGGGCTCGCCCGCCGCCTCCGCTTCCCCGTGCAGGGCCGCGATGCGGAGCAGCAGCTCGGCGAACAGGATCTGGATCATCGGCTCGCGGCGGTCCGGATTGTCCAGTTCGAGCACGAGCGCCTTCAGCGCGTGATAAACGTCGTGCGGTTCGCGCAGCACGAGATGGTCGCGCGGACAGGCGAGCAGCGCGGCCAAGGCCGGATCCTCCGCCGCCAGCTCGCCCACCGGGGGCAGCCTTCCCGCCCCCTCGGCAAAACGGAATTCCACATTCAGCATCCGGCACGTATCCGGCACGATCAGCCGGTGCGGCACGGCGGCGTCGAGAAATATGAACCCGCCCTTCTTGAGCCAGTACGCGCGCCTGGGCTCGGCGCAAGGGCCGACTTCGACCCGGCACTGGCCGCTGATCACGTACATGATCTCCAGCGTCGGATGCGTATGGTCGTCCATCTCGTAGCCGCGCCATTCCTTGAAATAATAGGCGGTCACGACCGGCCGGTACCGGCCGTCCGCGAGCCGCTCCGGAAACAGCCCCATCGCACGCACGCTCCCGTCCGGATCATTCGCGCGCCGCCCGAAGTTACTGCGCCATTTTGGACCAGTCGAAGCCGATCGCGTTCAGGAACGCCCGCGCGAGAATCATGTGGCCGGCCTGCGTCGGATGGACGCGGTCCCAGGCCAGCGTGCCGGCGTACAGCGTCTTCAGCACCCGGTTGAACGCCGCCTGCGTGTCGACGAAAAGCGCGCCTTCCGCTTCCGCGATCCGCTTCACGACGGCGCCGTACCGGTCCATCGCCGCGCGCATCGCGTCCGCTTCGTTCGGCTCGATGTAGAACGGGGTCATCAGGACGATCCCGTCGACGAGCGGCTTCGTCCTGCTGACCAGCTCGCGCAGCGTCGCCTCGTACTCGTCGATGTAGACATGCCAGTCCTTGATGAACGGCACGTCGAATTGCCGCCACACGTCGTTGATGCCGATCATGATCGAGAGCCAATCGGGCTTCCGCGCGATGACATCCGTCTCCCAGCGCGCTTTCAGGTCGCGGACCGTGTTGCCGCTTATCCCCATGTTGACGACGCGGATGCCGAGCTCCGGATAGGTGGACGTCAAGAGCGCGCCCACGATCGTCACGTAGCCGCGCCCGGTCGCGTCGAACAGCCCCTCGCCTTCCGGCCTGCTGCGGTCGCAGTCCGTGATCGAGTCGCCGATGAACAGCAGTTTCTGGCCTTGCTTCAGCTTCATGGGCTCATCTCCCCTCTCATATCGACAGTTCGCCTCTGCAGAACGCGATGACGTCGCGGTATTTCAGATCGCCGCCGAACAGGTCGAGCGCGCTGCCGACGGTGATGTCCAGCCTGCCGCGCGTCAGCTTCCGGAACAGCGCGAGATCCTCCAGCGATCGCGCCCCGCCGGCATACGTCGTCGGAATCGTCGTCCAGGCGGCGAGCCGCTCCGCCAGGTCGGCGAGGATGCCGGCGCGCTTCCCTTCCACATCGACGGCGTGGACGAGAAACTCCGCGCAATGCTGTTCCAGCGCGCGGATGTTCGCCTCGTTCAGCTCGAAATCGCTGAACACGGTCCATCGGTCGGTGACGACGTACCAGCGTCCGTCCTTGCGCTTGCAGCTCAGGTCGATGACGAGCCGGTTCCGGCCGACCTCGCGCACGATCCGCTCGAGATGGTCTTCGCGCAGCCGGCCGTTCTGGAACAGGTACGACGTGACGATCACATGCGAAGCGCCGCGCTCGAGCCAGATCGCCGCGTTGTCCGCCGTGATGCCGCCGCCGATCTGGAGCCCGCCGGGCCAGGCGGCCAGCGCCTCCGCCGCGGCTTCCTCGTTGCCCGGCCCGAGCATGATCACATGCCCGCCGGTCAGTCCGTCCTCGCGGAACAGATTCGCGTACCAGGCCGGGCTCCGGTCGGAGACGAAGTTTTCGACCGGCCCGCCGCCGCTGTCGGCGAGCGTCTCGCCGACGATCTGTTTGACCTTCCCCTGGTGCAGGTCGATGCAGGGCCTGAATTTCACGTATCCGTCAGCCTTTCCGTTGCCGGCCGCCCGAAGGCGAACGCCGGCGGTATACTTGCACAAGTACAAGGTTAGCGCATCCGGCGGCGGTTTGTCCATCGTCCCGCAACGTTGTCTCCCGCGGGTTGATTTCCCGCGAATGGATTTCCCGCGGGTTTATTTCCCGGGCGAGCGCACGAATCGACGAATTGCCGCATTTTTCAGATAATTCGGCGTAAAAAATTTGCGAACGAACGCGCATTCGCGTCAAGCGAACGCCCGCCGTCCGCCTTTTTCGACATCGCCGACACGACGTCAGCGCAGAACGCTTTCGCCAACAGGTCATGATCGCGGAGGTCAGACGCCCCAGATCTTCGCGTCGATCTCCACTTCCCGCTTCGCCTCCGCGGATCGGAGCACCCCGTCGATGATCGCCTGCTGGATCAGGATCTGCTCGCCCGGAATCGGCGCCGGCCCGCCGTCCCGCACCGCCTCGGCGAAATCGCGCACCTTCTCGAAGAACAGGTTCAGCTTGTGCTCGATGATCGGGATCTCCGTCTGCGTCTGCCGGCCGAATTCGTCGTGGAAGAGCGTCATCGACCCGACGCGGCCGTCCCAGGCGCCCGACCAGGGGCCCGTGCCGTACGGCGTCACCTTCAGTCCCGCTTCCGTGCCGAGGAAAAACGTCGGGCCGAGCGTGTCCATGTGCATCGCCCACGAGATTTTGAACTGCAGCGCCAGGCCGTTCTCGAACCGGATCATCGCGACGCCGAAATCCTCAACCTCGAACTTGTCCGCTTCGGGATGGTATTTCGGATTCGTGCCGAACCGGTTCGAGGCGTATGCCGACACCGTCACCGGCCGCGGATGGCCGAGCGCGTTCAGCGCCATGTCCAGCGAATAGCAGCCGATGTCGGCGAGCGCGCCGGCGCCGGCCAGCTCCTTGCGGATGAACGTGCCGCCCGGCATCCCCCGCCGGCGTCCGCCGCCCACCTCGACGTAGTAGATGTCGCCGAGCCGCCCGGATTGAACGATTTCCGCCATCAGCTTCATGTTCGGATCGTAGCGCGGCTGGAAGCCGATCGACAGGATCGTGCCCGCCGCCTTCTGCTCCGCCACCATCTCCACCGCTTCGGCGAGCGTCACCGACATCGGCTTCTCGAGCAGCACATGCTTCCCCGCGCGCAGCGCGTCGATCGTCGTCCGGTAGTGGGCGACGTTCGGCGTGCAGATGCTGACCGCGTCCAGCGGCAGCTTGAGCAGTTCCCCGTGGGAGTCGAACGCCGCCGCGTTCGCGAGTCCGTTCGCCTCGGCAAACTGCTTCGCCCGTCCCGGCACGATGTCCGCCACCGCCGCCACTTCGACGTACGGAAGCTGCTTGTACGCCTCCGCGTGCGCCCGCGCGATGCCGCCGCTGCCGATGATGCCGACTTTGATCGTCTTCATTGATGAGTCCCTCCCGCGCATGCCCGTCCCGCCACAGGAAAAGCCGTTTCGCCCATATCCCGGGGCGAAACGGCGTTCCCGGCAAAACCGCCGCATTATTGGTTTGTGGTTACGATGGAATTCACCGATGCGAAGGCAAGCGGCAGAAATCCTTCCGATGCTTCGCCCTGCGGCTGGTTGAACTTCAGTTCGTAGTCCGCGCCGTCGATCGTCTTCACGACGAATGTCCGGGTCAGGCCGGTCTTCTGTCCCGTCAGATACAGGGACGCGCCCCGCATCTGCCCGTAGATCCGTTCGCCCGTCCATTCCTCGACCGTTCCCGCGCCTTCCTTCACCCAGGCTTCGCCTTCGGCCCGGATCTGATCCGGCTGCCAGCCGGCCGGCAGCTTCCGGATGTCGACGTAATAGTCCGGGTCGATGTTCATGCTCATCCGGTTCGTCTCCGGATCGAAGGTGAATGGCGGGAACACGTAGATCGCGTAACCGGAGCCGACCGCCTTCGCCGCTTCCCGCGTCTCCTTCATGCCTTCCAGCTCGACTTCGAGCTCTTTCGTCCCGGGAAGCCGCTCCGGGTCGGCGCCGGCGTTCGCGCCTTCCGCGCGCTCAAGTTCGGTGATGGTCAGCACCTTCAGCGTGTCGTCGCCTTCCACCGGTTGTTCCGTATATTTGAATCGGACGGGATCGTTCGAATTTACACCCTCAAGCGCGTCCGCCACGCCCGCGCCGAGCTGGAACACGATCGGCGTGCCGCCGACTTCGATCTCGACGGAATGCGGGTCGATCTGTCCGACATAGATGCCGTAACCTTCCTTGAGCGCCTGCCCGCCGTCGTCCGCCTGCCCGTCGTCCGTCCCGCCGTCGTTCTGCGCGGGCGCTTCATTCTGCGCCGTTCCCTCGTCCTGCCGCCCGCCGTTTCCGGCGTTTCCGTCCTTGTCCGCGCATGCGGCCAAAGCCGTCGCCGACGCCAGCATCACCGCCAGCAGGGCGGTTCTCCATTTGATCCTTGCAGTCATGTGAGCACCTCCGTCCTTTCGAACGAAAGTGTGCCCGAAATTGTTGCAGGTATGACCCCGGAATGCAGATTTTACCGTGCCGGCGGACCGTCATCTTGCGCGGAGGCGGTAGACGCGGCTGCGGAAATCGCCGTCGAACTGCGGCACCGGCAGCCCGGCGTTCATTAGCTCGTCGCCGCCGTATACGAGGCCGTCCGCGTCCAGTTCATAATCGAGTCCGGGATCGAGCCCCTCCAACCGGAAGCGGTCAAGCGGCGTATACGGCTCTTTCAAAATCTGCACGTAGACGACGAACGCCTCCCGCCTGTCCTTCGCGACGAACATCCAGGCCGCCGCGTTGCCCTCGAACGGGCTGAGCAGCCGGTGGAAATCGCCGAACTGGACGAGATGGCGGATTTCCTTGTACAGCGCGACCTGCGCCTTGACGGTCTCCTTCTCTTCCTCGGTGAACTTCGTCAGATCGAGCTCGTAGCCGAAGTTGCCGGAGAGCGCGACAGCCCCTCGCGTCTCGAGCGGCGTCACCCGGCCGACCTGGTGGTTCGGCACCGCGGACACGTGCGCGCCCATCGCGCTGACCGGATAGACGATGCTGGTGCCGTACTGGATCTTGAGCCGCGAGATCGCGTCCGTGTTGTCGCTCGTCCACGTCTGCGGCATGTAGTAGAGCATCCCCGGGTCAAATCGCCCCCCGCCGCCCGAGCAGCTCTCGAACAGCACGTGCGGGAACGCCGACGTGATCCGCTCGAGCACGCTGTACAGCCCGAGCATGTAGCGGTGCGCCGTCTCCCGCTGGCGCTCCGGCGGCAAGGCCGCCGAGCCGATCTCCGTCATGTTCCGGTTCATGTCCCATTTCACGTAGGCGATCGGCGCGCTCGAGAGCACGCCGGAGACCGCGTTGACAATGTAATCCTGCACGTCCTCGCGGGACAGGTCGAGGATCAGCTGCCGGCGCGCCTCGGTGCGCCGGCGTCCCCCGATGTGCAGGCACCAGTCCGGGTGCTTCCGGTACAGCTCGCTGTCCGGCGACACCATCTCCGGTTCGAACCAGAGCCCGAACTTGAGGCCGAGATCGTTCACGCGCCGCGCAAGGTCCTCGAGGCCGGCCGGCAGCTTCCGGCGGTCGACGACCCAGTCGCCGAGCGACGAGTTGTCGCTGTCACGCTTGCCGAACCAGCCGTCGTCGAGCACGAACAGCTCGATGCCGAGCTCTCCGCCGACGCGGGCGATCGCTTCGATCTTCTCCGCGTTGAAGTCGAAGTACGTCGCCTCCCAGTTGTTCACGAGGATCGGGCGCGGCTTGTCGCGGTGCGCGCCGCGGCACAGGCGCGAGCGGTACAGGTCGTGGTACTTGCGCGACATGCCGCCGAGCCCGTCCGCCGAGAAGACGAGCACCGCCTCCGGCGTCTGGAACGATTCGCCCGGCTCCAGGCGCCAGCCGAAGTCGAACGGGTTGATGCCGATGAACAGCCGCGGCGAATGGAACTGGTCCACCTCGGCGCCGGCCGTGAAATTGCCGCTGTAGACAAGGCTGACGCCGTAGACGTCGCCACGGGTCTCGTCCGTTCCCCTCTCCAGCAGCGCGACGAAGGGGTTCTGCACGTGGCTGCTCGCGCCGCGCCGGCTTTCGACCGCCTGCAGCCCCGGCACGAGCGGCCGCCGGTGCACGTAGCGCTCGCGCGCCCAGGCGCCGGAAAGCTGCAGCAGGTCGTAGCGGTCGTGCGCGAAATCGACGCTCATGCTGAGCGCCCGCTGCACCTCGATCGGCGCGTCCCCGGTGTTGATGAGCCGGGCGGACCGGGCGATGGCGTTCCATTTTTCGAAGACCGTGTACGAGAGCACGACCTTGAAGTGCCGCGCCGGATCCTTCATCGTGATCTCGAGCGTCGCTGCCTCGTCGTCCGGCTCGGCGTAGGTCGCGGGCAGTCCGGGCAGCTTCGGCTTGCCGGGCACGATCCGGTGGCTGTCGTACACGAGCTCCGAAGCGGTCGAACCGTCGGCGAACTTCACCTGGTACGCCGGATGGCGGAAATCCGACGTGCCGTAGCCCGGATACTCCTGCGGCAGCGTGTCGAGCGACAGCCCGGGCTTTTCCTTGACCGTCGTCGGGCTGAAGGACACCAGCGTTCTGAATTCGAGCAGCCTGTCCGGCTGCAGGCCCCGTACGCGCGCGCCCCAGTAGAGATGGGCCAGATAGCCGCCGTGCACGATCTGCATGGCGTAGCTCGTGTCGTCCGTCTGCAGATGGAACAGCCGGCGGGATGCGTCATAATGAATGGCCATGTTTCGTCCAGCCTCCATGTGGCGATAGTCGGGCGATGCCCTTCTGACATTATGGCATTTCCTGCCGGGCGCCAAAATGGAAGGTTGCCAGCCGGATATGGACGAATGTAGGATGTTGCCGCGGTCGATCCGTCGATTTGCGCCGGCAATGGATGCTGCGCCGGCCGCCGATTTTACGCCAGCAGCCCGATGATGCGCCGCGCGAGACCCGCAAACCCGTCGGCGGTCAGATCCGCCTCCGTCGTCGTTTCGGCCGCGCTCCCCCGGAGGTTGAACCAGACGGCGCGCCATCCCGCCCGCGCCGCTCCGCCGACGTCGTTCTCCGGCGAGTCGCCCACGAGCGCGCAGCATTCCGGCCGCGTTCCCGTCGCCCGGTTCACATGGGCGAATAGCGCCGGATCGGGCTTCGCCGCGCCGATCTCGCCGGAGATGAACCAGCGCTCCCGCGGAATGAACCGACCGATGCCGAGCGCTTCGAGCTTCCGGGCCTGGTGCGGACCGGGCCCGTTCGTCACAACGCCGAGCAGGCAGCCCGCCGCCTCGAGCTCGGCGAGGCAGTCTTCCGCGCCGGGCATCAGGCGAATCCGGTATTGGCCTTCCTGATACGCTTCCTGGAACTTCAGGCAATCGCCCTCCGCCGCTTCGACGCCGAAGTCGGCGAGCGTCCGCCGGATCCGCTCGACCCGCATCGCCCCGAGGGGCAGCCGGCCCGCGCGATACGGCTCCCACAGCTCGTCGCTGTGATGGCGGAACCGGCGGTACAATTCGTACGCCTTATGGCCGCCGACGCCGGAGCCGAACACCGCCAGCGCCGCCCGGAACGGCTCGAGCTGGTCGTACAGCGTGTCGTCCAGATCGAAGAAGACGGCTGTCCGCCGCCCGTTTCCGCTCGTCATGCCGGTTCCTTCTCCCCCGATTCCACAAGATATACCGCCGCCTTCCAGGCCGCCTACAGGTCGATGCCGAGCTCCGCCGCGGTCCGCCGGATGAAGTCGCTCGCCTGCCGGTACTCCTCTTCCGTCTTCAGATGCTCGACGATGATCGGGATATCCCGGCCGAGCTTCGCGATCTCGCCCAGGAAGGTCCGGTAGTCGAGCGCGCCGGTGCCCGGCAGCGTTTCCTCGAGATGGACGGTGAGCCGGGTGTCGAGCCGGATGTCCTTCGCGTGGCAGTTCGTGATCCAGGGCCCGAGCTTCTTCACGAAATCGCGGATCATCTCGCCGTTGCGGTAGTAGACGCGCGGACTAGCGATCATGTTCACCGGATCGAAATGGACGGAGAGCGCCTTCCGGTCGATCGCCCTGATGAGCGCAAGATACGAATCCGCCGAATCCGGGAACACCCACGGCATCGTCTCGAGCGCGAACGTCGTCTGCGCAGGATTCACCGCGTCGATGATCTCGCGCACCGTCTCGACGATCAGCTCGAACGTCTCGTCCGAGAAGTTGTCCGGGTGCGGCCCGTCCCATTTTTCCGCGTTGCGGGAACCGGCGATGTTGACGCAGCAGAGCGCGCCAACGCGGTCGGCCAGCGCGAGCTGGTTCTTGCAGTATTCGACCGCCTCGCGGCGCGCCCGCTCGTCCGGGCCGATCGGATTGCTCCAGGCGCCGACCTCGGCGATGACGAGCCCCGCCTTCTCCGCGGCGCGCGCGTAGGCGTCGATCACGTCGCCGCCGGCGTCGTGGCGCACCGGGAACACGGCCGCGCGATACCCCATCTTCGCGTGGGCCGCCGCCCACCGTTCGGGTTCCATCCGTTCGGGAAACACCTGTCCGCCCAATCGCATGATGCTTCAGCCCCTCTGAATGATGTGCTATTGGCAAAAATGCGAGCCATGGCAAAAGGATTCCCGCTTCCGCCCAACGGACGCCGGAACCGGTTCCGGTACGTCCACCAATCGCAAATCCCGCGGGCCGAATGCCCGACTGTCTCATCGCCCGTACTTCCCGTTCACGCTCAAGCCGGGACATCCGCCCGGACGGGCTGCCTCCGCCGCCACCTGCGGATCAGCAGCGCCAGCACCGTGAGCTCCGCCGCGACGCCGCACGATTGCGCCAGCGCGCCAACCGTGCCGTTCCATCCGGGCGCGGCGGCGGTCAGCGCGACGAGCGCCGCGATCGTCACCGCGAGATTGCCGGCCTGCGACCCCATCATGAAGCGCGTTTTCTTGTTCAGCATGGCGAGTCCGTTGAAATAATCGACCCACGGAAAAACGAGCGCATGCAACGTGAAGGCGCGCATCGCCGCGATGCTCGCGTCGAGCAGTTCGCCTTCCGACCCGACGATCGCGCCGAACACGACCCTGCCCGCGGGCGTCCAGGTCAGCAGGGCGACGAGCGCGGCGGGCAGCAGGTTCGCGCCGAGCGCGAACCGCCGCACGGCCGCGGCATTCCGCCGGTAGAAGTTCAGCACGACCTGGTGCACATAGGTGAAGAAGCTGTTCACCAGGTTCAGCACGCCCAGCGCGACCGAATAGGAGGCGATCGCGAGCTCGATGTCCGACGTCTTGCCGAGCATCACGTTGATCGACGGGGCGAGCATGACCGAGATGAGCGACGTGACGACGAGCGGCCGGTAGAACGGGAACACGTCGCGCGTCCGCCGGATCGGGGATTCCCGGAGCCGCTCGGGCATCTGCCGGTAAATCCGCCTGCCTTCCCACGCGCTGACCGCGGCTTCCACAAACATCCCCGTCAGAAAGATGACCGCGCCCGTCCGGCTGTCGATCGTCCATCCGGCATGCAGCCAGGCGAGCGACAGGCCGTACATCGCGAGCAGGCGCATGATCATGGCCACCGTCATCCATTTCGTCTGCATGTTGCGGATGATGATGCCCTGGAACAGGCACCGGATCGCCGAGAATACCGTCACCAGGAACAGAATCCGGTAGCCGGCAATCGTGCCGCCGAGCAGCGATTCGCCCGCGTTGAACAGCGTCTCGAACACCCGTGGCCCGAGCGGCGTGCAGGACAGCAGCGAGCCGAAGCCGAGCGTGAACAGCATCACGTACACCATCACGACGGCGACGGAGCGGAAGCCCGTCCGGTCAGCCGCGAGCGCGGAGCAGGTCTGCCTCAAGAAGACGGCCGGCCGCTCCGTGATCGTGAAGATGCTCATCCCGATCGTGTACGCGGCGATCGTCGATTCCGGATTCGGCGCCCGCGCCAGCGTGCCGTTGATGATGATGTGCGACAGCGTGACGAGGCTGGCGGACAGGCCGAGCGGCACGAAGAAGCGGAGTATGCCGCGAACCGATACCCCGCCGCCGGCCGGGGCCGGCGTCCTCCTTCCCGCGTCCGCCGCACTGTCCGGGCGGCCGTCGCCGGAGTGTGACCGATTCATGCTGCATCCTGCCTTTCGCTGACAATGGCCGTTCACAGGTCCATGATAGCACAGCCGTTTGCGCAAAGACATGGACGGCGTTGACCGTGAAGGGGCGGGATTTGATCCGCGTTGTGATCCGCGCGTTCGCGGAAGCTGGTCTACGAGAGCGGCCGGAGCCGCATCTTCTTCACGCGCATCGGCTCCGTGATCCGGACGTCCCGGATGCCCCGCTCGCGGCACGCGGCGAGCAGCCGGACGAAAATTCTGCCGATGAGTCGCGCGTCGCCCAGCGCGTCGTGCCGGGGAAGATCGGAGCTGTCGATCCCGAAGAACCGGATCAGGAAATCGGTCGACGGAATCTCGCCGATCTCCGGGAACGCGTACGTGAACAGCGCCTTCGTGTCCAGCATGGGGCCCGCCGGCGGAACGAGGCCGTGCCGGCCGCATTCGCGCGCGAGCAGCGGGCCGTCGAATTCGTATCCGGCCTGCGTCACGAACACGAGATCGCCGGCATATGCCCGAAATGACCGGTACGCCTCCGGGAATGGCGGCGCGGCCGCGACATCCCCGTTCCGGATGCCGGTCAGCCGTTCGATCGGCTCCGGAATCGGGACCGGCGGCCGGATCAGCGTCATGAACGCCGGACCTTCGGGCGCGCCGTCCGCGCCCGTCCGCACCGCGCCGATCTGGGTGACGTGATCGCGATCCGGGTCCGGCCCGGTCGCTTCCAGGTCGAACACGCAGAAACGGCGTTCGTGCAGCCGCTCGATGACGAGACCGGCGATTTCATATTCGGTGTCCGAAACATGCCGGATGCGCAACACGTTCTCCCCCCTTCGGTTCCCAGAGGATTGCCCCCATTATGCGCCTCTGTAACAATAACCGTCAATATGGCGCCACGGTGGCATGGCGGCACAAATGATTCACCCCATAAATGTTTCATGTCATTAATCATCGCCCCCGGCGCTCCGTTTCCGCGCGAAAAGGCCGGCCGACGGCTTGCACGCCGTCAGCCGGCCGATTCCGCTTCAGGCCGGTTCTTCGTCCGCATCGCCCTGGATGCTGAACACGATGGCGTCCCGTTCGCACCGTCCCGCGGCCAGCGCCCTCACCAGCTCAGCCCGATCCCACACCGCGTATTCATCATGGCCGGTCCGCACGACGTATTGCGTTCGACGGGTTTCCCGGCAGTACACTTTCGCCGTATCCACCGCCTGTTGTCTGTTCATTCCCCTCTCCTCCTCCCGCGTGAAAGCCCCGAGCGGCCGAGCCGCCCGAAGCTTCCGTCGCATACGCTGTCTTCCGTACCCATTCGATATCCACGGGGCAAAATCCTTCGCGCCGCGTCAACGCACGGTAAACCGGACTTCCGCGGTCTCCGGCGCCTGCCCGTTGTAATCGCGCAGCCCCTGCGCGCCGTCGGGCGAGATCCGGATGGCGCCTTCGGCGCCCGCCTCGACTTCCGGAATCCGCAGCGTGACGACCGCGCCGTCGATCGAGCCGCTTGCCGGCACGATCGCCCGGCCGCCGATCGTCACCTCGAAGAAGTTCACTTGCCCGGAGAACCCGAGCACCGGCTCGCTGAAGGTCACCCGCACCTCCCTGGCCGTCGCGTCGACGGACTTGATGTGCGGCCTCGGGTTGGCCTCCCCAGATCCGGCAAAGCGGACTTCCCCGCCGCCGTTCGACGGGTCGAGCCGCTTGCCTTCGAGGTCGGCGATGTACGCTCCGCCCGATTCGCGGTAAGTCAGCTTATACATGCGGTCGGGCAGCAGCGGCCCCGTCTTCTCCGCGTTCAGATGCAGCGTCACGCTGCGCTTGTCGGCGGAAACGACGTAGTGGGCGTACTCGCTCTTCGCGATCGGCAATTCCTGACCGGCCGTCTCGTCATACAGCCGGTAGACGTTCAGATCCGCGCCGCTTACCGGCTCCGTGAACCGGAGCTCGATCGTGTGCCGGTCGGCGGCGTACGCCGATTCGAAGCGCGGCGCGGCGTTGACCGGTTCGACGCCGTTGAAGGTGATGGTGTACGGCCGCCCGTTCTCCTCCGTCTTCCAGCCGTTCCAGCCGGGGGCGTCCGTGACGCCCGATCGGAAAGACAGCGTGTAGACGGTTCCGGCCTTTACGCTCTCGCCGAGTCTCAGCGTGACGCTGGTCACGATCGAACCGGTTCCGCCCGCGTCGTTCGACGAGATCGGGATCGATTCGTCCTTCGGACCGGTCAGCCGGAAGGCGGAATTGTTGACGCCGCGCACCGGCTCGCTGAAATGGACGATGATGGTCGTCGCGTTCGACACCGTCACATGGGTCGCATAGGGCGCCGGATTGGCGGCCCCGCTGCCGGCGAACGTGACCCGGTTCGCGCCGCCGGATGTCAACATCCCCGACAGCCCGGTCACCTCGGCGACATAGACACGGCCGGAGCGGAACAGTTCGGGATTGCTGCTCCATTTCGTCCGGAACTGCACGGTCAGCACCTGGTCGGCGCCCGGCTTGCGGTAGACGTAATACTGAACGCCGGACATGTCGAACTTCGCGTTGTTCTCCGTGAGAATGGAAATCGCGAAGCGGTTCAGGTTCACATCCTTCATCGATTTCGTGAACGTCAGATCGAGCGTGTTCACGTTCACCGCCTGGATGCCCGCGAGCGCGTACTCCGCCGGCGACAGGCCCGCTCCGCCGAACACGACGGTCGTGTCGGAAGCGATGATGTTGCCCGTGAGGTCGCGGACGGCGAAGATGCGCAGCGTGTACCGCTGCCCCGGCGTCTGATCCGTCGTGAACAGCGTCACCGTCACCCGGCTGTCGTCGTACACCGCGCGCAGCGGCACCCCGATGCCGCCGTCGATGATGTAATAATTGGTCTGCTCGGCGTACGCCGGATCGAGCTTCTCGCTGAACGTCAGCTCCACCGTGTTCTTCGTCGAGACGACCTTCGTCACCGTCGGCGGCGTCGTATCCACCACCGAGACGAAATAGAGGTCGCTCCGCTCATCCATCACGTTGCCGGCCTGATCCTTCACCCCGCGCACCGTCAAGCGGTAAACCGTGTTCGGCTTCTGCCGCTCCGTCACGATCGTCACCGTCCGCTTGTCTTGCGACAGGGTGATGTTCACGATGCCCAGGCCCTGGTCGAACGAGTAGTTCGCGCGGCTCCGGGCGGAGGTTTCATCGAGCGGCTCGCTGAACTTGAGCGTCACGCTCGCGTCCGGGTTGATGCCGTGCGAGACGATGCGCGGCTTCTCGCTGTCCCGGCCCGCCGGATGCAGGTCGAGCCAGACGGCGTACGCCGCTTCCACGAGCAGGCTGCGCCGCGCGGGCTTCTTGTAGTCGGACTGCGCGGGAATCCAGCCCTTCTTCAGCGCGATGCCGACCGCCCGCTCCGCCCACGGCGACACCATGCCCGTCACCCGGCTGCCCGATTCGCGTTCCGCGCCGTAGCCGCGCACGAGCACGGTGGCGAGCTGCTCGACCGTCACGTGCAGCGCCGGCCCGAACCGCCTGACGCCGATGCCCTTCATCAGGCCGGCCCGGGTGACGGCCTCGATCTCGTCGAACGACCAGCGCGTCCGGAGCACATCGTCATAGGACGGCCTGGAGTCGGACGTGCCGAGCTCCCACAGCCGGAACAGGACGGCGGCGAACTGCTCGCGCGTCATCGGATCGTTCAGGCGCGCGCTGCCGTCGTCAAAGCCGGTGAAAATCCCCTTCTGAACGAGAAAACGGTACTTGTCCTCCACGCTCCGCTCGTCGGCGGCCGCCGTTCCGGCCGGCACGCACACCGCGAGCAGCAGCATCGAGGACAACAACGCCAGCATCAACCTTCGCATCAGAGCACCTCCGGGTTCGCCCATACTCGGCACCATTGCGGCTTACCTGTATAGAAAGACGCGCTGCGATACGATTTGTTGCGCGTAAAAGATACATTTTGTTTCCAACGTTTCCACAATTCCGCAATCGCCCATTTCCATTCCCCGGAGGCGGCGGTGTCCGCACACCCGCACATGATTCGCCAACTCGGTCGCATGCATCCGCGGCGAGGAACCGACGATCGGCCTGCCCGGCGTCAACGCCGGGCTGCCGCTGCTGTACGCCGTCGAGCGCGAGCGGAACCGCACCCGGCTGAACCGGAAAATCCGGGAGATTCGCTGAACGCGCGGAACCTGGCTCTTTTTTTCAACCGCGGCCCGGACATGTTACAATAATCGTTAGTCGTTGCGATTCTCGGTCACCGGAGGGATCCATGCACTACATCATTCTCGACATCGAATTCAACGGCCGCAAATTCGCCAGCGATCTGCCGATGGAAGTGATCGAGATCGGCGCCGTCCGTCTGGACGAAGAGCTTTGTCAGACCGACACGTTCACGGCGCTGATCAAGCCGGTCTACTTCTCGAAGTTGAACAAGTTCGTCCGCGAGAAGACCGGCATCACCCAGGAGGAGATCGACCGGGCCGGACGCTTCCCCGCCGTCATCGGTTCGTTCATTCGCTGGCTCGGTCCGCCGGAATCGTATCTGCTCGTCACCTGGGGCGGCGAGGATCTGAAGCGAATCGTGCTCGATACGCGCATGCACAAGCTGGACGATGCGTACTGGCTCTCCGTCCGCTATTACGATCTGCTGAAGGGCTTCCTGCGCGCCCACGGCCTGAAGAGCGATGTAAGCGTCGAGCGGGCGCTGGAGATGCTCGGACTGCCGGCCGGCGCGCCGGCCCACCGGGCGCTTGGGGACGCGGTCATGACGGCCGGCATCTTCCGGACGCTCCGCGACCGGCTCGATCTCGGCCAAGTCCGGCAGTACAGGGACACGTACTCGAACGCGAAGGAGCGCCGGATGGTGAAGAGCGCGATCCGCACGATGCGGCTGCGCGGCGCGGAGCCGGACTGGGACACGATCGCCGAGCATTTCCTGAAGAACAGGGTCGACCTCGCCAACGAGAAGAAAAGGGACGAGCTGAGGGCGTATTTCGAGGAAGAAATGAAGAAAACGAAACATCCGGAGTCGTAATTGACGGCAAGCCGGCCTCTCCGTTCGGGACGGGCCGGCTTTTCCGCTGGATATGAACAACAAGAATACCTTACACATCCATTACATTGCATAAATCGAGCAAATTATGGTAATGTGAAAACGACATTGATCCCCTTAATACAATCAGAAAGGATGGAATTCATGAACGCGGCCGATACCTTGCACAGACGGAACAAACTGCTTGTGAACATCATCTGGGGAATGTTGATTCTCGGCATCGCCGTCGACTTCATGACTGGCGCGCCGCCCGAGTCGATCGTCGCGCTTGCGGTCGTCGGCGTCATCGCCTGCGGCCTGGCGACGGTCATGACGTACAAACGCTGGTTCTCCGAGTACGTCATGTATTTCATCCCGATCATCATCACCGTGCTGACGCTGCTGCTCGCCGTCACGGATCCGATCATTACGACCTATTTTCTCGTCTTCGTGAACCTCTCGGTCATGACGCTGTACAACAACTTCCGCGCGCTCGTCTTCACCGGCGCGCTCGGCCTCGCCCTGTCCGTCTATCTGTTCCTCAGCCCCTACAGGGATGAGATGTTCACCAACAACTCGCCGCTTACGATCACGCTCTATCTGTTCATGATCGCGGTGCCGCTCATCGCGTCCACCCGCTTCAGCGAAGGACTGCAGCGGGAAGCCGACCGCCGGCGCGAGCAGGCGATCGAGGAGCGCAACCGGATGCGGGAAGTCAACGCGAAGATCGCCGCTTCCCTGCAGGCGCTCAACGCCTTCAGCTCGAACCTGAAGGAAAACATCACGTCGACGAGCCTCATTTCGCAGGAAGTGACGAAGGCGTTCAACGAAATGTCGTCGAGCATCGAGGGGCAGACCCGGGGCATCGGTGAGATCAACGCATCGATCCAGGCGATCGAGAAGGCCGTCGGGGAGCTGGCGGAACGTTCGGACGCGATGAAGGAGCTCGCCGGGCAGGCCGTCGTCCAGATGAACGGCGGACGGGAAGACGCGCTCCGGCTGTCGGACGACATGACCCGCGTGAACGAGATGATCGACCGGACGGCGGCGATCATGGCGGAGCTGAACCAATACAACGAGGCGATCCACGAGATTGTCGCGGCGATCAAGCATATCTCCGAACAGACGCACCTGCTCGCGCTGAACGCGGCGATCGAGGCGGCGCGCGCCGGCGGGCACGGCCGCGGGTTCGCCGTCGTCTCGCACGAGATCCGGAAGCTGGCCGAGACGTCGCAGCAATCGACGAAGGAGATCACGGACATCCTCGAACGCATCCGTCTCAAATCGGACGAGGCGGCCGGCCAGGTCGCGCTCGGCCAGCGGATGATCGTCGAGAGCCACCACGCCGCGAAGCGGATGGCCGACACGATCGGGTCGCTGGCCGGCGACGTGGAGCATCTCGCGGAGCAGTCGGTCCGGGTCCAGGCCTCCTCCGGCGATGTCTTCCGGCAAATCCGGAACATCGCCGAGCGGGTGTCGTTCATCGCGGAGGCGACCGAATCGAACATGGCGGCCGTCGAGGAGATGGCGGCCAGCATGACCACCCAGGACGAGCGGATCAACAACGTGAAGGAAAGCTATCTCCAGCTCGACGGCCTGGCGTCCGATCTCGAACGGATGAGCGGCGGGGCATGACCCCGCCGCTTCCTCATGTCGGTTCAGACAGCCGCCGTCTCCTTTCGCCTCGCATGCTCGAACGCCGCCGCCAGCGCGCAGGCAAGCGCGAACGCCGCCAGAATCGCCAGATGCTGCGCCACATCCCCGAGCGCCACCCCCGTCTGCAGCCGTCCGACCGCGTCCAGCAGCCAATGCTGCGGGAACAGCATGCCGATCCGCCGCACGTTCTCCGGCATCACCTCGGTCGGGAACATGCAGCCGGCGAGCAGGCTGGTCGGGATGATGATCAGATTCTGCAGGGCGGACGCCTTCATCGCGGAACCCGCGTGCGCCGCGACCGCGTGGGACACCGCGATCGCCGTCAGGACATACGGCGCGAGCACGATCAGCATCATCCAGACCGGGAAGCCCGGGTCGATGCCAAATCCCAGCGTCATGACGGCGAGCGCCACGGCGATCAGCAGCTGCAAAACGAACAGATTCGTCAGAACGTTCGCCATGAGGTACGACGCCGGCGATACGGGCGAGCTCAGCACGCGGGCCAGGGTGCGATTTTCGCGTTCATGCAGGACCAGGTTCGACAGTTGGGCCGCGCAGAACAGCAGGATGATCGCGAGATAGCCGATCGTCTGCCTGGACATCCTGTTCCGGCCGGACGCATCGTCGATTGTCCCCGCGGACAAGACATAGCGGAATGACGCATGGGAGGCGTACAGGCGCTCGAACAAGGCATCGTCGTTCTGCGCGGCGCGGCCGATGGCCGCGATGTTCCGGATATATCCGCCCAGCATCAGTTCCAAATAGTCCGTCACGGATGTTCCCTTGATGGAAACAACCTCGACGGGCGGAGGATTTCCGTGCCTCAGCGCCTCGCCGAACCGTTCCGGGAACAGGACGCCGGCATCCAGTTCGCCGGATGCGACCTTCCGCCGCACGGCCGCCGCATCGTGCCCGCTCACCTTGACGCGATCCAGCCGGGCAAGGTACCCGAGAGCGTCGGCCGTCAGCCGCGATCCGCCGTCCAAGCCGGCGACGCCGATCCGGAGCTCCGCCTGTTCCGCACCGCCGTGGAGCAGAAAGGACAGGCCGACGGCAACGGAAGGCATGGCGAGGAACAGCAGCCAGAACTTGACGCTGCGCGCCGATGTCCGCATCCACCTGATCATGATCCAGACCGTGTCCCTCACCTTACAACCCCTCCCTCTTCCGCATGAATGCCGCGGCCGACGCCAGACAGAGGGCGGCGGCGCCGATGTTGAACGCCATGGCGCGCGGCGCCGTCGGCCACCCGTCCGCATAAATGACCTCAAGCAACGCGCGGTTCGTCAGCCCGAGCGGCGACCAGGCGGCGATCGCGCCGAACCATCCCGTCATTTCGTCGACGGGAAAATACGCGCCGCCGAACAGCGCCTCAATCTGGACGATCGCCATGATGACCACTCCCGCCGCGCCGCTCCGGAACAGATAGCCGGCCGCCACGCCCAGCCCGAGGACGAACAGGATCTGCGAGAACAGAACGGGAAACACGATCAACGGGCGGCTGCCCCAATCGGCGCCCAGCGCGTACCGGCTGAGCAGCACCAGCAGGACGGTGAACGCGGCGTGAAGCAGGAACGATCCGACGATTTTGCCGATGAAGATTTCAGCCTTCGACACCGGCGCGGCCAGCAGGCGAAGATCCGTCTTCCGCTTGCGCTCCCGCTCCATCAGTTGCGCGGCGGTGAGCGCGCCGTACAGGATGATCATGGTGGTCATGGCGACCGCATAGTAGTCCATCGAGCCGGGGCGCCTCGATCCGTCGGCGATCGCGGTCCGAACGTATTCGCGTTCCTCGTCCTCCGGCGCGGAGACGCCGGCGGAGGCCAGCACGGACGACACCCGGTACCGGTCCGCGAACGTCTGCAGCAGCCCCTGAACGATCGCGTTTTCCACCGCTGCGCGATCATTGCCGGTATAGACGATGCCGCTCTCCGAAATTTCGGCCATCCCGGTGAACTCCGCCCGCCGCACCATCTCCATCTCCATCCCCGTCTCCCGTCCGCCCGCCGCTTCGAATCGGACGCCCGACGCATCGGCTTCCCGCACGAAATCGGCCCAGGCTTGACCGAGCGTGCCGTCCGCCTGCTCCAGCCGGAACAGGACGCGAATCTCGCCGATTTCGGCTTCCCGGTCGAATCCGCGCGAGAGCGCCGAGCCGAGGATGAGCATGATCGCCAGCGGCGTCGCCAGCATGAACACGAGCATGGCGGGATCGCGGAACTCCTTCAGTTCTTTCATCGCGATGTGCAGGATTCGCATCAGCCGCACCACCCTCATTCAGGACTTGTCCCCTTCCGTCAATCATCGCGCAGACTCCGGCCGGTGAGCGCCAGGAAGACCGTCTCCAGACTCGGGCCGCGCGTCTCGACGTCCGTAATTTCCGCGCCGCATGCGACCAGCGTCCGGATGACGGCGTCCAGGTTGTTCACCTCCGCGTCCGACTCGATCAGCAGACGATCGTCGTCGCATTTGACCGATCGGACGCCCGGAATGGCGAGCAGCCCGCTCTCATTCAGTCGATCCGCTCCGCGAATCGAGATGGCGATTTCCCGGCGGTCCGTCACGATCGACGTAAGCTGCGGGAGCGTCCCCTCCGCGATCACCTTCCCGTGGTCCATGACGGCGATCCGTGTGCAGAGCGATTCCGCTTCCTCCATGTAGTGGCTCGTGTACAGCACCGTGCTGCCCGCCTCGTTCAGACGCCGGACCGCGGACAGGATCGAGCGGCGCGAATGCGGGTCGATGCCGACCGTCGGTTCGTCCAGAATGATCAGCTTCGGCCGATGGGCGATGGCGCAGGCGATGTTCAGCCGGCGTTTCATCCCGCCCGAAAACGTCTTCACATACCGGTTGCGCTTGTCTTCGAGCCCGACGAACGCCAGCGCTTCTTCGGCTCGGCTTCTCAATTCCCTGCCTCGAAGTCCGTACAAACCGGCGAAAAACGCCACATTCTCGTAAGCGGTCATCTCTTCGTAGATCGCGAGATCCTGCGGCACGAGACCGATCTGCCGCCGCGCGAACTTCGGGTGATCCGCGATGTTCCTCCCGAAGAGCCGGATCTCGCCGTCCGTCATCGGGAGCAGCGAGGCGATCATCATGATCGTCGTGCTCTTGCCCGCCCCGTTCGGACCGAGCAGACCGAAGATTTCGCCTTCGCGCACGGACAGCGACAACCCGTCGACCGCGCGGACATCGCCGAACGTTTTTGTCAGATGCCGGATTTCCAGCACATGCATCCCGGATCCCTCCCGTGATCGTCGAGCCTGACTCCATCCTAAACAAAAAGATGAACCCGCCATAGTGCACAAGTTCATCCTTTGGGCATGAAATCTTTCATGTTTTTGCGCGGCCGGCCCCGGGAGGTTCCAGCGGGACAAGCGTCGTCACGGTGAACCCGCGCGATCCGTCGACGATGACCGTGCCGCCCGCCGCGGCCGCCCGCTCTTCCATGCCGGCGAGTCCAAGCCCTTTCACGATGCGGGCGGCTCCCCGGCCGTCGACGGCAACGACGGCCCGGATCATCGCGCGCATGACCTGGATCCTGACGTCTATCCGGCTTGCGGCGGCATATTTCAGCGCGTTCGTGAGCGCCTCCGCGACATTGTCATGGATGATCTTCCAATGAATGGGAAGGATCCGGTCAAGATCGCCTTCATGGATCAGCGTCGTGCGGATGGAATGCCGCGCCTCGAACTCGGCCGCAAGTCGTTTGAGCCGGTGAAGGCCGAGCTGTTCGGGCAGCGGCTTCCATTGCTTCAGCGTCCGTCGGATCCGGTCGATGCCTTCCCTGGCGATCCGGGTCGCCTGCCGCAGCAATTGGTCCGCTTTCGCCCCGTCGGTGCCGAGGAGCCGTCTCGCCGCTTCCATCTGCATGAGCGCCCCGGTGAGCGACTGGCCGATCTCATCGTGCAATTGCTGCGATATCCGGCTGCGTTCTTCGAGCTTCAGGACATATTCGGACTGCCGGACATACCCTTCGATCTCTCCCAACTTCCGGGAAATTTCGCGGAGCTTGCGCCGCAATTGCTCCCGCTCGTCTTGCAGCATCCGGATCCGCCGCGCGTCAACCTCGAACGAGCGCAGGCAGACGAAGGCCGCCGCCGCTGCGATGCCATACGGCACAAGCCAGCCGTCAAGCAGCGCCGGGACGGGAACCGCCAGCGCGGCCGCAATGGCCCAGCCCGGCCGGAACAGTTGCGAGGCGATCTCGTATGCGACAAGCGGAAACGGCAGGAGGAGCGCCGGATGGACGGCCAGCCCGGCGCCGACCACCGCCGCCGCGAGCAGCAGAAGCAGCGGCCGGGCCCGGCCCGGCGCCAGACCGGCCGCCAGCCGCAGGCTGACATGGAGCAGCGCGATCAGGATGCATGCCGGCAAGACCGCCGCGCCGTCCGATTCGGCCGCCCATGCGCCAGCGGCCGCGAGCGCGATCAGCGCGAGCGCGATGCTCCGCCGTTCGGCGGCCAGACGCTCCGCGATCATGGCAGAACCTCTCCCGCCAAATAATAAATGGCGATCTGCGTCCGGTGCGTCATGCCGATCTTGCCCAGAATCGAAGTGATATGGTTGGCGACGGTGCCTTCCGAGAGGTGCAGGGCGCGCGCAATTTCCCGGTTCGTCAGCCCTTTGGCGATCAGCGTCATTACGTCCCACTCGCGTTCGGTGAATTTGCCGCGCTCGGCGGCGGACAGGCCGCTGCCTTCCGGCCTGCCGCCATCCGTCTTCCTTTCCGCCGCCCGGCCGTCTTCCCCGGGGCCGAGCCTGGCCGCCAGTTTCTCCAGCACATCATGCTGCAGCACATGGTGGCCGTTGTGCACGGTGCGGATGGCGTCGCGTATTTTCTCCGGATCATTGTTCTTGAGCAGGTAACCCATCGCGCCGTTCCGGATCGCTTCCCCGATATACTCGTCGTCGTCGAACGTCGTCAGAATGAGCACGCGGGTTCGCGTCCGTTCCGCGATGCGCTTCGCCGCTTCGACACCGCTCATCTTCGGCATCTGAACGTCCAGCAGCGCGACATCAATCTCGTGCCGCTCGCAATGGGCCACGGCCTGTTCGCCGTCCTCGACCGCCGCCGCCACTTCGAACCCCTCGAACGTTGACAGAATGATCCGCATGCCTTCGCGAACGAACGGATTGTCGTCCGCCAGCAACACCTTGATGGTCACAATGCGCCGCTCCTCGCCTGATCGGTATGATATCCCTCACCTGACTATTTCGATGGTCCGCCGTCCGATTCCTGTCTCGCGCCCGGGCAACAGCCGAGATCGATCCGTCGCGCCGGATGATCAGAGCTCAAGCTTGAACCAGCGCCGCAGCGCATCCGGGATCTCATGTTCCCGCAGCTCGATTTTGCGCTTTTCCCCGTCTTCCACGATTGTAAGAGAATTGCCGGACAGCGTGACCCTTCCCCGATCCGTCGCCCGCGTGACGAAGATCCGCCGGTTGAACGGAGATTCCGGCGACGATTGGACGAACCGGCACGCTTGCGCGAAATCATCAAACCGCTTCCCGTCTGTCCGGAATCGGTACAGCGGCATCCATTCATCCGCTTCCCGTTTCTGCAGCACATGAACGTCTCCCTCAAGGACCGTTCGATAAAAACCGTCCGCGTCGCGCACTTCTTCCCCGTCGAGCGGCACCGGCCTGCCGGGCGAATTGCCGCCAAAACCGACGTCCGCGACATAAAGTCTTCCGTCGATGCGCACGATGTTCAGCATATGCGTGTTTTCGTAAAGATTCCAGCCGTCTTGGCCTCGGGTGGTGGCGGCCGCGAGGCGGACATCGAAACCGAGGCCGCGCAAGAGATGGTGGAACAGCCCGTTCAGTTCATAGCAGACGCCGCCCCTCCCCCCGAGCACGATTTTGCGCTCCAGATGATCCGGCTCCATCGACAGCGGCACTTTCCGCATAATATCGAGATTCTCGAACGGAATCTTTCGCACGTGGTTCGTCTGCAGTTCGGCCAGGTAAGACAACGATCCCGTCCGCCGCTCCGCCGCTTCCAGCCGATCGAGATACCGGGAGATGTTCATTGACGCATCGCCTCCTGTTTATTGTATATACAATATATGCATATGCAACTATAAGACCTGGATCACCTCACATTTCGGTCAATCCGGTTCAACACGCGAAGGAACACGGACAGTTCATCCTCCCCGATCCCTTGCAACGCCCGCGCCTGAAGCTCGCCGGCCAGTTCGAGAAGCGGACGTTCCAGTTCCTTGCCCCGGTAGGTCAGATAGATCAGGTTGGTCCGACGGTCCTCCCGGCTCTGCACCCTGACGATCAGATTGCGGCGCACCATCGTGTCCAGCAATCTGGACAGGCTCGTCTGATCGCGCCCGGTCTCCGCTGACAGTTCCTGCTGGGTGCGCCCGTCCTTCCTCCACAGCGCGAGGAGTACCGTCCATTGCTCGAACGTCAGATCCGGATCCGCCTGGCGGAACCGGCGCTGCAACGCGGGCAAGCCGGCGCGCTTAATCCCGGGCGGCCGGCCGGCGTCCGGCCGTCACCGGCATCGCCGCGCCGGCAAGGAAGTCGTCGTCGTGATCAACGAGCAGATCGCGAGCATGCCGCGCGGCAGCACCGGCTCGGCCACGCAGGTCGCCAGCGGCGCGGGCGCCTTCGGCGCCGGCGGGACGAACGCGGCGATCGCCAGCCCCGGCACCCGGCAGCAGCACGCGGTGGGCGGCGGCGGAACCGCCGTCAACAAGCGGCTCCGCGGCCGGAAACGCGGGAAGAAATGAAGAAATGGCCGATTCCGGGCGCCTGTTCCGGATCGGCCATTTTTTCGCGCGAGAACTCAAATCGTAAGCAAAACCCGGTTCCCCGACGGATCACTCGCCGCGTATGCGCCGTCTTCCTCCGCCACGTCAACGCCCTGGTTCCGGAGGTTCGCAACCGCGCGCTTCCGCGCCGCCTCGTCGGGATAGACGAGCGTGAACGACCGGAGGCCGACGCTGTTCTCCGCCGGCCTGGGCGCGCCCACGCCGTTCCAGGTGTTGAGCCCGATGTGATGATGGTAGCCGCCCGTCGACAGGAACAGCGCCTGCGCGCCGAACCGGTTGACCACCCGGAAGCCGAGCCCGTCCGCGTAGAACCGTTCGGCCGGGCCCAGCTCCGACACGTGCAGATGGATATGGCCCATCAGCGTGCCGGCGGGCAGCCCGTCCCACGGCCGTTCGTCCGCCGCCGTGAGCAGGTCGCGGAAATCGAGCGGATCGACGGCCATCTCCACCTCGCCCCGCCTCCAGGTCCACTCCGAAGGCTCGCGGTCCCGGCAGACCTCGATGCCGTTGCCGTCCGGGTCCGACAGGTACAGCGCCTCGCTGACCAGATGGTCGGAATGGCCGAAGCGGAGCCCGATGCGGGCGAAATGCATGACGATCCGCGCAAGATCCGCCCGGGTCGGCAGCAGCAGCGCGAAATGGTACAGCCCGGTCGTCCCCTCCCGCTTCGGCAAAGCGTCATCCGGCCGCTCGAGCGTAACCAGCGCCGTCTTTCCGTCCGCGGTGAGCGCCGCGGTGTTTCCGGTTTGCGCCAGCACCTTGAAGCCGATCACTTCCCGGTAGAACCGCAGAGCGCGATCGAGATCCCGCACCTTCAGGTTCACCCGCCCGACATAGGTGTTCGGCGCCTGATGAAAGCCGGTCAATTTGCACACTCCTTATCAAGTTACTTACTTATTGTTCGTGATTATATGCCCGCTTGTTCAGGATGTCAAACGAATTGTCCCGAAAAACAAAAAGAAGCGACCGGTCGGGCGGACGGCCGGGCCGTCCCCCGCAGGTCGCTTGCAAACAGCATAACGGTGTTGAGATTACGAGCAGCGGCTGTAGCCGCAGTTCGCGCACGTCTTGCAGCCTTCCACGTTCAGCAGCGACGCCGAGCCGCAGGACGGGCACAGATCGCGCGACTCGACCGGGCCGCTCTTGCCGCCGGGCAGCGTCACGACCGGTTCCGCCGCCGCCGCGATCGGCGGCGCGTCCGCCGGATCAGCCGACTGCTCCTGGGTCGCCGCGGCGTGCATCTCGAGCGCCTTCGCCACGGCGTCGCCGATCGATTCGACGCGGTTCGCGCCGAAGCCGATCGCGCCGCTGCCGCCGATGCCCTTCAGGTGCTTGATCAGCAGCTTCACCTTGTTGCCGTGGTCGCCGTACCGCAGGAACAGCGAGCAGACGCGCCCGAGCGCCTCGGCCATCGCGAACACGTCGGAACCGGCCTTGCCGACGTTCAGGAAGATCTCGCCCGGCGTGCCGTCGATGTCGTTGATCGTGATGTACGCGACGCCGAGCGGCGTGTTGAGCTTGTAGGTCGCTCCGCGCAACACCTGCGGACGGCGCTTGTACTGCCGGTCGAACTCCTGCTCCTCCTGCTTCGTGACGTTCCCGTTGAGCGCGGCGTTAAGCTTTCCGATCGCCGCCGCTTCGTCCGGGGCGGACGCGGCGGATTCGGCCTTCGCTTCGGCCTTGCCGTCCTTCTCGTCGTCCTTCGCCGTCGAGAGCACCTGCGTGTCGCGGCTGCCGTCGCGGTAGATCGTGACGCCCTTGCAGCCGAGTTCGAACGCGAGCTCGTACAGCTTCTTCGTCTCTTCGATCGTGAAGTCATGCGGCGCGTTCGCCGTCTTCGAGATCGAGCTGTCGACCCAGCGCTGGATCGCCGCCTGCACGCGGATGTGGTCCTCCGCGGTCAGCTCCATCGCCGTCACGAAATAGTCCGGCAGCTCCTCGCCCGGATGCTCGTCTTTCCACTTCTGCGCGATCGGCACATACTGCTTGTCGAGGCCGAGCCGGCTCTGGCGATAATATTCGAACGCGAAATACGGCTCGATGCCCGTCGACGTGCCGACCATCGTCCCCGTGCTGCCCGTCGGCGCCTGCGTGATGACCGTGACGTTGCGCATGCCGCGCTTCTTGATCGCTTCGCCGACCTCCGGATAGACGCTCACCATGTTGCGCATGAAACCGCTCTGCAGGAACTTCTCGCAGTCGAACGCCTCGAACGAGCCCTTCTCCGCCGCGATCTCCGTCGAGGCGAGGTACGCCTCGCGCGCGATGAAGCCGTACAGCTTGTCGAGGAATTCGAGCGATTCCGGGCTGCCGTAGCGGATCTTCAGCTTGATCATCAGCTCCGCGAGCCCCATCGAGCCGAGGCCGACGCGGCGCTCGCGCTTCTGGTTCCGCTCGTTCTCCTCGAAATGGTACGGCGTCTTGTCGATGACGTTGTCAAGGAACCGGACCGACCAGCGCGTCACCTTCGCGAGCTCGTCCCAGTCGACGTCGTCCTTCTCCTCGTCATAGAACTTCGACAGGTTGAGCGCCGACAGGTTGCAGACGCCCCAGGCCGGCAAACCTTGCTCGCCGCACGGGTTCGTGCAGATGATCGGGTTGAAGTACCAGCTGTTGGACATCTGGTTGTAGTATTCCATGAACACGACGCCCGGCTCGGCCGACTTCCACGCCGATTCGATGATCGTGTGCCAGATGTCGCGCGCCTTCAGCGTCCGGTAGAGCACGACCTTCTTGCCGAGGGAGCGCCATTTCTGCAGGTCGCCGTCCCACACCTCGTCGTATTCCGGATCGCGCGTGTCCGGGAAGACGAGCTCCCAGTCGAGGTCCTCCTTCACGGCCTTCATGAACGCGTTGCTGATGCAGACCGACAGGTTCGCGTTCGTCACCTGGCCCATCGTCTGCTTCACCGTGATGAAGTCCAGCAGGTCCGGATGCCAGTCGTTCATCATGAGCATCAGCGCGCCGCGCCGGCTGCCACCCTGCTCGATCAGGCCGGTCGTGTAGCTGAACAGGCCGCCCCAGGAGACGGCGCCGCTCGACGAGCCGTTCACGCCCGCCACGACCGCGCGCCGCGGCCGCAGGCTCGACAGATTGATGCCGACGCCGCCGCCGCGCGCCATGATCTCCGTCATCTCGGTCAGCGTCTGCATGATGCCGCCGCGGCTGTCCTTCGGCGACGGAATGACATAGCAGTTGAACAGCGTCAGCTCGTCGCTCGTCCCCGCGCCGGCCGCGATCCGGCCGCCCGGCACGAGCTTCCAGTCGTCGAGGATGTAGCGGAACCGCTCCTCCCACTGCTTCCGCTTCTCGGGCGTATCCTCGACCGAAGCCATCGCCTTCGCGAGGCGGTCCCACATCTCCTCGGGCGTCTTCTCGATCGTCAGCGTCAGCTTCTCGACTTCCGACTCGACGATCTGGCCGGCGCGCGTCCGCACCGTCACCTTGTTCCCCTTGCGGGCGATGACTTCCCCGACTTCCTTCGCCGGGAACTTCGGATCGTCCTTCGTCAGCACGAGCACGACGTCGCCGACCTTGGCGCCGGACGGATCGGCGTTCTTCCAGGCGTAGCGGTCCAGAAAAATTTTCTCGCTCAAGCCTTCCAGCTTGCTGCTCTTCATCATCTTCATGCGCAGCGCCTCCGGTTCATGCAAAATTTTCGCCGTATGCGGCAAAGGCTTTATATCGCACGATGTACACTATATATAGAGTCCGCAACCCATTTTACACCACAATATATAGTATTCCAAGTCCCATTTTCGGCAACGAATCGTATCCGCCCGAAACAGGCGTTCCCATGCCGCGTCGATACAAATCGTCGCATCTCCGGCGCCGCCGGCCGGGTCTACCGACTCAGACGCGCCGCTCCCGGCCGACCTTATGAATCCGCCGCCGGACGGCCATACTAACGGATAAAACCACCAGCCGGAGGAAGGAGAGGCCATGCACCCGATCCCGAGAACGGACCGCGCCGCGGGCGGAACCGGCAAAACGCCGCACGCAGGCGTGGAATTCGTCTTCGACCGGTCCTGGGTCGACGAGCTGGCGGAGCGCGCGGCCCGCAACGGCCCGTGGGACGACTGGACGCTGTTTCAGCTTGCGGTCGAAGCCGAGCGCGCGAAGCTGGTGACGAGCTTCGACGAGTTGCAGGCCCTGCGCTGCCTGCCGGCGTTCGAGCCGATGCCGCATCAGATCGCGACGGCGCGCAAGGTGCTGCGCGAGATGGGCGGACGCGCCATCCTCGCCGATGAAGTCGGCCTCGGCAAGACGATCGAAGCCGGACTCATCCTGAAGGAATACATCGTGCGCGGGCTGGTCCGCCGGGCGCTGATCCTCGTACCCGCGTCGCTCGTGCTGCAGTGGGTGCGCGAACTCAACCAGAAGTTCGGCATCCCGGCGACCGCGCAGAAGAAAGCGCACACGTGGCACGCCGATTTCGTCGTCGCCTCGATCGACACCGCGAAACGCGAGCCGCACCGCGAGCTTCTGCTGTCCCGCGATTACGACATGCTGATCGTCGACGAGGCGCACAAGCTGAAGAACAAGAAGACGTCGAACTATCAGTTCATTCAACAATTGCGCAAAAAATATTGCCTCCTCCTTACCGCGACGCCCGTGCAGAACGACATGGACGAGCTGTTCAACCTGATCACGCTGCTCAAGCCCGGCCAGCTCGGCGGGCAGAGCGAATTCGTCGCCAACTTCGTCGCGGACAAGCGGCTGCCGAAGAACGAGGACCGGCTGCAGGAGGCGCTGTCGGCCGTCATGATCCGCAACCGGCGCAGCGACGGCGGCATCAGCTTCACGAAACGGATCGTGCGCAACATCGAGGTCAAGCTGTCGCCGGAGGAGAAGGCCCTCTACGACGCGGTGACCGGCTTCGTCCGTCAGCGGTACGACGAGAGCGGCCGGGATCTCGCGAGCATGCTGTCGCTCGTCACGCTGCAGCGCGAAGTGTGCAGCAGCCGGGACGCCGTCTTCGTCACCCTGTTCAACCTGTTCAAGAAGACCGCCGAAGATTCGCCGCTGCGCGTGAAGATGTGGGAGCTGATCGAGTTCATCCGCCGCGTCAGGGCGAACTCGAAGGCCGAGAAGGCGATCGAGCTTATCCGCGAGACGGGCGACAAGACGATCATCTTCACCGAGTACCGCGCGACGCAGGAGTATCTGCTCCAGTTCCTGAAGGAGCACGGCGTCATTGCCGTGCCGTACCGCGGCGGCATGAACCGGGGCAAGAAGGACTGGATGATGGACCTGTTCCGGGGCCGCGCCCAGGTGCTCGTCGCGACCGAGGCGGGCGGCGAAGGGATCAACCTGCAGTTCTGCCACCACATGATCAACTTCGACCTGCCGTGGAACCCGATGCGCGTCGAGCAGCGGATCGGCCGGGTGCACCGGCTCGGGCAGACGAACGACGTGAAAATCTACAACTTATACACGACCGGCACGATCGAGGAACACATTGTACGCCTGCTGCACGAGAAAATCAACCTGTTCGAAATGGTCGTCGGCGAGCTGGACGACATTCTCGAGCGGCTCGAGCGGGAGGAGCAGCCGCTGGAGCAGAAGCTCGCGCGCCTCGTCCTCGAGTCGGAAGGCGACGCCGACATCCGGCGCGGCATCGACGCCCTCGGCCGCTCGATCAATCGGCTCCGCGCGGACGCGAAGCGGTCGCCCAAGCCCGCGTATGACCGCATTCTCCCCGTCCTCTCCGTCGTTCCGGAAGCGGACGCCGCCGCGGAGGTCCGGCCATGAACGCGAAGCAGATCCATCGCTTTGTCGAGCGGTATCTCGAGGCGACAGGCTGCGCGATACTGGAGAAATCGCCCGCCCACTTCAAGGTGAAGCTGTCGCCCGCCGCGGACCGCGAACTGACGAACCGCCCCTACTACTGGAGCTTCGTCGACCGGACCGGCGCCGAGCCGGAGACGATGACGCTCCTCCTCGTGACGGATTCGGCGAAATATGACGCGATGACCGCCGGACCCGGCGGTTCGGAAACATCCGCGCAAGCCGGCACGTCGGGGGCGGCGGAGCAGGCCGGCATGGCCGCCCTGAGCCGCTCGTTCGGCTTCGTGCCCGCCGGGCTCGGCGCGCGTATGCCGCGGGACGACCTGTATTTCGGCTCGCGGCGGCTCGAGCAGCTGTTCGCGGCGGCAAGGCGCGGCGGCCGGTACGTCTGCCTGTTCCAGCAGCCGGACGAGCGGGCGCTCCACCCGTACGATTCGATGCCTTGCACGCCCTGGCTCGGCGTCAACGTGAAGGTCGGCTTCGTCTGCGACATGAAGCGCGAGGAAATGCACGCCTTCGGCGTCTCGCTCGCGACGGGGGCCGTCGTCGAGCAGTTTTTCGACAGGCTGCACGGAATGAAGCTCACCCCCCGCCTGCCCGCGAACGTGCACGTCACCGGCGCGTCCCTGTCGCTGAAGAAGGCGGCGGACCTGATCGAGCAGACGCTGATGAAGAAACTGAAGGCCTGCGACTACGGCTGGGCGGCCGCGGCAAGCGAACGGCTGAAGGAAGAGCTGGCGCAGCTCGCGCATTACTACGAGCCGCTGCTTGCGTCGGCGGACGAAGCGGAGCGGGAGAGAATCGCGGCGCAGTACGAGGCGCGCAAGGAGGAGATCCGCTGGCAGCTCAAGCCGCGCGTCGTCACGGAGGTCGTGAGCGCCGGGCTGTTCCATCTGACCGGCCTCGCCTGACCTTGGAAATCGGGAGCATTCACCGGTTTGCGGCAAAAATAGAACGATCGCGCGCGACACATTGCAACAGCCTTCTTGGGGCTTGTCCGCTATGATGGCTTTGCATTGGCGTGAGGGTGCAAAAGGGAAGGAGGCGATGCGGAATGCAACGCAAAATGATCAGCCTGCTCGCCTGCCTGCTGGCCGCCGCGCTGGCCGCGCCCGGGACGGCGGCGACGGCCGAAGCCGGGCCGAAGCCGGCGGAGCGCAAGCTGCTCGAGCGGCAGGTCGGCATATGGGCGCAGGGCCTGGCCGCCCGTCCCGGCTTCGAGCGGTTCGCCGCCGCGAGGGCGAAGATCGAACCGCTCGGACCGGGCACGCACGGCTGGCTCGTGCTGCTGGAGGACGAGAACGGAGCGGTCGGATACATGGTCGTGCATGCGGTGCGGGAAGGCGGTTTCGCGCTGACCGAGTACGGGCTCGGCGAAGCGCCGCTCTATTCCGCGGAACTGCTGCGCCGGGGGCTGGCGCGGCTCGGACTCATGAAGGATATCGGGGAGTCCCCGCCCGCCGTCGAACGCCGGTACGCGCATCCGCTCGGCGCGGCCTGGCGGGTCGAGACGGACGACGGCGTCTTCTACCTGGACGCGAAGACCGGCGAGGAGCTGCCGGCCGATGATCAATCCTGGAGCGGAGCGGAGCCGGAGGCGGCGGCCTGCCTCGAGGAGCGGCTGCCCGGAGGCGCGCAGCCTTCCGGCCGGCTGAAGCGGCACGCGGAAGCGGCGACGTTCGACCCTTACGGCCGCTTTCCGTGGATCACGCGCGAGCCGCTCGCGTGGGCGGACGCGGACATCCCCGCGCTGCTGGGCGCCGGAAGCGAGCTGCGGCTCGTCGCCGAGCGGTTCGGCGGCGCGTTCCTCTACGTGCTGCCGGTCGTCGCCTGGCACGAATGGGACGACGGCACCGCCTACATCGGCGTCGATCAGGAAGGCTTGCGCTTCATGCCCGTATCCTGCCTCGAGCCCGCCGCCCGGCTGTACGATTGACGGAGCGTTCCGGGCCGCGCGGACGGAAATTCACGTTTCCGCGGCCGGTTCCGCCGCCGGTTCCACGGCGGACGTCTCCACCGCCGCAGCATTCGCGGCCGTTTCTTCCGCGGCGGATGCGCCCGCCGCGCGCCTTGCGCGCAGCTGCATGAGCCAGCCGTACAGCGCCCAGCCGAACCAGCGCGCGAGGAACGGCTCGCGGCGGCTGCGCGCGTCCCGGCGCATGCGCCGGCGCTCTTCCGCCGGCGTCTCGATGTAGCGGACGAGCCGGTCCGCCACGAACGCGACGTACTCTTTGCCGTCTTTCGCCATCGGGCTTCCCTCCGAACCATTGATCCCGCCGGCACGGCGGGCCCGGCATGCCGCCAAGCCGCGTCATGCTCATTATGGCCGGAGCCGCCGCGCGTTAAACCCGCATAAGCCGGCAGCCGTTCCGGCAACAATAAGGAGCATCCGCCATTTTGTCGCGCCGGAGGTCGACTGACAATATGAACGCGAAGGCGATCCGTCGCGTGACGGCAACTCTCTCCATGGCCGCGATGCTGGCCGCGCTCCCGGCCGCGCAGGCGGCCGCCGGCACCGCCGATCCGCCGCGCTACGAGCGCGCGCTGCCGACGGCCGAGGTGCTGATCGACGCCGGCCACGGCGGCATCGACGGCGGCGCCCACTATGGCGACGTGCTCGAGAAGGACATCAACCTGCAGGTCGCGAGACGGCTCTACCTTATGCTGCGCAGCCAGGGCATTCCCGCGGTCCTGAACCGGACCGGCGACTACGCGCTGAGCGACGAGAACCGCTGGCATCCCTCGCGCTCCCGCCACCGGCGGGATCTGTCGCAGCGCCGGGGACTAGCGGACGAGATCGACGTGCGCCTGCTCGTCAGCCTGCACGTGAACTGGTCCCGGAACCCGTCGGCCAGCGGGCCGCTCGTGCTGCACCAGGAGGAAGGAGGAAGCGCGATGCTGGCCTTTTTTCTCCAGGATGCGCTGAACCGGGAATACGGCAGCCGCCGGCTGCCGAAGGTCGGCAAGCCGTACTATCTGCTCAATCTCGTGAAGCGCCCGGCGGTTATCGTCGAGCTCGGCTTCCTGAGCAGCCCGGCCGACCGCGCGAAGCTGACCGATCCCCGTTGGCAGCAGCGGCTGGCCGAGGCGGTCGCGGCCGGCATCCGGCAATACCTGTGGACCGCGGGGTGATCGGACCTCGCGTCCGCGTTTTGACTGAAAATTTGAACTTTGCTCGCCCGGCTTGACTTGCGCCGCCAACGCATGCTAAGATGTACATCGTCAGTCAATTGAACATACGCGGTCGTGGCGGAATTGGCAGACGCGCTAGATTCAGGTTCTAGTGGTAGCAATACCGTGGAGGTTCAAGTCCTCTCGACCGCACCAATATCGCCAATGAGGCTCCGGGCGTACCGGGGCTTTTTTGTTTTTCCTGCCCGCCAAAATCTTGCCACGCGACGGCCGACACCTCCGTAGAAAGCGATAGAACCCCGACGGAGGAGGAAGCCTTGCCATGCCCGGACTTGCGATGCTTGTTGCCGCGCTCCTTTTGCTTGTCGTCGTTTTTGCGCGGTTCTGGCTGTTTCCGACCGTCCGGTTCGGCAGACCGACCGGACCGCACGGAATCGGGACGCTGACTTTCCATGTGAAGGATGGATCGAGAACGGAGATCTTTCAGGAGAACCCGCGCGCGCCGCGCGAGTTGATGGTTCAAATCTGGTATCCGGCGGCCGCCGGATCTTCCGCCGGACGCGCCCCTTACCTGCCCGATGCGCGCAAGGTGACGAAGGAACTTGCGCGATTGTTCCGCGTCCCGCGGTTCATGTTCCACCATCTCCGGCGCTCGCGTACGAACGCGGTTCCGTCCGCCCCCTCCGCTCCCGCGGGCGGCGACGGTTATCCCGTGCTCATCTTTCTGGAAGGACTGGCGGGATTTCGCCAGATGAACACGTTTCAGGTCGAAGAACTCGTCTCGCACGGCTATGTTGTCGCGGCGATCGACCATCCGTACGCGGCGGCGTGCGTCGTTTTTCCGGACGGGCGCCATGTCGGAGGCTGCCCGGTTGCCAGGATGAAAGAGCTGATTGCGCCGAGTCTCGAGACGGTCGAGCAGCCCCCGGTTGTGAACGGACATGTCCTTGCAGACGGCATCATCCCGTATTTTGTGGAAGATGTGCGCACGGTTCTCGCGGAACTGGCAAAATGGAACGAATCGGACCCGAACGGGATTTTGACCGGCATGATGGATCTGGGCAAGGTCGGCGTGTTCGGCGTATCGCTGGGAGGCATTGTGGCGGGCGAAGCGTGCCGGGCGGATTCGCGGCTGAAAGCCTGTCTGATCGTCGACGCGCCCATGACTCGGAACACCGTCACAAGCGGACTGCGGCAGCCGGCCATGTGGATCACCCGGGACGCGGAAACGATGCGGCGGGAAGGCTGGCCCCCGAAAGAGATCGACCAACACCAGACGACGATGCGGGCCGTTTTCGAACGCATGCCGAAGGATGGCTATGTTGTGCGGGTGCGGGACTTTTTCCATATCAATCCGACCGATATTCCCTTATGGTGGCCGCTGCTCACGCGTCTTGTGAAAATGAGGGGGCCGATCGACCGGAGACGGGCCCATGCGATCACCAATGATTATACGCTGGCTTTCTTCAACAGATATTTGAAGGGTTTGGCTAGCGATTTGCTCGGGGACGGCAGTGCCAAATACCCGGAAGTGTCCCTGGAGAAAACGCCGTAAATCTTCCCCCGGCGAAGCCGTCGCGGTCCGCCGGCGGCCTCAGGCAAGCGGGTCCGGGCGCGGCTCGTCCGCCGGCTGGATCCGGTAGCCGCGGCTCACTTTCACGACCCTGCGGTTCGGCCTGCGGATCAGCACGTCCTTGTCGTCCCAGGCGACGACGATGCCGATGACGTCGTTCGCCTCCAGCGCGTCGCGCACGATCCGCACCGTCGTGCCGGCGACGCGGTAAGCGTCCAGCTGTTCCTCCGTCATCACGGGCAACCATTCTCCTTCCACCAACAACAATGGACCTCGGCGGGGACGACCCCGCCTCGGTCCGCTTCACGTTCTCATGATTTCTTGTGGATCATTCCGGTTGATGCCCGACATGCTCGGGCGATTCGTTCCTCTCGTACCATTCGTCAAGCACCCGGGAGGACATGACGCGGTTTTCGATGTAACCGGCCTGCCGCTCGGTGAACGCTTCACGCCACGGGATGCCGAGCTCCTCGCACAGCTTCACGACCGTGAGCAGCTCCGACCACGCGACATAGCGTTTGTACCAGAAAAACTGCGGATGTTCGATCATGTAGGGGTACAAATCGTCGAATTCCGTATGCTTGCAGTCGAGAGCGCGCTCGAAATGCGTCTTGGCTTCGGACAACTTCGACCTGAAGAATGAAACGGGCAGTTCCAGCTTCTCCATATCCTTCGCCTCCCTTCGCTCGCTTTCGTCTATTATAAAATAATTCTCCGGGGAGGAAAAGAGACAGCCGGGAGGCACCGCTTCCGGAACCCGTCAGTCGAACGCGATTTTTCCGTCCGCCAGCGAGGCGATGCGGACGAGCGATTCGAGGCGGATGCCCTGCTCGCGGATGAGCCGGCCGCCGGACTGGAATGTCTTCTCGACCGCGATGCCGACCCCCGCCAGTTTCGCGCCCGAGCGCGCGATGATGCGGATCAGCCCCCTCGCCGCGTCGCCGTTCGCGATGATGTCGTCGATATAGAGCAGCGTATCGTCCGGCGAAAGCAGATTCCGCGACACGACCAGATCCGTCACGATGCCCTTCGTGAACGCGGGCACCCGCTCGCTCCAGGCGTCAGGCTCGGCGAGCAGCGTCTTCTTGCGCCGCGCGAACACGAGCGGCACGCCGATCGTGTACGCCGTCGCGAACGCGATCGGGATGCCGGACGATTCGATCGTGATGACCTTCGTGATGCGTTCGCCTTCAAACCTGCGCGCGAATTCGCGCCCCATCTCCATCGTCAGCTCCGGATCGACCTGGTGGTTGAGCAGCCGATCCAGCTTGAGCACGTCCGGCGACAGAATGGAAGCTTCCTCGAGTATCCGCTGTTTCAACCGTTCCATGGCATCCCATTCCTTCTGCCGTTAGATCTATGTCATTAAAATTATCATACGGATCCACCGGGACGCAACAAAATCCGGCCGGATTTGCCGTTTTTGGTGAAACTTTTTCCGGATATGATACGTCTACATGTACAGGATATGGAAAGGTGTTGAGGACCATGCGCAACCGCCGTATCGGGACGCTCGCGAAATCGGCCGCGCTGCTGACGCTTTGCATCGCAACCGCGTCCGTCCTCGCCGGATGCGGCGGACAGGGCGCGTCCGGCCGGACGGAGCGGACGCCGGAACAGACGCCCGGCGCCAAGGCCGAAGATCCGTCCGGCGGTTCGGACCAGGTGACCGCCGGACGGACGGCGCCGGATGCGCAGACGTCGGACGGCGCGTCTGCCGAGGCCGGGGAAACCGGCGGCGCCGACGTGGAGCCGAACGCCGCCGGCGGAGCCGCGGACGTGCGCCAACCGGACGTGAACGGATGGTACGCCGAGCCGCCCGCGCTCATGGGCATCGCGATCGGCGCGCCGGAAGCGGACGTGCGGGAGCGCTTCGGCGATTCTTCGGATACTTATCGGCTGCACGATCCGCCGATATCGGTGCTGGAATATGACGGTTTCGCGGTCGGCGTCGGCGAGGACGGCCGCGTGCAATACATCGAGATCAGCGGCGAGGCCGTGCCGGCGGGCATCGGCGATCTCGCCGTCGGCGGCACGGCCGACGAGGCGATGACCGCGCTCGGCGAACCGGACCAGGCGTCGGACACGGTGCTGCTGTACAAGCGCGACGGCGTATCGCTCAAATTCGATTTTGACCCGAACACGAAACGGATCGCGTCGATTCTCCTGTTCGCGGACCATTGAACCCCCGGTCATGGCTGTTCCGGGGGTTTTTGCTTTTCCCCGCGGGCTCGTCATGCCTGTCCGCTTCCGCGCATACACATGAGAAGGCGGCAACCGATGCGGAAACGCGCGGGGCGATTGCGCCGGGTGATGAAGCGCCTGACGGCCGGCGGAACACCGGATCGCGGGGTGGTTGCGCCGGAAGACGATGCGCCAGTCGGGCGGCGGAACTCGGGCGTGCGGGCCGGTCGCCCGCGGCGGGACGAAGCTCCGTGCGCGACCTTGTTTCGGTCACGCGGTTTGACTTCCTCATGCGGCAGAACTCCGGCATGCCTGATGAAGGTGTAAGCAAGGTCGCGCTTCCGGCTGTCGGCCGATTTCCGCGTGCGGGGGTTTCCCGGGTGCAGGGTGCGTTTGCGCGTGCGGCGATGCTTCCGCGGAACGGTTGAACCATCGCTCACCGCGGTACTGCCGCAGGCCGGTTGATTTTCCGGATTCTGTGGCGCTTCCGGTGGCAGGTTGAAACTTTGACGTGCGGTGATGCTCCCGGGGGACGGTTGAATCTCCGAATTCTGCGGCGCTTTCGCGGGTGGGTTGAAACTTATTGTGTACGGCGGTTCTTGTACGGAGCGGCGGAACTTCCGCATGCGGCGGTTTTCCCGCGGTTCGGACGAATTCCCGCGCATGGCGGTTCTTGTACGGAGCGGCGAAACTTTCGCATGCGGCGGTTTTCCCGCGGTTCGGACGAATTCCCGCGCATGGCGGTTCTTGTACGGAGCGGCGGAACTTCCGCATGCGGCGGTTTTCCCGGAATCCGTCGGAACTTCCGCCCGCAGGCCGGTCACCCGCGCCGTTTTCCATCGGTTACCGTAATTCCCGCGGGACGGGGGCTTCGTCATGAGACCGATCCAAGCCATCCAAATCGCCTTCACCTTCATCGGCACCGTCGTTGGCGCCGGATTCGCCACGGGGCAGGAAGTGCTGCAGTTTTTCACCCGGTTCGGCTTCTGGGGCTCGGCGGGCATTCTGCTGTCATCCATCCTGTTCGTCTGGATCGGCGCCCGGATGATGCTGGCGGCCGCCCGCATCCAAGCCCGTTCTTACGAAAGCCTGAACCAGGCGCTGTTCGGCGAGCGCTGGGGCACGTGGGCCAGCCGCTTCATGCTCGTCGTGCTGATCGGCGTCAACGCGGTCATGCTGGCGGGAGCGGGATCCATTTTCAAGGAACATTTCGGCATCTCCTACCAGACCGGGCTGCTCGTTACCGTCCTCCTCGTCTTTCTCCTGCTCAAGCGCGGCATGGGCGCGGTGCTCGCCGTCAATTCGATCGTCGTGCCGGCAATGTTGCTTTTCACCCTGATGATCCTGTGGGACACGATGCACGGACCCGGAGCGGACAGGTGGCTCACGATGCGCACCGACGCGCCGCATTACGCGGCCTGGGCGTCTCCCCTATTGTATGCGGCGTTCAACCTGTCGATGGCGCAGGCGGTGCTCGTGCCGATCGGCAGCCGGATCAGGGACCGGAAGACGATCATCGCGGGCGCCTGGCTCGGCGGCATCGGCATCGGCGCGATGCTGCTCGTCGGTCACATCGCGCTGGCCGCCCGGATGCCCGGCATCGCCCAGTTCGACATCCCGATGGGGGGCGTCGCCCGCGAGCTCGGCACCCTGCTGCAGTGGATCTATACGTTCCTGATCTTCGCCGAGATTTTCACGACGCTGTTGTGCGATATTTACGGCCTCACGCTGCAGCTCAGCACCCGGCTCGGCTGGCCGGAACAGGCGGTCACCGCCGGCCTGCTCGCCGTCTGCTGGGCGGGCAGCCAGATCGGCTTCGGTCCGCTGCTCTCGACGCTGTATCCGCTGTTCGGCGCCCTGAGTCTCGGCTGGCTCGTCCAGATGATGCGCAGGCCCGGCTTGTCGGGGACGTAGCGGAAGGCGTTCGGGGCTCTTCGGTTTCGGAAACATGCGAACCCCGGTGAACGGCTGTGTGCAGCCGCGTTTTCCCCCGCGCAGTCCGGCGAACCACGCGATCCGGTGACAGGCCTCGCCCACCGCACTTTCGGTGATAAGCGAAGTTTTTTCTTCAAATCCGGAGATTTCGAGAGAAATCGAGTGAATTGGCGAAATATCTTCGTCTATTTCTCCGAACTGATCGATTTTCGAAGATTTCGGCTGAAATAGATGAAGTTATTGCGTCAATTTTTGGGTCACGAGGGAAATTCGAAAAATTAAGCGAAGAAATTTCGTCTATCGGCCCAACGGCGGCGTCCGGGGGCGTCTGGTGGGTGTCTGGCGGCGGCATCGGGGCCTTCGGCGGATTCGCAACGATCCGTTCGGCGGCCAAAATGGCGCGAGCCGGGGGCAAGACCGCTCCCGGCTCGAAGTCTCAGAGGCTATCCGATCCGCACGCGCTTCGCGAAGGGCATCCGCTCCGCCAGCCGTTCCGCCGTGTGCGTGTGGCAGGTCAGGAAAATGATCTGGCGCCGCCGCTCGCGCACGATGCGGGTGAGCAGGCCGGCGGCCGCGTCCATCCGCGCGTCGTCGAAGTTGACGAAGAGGTCGTCCAGCAGCATCGGCAGCGGCTCGTCCGTCTCGACCTCGTCGGCCAACGCGAGCCGGATGGCCAGATAGATCTGCTCGGCGGCGCCGCGGCTCAGAAAAGCGGCGTCGAAGATCCGTCCGTCCGCCGTCGATTCCAGTTCGATCGTCGACCGGCCGAACGGCGCGGCGATCCGCCTGTACCGCCCGTTCGTCAGCACCGCCGCGTATTCCGACGCGCGGCGCAGCACGGCGGGCTGGCGCTCCCGCTCGAACGTCTCGCGCGTCTTGCGGATGAGCGCCAGCGCGACGGCAAGCTCCGCAAAGCGTTCCGCGTCATCCGCCAGCTGCGTGATGACCGCCTCGCGCTCGTCCTGCAGCGGGCGGCGCGCATCCTCCGCCAGCAGGCGCTCGAGCGTCTCGCTCAGCCTGCCGCGCCGCTCGAGCAGGCGCGCCCGCTCTTCCTCCGCCGCGCGGCACGCCTCCGCCGTCCGCTCCGCAAGCCCGCGAAGCGCGTCCTCGTCATGCCGCTCGAGCAGCGACTCCACCCGCGCCCGCTCTTCTTCCGTCAGCCCGGCGGCCAGCTCCACGCCGATCCGGATCCGCTCCTCGTCCAGTTCCCGCGCCTCGCGCGCCGCGGCCAGCAGACGCTCCCACGCCTGTTCGTCCGCCGCGCCCGCCGCCGCAAGCCAGGCGCGGGCCGTTTTCGCGTGGGCGGCCAGCAGCCCGTCCGTCTCCCGCAACCGCGCCTCGAGTTCCTTCATCCGCGCCTCGAGCGCGGCCGCTGCGGCGGCCGTCTCCGCTTCGCGCCGGACGGCGGCGCGAAGCCGCTCCAACGCGGCGGCCGGATCGTCGTCCGCGAGCCGCGCGGCCGACCCGTCGGCGGCGCACAATTCCCGCACCGCCGCGCGGTAAGCCTCGAGCCGCGCGGCCGCCTCGGACAGCTTCGCATCGAGGCGGCCCATGGCTGCCAGATGCCCGGCGGCCATCTCGAGGCGGTCGAGCGTCTCGAGCGCCGCCTCGGGCGACAGGCCGCCGGGCAGCCCCTGAGCCTCAAGCCAGCTCCGCCAGTCGGCGCGCAGCGCCTCCAGCCGGGCGGCGGCGGCTTCCGCTTCCGCCCGGCGCTCCGCGCGCAGCGCGCGGGTCCGCTCGAGCCGCCGGGCGTGCCCGAGCGCGCGCTCGGCCGCGAGATCGCGCTCGCGCAGCGCGTCGAGCCGCGCCTGCACCGCGCGCTGCAGCCGGCTGCGCACCGCAGCCGCAGCGGCGAGCTGCGCCTCGCCCGGCAGCGCGCCGTGCGCAGGGGGCGCGAACGGCTCGGCCGCCTCCTGCGGCCGCCGGAGCAGCGCCCCGAGCGCGTCCGCCGCGCGCTGCCCGTACGCGGCCACCCGCCGCGCGGCCGCAAGCGCCTCCTCCGCTTGCGGTTCGCCCGCGCGCCCGCGCCCGAGGCCGCGCACCACAAGCGGCGCGGCAAGCGCGGCAAGCCCCGCGCCCGCGGCGCCCGCCGCCCAGGCGGCGCCTTCCAGGCCGGCGGCGTGTGCGCCGGCATAGGCGGCGGCGAACCCCGCCGCGCCGAGCGCCGCCGCGATCGCGGCGGCGAAGCCGCTTCCGCCGGCCCCGGCCCGCCGGCTGGCCGAGCGGGACGAACGGGCGCTTCGCTCGCCCAGCATGCGCGCGGCCTCCATCTCCCACGCCCGGCAGGCGTCCTCGAAACGCTCCCACGCGCCCGTCAGCGCGTCGGGCGTCTGCGGCACGAACGGATCGTCCCCGGCGTCCCGGACGCCCTCCGCCCCCGCAGCCGCCTCGGCGGCCGCGCTTTCGGCCGCCGCTTCGCGCTCCTGCTCGCCGAGCTGCCGTTCGGCCTCCGCGCAGCGCGCCGCCTCGCGCTCCGCCTCCGCCAGCGCGGCGCGGAACGCGCGGATCCGGTCGCGCTCCGCCACGCCGGCCGCAAAGCCTCGCAGCCGCTCCGCCGTCCATCCCGGGCCGGCGGTCGCGAGCAGCGCGTTCATCCGCTCCTCCTCGTGCCGCCGCTCCGCCCGCCACTCGGCACACGAGTGCTTGAGCGCCCGCATCGCTTCGGCGGACTGGAGCAGCCGCTCGAGCTCCGGCTCGAGCGCGAGCAGATCGCCGCGCACGGCCAGCCGTTCCCGCTCCGACCGCGCGTCGCGGAGCGCCGACTCCAGGCGCAGCCGCTCGCGCGCCAGCCGGTCCCGCTCGGCGGTCCACATCCGCCATTTCGTCCCGGCGTCGGCGGGCAGCCGCCCGGGATCGGGCAGCGCGGCGCGGCGCGCGTCCAGCTCGCGGAGCCTCAGCCAGTTCCCCCGCATGCGCAGGGCGCGCGCCGCCTCATCCCGGCTTCGCGCCAGTTCCGGCAGCCGCTCGTCCAGCCCGCGCAGCTCCGCCTCCGCCTTCTCCAGCGCCGCCGACACCTCGTTGTACCGCTCGACCGGGTCCGGCAGCGACCGGAGCTCGCGCTCGATCCGCTCGAGCTCGGCCAGCCGGGTGTTGACCGGCAGCGTCGTTCCGCGCGGCTTGTACAGCTTGTCCATCGCGTCGCGGATCTCCCGCTCGGCTTCGGCCAGCAGCCGGCCGTCCGCCATCCCCGCGTGATAGAGGAAGCGGCCCAGCTCCTCGCCCTGCACGGCGCCGAGGTCGCGCAGCTCCGACAGGCCCACCGCGAACAGCTGGCGGTACGCCTTGCCGGTCAGCCCGCCGAGCAGCAGCCGTTCCAGCTCCCGCTGCTCGAGCACCTCGGCCTCGTCGCCCCGCCTGCCGCGCAGCACCGGCTTGCCGCCCGCGCTGCCCGCGTACCGCTCGAGCACGAGCTCCCCGTGGCGCTCGGAGACGAGCGCGAGCCGGCCGCCGTGCCGCCCGCCGTACACCGGCTCCTGCCGCTCCGGCATGTTCGCGCGGGTCGCGAAGCCGTACAGCATCGCGCGCACGAAGCCGAGCACCGTGCTCTTGCCCGCCTCGTTCGGCCCCTCGAGAATGACCGCGTCCGCGTCGAAATCAAGCCGGACGCCGCTCAGTTTGCCGAATCCGTCGATCGTCGCCGACCGAATCTTCACGCTCTTCTCCCTCCGCGCCCCGCCTCCGCGACCATCGCGGCGCGATTCGTCAACGCCGCGCCGGGCATGGGCTCAACCCGTTCCATCCAAACCTCAACGTCCCGTCCAAAAACACACCCGCGGGACGCAACCGCAAGACCAATCTAGCCTTCTTCCCGCTCCAGCATCCCGGCGAGGCGCGCGGCCGCCCGCTCCAGCAGGCCGTCCGCGGAGGCGAGGCCGCGGCTTTCGAGCAGCCGCCTGAGCCGAGGATTCCGCATCATCGGCTCGAGCGCCTCGCTTAGCAGCGCCTCCCGGCCCGCGGGATCGGCCGCCAGCCGGCGCGCCAGCCGCACCGCTTCGCCCGCGAAATTGTCCTCCTCCGCGAGCCGGTCGAGATCGAGCTCGGGCGCCGTCCGGATCGTCAGCCGGTGCGCCCAGATCCAGCCGTCCCCGGCCGGCATCCCTTCCAGCCGATCGCGCAGCGCCGCGAGCAGCTCGTCCGCGCGGCGGGCTTCCAGCCGGCGGTGCAGCGGGCCGCGCCCCTCCAGCACCACTTCCAGCATGACCGGCCGGCCGTCCGCCGACGCCGCCGAGGCGGCCGCGCTTTCCTCCATCCGCCCGAGCAGCCGCTCTTCGTCCGCAACGCCGCCGATATCGACGCGGCACGCGAGCCACCGGACCTCATCGAGCGGCAGGAACGTCAGCCGCACGCCGCCGGAGGCGTCGACGTCGACGACATAGCAGCCCTTCGCGCCGGTCTCGCCCGCATGGCGGCCCTGCGGATTGCCCGGATAGACAACGTGGGGGTACTCGTGCAGCACCCGCCGGCTGTGGACATGGCCGAGCGCCCAATACTGGAACCCCGTTCCGACCAGTTCGCCCAGCCTGCACGGCGCATAGGCGTCGTGATCCGGATCGCCGTCCACGTTCGCGTGCAGCAGCGCGATGTGGAAATCGGCGCCTTCGGCCGGCCGGTAGCGGGGGACGAGATTGTCCGTGACCGCCCGCCGGTCGTACGAGACGCCGTAAACGAACGCGGCCGGCTTGCCGTCCCGACGGTAAGCCGGCCGGTGCTCCGCAACCCCGTCCGCGCCGAAAACATGCACGCCCTCCGGCAGAACGAACCGGGCGCGCCCGTCGCCCAGCGGATCGTGGTTGCCGTGGACCGCGAACACCTGGACGCCGGCGGACGCAAGCCGGCTCCATGCCCGGTGGAGCGCCGCCTGGGCGCGCAGCGAGCGGTCCGCCGAGTCGAACAGATCGCCCGCGAAGACGACGAAGTCGGCCTCCCGCTCCAGCGCCGCCTCCGTCAGCCGGCGCAGGGCGGCCAGCTCCGCCTCCGCCAGTCCGCGGCGGACATGCTCCGGCGCGCCCGCAAGCCCCTTGAACGGGCTGCCCAGGTGCAGATCCGCCGCATGGATGAACCGGAACGGATTCACGTCGCTTCCCCTTCCCGCGCGGCGTTATGCCCGGCCGGACCGGAGGCCGCCGCGCCGGCCTTTTGTGTCGCGTCGAGATAGACTTCCTTGAGCTGCGCGATGACCCGCTGCAGCGAATAGTCCCGCTTCGCCTTCTCCCAGGCCGCGCGCGCCAGATTGTAGCGGTAGCCCGGATCGGAGACGACCTTCTCGAGCGCATCGCACAGCGCCTCCGGATCATCCGGCGGCACGAGCAGGCCGTTCACGCCGTCCTCGATCTGCTCCGCGATGCCGCCGACGTTCGTGCCGACGAGCGCGAGCAGGCAGAGCGCCGCCTCGGCGAACACGGAGCCGAACGCCTCCGCCCGCGAGGGCAGGACGAAAATGTCGAAGAACGGCATGAATTCTTCCGGGTGCAGCATGTATCCGTAAAAAATCGTATCGTCGTAAATGCCCAGATCGGCGGCCATTTTCTCCAGATCCTGCCGGATCGGACCGTCGCCGATGATGTGGAGGACGTACGTGTATCCCCGCCGCTTCAGCAGCGCGCACGCCTTGAGCAGGATGTCCAGCCCTTTCGCCGGGACGAGCCGGCAGACGGTGATGAGCTGCGGAATCGCGTTCTCGTGGGAGACGGGCCGGAACCTTTTCTCGTCGAATCCGTTCGGGATGACCTTGATGCCGTCCGGATTCTTCACGTGCGGCGCCAGATAGTCGCGGAACGAGTAAGATACGGTCAGCAGCCGGTCGACCTTCGCCTCCAGCTCCCCGTACAGGGAGGTCAGAAACCGGTGCTCGGGTCCGCCCGGCCGGATCCGGCCGTTCAGCGCCAGCTCGCGCTCGTAGCTGGAATGGATCGTCATGACGACGGGCGTGTCGGGAAAAAGCTTCTTCATGACAAGGGCGGGAATCGGATGATGGGCGTGGATCAGGTCATAGGTCTTCGTTATGCGCAGCCGCGTCCACCACAGGTAGTCGCGGATCGTCTGCAGGTATTTGTCGACGACCGGGTGTCCCCGGAAGCCGTCGGTATCGAACGTCGCAAACTCGAGATCTTCGCTGCCTTTGCCGCGCACCCGCTTCGGGATGGAGAACAGCTCCATGTCCCATCCCATTTTGAGGAAACGTTCCTGGATGTACGGCACCATGGAGGAAACGCCGCCCGGCTGCTCCGGGGGAAAGAACAACGCCTGCAACACCTTCATTCTGACTTCCTCCTCCGGCAGTCGGTTACGCAACTGCCAAAACCATGATATAATAGAACATATGTTTCTGTAAAGGAAGCCATTACGACCGCTTGGAAGGGATTCGATGACCGCCGCATTCGATTGGATTCTGTCCCCCGCCGGCCGAACAGCCTGCGCCGCCTCGGCGCTGACCGTCGCCGGTTTGATGATCGTCATGTCCTTTCTCCAATGGAGAATGAACCGCCGCCATTCCTCCTACCGGATGATGATGGCGGCGATGCTGCTGGCTCCGGCGTTCTGGATCGGGCCGGCCGGCTCCGCACGGGACGCGGCGCTGGCCGGCGCCGCTCTCCTGTCGTTCATCCTCGTCAATTTCGCCGTGATGACGCTCTACTCGTCCTTCCGGCGCGGCGACAAATGGATGCTCGGCGCGCTGACCGCGCTCGCCGCCGGCGCGGTCGCCCTGCAGCACGGCCTGGACGCGGGCCGGTTCGGCGCCGGCTGGCCGGACGTTTTCCGCCCGGTCGACCTGCTGCTGCTCGTCGTCTCCGGCCTGATGCCGGCCTATGTGCTGCCCCGCGTCAGCCAGAAGGCCAAGGTGGCGGCCGCGCAGGCGCTCTTTCTGCTCGGCCGGCTGACCGCCATCGCGGACGCCGGCGCGGAAGCCGCGCTGCCGGTCTGGATTCCGGCGGCCGGGCTGCTTCTGACGACGGCCTATTTCCATCTGCTGTTCTTCGTCCTGTTCCGGCGCACGCTGGAGCGGATGCAGTCCGTCTACATGTCTTCGATCAAGGACGCCCTGACGGGCCTCTACAACCGCCGCCATTTCCTGAAAAAAACGAACCGCTACGCCGGACACGGCCTGCCGGTCTCCATCCTGTTCTGCGACATCGACAACTTCAAGAAACTGAACGATACGAAGGGCCACCATGTCGCGGACGAAACGCTCAAGAAGGTGGCCGCGATCCTGTCCGAAGAGGTGTCGGGCTACGGCACCGCCGGAAGATTCGGCGGCGAGGAGCTGGTCGCGTCCATCGCCCGGCCCGGCGCCGATCCGGCCGCGATCGCCGAGACGTTCCGGCGGCGCGTCGAGCGGGAGACGATCGTCACCGTCAGCGTCGGCGTCTGCCCGGCCGCCGAAGGCCTGTCGGTCGAGGACGCGATGCGCCGGGCGGACGAGGCGATGTACATGTCGAAGACGACGGGCAAGAACAAGGTGACCGTCCACCGGCCGACCGCCGCGGCGGCCCATAACCCGTAAAATCGGCATGCCGCCCGGTTGCCGGTTCCGCCCGATGCCCGAATCGCACCCGGGGAGCGAAGACCATGCAATTTCTGGCCATGCTGACGATGCTGATCGACCATCTCGGCATCGTTTTTTTTCCCGAGAACCTGTGGTTCCGCTGTATCGGCCGGCTCGCGATGCCGCTCTACGCATACGCGCTCACGGTCGGCTTCGGCAGAACCCGACATTTCGGCCGCTACGCGCTGCGGCTTGCGGCGATCGCCGCCTTCTCGCAGCTTCCGTACCAATACGCGCTGATGGAAGCGGACGAGCCGTTCGAGCTCAACGTCGTCTTCACGCTGCTCGTCTCGCTCATCGTCCTTCGCCTGATCGAAGCCGTCGACCCGTCCGCCGGCAGGACGCGCAACGCCGCCATGGCGTCCGCTTCCGCGAACGATCCGTACGGCGCCGCCATGCAACCCGCATCCGCAACACCGCATGCCGCCGGTATGCCATTTGCAACCGCAACCGATCCGCATGCCGCCATGCAACCCGCATCCGCAACTCCGCACGCCGCCGGCATGCCGTCCGCTTCCGTGGCCGATGCCGCCGGCCAGCGGCAATCCGGCGCGGCATCTTCCCTGCGCAAAGCCCGGGTCATCGGCATCGCGGCCGCCGGATGCCTGCTGCTGGAACTCGTGCCCTGCGATTACGGCGCCCACCTGCTGCTGCTCGTCCTGATCTATCGCTGGTGGACGGGACGGCTCGCGCTCATGGCGCATTTTGTCCTGAACCTGATCTCGATGTCTCTGGGCTTCCCGCCGTACCAGTTGTTCAGCCTGCTGTCCACGCTGCTCGTCGCATGCGCGCCGAAGGCGCTCGCGGCGCTTGACCGCATCCGCGTCCCCCGCCCGCTCTGGCGCGCGTTCTATCCGGCGCATCTCGCCGCGCTCGCGGCCTTCCGCCTGCTCGCGCCCTAATCCTCCGCCGGCGCCCCGGACAACCGTCCGCCGCGTCCGGAATCCCGCACGCGCGGACGAAGGCCTCCGGGCCCGCCTTCCGGAAAGGCTCAGGACTTAAGCGTCCGCCGCGCCGCCTCGACGAGAGAATCGAACGCTTCGTCGTTCTCCTCGAGATACGCTTCCACGCGGTCGATATCGCGCTCGCTTCCGGACTCGCTCATGAAGAACAGCCCGTACGCCCAGTCTTTGCCGTCCTTGCTGTGCAGCGCGGCTTCGTACGGATGCCGGTGGCCCTCCACCTCGAACCGCACCGAGCCGACATATCCGTCCTCCGTGCGGCGCATTTCCGCTCCGAGTATGTGGATCTTCATCTCGTGCCCTCCTTGCGCCATGCGCGCCTCCGGCGGCATTCGCGCGTTCTGATTACCATATTACGGAATCCGTCCGCCGACTTCAAATGCCCGTTCGCAGCCTCTCCCGCCGCCCGAATTGTGAACATTTTGTGAACTTTCACATTCGTCGCAATGTTTTGAACATGAAATCGGAATGTGGATAACTCAAAACTGTGGATAACTCGTCATTGTCTCTGGAATCCCCGTTTCGATGCAGGTTTTGGGACGGGACTTCGAATCTTCTTGCATTCACACGGGAGTGCAAATCGCTTTTTTGGCAAACCCAAAGAAGCCTG
>Ga0310826_100277_pt1 | contig 65230 bp, 51 predicted proteins | sample WT_ome_FD_201306 | JGI IMG/M metagenome (GOLD analysis project Ga0310826, IMG submission 201306) | Sorghum-adapted microbial communities enriched on wild type (WT) sorghum from Joint BioEnergy Institute, Emeryville, California, United... ... | reverse complement strand
GTGGCGTTAGCGTGGATCTTCATCCGGGTCCTCCTTGAGGCGTTGGCGTTGGACACCTCCAGCCTCTCGGTGGGCCCGGATGGCCTTTCAGCTGTTCACAACGTGTGTGGGCGGCTCAGCTAGGCGCGCGCCCGCGCGGGTCCGCCGGCGCGGTTACGAAGCCTTCACGACTCGGACGCTGAACGCGAACCCCGCCTGCGTGACGGGAGCGCCCGTGTAGTTGCAGACCGCGATCCTCACCGTTCCGTCGGCCGGCGCGGTCGTTACCGGCACGTAGAGGCCGTTCGCAAGGCCTCCGGTTTGGGCGAACGAGGGGATCAACAGGTCCCCCTGGGTCACGTTCTGCGTCCAGGAGGCGAGCGGAGTGATCACGACGCAGCCCTGTGCGGCCACGGTGAACGTCGCGTTGGTGGCGGTCGTGTTGCCGGCGCCCATCTTCGCCAGGGTGATCGCGCCGTTCGCGATCTTGCCGGTCCCGACGGCGCCGTTCTGGATCTTGGCCGCCCCGACCGAGCCATCCGCGAGCTTCGTGTCCGTGACCGCCCCGTCGGCGATCGTGGTCGCCTCGACTGCGCCCGTCGCAAGCTTCGCAGCGGTGACCGCGCCGCCCTGGATGTGATCGGCGCCGACGGCGCCCGTGGCGAGCTTGGCCGAGCCCACCGCGCCGGCGGAGAGCTTGGCCTGCGTGACCGCGCCGTCCGCCAGGTGGGCGGTCGTCACGGAGCCAGGCTCGAGCTCGAAATCCGGGATCACCCCGGGCGCGAGCTTCTCGGCGGTGACCGCCCCGTCGGCGAGCTTCTCCGTGATCACCGCGCCGTCGGCGATGCTCCCCGTGCCCACCGCGCCCGCGGCGAGCTGCGGCGCGCGCACCGATCCCTTGGCCAGGTGCTTTGCCTTCACCGCACCGCGCGCGATCTTGGGTGAGGTCACGGCCCCGTTCTTCAGGTGCTTCGTGGCGATGGTGTTTGCCTGGACGGCCCAGGCCGTCCCCCCGATCGCGATGAAGATCGCGATCAGGCCGAGCACGTTCGACTTGAGCCATTCGCTCATGCGCATGTAGTCCGTCCTTCCTTCGATATGCGTGGCCTCCGCGCCAGCGCGCGCGAAGGCCTCCCCATACGCCTATCGGCGCGCCGGTTCTACCAGGCCCGCCTCGCCTGGAAAACCCCTACCGGGCTTCAGCCCGCGAGCTCACGTGCCCGCGGCGCGATCTCCTCGCCGAGGCGGCGCACGTAGTCGACCGGGTCCCCGGCGGGCACGCTGACCAGCGCGGTGTCGAAGCCGAGCTCCGCCGCGCGGGCGATGTCGGCGGGGTCGCGGATGCCCTCTGGCGCGTCGAGGCCGACGTTCGCGACGCGGCGGATGTCCGCGAGATCGCGGCCCGCCTTGCGGGCGGACTCCTCGAGGATGCGCACGCGCGGCGCGACGTCCTCGGGGGCCAGGTAGTGGCCGCCCAGGCTGGGCAGCCAGCCGTCGCCGAGGCGGCCCGCGAGCCGCATCATGCGCGGCCCGTAGGCGCCCACCCACAGCCCGATGCGGTGCGCAGGCGGCGGGCCCGGCCGCGCGCCGTGCACGCGGTAGTGCTCGCCGTCGTGGCGCAGGACGGGCTCGCCGTCCCAGAAGGAGCGCATGATCCGCATCGCTTCCTCGAGCGCGTCGACCGACTCGCCGGGCGTGCGCCGCGGCCCGCCCATCGCCGCCACGCCGTCCCAGAACGCCCCCGCGCCCACGCCGATCTCGACCCGCCCGCCGCTCAGGACGTCGAGCGTGGCGGCCGCCTTCGCGAGCACCGCGGGCGGGCGCAGCGGCAGGTTCACCACGTCGGGCACGAGCGTGATGCGCTCGGTGCGCGCCGCGAGGTAGCTGAGCAGCGTCCAGGTGTCGAAGAAGCGGCGCTGGTAGGGGTGGTCCTGGATCCCGACCAGCTCGAGGCCCGTGCGCTCCGCTTCCTCGACGGCCCGGATCAGCGCGCCCGGGTTCTCGGCGCTCGGTACGAGGAAGATCCCGATTCGCACGACGAGCGCATCATCGCGCACCGCCCGGCGAGATGCACGCCGAGCGGTGCGGGACGACGGCGCCTAGACGTGCACGAGCACCGGCTGCTCGCCCGTGCCGGCCTCCTCGGCGTCGGCCGGGTCGGGCTTGCTGCGCGGCAATAGCAGCGCCGGGAGCAGCGCGGCCGCGAGCAGCACGGTCGCCCAGACGAAGGTGCTCGCGAACGCGTCGGCGAGGATCGGCGCGACCTGCTCGCGCATCTCCGGCGGGATCGCCTGGGTGCCGCCCTCGGCGGCGGCGGCGCCGAAACGGTCGGAGATCGCGTTGGTGAGCAGCACCGACATCACCGCGGTGCCGATCGCGCCGGCGACCTGCTGGATGATGTTGAGCGTCGTCGAGGCGCGCGGCACGGCGCTGCGGCGCAGCGTCGCGAAGGCCGCGGACATCGTCGGCATCATCGTCGCGCCCATCCCGAGGCCCATCACGACCAGCGTGCCGCCGAGCAGCCAGTACGACGTCGACTCGGTGAGCTGGGTGAGCACGCCGAGCGTCACGGCGACCACGGGGATCCCTGCGAGCACGACCTTGCCCGGCCCGATGCGGTCGGTGAGGATGCCCGCGATCGGCATCATGATCATCGCCCCGACGCCCTGCGGGGCGAGCAGCAGGCCGGTCTCGAAGGCGCCCTCGCCGCGCACCGTCTGCAGGTACAGCGGCAGCAGGAGCATCGCGCCGAAGAACGCCACCCCGAAGAAGCTCATCGTCACTGCCGCGGCGCTCACGGAGCGCGCCTTGAACAGGCGCAGGTCGATCAGCGGGTTCGCGTTCCCCGGGCGCAGCCCGTGGAACACGAACGTCGCGATCAGCGCGCCGCCGATCAGCATCGGCACGAGCGCGCTGGCCGCGCCGAAGCCGTCGTTCGCGCTCTCGGCGAGGCCGTAGATGAGCGCTGCCAGGCCGGGAGAGAGGAGCGCGACGCCAAGCGCGTCGAGGCTCTCCGTCGGCGAGGGCTCGTCCTTGGGCAGGATGCGCGCCGCGAGCAGCAGCGCGACGATCCCGATCGGGACGTTGATGTAGAAGATCCAGCGCCAGGAGACGTCGTCGACGAGCCAGCCGCCGAGGATCGGGCCGAGGATCGGCCCGAGGAGCATCGGCACGCCGACGATCGACATCACCCGGCCCACCCGCTGCGGACCCGCCGCCTGGGTGATGATCGTCATGCCGGCGGGCATGATCATGCCGCCGCCCAGGCCCTGCAGCACGCGAAAGCCGATCAGCGACTCGGCCGACCAGGCGGCGCCCGCGAGCGCCGAGCCCGCCATGAATAGGCCGATCGAGAGCATGTAGAGGCGCTTCGTGCCGAAGCGGTGCGCGGCCCAGCCGGTCAGCGGGATGACCGTCGCGAGCGCGAGCATGTAGCCCGTGACGATCCACTGCATCGTCGCGAGCGGGGAGTTGAAATCGCGCGTCAGATGATCGATCGCGACGTTGACGACCGTCGTGTCGAGGATGGCCATGACGGCACCGAGGACGACCACCCACGCGATCGCGAGCGTCGCCCGATCGAGACCGCCGGCACCCGGGGAAGGAGAGGAGTTCATGCGGTGCGCGTTAGTCCGAAGGGCGTATTTGCGCGGGCAACGGTAGCAGCGGGGTTTCGCACCCCCTCCGGGGGCGCCGCCGATGCGTGACCGATCTCACGCAGGCGGGTGGAGACGTGGCAGCGCCCGCGCGCCCGGCGCCTCCCCGCGCAAGCCACCCCCGCCTGAGCCTCTCTCTCCTTACCCAGCCCAATCCACGGCGCTCTCACCACGCACCGCCGGGGAGACCACCAGCCCCAGCGGCGCTCAGCGCAGCGGCTTGAAGGTGCGCAGGCGCAGCGAGTTCGAGACCACGAAGATGCTCGACGCGGCCATCGCGGCGCCCGCGATCAGCGGGTTGAGCAGGCCGCTCACGGCGAGTGGCAGCGCGGCGACGTTGTAGGCGAACGCCCAGAACAGGTTGCCCTTGATCGTGCGGAGGGTTCGGCGCGAGAGGCGGATCGCGTCGGCGGCCGCGCGCAGGTCGCCCGACACAAGGGTCAGGTCGGAGGCCTCGATCGCGACGTCGGTGCCCGTGCCGATCGCGAGGCCAAGGTCGGCCTGGGCGAGGGCGGGGGCGTCGTTGACGCCGTCGCCGACCATGGCCACGACGCGGCCCTCGTCCTGCAGGCGGCGGACGACCGCGGCCTTGTCGGCGGGCAGCACCTCGGCGATCACCTCGTCGATCCCCACCTCGGCGGCGACGGCCTCGGCCGTCCTGCGGTTGTCGCCGGTGAGCAGGATCGGCCGCAGCCCGAGCTCGCGCAAGCGCCGCACGGCCTCCGCCGAGCTCGGCTTGATCCGGTCAGCGACCGCCAGCACCGCCCGCACGCGGCCGTCCCAGCCCGCCGCGATCGCGGTGCGCCCAGCGCGCTCGGCCGCCTCCATCGCCTCGGTGAGCTCGGCGGGCATCTCAAGCGCGAGCTCGGCGAGCAGTCGTGGCCGCCCGGCGACAACGCGCCGGCCCTCGACCTCGCCCTCGACGCCGAGGCCCTCGCGGTTGCGGAAGTCCCCCACGGCGGGCAGCTCGCCGTGGCGCGCGCGCGCCGCGGCGGCGATCGCCTGCGCGATCGGGTGCTCGGAGGCGTCCTCGAGCGCACCGACCAGCCGCAGCACGTCTGCCTCGTCCTCGCCGTGGGCCGCGCTCACGTCGTGGAGCGCCATCTCGCCGGTCGTGACCGTGCCGGTCTTGTCGAGCACGATCGTGTCGATTCGGCGGGTGGACTCGAGCACCTCGGGACCCTTGATGAGCAGGCCGAGCTGCGCGCCGCGTCCGGTGCCGACGAGCAGAGCGGTCGGCGTCGCGAGGCCGAGCGCGCACGGGCAGGCGATGATCAGCACGGCGACGGCGGCGGTGAAGGCGTAGGACGTGCTCACGTCGGCGCCGAGCCAGAAGCCGAGCGTCGCCGCCGACAGCGTGATCACGATCGGGACGAACACTCCCGAGATCCGGTCGGCGAGGCGCTGCACCGGCGCCTTGCCCGTCTGCGCCTCGCTGACCATCCGGGCGATCTGGCTGAGCGCGGTCTCCGAGCCGACCCGCGTGGCGCGCACGACGAGCCGGCCGCCCGCGTTCACGGTCGCGCCGGTCACGGCGTCGCCTGGGCCGACCTCGACCGGCACGGACTCGCCGGTGAGCAGCGACTCGTCGACGGCCGAGCGGCCCTCGACGACCTCGCCGTCGGTGGCGATCTTCTCGCCGGGGCGCACGAGGAAGAGCTGTCCAACGCGGAGCTCCTCGGCGGGGATCCGGCGCTCGGTCCCGTCCTCGCCGAGCACACTCACCTCCTTCGCGCCGAGCTCGAGAAGGGCCCGCAGTGCCGCCCCCGCGCGGCGCTTGGCCCGCGCCTCGAAGTAGCGGCCGGCGAGGATGAAGGTCGTCACGACCGCGGCGACCTCGAAGTAGATCTCCTCGGTGCTGCCGCCCGCGTCGGGGATGAGCCGGAACGGCATCTCCATCCCGGGCTCGCCCGCGCCCAAAAGGAAGAGCGCCACCACCGACCAGATGTAGGCGGCCAGCGTGCCCATCGAGACGAGCGTGTCCATGGACGCCGTGCCGTGGCGCAGCTTGCGCCAGGCGGCCACGTGGAAGGGCCAGCCGCCCCAGAGCACGACCGGGGTCGCGAGCTGCAGGCTGAGCCACTGCCAGTACTCGAACTGAAGCGGCGGAATCATCGCGATCAGCAGGATCGGCAGCGAGAGCGCCGCCGAAACGAGCAGTCGCAGCCTCAGGCTCCGAAGCTCACGCTCGCCCTCGTCCTCGCCGGCGTCGGCGTCCTCGCGCTCGGTTCGGGGCAGCGTCGCGCTGTAGCCCGCGGCCTCGACCGTCTGCACGAGGTCGTCGGGCGTGACCAGCCTCGGGTCGAAGGAGACCGCCGCCCGTTCGGTCGCGAAGTTGACGGTCGCTTCGACGCCCTCGAGCTTGTTCAGCTTGCGCTCGATCCGGTTCGCGCAGCTCGCGCAGGTCATCCCCTGCACGTCGAGCTCGATGCGCCCCTGGGCAGCCTCGCTAGTGGCCATGGCCGGGCTCCCCGTGTCCGCGGCCGATCGCCGCGCCGTTCGCCAGGACGGGGCCGACCTCGCCGACCGCCTGCGTGAACTCCGCGGTGTGCACCTCGCCGTCGTGCTTGAACTGCAGGTACAGGCGGTAGCGGCCGGGGGTGGGGTAGGAGACGTTGAACTCGATCGGGCCCGAGCCGCCCGCCTCGCCCTCCGGGTGGGTGTGGAGGAAGGCCTGGTCGTGCTCGCGCAGCGCGACCAGGTGCCCGTCGGCCCCCAGGTAGGGCTCGAGCTCGTCCACCGGCTCGCCATCGTCCAGAACCCGGAAGCGCAGCGGCGTGGGCTCGCCCGTGCGCGGCTCTGCTCTGTTTGCGAGCCGCACCTCGTAGCCCCCGCCCGCGGGCGCCTTGCGCGTCGGCTCGGGCAAGGGAGCGGGGTGGAAGTCGCCCTCGACAAACAGGTCGCTAGCCAGGGTGAGACCCTCGCCACCGGTGGAGAAGTCCGCGAAGACGCGGTACGTGCCCGGCGCGCGCAGATCCGCGGTCGTCTCCCAGGCGCCGTCGCCGCGCTGGCGGGGGTGCAGGTGCTGGAACTCCGTGAAGTCGCGCCGGACCAGGATCAGGTGCATGCGGCGCTCGTGCGTCGTGTCGTAGTCGCGCAGCGGTTCGCCCTCGTCGTCCAGTATCCGGAAGCGGTAGGCCGCGTCCTCGCTCGGCTCGGCGATCGTCGTCTCGGGGACCATGCGGTAGCCGGACTGCGCGGCCGCGAGCCCGGCGGGCTCGCTCGCGCCGTGGGCGTCGTGGCCCGCGGCCTGTTCGTGGGCCTGCTGCTCGGAGCCTTGCGCGTGCTGTGTCTCTTCGCTGGGCATCGTGCCCTCCTCGTGCTCGTCCTTCTGCTCGCGTACGTCTGGGTCGAGCGCGGCGCCCGCGAGCGTGGCCGCGCCGAACGCGAGCGCGACGATCGCGGCGAAGGCGCCGAGTCGCAGGCCCGGGCTCACGGGGTTTCCGCGAGGCTGTAGCCGGCCTCGGCGACCGCGGCCGCGATCGCCTCGACGGGCGCGTCACCGCGGACCTCGAGGCGCCCGCTGGCGAGATCTACCTCGACGGCCTCGACGCCGTCAAGCTCGCCGACCTCCTCCATCACCGAGGCGCGACAGTGCTCGCAGGTCATGCCCTGGACGGTGAACGTGCGGGTCGAGGTCGTGTGCTCCATCTCTTCAGCTCCTTGTACCGGGTGGGGGTATCTGGCCCGTGGACCATAGCATACCCCTAGGGGGTATTGATGCACCGGCGGTCTAGTCGCGCGCCGTACCCTGGGTCGTGCGGGGACGATCCCGCTTGGCGAATGACTCCGGAGGCCCCGATTGGCTTTTGTTGAGGCGCTGCTGCCGGCCGCGCTGATCGCCGCTTACCTGCGGCGGGTCGCGACGCTGCGCAAGCTCGGCCGGGAGCCGTCCGGAGTGCGCCAGGCGTGCTTCGTCACGGGGATGCTCCTCCTCGCGATCACGCAGATCGGCCCGCTGGCCGAACTCTCCCGCGACCTCGTCTCCGCCCACATGGTCACCCATACGCTGGCGACCGACGAGGCGTCGCTGTTGATCGCGCTCGGGCTCACCGGGCCGGTGCTCGGCCCCCTCGTCGCCACTCCGGTGATTCGCCAGGTCGTGCGCCTCTTCAGCCCGATCGGCGCGCTGATCGCCTGGATCCTCGCGATCTCGATCTGGCATTTGCCGTCGCTGTACGAGGCGGCGGCCGACAACCCCGCCTTGCACTTCCTGCAGCACGCCTGCTTCATTGGCGCCGGGCTCGCACTGTGGCTCACGGTCTTCGGGCCGTTCCCCCAGCCCAAGTGGTTCAACGGGGCCGCCCGCGTCGGGCTGGTGGTCGTCGTCCACCTCTTCAACACGGTGCTCGCCAACGCGTTCCTGTTTTCGGGCGAGACGTTCTACGAGGGCTACGCCGAGCGCGCCCTGGCCGAGCACGGCATGGATCCCGCCTCGGACCAGGGGATCGCCGGCGGGATCCTGATGGCGCAGGGCTTCGTCGTGATGCTGGGTGTGCTCACCTACGAGATCCTCCGCTGGGCGCGGGAGGAGTCAGAGAGCCAAGAGCTCGTCGACCTCGCGCGCGAGGCGGGCGTGGAGCTCGACGAGGAGCGCGCCCAGCGAGCCGCCCGGGCTGGCAACGCGGAGGTGCTGCGCAAGCGCATCGAGGCGGCCGCGCGCGAGGAGGGCAGGTCGTGACCGCGGCGCTGCCCGTCGCGCACCACTCGTTCGGGCACTGGCTCGTCGACGTGGCCCTATATCTAGGGCCGGTCGTTGTGGCCGCGGTGCTGCTCTTCGTCTGGCACCGCCGCGACCGCAGGCGCGTGGGCGGCGACGATCCGCCGTCCCGGCCGGGATCGCTCGGCTCGCCGCCGCGCGACCCCGCCGATCGACCCTAGGCCGCGCAGCGCGGCGGGGGCGGTGGCGTAGGTTCTTGCCCGAATCGGAGGGAGCGGCCGGGCACGTGGGACGACTGTTCGAGACGACGCTGGACGCCTCGTGGGGCTGGAGGCGGTGGTGTTCGCGTTCTCGGGACCACGCCCACCGGGATCCCCCCGGCGGGAGGAGCACGACCACGTCGTCGCCCGCGCGCAGGGGCGTGGTCGGCGCCAGACCTGAGCGGTCAGAGGTTCCGGCACTGGCGCTCCTTGGTGCCGATCACCTCGTTGTTGCCGCCGGTCGGCTTCGGCCGGTTCCCCGTACACAGCAGGTCGCCGATGATCGTGTTGTCCGCGATCCGGGACCTGCCCGTGTTGTTGAACAGCTGGACGTCGCCGGACACGGTGGTGGCCAGGATCGCCTTGGCGCGCCGGTTGCGCGCGAACACGACGTTGCCGCTCACCTCGCTGTTGCGGACGCTCGCGGACTTGCCGCGGCGCGCGACGACGTTGCCCGAGACCTGCGCGTTGCGAAGCTTCACCGCCTGGGCGCGCTGCCCGCGGACGTCGCCGCTCACCTCCGTGGTGCGGGCATCGAGCGTCGCGTTGCGCCTGACGACGACGTCCTCGATCACCACGACGTCCCGCAGCTTGCAGGCGGCGCCCGGCGGCACGACCACGCTGTCGTTGATCTCGGTCGAGCTGATCGTGCCGCGGCACGTGCGGTCTGCGCTCGCCGTGCCCGGCGCGGCGAGCGCCGCGGCGAGCGCCGCAAGCGCGACCAGCCCGAAGTTCCTGATCGAGTTCATGGGCTCCCTCCTTGGAAGGGAAGCCTCTTGTGCCGCCCGCGCCCGCGCTGGCGATTTCCCTAACCAGCCTGCGGACGCGCACCACCCAACCGCGCCGAGCGTGCGACGACGTTGCGGACAGCAACGGAATCGCACGGTCGGCAACGACGAAGGGCGCCCGCCGGGCGCCCTTCGCGTTCAGGTCCTTGTGCGGCTTGGGCCGCGCGGAATCAACCGCAGCCGGTGTTGTTGCCGCAGCTGGAGCACGTGTAGCAGGAGCCCGTGCGCTGCATCATCCCGCCGCACTGCTCGCACGCCGGGCCGAGCTCGAGGCCCTGGATGCGGGCCGGGCGGACCGGCGGCGTGTCGGTGAGCGCCGCGGTCGGGGGCTGCGAGCCCGTGCTCGCCTGCGCGGACGGCGTGCCGTTGCCCTTGCCGTTCGCGCCGTTCGCCTCCTGCTTCTCGAGCTCCTCGGCGGTCGGGGCCGGGCCCTCGTTGACGAACAGCGTCTGCTGCGCCTCCTTGCGTGCCCGCACCTCCGGCGTGAGGATGCCGAGCTCCTCCTGGATGTCGGTGTCCAGGAAGCGCGAGGCGAGCCAGCGCATGATGTAGTCGGGCATCGACTTCGCGAACGGGATCTCCGGGTTGCGCGTGATGCCCTCCGGCTCGAAGCGCACGAACGAGAACTTGTTCACGAAGGTCTCGAGCGGCACGCCGTACTGCAGACCGATCGAGATCGCCGTCGCGAACGCGTTCATGAGGCCCTTGATCGTCGAGCCCTCCTTCCCGATGTCGGTCAGGAAGATCTCGCCGACGGTGCCGTCCTCGTACAGGCCCGCGGTGATGTAGCCCTCGTGGCCGCCAATCGAGAACTTGTGCGTGATCGACTGGCGCTCGACCGGCATGCGCCGGCGGACCGGACGGTGCTGCTCGGCGGTGACGGGCTGCGCCGCCTCCGCCTTCTGCTCCTTCTTCTTGCTCGCGCTCGTCGACAGCGCCTGCGCGGTCTTCGAGCCGTCGCGGTAGATGGCGAGCGCCTTGAGCCCGAGCTTCCAGCCCTCGATGTAGGCGTCGGCGATCTCCTCGACAGTGGTCGACTCCGGCAGGTTCACGGTCTTGGAGATCGCGCCCGAGATGAAGGGCTGCACCGCGGCCATCATCTTCACGTGGCCCATCGGCGAGATCGCCCGCTCGCCGACCGCCACGTCGAAGACGGGCAGGTGCTCCTCCTTGAGGCCGGGCGCGCCGACGATCGTGGCGTGCTCGTTGACGTACGCCTCGATCTGGTCGATCTCGGCGTCGGAGTAGCCGAGCGTGCGCAGCGCGAGCGGCACCGAGCGGTTGACGATCGTCATCTGCCCGCCGCCTACGAGCTCCTTGAACTTGACGAGCGAGAAGTCGGGCTCGATGCCCGTCGTGTCGCAGTCCATGAGGAAGGAGATCGTGCCGGTGGGCGCGAGCACCGTCGCCTGGGCGTTGCGGTAGCCGTGCTGCTCGCCGAGCTCGACGGCCTCATCCCAGGCGCGCTGCGCGGCCTCGAGCAGATCGCCCTTGATCCCGGTCGGGTCGATCTCGTACGCCGCGTCGCGGTGCATCCGCATGACCTTGTTGTGCGGCTCGCGGTTGCGCTCGTACTCGTCGTACGGGCCCATCGCCGCCGCGATCTCCGCCGAGCGCCGGTAGCCGCGGCCGGTCATCAGCGCCGTGATCGCCGCGGCGATGTTGCGGCCCTCGTCCGAGTCGTAGGGCACGCCGTTCGCCATCAGCAGGGCGCCGAGGTTGGCGTAGCCCAGCCCGAGCTGGCGGAAGCGGCGCGCGTTGCGGCCGATCTCCTCGGTCGGGTAGCTCGACGGGCCGACGATGATCTCCTGCGCGAGGAACATCGTGTCGACCGCGTGCTCGAAGTCCTCGACGTCGAACGTGCCGTCCTCGCGCCGGAAGCGCATCAGGTTGAGCGACGCCAGGTTGCAGGCCGAGTCGTCGACGTGCATGTACTCGGAGCACGGGTTCGAGGCGTTGATCCGGCCCGAGTTCGGACACGTGTGCCACCGGTTGATGGTGGTGTCGTACTGGATGCCGGGGTCGGCGCACCGCCAGGCGGCCTCGGCGATCTCGTTCATGAGCTCGCGGGCCTTGACGGTCTCGATCACGCTGCCGTCGGTGCGCGCGATCAGGTCCCAGTCACCGTCGTTGAGGACGGCCTCCATGAACTCATCGGTCACGCGGACCGAGTTGTTGGCGTTCTGGTACTGGATCGACGCGAAGTGCTCGGAGTCGATGCTCATGTCGAAGCCCGCGTCCCGTAGGGCCTGAGCCTTCTCCTCCTCGCGCGCCTTGCACCAGATGAACTCGCGGATGTCGGGGTGGTCGACATTGAGGACGACCATCTTCGCGGCGCGCCGCGTCTTGCCGCCCGACTTGATCGTGCCCGCCCAGGCGTCGGCACCGCGCATGAAGGAGACCGGGCCCGAGGCAAGCCCGCCCTTCGAGAGGTGCTCCTTCGAGGAGCGGATGTTGGAGAGGTTGATGCCGGAGCCCGACCCGCCGCGGAAGATCATCCCCTCCTTCGTGTTCCACTCGAGGATCGATTCCATCGTGTCCTCGACGCTCAAGATGAAGCAGGCGGAGCACTGCGGCTTCTCCTCGAAGCCGACGTTGAACCAGACCGGGCTGTTGAAGGCTGCCTTCTGGTGAAGCAGGAGGTGGATGAGCTCCATCTCGAAGGCGTCGGCGTCCTCCTCGCTCGCGAAGTACCCGAGCTCGCGACCCCACTTCGCGATCGTGCCGGCGACGCGCGAGATCATCTGCTTGACCGAGGACTCGCGCTCGGGCGAGCCGAGGCGCCCGCGGAAGTACTTCTGGGCGACGATGTTCGTCGCGTTCTGCGACCAGCTCTTCGGGAACTCGACGTTGCGCTGCTCGAAGGCGGGGTTGTCGGGGTCACCGATTACCGCATCGCGCACCTCCCACTCGACCTCGTCGAAGGGATGGACGCCGGGCGTCGTGTGGCGCCTCGTGACGGTGATCCCCTGTGTGTGAGTGGTGGCTTCAGACATGGTCTCGGCTCCTTTTCTTCGCCTCGGTTCCGACTTGCGGGGGGAACGACTTACTCAACCGCTTGCCTCGGACGGAATCCGTGGTCCGTTTGCAGGGGGTTCGCCGTCGCCGACGGGCTCGGCCTCGCCGGGCGGAGCCACCCCCAACGCGCGCAGCTCGCGGGTGAACTCGCTGGGGTCGTCGAAGCCGCGGTAGACCGCGGCGAACTGCAGGTACGCGATCCGGTCGAGCTCGCGTAGCCCGGCGAGCGCGCGCTCGCCCACCTGCTCGGCGGCGAGCTCGCCGCCGCTCGCCTCGACATCCGCCTCGATGCGCGCGACGAGCCGCTCGACGTCGCGGGGGTCGACCGGGCGCTTGTAGGCAGCGCGCAACAGACCGCGGGCGAGCTTCTCGCGGTCGAACGGCTCGCGCCGTCCGTCGCGCTTGCGGACGAAGAGGGGCTCGCGCTCGCGACGCTCGAACGTCGTGAAGCGCCGGCCGCACTCGGTGCACTCGCGTCGGCGCCTGACCGCGGCCCCGCCCTCGGCCGCGCGGCTCTCGAGCACGCGCGTATCGCCGTTGCAGGAGGGACACAGCATCGACACCGAGTCTACCTAGATGTGTGGACGGAAGCGAGCGCTAAGACACTAGATCTAGTGTTCACGAACCCGCAAACTGGGTGGTTCTTCGTGCGCGTGCGCACACGCCCGCCAACGACCGCGGCCCCTCACCTGAGGGGCCGCGGTCCACCGGAGCTCGCTTGCGGCGGGCGCGCGCCCGCCTGGGATCGGGCTCAGTCGCCGTACTTCCTCTCGACGTTCACGGCGAGGCGCTTGAGCTTCACGTTCTCGCCGCAGGTCGCCGCCTGCACCGACAACTTGTCCCACCGCTCGAGGGGCACGGTGAAGGTGAGCGACTGGGTCGTCTCCTCGCCCTCGACCGGCGTGGTCGCGACCTGCTCGACTGTGTAGTGCTCGCCGGCGTTGGGGCCCGTCCCGATATGGCGGCTCACGGAGAGCAGGCGCGCGGTCCCGGCGCCCTCCTCCCAGGTACCGGTGAGCGTCACGTCGAAGGCGGCCTTCTCCTCGACCTGGATACGGTCGGTCGGGCCATAGGGGTTGCGGAGGTCCGGGTAGAGGGAGACCTCGTCGAAGACGACGTCGCCGAAGTAGCAGGTGGCCAACGGCCCCGTGATGACCTGCGTCACTTCGACGTCCGCCGCGCGCGCGTAGCGGTGCGGCGGCGGCGGGCAACTCTGCCGGCCGGGCACGATGCTCCCGTCCGGGCAGAGGTTGAAGGCGACGCCCACGTGCTGCTCCTTGACCGCGTCCTTCGCGATCGCGCCCGCCTTGACCGACCGCTCGGCCAGGTGCTTCGCCTTGATCGCGCCCTTCGCGATGTCCTTGGCGGTGATCGAGCCGTCCTTGACGTCCTTGCCGGTGATCTCGTTCTTCGCCGCGATGCCGAACCCGCTGATCGCGAAGAACAGAGCGATCACGGAGATGACCAGAGCCGGGCTCGGCCGGCCGAATCTGCGTGTGGGCGACTGCCCGCGCGTCGTGCGCGGATCGGGACGATCCATGTCGTGCTCCCCCCGGAGTCGTAGCTTTGCTTGACGAAGCAAACTATCACGGCGGGACCGCCGGTAGGCACGCTGATTGGGCGTAAAGACCCCTGATCACGGGTACTCTCCCGGCGTGGGCGCGCGGGGGCGCAAGAAGTTCGACGACGCGGCGGCGCGAGTCGCGCAGGCGCGCGACGCGATGGCCGAGCGGCGCGACTCCGCGCTCGGGGCGATGGCGGAGCGCAGGGACGCTGCCCTCGACGCCGCAGCCCAGGCGCGCGCCGCCGCGGGCGAGCGCGTCGCCGAGGCGCGCGAGGCCGCCGCGGAGCGGGTCGCCGACGCGCGGGAGGCCGCAGCGGATGCGATCGCCAAGGTCAAGCCCAAGCTGCGCGGCGTCACCCACGAGTACGCGTTCTTCGTCTCGCTCTTCCTCGGCGCGGGCCTGATCCTGCTGGCCGAGGGGACCAGGGCGACGCTCGCCGTCGGCGTCTACGCGGCGAGCCTCTCGGCGCTCTTCGGCGTGTCGGCGCTCTATCACCGCGTCAACTGGCGACGGCCCTCGGCGCGCCGGTGGATGCGGCGGCTGGACCACACGATGATCTTCTTCCTGATCGCGGGCACGGTGACGCCGTTCGCCGTCCTCGTGCTCGAGCCGCCGCTCGCGACCGCGCTGCTCGTCGCGGTCTGGGCGGGGGCGGCGGCCGGGACCGTCGTCGAGCTCATCTGGATCGACTCGCCGAAATGGGTGAGCGCGAGCGTCTACATCGCGGTCGGCCTGATCGGCGCGGCCGGCTTCCCCGCGATCGTCGTGGAGGCCGGGATCGCCGCGGGCGCCCTGATCGCGCTCGGCGGCGCGCTGTACGCGACCGGGGCGGTGATCTACGCGGCGCAGCGCCCCGACCCGAGCCCGCGGGTCTTCGGCTACCACGAGGTCTTCCACGTGCTCGTGATCGCCGCCGCCGCGGCCCACTTCGCCGCGGTGGCCCTGTTCGCGCTGCCGGCGGGCTGAGGCGCGGCGAGCCGTCCCGCAGCGCGATTTCTGCGGTAACGGCGACCGACCCGGCGCAATCGCGGAGTTCGCGCACCGAATCGCGACCAGGCGCGGAGCTTTCCGGCAGCCGAAAAAGAGGTGAGAAACGCCCCCCGCCTGGGTAGTAAGCGAGCACCGGGTTTGGGGCCCCGGAGGCCCACTCCTGCCCAGACTTAAAACGACCTCTGCTTGGGGATCGGCGGGAAATCGATGAATGGCCGGGGGGTTTTGTGCAAGCACCGCACAGATCTGGTACGGTCGCGGCGTCGATGACATAGCCAACGCGCTCACGCGGTTTCAGGGGACCGCCGGGGTGGAGGGCGCCGACACACACCGGCAGGAGGAGGAGCGAGTTGTTGGAGTCATTGGGAGGAGGCGCCTACGCACGCGTCAGCGCGAGTCGGATGGCCCTGGCCTTCGTCGCCTTCGCCGTCGCGGCGATCACCCTCGTTCTCGCGCCCCCGGCGCGAGCGCAGGACGCCCAGGAGGTGCTGCTGTTCCACGACGGCTCGGACGCGGCAACCGACGCGGGCGTCGCGGCCATCCAGGACCTCGCGGCGGATAGCGACTTCTTCGACGTCACCGTCACGTCCGACGCAGCGGACCTCAACGCGGACAACCTCGATGCCTACGCCTCGCTGATCTTCCTAGGCGTCGAGGGCGACGCGCTGAACGACGCGCAGGCTGATGCCGTGCGCGATTTCGTGCGCGACGGCAACGGCTTCCTCGGCATCGGCACGACCGCGACCGTCGAGCCGGGCTCCACCTTCTTCAACAACCTGCTCGGCGCTCGCCCGGAGGGTGACGCCTCCGGGCCGGAGGAGAACGTCGTCGTATTCGGCGACCGCGTCCACCCGGCGACCGCCGACCTGCCGCTCGAGCTCGATGTCACCGACAGCTTCTACGTCTGGGAGGACCGCCCGACGCATGAGGTCCACGTGGTCGCGCGCTGGCGCGCCCCGGGCGCGCCCGCCGGCGACGGCACCGACGTCGCGGGCACCGACCACGAGCTCTCCTGGTGCCAGGACTTCCAGGGCGGTCGCTCCTTCTACACCGGCCTCGGCCAGACCGCGGACGTCTTCTCGGTCGAGGAGGTCCAGCAGCACCTGCTCGGCGCGATCGAGTGGACCGCCGGCCTTGTGCGCGCGAACTGCAAGGCGACGGTTGCCGACTACTACGAGGGCGAGCGCCTCGTCAACGGCGCCTCCGGCGACATCCAGCACACCGGTGAGTCGCACGGCCTGACGATCGCGCCCAACGGCTGGGTCATCTACATCGGCCGCGGCGACTGCCGCACGGACGAGATCCGCGGGCAGATCGCCGGCCTCGCCGGGCCGACCGGCCGCATCCTCGACTTCGCCGACCCGAACGTCGGCGTCGGTTGCGGCACCGTCCACATCTTCGACCCCGAGGAGTACGACGGCACCGTCAACAGCGGCGTCAACCTCGCCGGGGTCATCCCGGTCTACGGCGACCGCGGCTCGGGCGGTGAGATCAACGGGAAGATCGAGGCGGGCCTGCTCGGCATCACGGTCGCGCCCGACTTCATGACCACCGGGCACATCTACGTCCAGTACTTCCCGACGTTCAACCCGGCCAACCCGCACCTGCCCGGGCTGACCGACGGCGCCGACCGCCGGCGCACGAAGATGCACAAGGCGCGCGTCTCGCGGTTCACGATTGACCTCGAGACGAAGCAGCTTGACCTCGGCTCCGAGGTGATCATCTTCGAGTACGAGTCGCAGATCTACAGCTGCTGCCACCGCGGCGGCGGCATGGGCTTCGACTCGGAGGGCAACCTCTACGTCACCACCGGCGACTCGAACTCGTCGCAGAGCACGAACGGCTACTCGGGCAACCACCCGTCCTTCCGCTGCCCGCAGCGGACCCCGCTCCCGGGGCCGGGTGACCCCGCCAACAACGACGACTGCGGCGAGCTCAACTTCTCGTTCCGCGACGCGCGGCGCACCGCCGGTTCGACCAACGACTACAACGGCAAGATGCTGCGCTTCAACCCGATCGACGACATCCCGGACGGGGTGCAGCCGGAGATCGGGCCGGGCACGACGTACACGCTGCCCACCGAGGATTCGCCCAACGGCCCCAACCTCTTCGACGGGACCGAGGGCGGCGGCGGCTTGACCAAGCCGGAGATCTACGCGATGGGCCTGCGCAACCCGTCGCGGCTCTCCATCGACCCGGAGACGGACATCCCGTACACGGCGTGGGTCGGGCCGGACGCTGGCTCGCCCAGCCAGACGCAGGGCCCGTCGACGTACGAGAGCGCTGCCCAGATCGCACAGGCGGGCAACTACGGCTGGCCGTACTGCATGGGCAACCAGCAGGCCTACCGCGACCGAGTCGCGCCGGACGGCGCGCTGCGCACCACCAACGAACCGGGGTTCGTCGACGGCGGCCCGGCCGATAACCCGATCCCGGGCTGGTACGACTGCGAGAACCTCGTCAACAACTCGCCCAACAACACCGGGCTCGAGGTGCTGCCGCACGAGACCGGGACGGGCATGGACGCCGGCACCGCTCGCCCGGTGAACATCTGGTACAGCCGCGGCAACCCCGGCGGTGCCAACGGCTGCCCGGACTTCCCGCGGCCGAACGGCGCCCCGGACTACGGCGCGCAGCCGACGCAGCTCTGCCCGTACGCCACGGCGTCCGGGGCGACGATCATGGACGGGCCGGTCTACCGGTACCCGGACACGGCTGACCCGTCGGTCGCCTGGCCCGAGTACTGGGACGGGCGCTGGTTCCTGTTCGACTTCAACAACAACTCGATCAAGCACGGCCTGCTGCTCGATCCGGAGACCGACCAGGACGGCGGCCAGCCGGTCTGGGCGGACAGCCTCCGCGGCGTGATCAGCTGGGGCGCCAGCTACATGGACTCGAAGTTCGCCCCGGACGGCAGCCTGTACGTGCAGGTCTACGACGGGTTCTTCACGACCGGGAACAACGCGGGCCTGTACCGGTTCACGTACACCGGTGGCCCGGACACGCCCGGCGCTGACCCGCAGTGGCAGGCCACCGGCAATCCGCGCGAGATCCAGTTCGACATCGGATCCTCGGGCGGCGTCGCGTACGAGTGGGACTTCGACGGCGACGGCGAGCCCGACTCGAACGAGGCGAGCCCGGTGCACGTCTACGAGGAGGACGGCCAGTACGAGGTGACCCTGACCGTCACCTATGCGGACGACGAGACCGACTCGAAGACGATCACGGTCAACGTCTCGGGCGAGGATACGCAGCCCCCGACGACGACCATCCAGCTCAACGGGGCCGACCCGGTCGACACCTACGACGGCCCGGTCCAGGTGACCCTCTCCGCCGAGGACGATGCCTCCGACGTGGAGGTCACCCAGTACCGCGTCGACGGTGGCGACATCAACACCTACGAGGGGCCCTTCACGGTCAGCGGCAACGGCGAGCACACGGTCGAGTACCGCTCTCGCGACACCGCCGGCAACGTCGAGGACTGGAAGTCGGTGACGTTCACGATCGAGACCCAGTCCGGCGGCGGCTCATGCCTGCCGCAGACCGACGAGTTCGACGGCAACGTCCTCGACGACAAGTGGGACGTGCTGCGTGAGAGCGACGGCGGCCCGCAGGTCGCGAACGGCCACGTGAGCATCCCGCTCACCGTGGGCGACATGATCGGCAACAACGCCGACGCCGGGAACGTCCTGCTCCAGGACGCCCCCGACGGCCAGTGGACCGCCACGACCCGCGTCGACCTCAGCGATCTCGAGGAGCAGGGCAAGCAGGCGGGCCTGATCGTCTGGAAGAGCGAGAGCCCGAACACGTTCTCGAAGATCGTCTACCTCGAGACGAACCAGGGCAGCCGGCAGTTCGAGCACATCGTCACCAACAACGGCGATGTCGCGGACATCGGGGCGAGCATCACCCCGGCGCCCGATGACCTGCCGGATCACGTGCTCCTGCGCGCCCGCTACAACGGGAGCGAGGTGATCGCGGAGTTCTCCGTCGACGAGGGCTCCACCTGGACGCGTATCGGCGCGCCGAACCACAGCGCCCCGTTCGAGGCGCCCCTGCGGATCGGCCTGACGGCGTTCCGCAACAGCTCGGCGTCCCCGAGCAGCGTCGACTTCGACTGGTTCCGCGTCCGCTCGGGTAGCGGGCCGTCGACGCCGGTCGACTGCGAGGGTGGCGGCGGCGAGTGCTCGATCGAGTCCGACTCGTTCGACGGCACGGAGCTCGATCCGAAGTGGGAGCTCGTCAACCCGTCCCCGGGGAACGAGCCCAGCGTCGGTGACGGGCACCTGACCATGCCGATCATCCAGGGCGACCTCTACGGCGGAACCGGGAACGCCCAGCTCCTGCTGCAGGGTGTGCCCACCGACGAGTCCTGGATCGCGACGGCGAAGATCCGCCACGAGAACATCGACACGAACGGTGAGGCCGCGGGTCTTGCGCTGATCAACCGGTTCGAGCCGAACCACTTCATGAAGACCGCGGTCCAGTACAAGAACGACACCGACCCGAACCAGGGCGGCAACCAGCCCGGCAAGTGGGCCGAGCGCGTGCTCACCGCGGACGGCTCAGCGGTGACCCTGCCGGGCGAGACCGTGCCGTGGCCCAACTCGGGCGCCCTCGACATCCAGGGCGACTACGTCTGGGTCCGGTTCGTCTATGACGCCGCCGCGGAGGAGGTCTCGACCTGGACGTCGATCGACGGCGAGGAGTTCGTCAAGTTCGGGGCGAACGTCCCGGTCGACGAGTACCTGAGCGAGGCCGGCGGCCTGCGGGTCGGCGTGTTCGCCAAGCACGACGGCTCGGGCGACGACGAGGTGCAGTTCGACGAGTTCAACCTCGTCCATGGCAGCACCGATCCGCAGACGCCCGCCGATGACTGCGGCGGCGGTGGCGGCGGCGACAACACGCCGCCGACGACCACGGCGACGACCGACCCGGCCGAGCCGGACGGCGAGAACGGCTGGTTCACCGGCCCCGTCGAGGTGACCCTCGAGGCCACCGACAACGAGGGCGGCTCGGGCGTCGAGAGCACCGAGTACCGCATCGACGGCGGTGACTTCCAGGCCTACGACGGCCCGTTCACCGTGGAGGGCGACGGCCGCCACGAGGTTGAGTACCGCTCGACCGACGCCGAGGGCAATACCGAGGCGACCAAGTCGCTCGAGCTGCCCATCGACGGCACGCCGCCGACCACGACGGCGAGTCTCGACGGCAACCTGCTCACGCTCGAGGCTGACGACGGCGAGGGCTCCGGCGTCGCGCGGACCGAGTTCCGCATCGACGGCGGTGACTGGCAGGAGTACGCCGCCGAGGAGGTCATCCTGAACTCCGAGGCCGACCTCGAGCGCTGGGCCCAGGCTGGGCCTGGCGGGCTCGTCTGGGTCGACGAGGAGGGCGGCTTCGCCCGCACCCAGGGCGGTCTCGGGATGCCGTGGTACCCGGTGCGCGAGTACGGCGACTTCGTGCTCAAGCTCCAGTGGCGCGACTCCTCGCCCGAGGGCGCGGGCAACGCGGGCGTGTTCGTCCGCTTCCCGGATCCACGCATCCCGCTGGACGAGCGGCCGCTCACCGGCCCCGGCGGCTGGGACGGCGAGTACTGCGGGCGCACCGGCTCCGCGGCCACGCAGCCGGCCTGGGTCGCCATCTACTGCGGCCACGAGATCCAGATCAACGACCACCAGGGCGACGTCCAGAAGACCGGTTCGATCTACAACTTCGCGCCGGTCGACCAGGAGGGCGCGAACATCCAGCCCAAGGGCACCTGGGTGGACTTCGAGATCCGGGTCGTCGGCCAGCAGTACACGGTCATCCGCAACGGCGAGGTGATCAACGAGTTCGACAACTCGATCCCGAAGGACTCCTCGCGGGCGGGCGACCCGCCGACGCAGGCGCGGCAGTTCGACAGCGGCTACATCGGCCTGCAGAACCACGGTGGTGCCGACGTCGTCGACTACCGCAACGTCCGGATCCAGCGGCTCGACGAGGGCACCGTCCAGGGCCCGGTGGAGCTGCCGGACGACGCGCAGGTGGTCGAGTACCGCTCGGTCGACGCGGCGGGGAACGTCGAGGAGACCAAGGAGCTCGAGCTCGGCGGCGGCGCGCCGGACCTGCGCGCGCAGGTGAAGCCGCGCAAGGCCAACTCCAAGCCCAACAAGACGAAGCGCTTCCAGGTGACCGTCCGCAACCGCGGCGATGCCTCGGCTGAGGACGTGCGGATCTGCGCGAGCGCTAAGAAGCGCCTGGCCCGCATCCGGGGCTCCGCGTGCCGCGAGGCGCCGAGCATCGGCGCGGGCAACCGCGTGCGTGCCGCCTTCCGGGTGAAGTTCACCAAGAAGGCCGCGGGCAAGCGGGTGCGCGTCAAGTTCACGGCGCGTGTGAAGGGCGCGAAGAACGCCCAGACCACGGCAGTGGTCAAGGTCAAGAAGGCGAAGAAGAAGAAGCGCCGATGACGGAGCACCCCCCAGGCAGGGAGGGGGTTCCGTTCGCCGACCCGGCGATCTCGCGGAGGAAGTTCCTCCACGGGGTCGCCGGGGCGGCGCTGCTCTGCAGCCTGGAGGGGCCGACGCGCACCGTCCTCGGGCGGCACACGTCGGCCGCCTTCCGCGCCCAACGCCGGAAGCGCTTCGCGCCGTTTGAGAGCGAGCTGCCGATCCCGCCGGTGCTGGACCCGGTCTCGACCGAGGGCGGAGTCGATCGCTACGAGATCACGATGCGCCCCGGCCAGCAGCAGATCCTCGAGGGCGAGCCCACCCAGATCCTCGGATACGAGGGGGTCTTCCCCGGGCCGACCATCAAGGCGGAGCGCGACCGGCCCGTGGAGGTCGTGCAGCGCAACGAGCTCGGCACCGGCGAGGACGTGGTCGTGCACCTGCACGGGGGCGTCAACAGGCCCGAGCACGACGGCCACCCCGACGACGTGATCCCGCCCGGCGGCGAGTACACGTACCGCTACCCGAATCGCCAGCGCGCCGCGACCCTCTGGTACCACGAGCACGGGCACGGCTACACCGCGAAGGGGGTCTACGCGGGGCGCGCCGGTCTGTATCTAGTGGACGACCCCGAGGAGCGGGCCCTCGACCTGCCCCGCGGCGAGTACGACGTGCCGCTGGTCATCTGCGACCGCAGCTTCGACGAGGACAACCAGCTCCTCTACCCGAGCTCGTTCCCGATCGACGGGTTCTACGGCAACACGATTCTCGTGAACGGCGCCGTGATCCCGCGCATGCGGGTCGAGCGGAGGCTTTACCGGTTCCGGATCCTGAACGCGTCGAACGCGCGCAGGTTCGAGCTCGTGCTCTCGCACGGCGCGGAGATGATCCAGATCGGCGCCGACAGCGGGGGCTTGTTCCCGCGCCCGGTCAAGCGCCCCGTGATCTCGCTCTGCCCCGCGGAGCGTGCCGACGTGATCATCGACTTCCGCGAGTTCACGCCGGGCTCCGAGCTCGTCCTCCGCAACCGCGTGGGCAACGAGGCGACGCGGCGCGTGATGCGCTTCGACGTCGTCCGGGGCGGCAGGGAGGAGGCGCGCGTACCCAAGCGCCTGCGCGACCCGGTGCTGTGGCCGGAGGTCGTCGGCGAACGCACCTTCACGCTCGACTTCCAGGCCAACCCGGAGCCGGAGTGGCAGATCAACGGCAAGGGCTTCGACCACAACCGGATCGACGCAGAGCCCCGGCTGGGTACCGCCGAGCTCTGGCACTGGGTGAACACGGGGCCCAGCCTGCACCCCATGCACACCCACCTGGCGCACTTCCAGGTGGTGTCAGTCGGCGGTCGCAAGCCCGACCGCGCCGATCGCCAAGCGATGAAGGACACGGTCCTGGTCGGCCCCAACGAGACCGTGACGGTCAAGGTGCTCTTCGCGGGATTCCCCGGGCGCTACGTGTTCCACTGCCACGCCCTCGAGCACGGGGACAAGGACATGATGGCCCAGATGAGGGTGCTGCCGTGAGGGCGCGGCTGGCGCTGCTCGTCGCGCTCGTCGGCGTTGCGCTCGCCCAGATGGCGGGCGTGGCGGCGGCGCAGACCACGCACTACGTCGGGGAGTCCGGAAACTCCCCCGCCGACTTCGGGTGGGATCCCCCGGAGCTCGAGATCGCGACGGGGGACACCGTGCGCTGGTGCTTCAGCGAGGCCGCGGGCGAGGCGCCGCCGTGCAACGACACCGCGGCCATCCACGACGTCCACATCCTCGACGAGGGCGGCGATCCGGTGGCCTCGTCGCCGGTCTTCGGCGTCGGTGGCGGGGCGGATGCCTATTTCGAGTACACCTTCGACGAGGCGGGGACCTTCACGTACGTCTGCCAGATCCACCCCTCGACGATGGTCGGCACGCTGACCGTGAGCGGCGGGGGCGGCGAGGACGTCACCCCGCCGACGACCACCATCCTGCTCAACGGCGCCGACCCGGTCGAGGCCTACGACGGCCCGGTCGAGGTGACGCTCGAGGCGAGCGACAACCCGGGCGGCTCGGGCTTGCAGAGCACCGAGTACGCGCTCGACGGCGGCGACTTCGTGCCCTACGAGGGCCCGTTCACGGTGTCCGAGGAGGGCGAGCACACGATCCAGTACCGCTCGACCGACGTCGCGGGCAACGTCGAGGAGACGAGGGAGGTCACCTTCACGATCGACCCTGACGGCGGAGGCGGGGAGGACCCGGCCGCGCTCGCCACGACGGTCAAGCCGAAGAACAAGCGCACCAAGGTCGGCCGCAAGGTGGCCTTCCGCGTGCAGCTCGCGAACACCGGTGAGCTGGCGGCCACCGATCCGAAGGTGTGCCTGAAGGCGCCTCGCAACCGGGTGAAGCTCACGAACGGCCGCTGCTGGACCTTGAGCGAGCTCGCCGGCGGGGAGCAGCGCTCGACGCGGTTCGAGCTCAAGGCGAAGAAACGGGCGGCGGGCAAGCGCGTCAAGGTCAAGTTCGTGACGAGCGCCGAGGGCATCAAGCGGCAGGTGCAGAGCGCCACGCTGCGCGTGGCGAAGAAGCGCTAGCGCGCCGCGGCGCGCTGCGGGGCCGGCAAGGGCCGCGCCGTGGTCAGCGGCGCCGCGCGCGTTCGGCTGCGAGACGGTGGTCCTGAGCGCGGGGAGGAAGTAGGGGCGCTCAGCCCGCGAGCGCCGCGGCGGCGCGCTCCTTGTGCCGCTCGATGAGCTCGAGCACCTCGGTCTCGCGGCCCTCGCGAACGAGCTCGATCGGGTCGGGATCGCCGTTCACGATGCCCTCGAAGAACTCCTTGCGGTCCTGGTAGGTGGGCAGCGTGCTCTTCGCCCAGCCGCGCGCCTCGTTGAGGATCACCGCGAGGCGCGCGTAGTCCTCGCCGAAGAGCTCGGCGATCTCGCGCTTCATGCGCTTGGCGAGCGCGGGCGAGGCGCCGGCGGTCGAGATCGCGATCGCGAGCGGGCCGGTGCGCACGATCGCCGGGAGGATGAAGTTGCAGAGCGGCGGGACGTCGACGACGTTGGCGAGCATCGCCCGCTTCTCGGCGTCGTAGTAGATCCCGATGTTGACCTCGGAGTCGTTCGTGGCGGCGATCACCATGAACTTGCCCTCGAGATCGCCGGGCTCGTACCGCTTGCGGTGCCAGGTGATCGAGCCTTCCTCGGCGAGGCGCTGGAGCTCGGGGTGCGCCTCGGGTGCCACGAGCGTCACGTCGCCGTCGCAGGCGAGCAGGCCCTCGACCTTCTCCAGGCCCACGTCGCCGCCGCCGACGACGAGGCAGTTGCGGCCCTTGAGCTTGAGGCACGCGATGTAGAGGGGCGTCTCGAGCATGTCCCGCACGCAGGACTGATCGCAGATCCCCTTGCGGAACTGGCAGACGCACTCCTTGCCGGCGTAGGCCTGGGCTGGCATCCAGCCACAGGTTAGTGAGGATCGACGCCGGCGTTGCCACGCGCGGCTACGATCGCCAGCCGATGTCGGGCGGGAGCGAACCTGACGGGGGCGGACGGATTCCGTTGCTGCGCGGGCCATGGTGGTTTAGGCGCCGGCGCGAGCTGACCGATGAGCAGCGCCACAGCCTGCTCGCGCAGCTCTATTTCCTGGGGCCGGACCGGGCGCCCTTCCTCGAGCGCTTCGCGGTCCTGCTCGCGCTCGCCATCCTGCTCGCCGTCTTCGGCCTGGCTGCCGACTCCGCCACGGTGGTGATCGGCGCGATGGTGATCTCGCCGTTCACGACGCCGCTGCTCGGGCTCGCGGCCGCGATCGTCATGGGCTGGCCGCGCCGCCTGCTGGAGTCGGCCGCGATCCTCGCGGGCGCGACCGTCGCGGGCGTGGTCGTGGGCTGGCTCGCGCTCGCCTTCATCCCGGAGCCCGCTTCCGTCACCCGCTCCTCGAGCATCCTCCTCGCGCACACCGAGCCGCGGCTGCTCGACCTCGGGGTCGCGCTGGTGGCGGGCGCCGCCGGGGCGTTCGTGCTCGTGCGCCGCGAGGCGGTGGGGGCCCTGCCGGGCGTCGCGATCGCGGTGGCGCTCGTGCCGCCGCTCGCGAGCACCGGGATGATGCTCGCGCTCGGCGAGCACGAGCGCGCGCTCCAGGCGCTGCTGTTGTTCGCGACGAACTTCGCCGGCATTGTGTTCGCCGCCTCGGTGATGCTGCTCGCGCTCGGCGTGCGCACGCGCGCCAAGCACGCCAGAACCACCAGGGTCGGGCTGGCGTCGGCGGCCGTCTCGGTGCTGGTGATCGCGATCCCGCTCGCCCTGATCACGGCCGAGCGCGCCCGTGACGCGGTCGCCCACGACGACGTGATCGAGATCGCGCGCGCCTGGCTTCACGATCACGACCTGCGCCTGCTGGACGCGCAGGTGGAGGTGGACGCGGGCACCGTCTTCCTCGAGCTCGAGGGGCCCCGCAGGCCGGAGTCGCTCCAGCCGCTCGCCGACCGGCTGGCCGACGCCCTGGGCGAGCCCGTGGAGCTCGACGCGGACTGGGTGCGCTCGGAGCGGATCAGCGTGTCCGCGGCGCCGTAGGGGGCGCCGGGCGAGCCGACGGGGTTCCTTCGGTGGTCCCGCCGTAGCGGTGCGGCCCTTCGGGCCGGGTACGTGAGTTTCAGGCGGGGAATGTGCCCCTTGCTACTCTCGCCGTCCGGCCGGGCGTGACAAAGTCTCGTTCGTCGGTTCGGCTGGGGAGAGCGAAATGCGCCTGATCATCACCGAGAAGAACAACTCCGCGAAGAAGATCGCGGACATCTTGAGCCGTGGCACCGCCAAGGCCGATTCGACCTACAAGGTGCCCTACTACGCCTGGTCGGACGACGAGGGCGAGCACATGGCCGTGGGCCTCAAGGGCCACGTGATGACCGTCGCCTTCCCGGAGAAGTACTCCAACTGGCAGGAGACCGACCTGCACGAGCTGATCAACGCGCCGCTCGTCAGCCAGCCGACCGACAAGAACGTGGTCAAGGCGGTGCGCAAGCTCGCCAAGGGCGCCGACTCGATCGTGATCGCCACCGACTACGACCGCGAGGGCGAGCTGATCGGGCTGGAGGCGCTCCAGCAGGTGCTCGAGGTGAACCCTGCCGTGCTCGGCAACGGCACCCAGGGGGACGCCGATCCCGATGAGGTGCTCGCCAAGCGCCCGCCGATCAAGCGCGCGCGCTACTCGGCGCTCACCAAGGACGAGATTGAGCGCGCCTTCGCGAACCTCGACGAGCTCTCCTACGACCTGGCGTACGCCGGCGCGGCGCGCCAGGACATCGACCTGATCTGGGGCGCGACGCTGACCCGCGCGGTCTCGCGCGCTACCCGGCGCTTCGGCTCCAACTTCCTGTCGGTTGGGCGCGTGCAGAGCCCGACGCTGGGCCTGATCGTCGAGCGCGAGCTCGAGCGGCGCGCGCACGTGCCCAAGCCGTACTGGGAGGTGTTCGCGAAGTTCGAGCACCCCGACGGCTCGTTCGAGGCGCACCACGCCACCGACAAGTTCTGGGACGAGGACGAGGCCAAGCGCGCGCTGGAGAACACGAAGAGCCCCGGCGTCGTGCGCGAGGTCACGGCGCGCCGCTCGACGCGCAAGCCGCCCACGCCGCTGAACACGACGGCGTTCACCACCGACTGCTCGAACCGCCTCGGGATCAGCCCCGCGCAGGCGATGAGGATCGCCGAGGACCTCTACATGGACGGCTTCATCTCCTACCCGCGCACCGACAACACGGTGTACCCGCCGTCGCTGGCCGCGCACGAGCTCGTCCAGCAGATGGTGCGTATCCCCGAGTTCGCCGAGGGCGCGTTCGTGCTCGACGGGCCGATGCAGCCCACGCGCGGCAAGAAGGAGACCACCGACCATCCGCCGATCCACCCGACGCAGGCGGTTAACCCGAGCGCGCTCGACGGGCCGAAGCGCCGCGTGTACGAGCTGGTCGTGCGGCGTTTCATCGCGACGTTCGCGCCGCCCATGGTGACCGAGTCCACGCGCGCCGACATCGACGCGGGCTCGGAGAGCTACTTCGTGCGCGGCTCGGTCGTGATCGACCCCGGCTTCGCCCGCATCTACACCTACGCCCGCTCCGCCGACGAGGAGATCCCGAAGCTGGAGCAGGGGCAGGAGCTCGCCCTCGACGGCGAGCCGTGGATGGTCGGCAAGGAGACGCAGCCGCCGCCGCGGATCGGCCAGGGCAAGCTCATCGAGCTCATGGAGGAGCGCGGGCTGGGCACGAAGGCGACGCGCGCCGAGATCATCCAGAAGCTGTACGACCGCGGCTACGTCTACGGCAACCCGCCGATCCCCTCGGAGACCGGGATCGCCATGTACAAGGCGTTCAAGGAGTACGTGCCGCGCATGGCGACGCCTGAGATGACGGCGGAGCTCGAGCGCGACATGGACGAGATCGCGGCCGGCAAGGTCTCCAAGGAGGAGGTCGTCGGTGTCAGCCGCGAGCTCCTGCACGGGACCGTAGATGAGATGCAGGAGCGCAAGGACGAGTTCGCCAAGGTGATCTGGGCGGGCATGGACGAGGACAAGTTCCTCGGGCCGTGCAAGGTCTGCGAGGAGGCCGGCCGCACGCGGCCGGACGGCTCGCCCAACCGCCTGCGCGTGATCGACCTGAAGGGCGGCAAGCGCTTCTGGGGCTGCGAGGGCTACGACCGCGACAACCCCGACTCGCCCAACTCGTGCAACAACTCGGGCCCGCTGCCCGGGCGCGGCTACGAGCTGTGGCGGTTCGAGGAGCGCTGCTCGGTGTGCGGCCAGGCACCGCGGCTCACGGTCAAGGGCTTCCGCGGGCGCCCCTGGAAGCTCTGCCTGAACGACGACTGCCCGACGATGGTCGAGATGCGCGAGAAGCGCGCGGAGCGCCAGCGCCAGCGCGAGGAGCGCGAGGCGGCGAAGGCCGCGGCCGAGGGCACCGAGAACGGCGCGGTCGCGGCCGACGGCGCGGAGGCCGAGGTCGCCGGGCCGGCCAACGGCAGCGCCGCGAGCCGCGCGCGCAACGGGGCACGCCGCCGCAAGCCGCCGTCGCCGGGCACGGCGCGCACGAAGCGCGCCGGCTCGCGCAAGGCCTAGTCGGCGCCAGTCAGCGCTCCTCGCCCTGCAGCGTCGCGACGAGCCTGCGCGCGCCGCCGTGGTCGCGGTGCTCGCACAGGTAGATGCCCTGCCAGGTGCCGAGGGCGAGCTCGCCGTCGCGCACCGGGAGGGTGAGCGACGGCCCGATCAGCACCGACTTGACGTGCGCGGGCATGTCGTCGGGCCCCTCGAGCGTGTGCGTCCAGTAGCGCGCGCCCTCGGGGACGACCTCGTTGAACCAGGTCTCCAGGTCGCGGCGGACGTCGGGGCTTGCGTTCTCGTTGAGCGCGAGCGAGGCCGAGGTGTGCATGAGGTGCAGGTGCAGCAACCCGACGCGCACCGAGGCGATCTCGGGGAGCGCGGCGAGCACCTCGCTCCCGACGAGGTGAAAGCCCCGCGGCCGCGGCTCGAGCCGGATCTCCCGCTGAACCCACACGCGCCGCGACTGTAGCGCCGCGGCGCGACTTCAACCTTCCGACGGTCGATCCCACGAAACGGCGAAGTCGCGGCGGGCGCGCTCACGAACGCGAAGTTTCCACGGTTGATCCCACGCTTTCGCGGCATTCGCGATGCGGAACGCCCGGACCCCACGTGACCACCCGGACCCCACGTGATCGCCCGGACCCCACGTGACCACCCGGACCCCACGTGATCGCCCGGACCCCACGTGATCGACTTTCCTCGCCTGTGAGACACGAAACCTCGATCACGTCCCCGCGCACGCCCCCGTGATCGACTTTTCTGGTCCAGGAGACGAGGAACCTCGATCACGTCCCTGTGCGCCCCCACGTGCTCGAGTTTTCTTGTCTGGTGGACGAGAAAACTCGATCGCGTGGGAGGTTGCGGCCGGCGTCCGCGTTTCCGTGCCCCGCCCTTCGGCGCTCGCCTCGCGCGTCAAGTAGCGTGAGGCCCGACGTGTTCGTCACGCTCGAAGGGATCGATCGGTCGGGGAAGACCACGCAGGCCGCGCTGCTCGCCCGCGCGCTCGGGCCCGACACGCTCATGCTGCGCGAGCCTGGCGGGACGCCGGCGGGGGAGCGGATGCGGGAGCTGCTCAAGGACGCGTCGCTCGAGCTCGACCCGGTCGCGGAGCTGCTGCTCTTCTGCGCCGCGCGGGCCGAGCTCTGCGCGCGCGTCGTCGCGCCGGCGCTCGCGGCGGGGCGGGACGTGGTCTGCGACCGGTTTATCGACTCGACCGCGGCCTACCAGGGCGTCGCGCGCGACCTCGGCTTGGACACGACGGAGGTGATCAACTCGGTCGCGATCGGTTCGTGTGTGCCGGACCTGACCCTGCTGCTTCGGATCGACCCCGAGGAGGCCTTCGCGCGCGGGCAGCAGCGCCTCGCCGCCGGGGCCGAGGACGGCACCGACCGCTTCGAGTCGGAGGGCCTCGCCTTCCAGCGCAAGGTCGCCGAGGCGTACGACGAGATCGCCCGCCGCCATCCCGAGCGCATCGTCGTGCTCGACGCGACCGGCGCCCCCGAGGACGTGCACGCCCGGATCATGGCCGCCGTGGAGGAGCGCCGCGCGGCGCTGGCGAGGGGATGACGGCTTCCGCGCCAACCGCGCTCCCGCCCGCGCTCGCCGAGGCGCTCGCCGAGCAGCCCGCGGCGCGCGTCGCGCTCGCGGCGGCGCTGGGCGCGCCGAGCCACGCCTACCTCTTCGCGGGCGCCCCGGGCTCGGGCAAGCGCGCCGCCGCCCGCGCCTTCGCCGCCGAGCTCCTCGCCGACGGCGCCGAGGACCCCGACTCGGCCCGTCGCCGCGCGCTCGCCGACCCCTCGCCGCACCCCGACCTCACCTGGGTGCGCCCGCCGGGCATGCAGCACCTGGTCGATGAGATCCGCGAGCGCGTGATCGAGGCTGCCGCCTACCGCCCGTTCGAGGCCGATCGCCGCGTGTTCGTGATCGAGGCGGCCGACCTGATGGCGGAGGAGAGCCAGAACGCGCTGCTCAAGACGCTCGAGGAGCCCGCGCCCTTCGCGCACCTGATCCTGGTCTCGTCGCAGCCCTCCGCGCTGCTCGAGACGGTGCGCTCGCGCTGCCAGACGATCCGCTTCGCGGCGCTCTCGCCGGAGGCGATCGAGGCGCGCCTCGCCGCCGAGCGGACGGTGGTGAACGTCAACGAGCTCGAGCTCCGCGCCGCCGCGCGGCTCTCCGGCGGCGACCTCGGCCTGGCACGCACGCTGCTCACCGACGCCGGGCGCGAGCTGCGCGAGCGCGCCACCCGGCTCGCCCGGGCCTGCCGCGCCGCGGCCCTCGACGACGCGCCGTGGAAGGGGCTGCTCGAGGCGGCCGAGCGGGCCGGGGAGGAGGCGGGCGCGCGCGTCGCCCAGACCTATCGCGAGCGCGCCGACGACGTCCGCGAGGCCGACCCGCGGGCCGCCAAGCGCATCGAGCGCGAGGGCGAGGAGGCCGCCAAGCGGGCGACCCGCACGGCCCGCACCAGCGCGCTCGACGCCGGGCTCGCGCTCATCGCGGCCTGGTTCCGCGACATCGCGGCCGTCGGCGACGGCGCGAGCGAGTTCATCCTCACCGCCGACCGGGCGGCGGAGCTCGCCGAGGACGCCGAGGGCGTCGATCCCCGCCGCGCCCGCCGCGCCGGCGAGCTCGTCATGGACACCCGCCGCCGCCTCAGCGTGCACGTGAACGAGGAGCTCGCGCTCGAAGCCCTCTGCTTCCGGGCCGAGGTTCTGCTCGCCCCGCGCGGTTGACGGCGCTCACTGCGGGCAAAACCGCTGGAAACAGCGCGATCCTGCCCCTACATTGATCGATAGATGAGGAAGCTGTTCCCGCACAGCCAGACGGCCGCCAGGCGCCCTTTCGGCGTGCGCCTGTATCTGGCGTTCGCGTTCGCGGGGGTCGCGCTGATCACCGCGGGGCTGGCCTACCTCCTCGTCAACGAGACCGGCCAGACCGCCGCCGACGAGCGCCTCGACGAGCTCGCGCAGGGCCGCACCGTGAGCGTCGCGATCGAGGTCGGCGACCGGCGCGAGGAGCGCGCCGCCGAGGCGCTGCGGGTGATCGCCGAGGACGGCTACTCGGTGTGGGTCTTCAACGAGCGCGGCAAGCTCGTCACCGACCAGGTCTCCGACGGCCTCACGCTCGACTCGGTGCCGCGCTGGCGCCAGGCCGTCCGCCAGGTGCTCACCGGCCGCCGCTACGTCGAGTCGCTGCCGGACGGCGTCACGGTCGTCGGCACGCAGATCTACCGCAACGGCGCGATCGACGGGGCGGTCCTCGCCCGCGCCGAGCGCCCGGCCGAGCTGCAGGAGGCGATCGAGGCCGTGCGCGGCGACCGCCTGTTCGCCCTCGGCATCGCGCTCGCCGTCTCCGTCCTGATCAGCTTCCTGATCGCGAGCGCGATCACCTCGCGCGTCAAGCGCCTTGCCGACACCGCCGGCCGCATCGCCGAGGGGCACCTCGACGAGCCCATCGAGGTCACTGGCGGGCGCGACGAGATCACCGACCTGGGCATCGCGCTGGAGACGATGCGCGCTGCACTGCGGCAGACGTTCGACGCCCTGCGCTCCGAGCGCGACCGCCTGACGGCGATCTTCGACGCCCTCACCGACGGCGTCATGGTGGTCGGCGCCGACGGCACCGTGCGCTTCTCGAACCCCGCCGCGCAGCCGCTCGTCTACGCCGACGGCAAGGCCGCGGCGACGCTGCTCCCCTGGCTGCGGCGCGCGCAGCGCACCGGTGCGGCCGAGCACGACAGCCTGCGGATCGGCGACCGCGTCTGGTCGCTGCAGGCCCGCGAGATCCCCGCGGAGAACGCCGTGCTCGCGGTCGTGCGCGACCGCACCGACGAGCTTCGCCGCGAGATTGCGGAGCGCGAGTTCGTCTCGAACGCAGCGCACGAGCTGCGCAACCCGATCGCCGCGATCTCGGGTGCGGTCGAGGTCCTGCTCGCCGGGGCGAAGGACGACCCCGACGCGCGCGAGCACTTTCTGCGGCGCCTGCAGGAGGACACCGAACGCATCGCCCGGCTCACCGAGTCCCTGCTCATCCTCGCCCGCATGGAGGCGGTGGGCGAGGGCGGCACCGAGGCGCTCGATGTCGGCCTCACGGCCGAGGAGGCGGCGCGGGCCGTGGAGGCACCCGAGGGCGTCAACTTCGAGCTCGATCTCGAGCCCGACCTGGCCGCCCAGGGCGACCGGGTCCTCCTCCGCCAGGTGCTCATCGGCTTGCTGACGAACGCGTTCAAGCACACGCAACCGCCCGGCAGCGTTACGCTTCGCGCGCGACGTCACGAAGACGGTGACGTCCTGATCGAAGTGACCGACACTGGGACCGGAATCCCCGCCGACGAGATCGACCGCATCTTCGAGCGGTTCTACCGCGGCGCGACCGCGCGCGAACTCGAGGGCTTCGGCCTCGGTCTGTCGATCGCGAAGCGTATGGTCGACGTGATGGGCGGCGAGATCGGCGTGGATTCCCAGGTCGGTAGAGGCAGTGACTTCTGGGTGCGCCTGCCGGCGGCGAAGCCGGCGGCCACCCCGGTGGCGTAAATGGCGAAGCGCATCCTGGTAGCAGACGACGAGACCTCGGTTCGCGAGGCGGTGGGCTACGCCCTCCAGCAGGAGGGCTTCGAGGTGACGCTCGCGCAGGACGGCGAGGACGCCGACGCGAAGCTCGCCGACGGCGACAACTTCGACCTGCTGATCCTCGACATCATGATGCCCGGCAAGAGCGGGCTCGACGTGTGCCGCGAGGTCCGCGCCCGCAGCCCGGTGCCGATCATCCTGCTGACGGCGAAGGACTCCGAGGTCGACAAGGTCGTCGGGCTCGAGGTCGGCGCCGACGACTACGTCACCAAGCCGTTCTCGGTCCGCGAGCTGATCGGCCGCGTACGCGCGCTCCTGCGCCGCCGCGAGCTCGACATGCACGCGACCGACAACGACAGCAAGACGATCGAGGCGGGCGACGTGAAGATCGACCTCGCGCGCCATCTCGTCACCGTGCGGGGCAAGCCGGTGAACCTGACGCGCTCGGAGTTCCAGGTCCTGCGCCTGCTCGCCGAGAACCCGGGCAAGGTCTTCAGCCGCCTGGAGATCATGGAGGAGCTCTGGCAGTCGGAGTTCTCCGGCGACGTGCGCGCCTGCGACGTGCACATCTCGAACCTGCGCCAGAAGATCGAGCGCGACCCGCAGGAGCCCGAGCTCGTGCTCACCGTGCGCGGCGTCGGTTACCGGTTGGCCGAGCCGCAGTAGCGTTTGCCGACCCCGCGGGCCGGGGTAGGAACCCGGTTGGACAAGCAGGGGTCACGAGTGAAGGAGGGTCCGTGGGATGATGAGAGGCCTGATCGGCGTCGGCGCGCTTGCCGCTTCGCTGGTTCTGGCGCCCGCCGCGGGGGCGACCGTCTTGCCGGGTGCGACCTACACCTACAGCGGCGACACCGGTGTCATCTCGGTGACGCTCACCGTCTCGCCCGACGGGGGCACCGTGGATGTCGCGTTGATCGCCGCATCCAGCTCGCCCAGTTGCGGGGGAGTGGGGTTCACGTACCACGGCATCCCCGTGGTCGCCGGCGCGTTCACAGAAACCCGCTCGGAGGCCGGTAGGTCGTCCGTCATCGACGGCGAGTTCGTCCGGCCGGGCGTCGCCACGGGCACGATCGAATGGACCAGCGGCACCTGTGGATCAGACGCGTACGACTGGTCCGCCGAGGTGGCGACGCCGTGGGCCGACCTCGCGCTTCGCCGCGGGGGCGAGCGCAAGTCGAAGGCGCGCGGTGGCGACGTCTACAACGACTCCGCCTCCGGGCAGACGCGGGCATGGAGGTTGAAGCGCGGCAAGGAGCGCGCCTTCATAGTCACGCTGCAGAACGACGGCACGGAGCGTGGCCGATTCGTGCTGCGCGGCTGCAGGCGTTCCGGCGGAGTCAAGGTCTCCTACATGGCCGGCCGCCGCCCCGTGACCAAGAAGGTGACCGGGCGGCGGGGCTACACGGTCAAAGCCCTGAAGGCGGGCGCCGAGAGGGCCATCCGGGTCGTCTTCAAGGCGACGAAGAAGGCCAGGAAGGGCAAGCGCAAGTCCTGCGGGATCACGGCCGAGACCTCCGTCCCCGGGACGCTGGGCACCCAGCGGGACGTCGTCAAGGCGGTCGTCACGGTCCGCTGAGGTCAGCTCGCGGCTGCACGCCGGCCCCTGTTGCGGTCGGCGTGAAGCCCGCGCCGTTTCGCTTCTATCATGGGGTCCCGCGCCGGCGTAGCTCAGTTGGTAGAGCACTTCACTCGTAATGAAGGGGTCAGCGGTTCGAGTCCGCTCGCCGGCTTCGCTCAGCGCCCCTCGGCGCGCGCGAGCTCCGCTTGCTCGCGGGCGCGCTCCCGGCCCAGGAACGGGGCGATCACGAAGTAGGTGAGCTCCGGCAGGAGCTCCGGGAGCTCCTCGGCGCGGTCGTCGGCCACGTGGCGGTAGATCATCCCGGCGACGCCGCTCACCACCGCGTGCGCGGTGAGCTCGGGCACCTCCGCGTCGGCGACCTCGCGGCCCTGGTCGACGTAGAGGCGGAAGAGCTCGAGGATCGCGAAGTAGCGCTTCATCGCCTCGGGCCCCGCCGACGGGCCCTCGACCATGCACATCTTGGTGAACTCGGGCTCGCGCGCCATCGCCTCGAGCGTGCGCGCCAGCCCGTGCCGAACGCGCACCTCCCACGGCTCGCCCGCGCCCTCGCGGAAGGCCGCCTCGGCGCGCTCGAACAGGCCCTCGGCGACGACGTCGTAGGCCTGCAGGAAGCAGTCCTCCTTGTCGCGGAAGCGCTCGTAGAAGGTCTTGCGCGACACGCCCGCCCGCGCCAGCACGTCGGCGACCGAAGTGCGCGCGTACCCGTTCTCGGCGACCGCGCGCGCCATCGCGTCGATGATCCTGGCCCGCTGGTTGCTGATCACGAACTCGCGGGGCAGGCCGTGCCGCCCGGCGGGCAGGCGGCCCGCCAGCGCGCCGTTCGCCCGCCTGTCGCCGCTCCTTTGTGCCGTCATGGTGTTCGGTCGCTCGTCCATCGAGGCCCCAGGACCGCGCCGCCAGCGCACCCTAACCGCCACGACTCCAAAGCTCAATGAAAACGAGGGGCCCGGGCGGTTCGCCCGGGCCCCTCGTCCCTGTTCCGTCAGGTGGGAACCAGGGGGTCTGGTGTCCGACTAGCCCTCGATCAGGCTCCGCAGGATCTCGTAGGCCGTCTGGTCCTCCGTCCGGCCGGAGCCGCCGAGATAGGAGTCGTTGCCTTCCATGACGATCGTGTTGGCGCCGCTCTGCTGCGGCAGCGTCTGCCGCTGGTTGATCGCGGCGTCGAGCAGGCCGACGTTGAGCAGCGGGATGACCGGGCCGCAGTTCCGGGCCTTCGGCACCGAGAACGTGTTGTCGACCATGGTCGCGCCGAGCTGCTTGATCACACCGGCGCCGGCCTCGGGCGGCACGCCCTCGGCGTTGTCGAAGCCGAGCTCGCCGGGACTGCCCTCGATCGGCTCGTTGGGGGGCGGCGGATCGGTCGGGCCCCACTGCGGCCGCAGGATGATCGGGTCGGCCTCGGAGCCGATGTAGCAGCGGTCGCCCAGGATGGGGTTGAGCAGGTGGATCTTGACCGGCATCTCGAACACCGGCGTGCCCGTGAGCGCGCCGAGCAGGTCGAAATTGCGGATCGGGCCCGCCTGCTCGACGAGCGCGTGCACGCGGAGCACGCTCGGCACCGAGCCGAGAAGGCGCTCGATCGCCTGCTCGCCGGCGAGGCCGAGCAGGCCGCCCGGCACGGGCACGGGGGTCGCCCGGATCGCGTCGGGTTGCGAGACCGTCACGATCTCGCTGGGATCGCTGGCGTCCTCGGGCATGACGATCCCGAACTGGACGTTCACCGGTGCGCCGTCGGTGCTTACGATCGGCGTGCGCCCGATCTGCATCCAGCCGCCGTTGGTGGTCGCCGACAGGCAGATCACCGACTGGGCGTTCGGATCCTGCATGCGGGGATCGTCGAGCGGGCAGTTGTCGAACGGCGCCCAGATGCCGCTCGGCGCCGCGCTCGCCGCGCCCGGGAGCAGGGCCATGGCAAGGGCCGCCCCCAGCACCGCCAACAGCGATGCCCACCACTTCGTGAGTGGCTTCACTCTCTCCTCCTAGTGTCTACGGGAGGGCGAGCGGGTACCCCCTAACCCTCCCGTTCGGACCATAGACAACGTTGTTCACGATATCCCCGATTTCAAGTAGAAGTCAAGGATCGCCCGGGCCAAAGCTCCGCGGAAACGCGGAGGGGCCGAGCGCCCGGCCCGGCCCCTCGCGCGTCTTGAGATCGACGGTTCGCTGAGCGCCTCAGCTGCCCTCGATGAGCTCCTTGAGGATCTGACCCGCCGGCTTGTCCTCCGTGCCGGCCGCGCCGCCCAGGTACGAGTCGTTCTGGTCCATGACGATCGTGTTGGCGCCGCTCTGCTGCGGCAGCGTCTGCCGCTGGTTGATCGCGGCGTCGAGCAGGCCGACGTTGAGCAGCGGGATGACCGGGCCGCAGTTCCGGGCCTTCGGCACCGAGAACGTGTTGTCGACCATGGTCGCGCCGAGCTGCTTGATTACGGCGGCATCGACGCCCGGCGGCAAATCCTCGGGCTCCTCGAAGGCGAGCTCGCCGGGACTGCCCTCGATCGGCTCGTTGGGGGGCGGCGGATCGGTCGGGCCCCACTGCGGCCGCAGGATGATCGGGTCGGCCTCCGAGCCGATGTAGCAGCGGTCGCCGAGCACCGGGTTCAGCAGGTGGATCTTGACCGGCAGCTCGAACACCGGCGTGCCCGTGAGCGCGCCGAGCAGGTCGAAATTGCGGATCGGGCCCGCCTGCTCGACGAGCGCGTGCACGCGGAGCACGCTCGGCACCGAGCCCAGAAGGCGCTCGATCGCCTGCTCGCCGGCGAGGCCGAGCAGGCCGCCCGGCACGGGCACCGGCGTCGCCCGGACCGCGTCGGGTTGCGAGATGGTCTCAAGCTCGCTGCCGTCCTCGCCGACGAGCCGGAACCCGAACTGCACGTTCACCGGGGACCCCTCGGTGGAGACGATCGGCGTGCGCCCGATCTGCATGTAGCCGCCGTTTGAGGTTGCCGACACGCAGAACACCGAGAAGTTGTTGGGGTCCTGCATGCGCGGCTCGTCGAGCGGGCAGTTGTCGAACGGCGCCCAGATGCCGCTCGGCGCGGCGCCCGCCGTACCCGGGAGCAGCGCGAGCGCGGCGACGGCACCGAGCACCGCCACGAGGGATGCCCGCCACGTCGCGAGTGGCTTCACCTCTTCTCCTCCTAACGTGTCTGCGGGAGACGAGTGGGAACCCCTAACCCGCTCCCGCTCGGACCATAGACAACGTTTGTTCACCGTAATTCCGCCAGCGATCGCTCGTCAAGGTCTCCGCGCCCTGCCCCCGTTCCCGGCTATAAGCCCCGCATGAGCACGCTCTCCGTCGTCATCGTCACGCACGGGCACGCAGATGTGATCGGGGCCTCGCTGGAGGCGCTCGCGCGCGAGCTCACGGACGGCGACGAGGTGGTCGTCGTCGACAACGCCTCGCCGGACGAGACGCCGGCGACCGTGCGGGCGGCGCACCCGGGGGCGCGGGTGGTCGAGACCGGCGCGAACCTGGGGTTCCCGGCGGCCTGCAACGCGGGCGCGCGACGGGCGCGGGGGGAGCTGCTCGTCTTCCTGAACCCGGACGCCGTGCCGCAGCCGGGCTGGCGGGAAGCGATCGCCGCGCCGCACGCCGAGGGGCGCGGCTGGGGCGCGTGGCAGGCGCTCGTGACCAGCGACGGCGGGCGGGTGGTGAACACCCGGGGCGGGGTCGTGCACTTCACCGGGATCGCCTGGGCGGGCGGGGCGGGGGAGCCCGTCGACGCGGCGCCGGCGGATGCCGGTGGCGAGCCGGGTTTCGTCTCCGGCGCGTGCCTCGCGATCCCCCGCGCCGAGTTCGAGCGCCTGGGCGGCTTTCCCGAGGAGTTCTTCCTCTACCACGAGGACGTCGACCTCTCGCTGCGCGTGCGTCTCGCCGGCGGGCGCCTGGGGGTCGCGCACGCGGCGCGCGTCGACCACGACTACGAGTTCGAGAAGGGCCCGGCCAAGTGGCGGTATCTGGAGCGCAACCGCTGGGCGACCCTGATCCGCTGCTACCCGGCGGCGCTGCTCGGCCTGCTCGCGCCGGCCCTGCTCGCAACGGAGCTGGCGCTGATCCCGGTCTCGCTGGCCGGCGGCTGGGCGCGCCAGAAGCTCGCCGCCTGGGGCGACGTCGCGCGTTCCCTGCCACGGCTCGTGCGCGAGCGCCGCGCGGTGCAGGCGCAGCGCAGGGTCTCAGCGGGCGAGTTCGCGCGCGGGCTCACGCCTGAGCTCGATTCCCCGTACCTGGGGGCGGCGGCGCGCTCGCGAGTGCTCGGCCTCGCGCTGCGCGCCTACTGGGGCGCCGTGCGCCTCGTGCTGCGCGCGTAGTCCTCGTTGCCCTCACCGGCCTCGAGCGCCGCGCGCGCCTCGCGCTCCTGCTCGAGCTCAAGCTGGAGGCGGGCGACCTCCTGGGCGAGGATCTTGGTCTCCTCGGAGAGCCGCGACGAGACCACCGAGAAGTTCAAAAGCAGCAGGAAGGCGACGCCGAAGGCGAGGATGAAGATCGCGTTCGCGGGCTCCTGGATCCCCATGAGCTCCGCGATCCGGTCGAGCAGACCGGTCCAGATCGCGAGCAAAAGCAGCGCCGCGGCCGCGGCCATCCAGAGGAGCGCGTAGCGCTCGGAGAGCTTGCGGCGCCGCACGAGCTCGAGCACGAGCAAAAAGATCGCGAGCGTCGCGATCAGCGCGATCACCTGGGCCCGGGGCTCGAGCGTCCCGCTCCCATCGCCCCCGTCGGCCCCGTCGCGGTCCTCGCCGTCGGCGGGCTGGAGGGGCTCGGCGACGGTGGCGCCCTCGACGGTGACCCCCGGATCGTCGAGCGCCTCGCCGCCGCCCGCGGGCACGATCACGGTCTCGCCCTCGCCGGCGCCCCGCAGGGTCAGGTCCTTCTCCTCGAGCACGTCGCCCTCGGTGAGCAGAAAGCGGCCCGGGGGCAGCTCGATCACGTCGCCCGGCTCGGCGAGCAGGATCGCCTCGCCGAGCGTGCTCGGGCCGGGCTCGACGGTGATCGTGTCGGCGAGCGCCGCGGGTGCGACCCAGAGCGCGCCGGCGGCGGCGAGCGCGGCGGTCCGGAGGGCGGTGCGGCGCAGGGCGCGCCGGCTCACGTCCCGCCTCCGTCGCCGCGCTGGGTGAGCGCCTGCAGCTCCTCGGTGTTGGGCGTGAGCCCGCTGGCCAGCATCTCCTTCTCGCCGGTCGCCTCGACGGGGGTGGGGCGGCGGCGGAACAGGCCGATGAAGATCGCGAGCAGGACCTTGAGCATGTAGTAGGCGGAGCGCGGGTAGTCGATCGAGCTGCGCCCGAAGCCGCGCGCGTTCATGCTCACGTGCACCTCGTGGATGCGCAGGCGGTGCGCGTTCAGCATCAGCAGCGCCTCGACCTCGGGATAGTCGTGGGGGTAGTCGCGCGCGAACAGCTCGATGCCGCGGCGGTTCGTCATCCGGAAGCCCGAGGTCGGGTCGGTGATCCGCTGGCGGGTGATCGCCGTGAGCACGATCGCGAAGATCAGGTTCCCGATCCGCCTGCCGAGCGGGACCTTGTAGCCAGGGTCGCCGCGGAAGCGCGAGCCGCAGACCATGTCGGCCTCGTCGCCTTCGGTCTGCAGGGCGGCGAGCAGTTCGTGGATGTAGGCGGGCTTGTGCTGGCCGTCGCCGTCGACCTGCACGGCCACGTCGTAGCCGTGCCGCAGCGCGAACTTGTAGCCGGACTGCATCGCGCCGCCGATGCCGAGGTTGAAGGGGTGGCTGATCACCATCGCGCCTTGCGCGCGTGCGTGGAGGGCGGTGGTGTCGGTTGAGCCGTCGTCCACGACGAGGATGTCGAAGTCGGGCGCGTGGCGGCGGATGTCGCGCACGACGCGGCCGACCATGCCCGCCTCGTTGTACGCCGGCACGATCGCGAGCTTGCGGAGCTCTTTGGTCTTGTCCGGGGTCATGCGCCGTTCCGGGGGCCTATCCCCCGGCGAGCCACATTACCGCGCGCTCACTCCTCCTCGGAGGCGGACTCGCTGCCCGGCAACGCGGCAGCCTGCGCGGGGGCGTCGCCGCGCAACAGCCGCCACGCGGCCAGGTGCTGGGCATGGCTGCCGCCGATCTGGGCGGCCGAGCGCAGGAGGTCGTCCGCGGTCAGGCTGGCGACGGCGGTGGCGTAGATCTGGAGGATCTCCTCCTCGAGCGCGATGAAGAAGTCGATGAGCTCCTCCTGGCTCGCTTCCGGATCGAAGCTCTCGAGAATCGGCGCGCTGTCCGTGGGCGGGGGGTCGCTCTCCTCCGGCGGCTCGATCCCGAGCTGTTCGAGCGCGGTCTCGAGCGCGGTGGCGTGGTCGTCCTCCTGACCGGCGAGCTCCTCGGCGAGCGCCCGCGCGTCGCCGGAGAGCCGTTCGCCGGCGGCCGCCTCGGTGTAGGCGTAACGGGCGGCGCGCTCGAAGTTGATGACGTTCTCGAGCGCGCCGGTCTGGTCGTCCTTTTGCGCGTGCGCGGGGGCCGCGGCGAGCAGGGCGGCCGGGACCGCCGCGGCGCCGGCGAGCACGGCGCCGCGCGCGAGGACGTCGCGGCGGGTCGCGGCGTTCCCGCCCTCCGGGCCCTGCTTACGCGGAGCGCTCATTACGGCCGCTCCCCCATCACGTAGGCCTCGGGGGCCGGGTCGCCCTCCTCGATCGAGCGCAGCACGGCGACGCGCGCCGCGTGGCCGGTGACGATCCCCTGGACGAGTCGCTTTGCCTCCGGCTCGGTGAGGCCGCCGATCGCGGAGATCCCGGCGGCGATCGCCCGGTTCTCGCCTATGATCAGCGGGCGCAGGCCCGTGCCGCCGACCATGCCCTCCTCGGGCCCGGCGGGCTCGCCGCCGCGCTCGGTCACGGCCTCGCGCAGGGTGAGGACGTTCCGCGCCGCGGCGAACGCGAAGCTGTCGATCATGCGGCGCTCGGCGCCGCTCGACCGCGGGGCGTTGCGGTAGATGCCGTCGAGGAGCTCCTCCGCGGCGAGCAGCTCGTTGAGGCGCGCCGCGTCCTCCTCGGGGGAGGGCTCTTCCTCCTCCTGGGACGCGCCGCAGGCGGCGAGCGCGAGCGCCGAGAGCGATGCGCCCGAGGCGGCGAGCAGGCCACGGCGCGACACGCCGCGCGCGGGGGCAGGGGCGGCCTCGGCGGCGCTGGGCTCGTCGGGATCGGGGCGCAGGGCTTGCACGGGTCTGGGAACTTACCGGCCGTGGCCGAAGAAGTGACGCATGCGGAGGCCGGGCTCGCGGAGCTCTCCGAGCGGGTATGCGCCTGCCGCGCTTGCCCGCGCCTGGTGGAGTGGCGCGAGTCCGTGGCCGCCGATCCGCCACGGCGGTACCGGGGTGAGCGCTACTGGGCGCGTCCGGTTCCAGGCTTCGGCGACCCCGAGGCGCGGATCGCGATCGTCGGGCTCGCGCCCGCGGCCCACGGCGCGAACCGGACCGGGCGGATGTTCACCGGCGACCGGTCGGGCGACTGGTTGTACGCGGCGCTGCATCGCGCCGGGCTCGCGACGCAGCCGACCAGCCGGCATCGCGGCGACGGCCTCGAGCTCCGCGGCGCGTACGTGACCGCGGTCGTGCGCTGCGCCCCACCCGCCAACAAGCCCGCGCCGGACGAGCGCGACCGCTGCCTGCCCTATCTCGCCCGGGAGCTCGCCCTGCTCGAGCGCGCCCGGGTGATCGTCTGCCTGGGGCAGTTCGCGTGGGACGGCGCGCTGCGCGCACTGCGCGAGCTCGGCCACGTGGCGCGCCCGAAGCCGCGGTTCGCGCACGGGGCGGAGGCCGCGGTGGGCGACTACGCGCTGGTGGGCTCCTACCACCCGAGCCAGCAGAACACGTTCACGGGCAAGCTCACCGAGCCGATGTTCGACGCCGTCTTCAGCCGCGCCCGCGAGCTGGCAGCCTGACCCACGCGCCGCAGCGCCACCGCAAGCGAGGCGGATCCTTGCGGCATAGGCCCAAAGATCCGCCTCGCTCGGCGCTTTGGAGGCGTGGCGAGGTGGCGGGCGCGCTGCCGGGCGGCGATACTGGCTGGTGGATGTTCCCGCTGAACCTGCCGAACGTGCTCACCGTGCTGCGCATTGTCGCCGTGCCGGTGGTGGTCGTCGCCCTGCTGGAGGAGACGCCCGAGGGCGACGTGATCGCGGCGGTCGTCTTCGCGCTCGCGGCCTTCAGCGACGGCCTCGACGGCTACGTCGCGCGCCGCCGCAAGCAGATCACCACGTTCGGCAAGCTCATGGACCCGCTCGCCGACAAGCTGCTCGTCACCGCGGCGCTGATCTCGCTGGTCTCCCTGGGACGGCTGGCCGCGTGGGTCGCGATGGTGATCATCGCGCGCGAGTTCGCCGTGACCGGCCTGCGCGCGATCGCCGCGGAGCGCGGCGCCGTGATCGCGGCGAGCTGGCTGGGCAAGGCGAAGACCGCCCTGCAGGTGCTCGCGATCTTCGCGCTGATCGCTTTCCAGCCGACGCCGCTGTGGGTCGACCTCACCGTCTACGCGGCGGTCGTGATGACCGTGGTCAGCGGCGCCGACTACTTCTTCGGCCTGCGCCGCCACATCCGCGAGGCGACCGAGGCGCGCGCTCACCAGGCCAAGCCCGAGGAGGCCCACGCCGCGCCCAAGGCCGAGGCCGGCTGATCGCGGGCGGCGCAACCGGCGGCGCCTACGTCTTCTTCGCGCAGATCGCCGTCGCGGTCGCGACCACGGGCTTCGAGTTCGGGAAGGGGAGGCCGGCGCGGACCAGCCACCCGTCCTCGGGCACCTTGCGCTTGTCCTTGCTGTCCCAGGGCAGCGACTGCTTGATCCGCAGGAAGAACCCGGCGACCCCGCCGCCGATCACCCGCCAGCCCTTCCCCTTCGGGCAGCGCGCGACGATCCGCTTCGTCTGCCCGCCGCGGACGATGGCCTCCCTCTTGCGGTAGCGGAGGGCGACGTCGTCTCCGGTCATGCAGATCACGTGGCTCGTGTTGGTGGCCGGGCCCTGGACGGTGACGCGCGACGTCCATCCGTCGTCGGGCGGCTGTTCCCAGCCGAGGGTGCTGTACGGCGAGGTCGAGTCGATGCGGACGGCGTTGATCGCCCCGCCGCCGAACTGCACGCCCCCGCCGACCACGCGTCCCTGCGGGCACGTGGACCCGTAGATGGTCGTGAACGTGCCCATCGCGACATTGTGGTCGGTCGACGCGTACGCCAGGGCGTTGGCGGCGAGCCCGGGGCGCAGGCAGACCTCCGCGAACTTCACCTTCAGGCTCTGAGAGCCGGAGTTGTAGACGCCAAGGCGCCAGCCGTCGTCGCGCACGAGGTCCGGATCGCCGCCGTCCACCGGGTGCGACCCCGCCAGGCTCGCGTCCAGGAGCGGTCCGTTCGCGCCGTACCCGCCGGCCGCGACACGGGTCTTGGGGTTGCAGTAGACCGTGATGCCGTCGCTTGAACTCGGTGCGACGTTCGCGTTCCTGAACACGTAGTGGACCGGCCCCGCCTTGAACGTCGTCTGCGCCTCCGCCGCCGCGGGAATGCACAGCAACGCAACGGCGAGCAGCACCGCGACCTCCTTCATCCGCCTCATGGGCAACTCCCTCGCTCGGGTCCCCGACCCACCGACCCCAAAAGCCGGGGCGGGGCCGCCGCAAGGGCAGGCCCGCTGAGCGTGCGAAAACGTTGCGCACCGCAACGGAGTCGCACGGCGGTTGGGGGTAGGGGTGGCGTCGGCGGTCGGGCGACGCGCCGGCTGTGGGGCTAGACGCGCCCCTCGAGCCACTCCCGGCGCTCGACGTGGCGCGCGGAGTGGGTGCCGGACTCGAGCTCGTCGAGGATCTCGGCGAGCATCCCGCTGCGCTCGGCGACCACGGAGTGGCGATGGATCGTCTCCAGGTTCTCCTGGCGCGCGAGCACGAAGCCGCCGTCGCGCAGCTCCGGATAGCGCTCGGCGACCTGGCGGATCATCTCGCGCACGACGTCCTCGACGAAGCGCGGGTTGCGGTGGGCCTTCTCGACCACCGAGGCCTCGTCGGTGCGCTTCATCAGCTCGTAGATCTCCGAGCTCATCGACCCCTCGACGATGTGAAGCAGGTCGCGCGCGTCGATGTCGACCTCCACGCCCTCGGGCCGGCCGAGGTGGAGCTGGCCGATGCCCCGCTGGTTGTGGGTCGCGACCGGGACGGAGCGGAAGATGCGCTCCATCTCCTCGGCGCTGAAGCCCTCGGCGGCGAGCCGCTCGCGCGCCCTGCCCGTGAGCTCCTCCTGCGCGCAGGGGCAGGCGGTCATGCCCTGTGCCTCGACGCCGGTGAGCGTGCGCGTCCCGCGCTCGGAGGCGACGGCGATGCCGTGCAGCTTGTAGATCTCCTGCGTGCGCAGCCCGGAGACCGGCGCGTTGACGGTCTCGGGGTAGCGGGCCTCGATGCGCACCTCGGCGCGCAGGCCGCGCTGGCGCTCGCGCACCTGCTGGGCGATGTGCGCGGCGAGCTCCTCGGCGCGCAGCGTCTCGCTCAACACGACGTCGTCGATCGCCTCGTTGACGATCTCCTCGAAGCGCGACATGTGCACGCCCGCCTGGCGCGGGTTGAGGTCGACGAAGCACTCGAGCTCCGCGAAGAACAGCGTGCCGCGATCGTCATCGCCGCCGTTCGCGCGCACGTGGATGACTTTCTCGACACCGCGGACGCCGACTCGGGTGAGGCTCACCTGCGTGGACGGCAGGCCCGCCTGGACGTCGCGCGACTCGGCGCGGACGGCTGCGCCGCCGCCGATCACCTCGGGGGTCGCAGCCAGCGGATCAGGGGCGTTGGCCATTTGAGCTGAGGGTACAGGCGGGCGCGCGCGGCCACCGTTTGCAGGTGGTTTGTGAGCGCTATCCAAGTGACTGGAAATCGCCTTTGCGATCCGTATACTTCGCCGCGCCCGTAGACCGGCGTAGAGGCGAGGAGAGGACGGGCGCACTTGGCCGAAGAGGCACAAGTCCTTCTTACCGACGACGACGAGCCGGGGGACCGCGACGAAGGCGGCGAGACCGGCGACGCGGACATCGCCTCGCTGCCGGAGGCGGAGGAGCTGGAGGCGCTCATCGCGGCCGGGCAGGAGCGCGGCTACCTCACGTTCGAGGAGATTTCCGCGACGCTCGAGGAGGTCGAGGTCACCAAGGAGCAGGTCCGCGCCCTGCACGCCTACCTGATCGAGCAGGGCGTCGACGTGATCGCCGCCGACGGCGTCACCGCCTACAAGGAGGCGAAGGGCGAGGACGGCGACGCCAAGCGCGCCAAGCCCGAGCTCGACCTGACCGTCGAGCCCAGCCTGGACTCGCTGCGGCTGTACCTGCGTTCGATCGGCCGCGTCGAGCTGCTCACCGCCGAGCAGGAGGTCGAGCTCGCCAAGCGGATCGAGAAGGGCGACATGGCCGCGAAGCGGCACATGGTCGAGGCCAACCTGCGCCTCGTCGTCTCGATCGCGAAGGGCTACCTCGGCCGGGGCCTGAGCTTCCTCGACCTGATCCAGGAGGGCTCGCTGGGCCTGATCCGGGCGGTCGAGAAGTTCGACTACCGCCGCGGCTACAAGTTCTCGACCTACGCGACCTGGTGGATCCGCCAGGCGGTGACGCGCGCGATCGCCGACAAGGCGCGGACGATCCGCATCCCCGTCCACATGGTCGAGAAGCTCAACCGCGTCACCCAGGTCGAGCGCCAGCTCGTCCAGAAGCTCGGCCGCGAGCCCGAGCCGGCCGAGATCGCCGCCGAGCTCGAGATGACCGTGCGCGAGGTGCGCGACATCCTGCGCGTCGCGCAGATGCCGGTGTCGCTCGAGAAGCCCGTCGGCGACGAGGAGGAGTCCGAGCTGGGCGACTTCGTCGCCGACGACACGGTGGAGGAGCCGTTCGAGGCGGCGACCGAGAACCTGCAGCGCCAGGACATCCAGAAGGCGCTCGACGCGCTGCCCGAGCGCGAGCGGCAGGTGATCGAGCTGCGCTACGGGCTGCGCGGGCACGAGCCGCTCACCCTCGAGGAGGTCGGCCGCGCCTTCGGCGTCACGCGCGAGCGCATCCGCCAGATCGAGAACAACACCCTGCGCAAGCTCAAGCAGCTGCCCGAGGCCCAGCGCCTTCGCGACCGGGCTTAGGCGCTCTCAGGCGTACTTAGGCCGCCGGTTACCCCCAAATTGGGGGAAATCTGGATTTTTTTCGCAGACGATGTTTGGGCTTCGCAAAGGTTGGGAAAAAGCCCCCCAGGGCTCGCGATCGCGACCCCTATATGACGGGAACTCCCTGAGCAAACCCGTCCAAGCCAAGACGGGCCGCCAGTCCCCCCGGGCGGCCCGTCTTCATTTTGTGAGAAGGTCCCCTCTGCGCGCGGGCCGTCGCCTCCCCCCGGTGACGGCCCGTCGCACTTTTTTGGGGGCCAGTGATGATCGGGTCGCCCCGCGGAGGGCAAACCTGACGCGGCCGTTCAGCCGCGGTCGTCGCGCTCCGGATAAGAGGGCTGAACGTCCCCTAGAGACGAGAAAACCGCGGCCCGGGACCGCGGCTAAGCATGGGGGAGGTGAGATTCGAACTCACTCAGCACGAGGCACCGATTTTACAGACCGGCCCGGCTCTCCAACTCCGGCGCTCCCCCTGGAGCGCGTGCAAGTTTAGAGAGGCGCAGCGGGACCGTCCGGCGCCGCTCCGATGAGGCGGATCGGTAACGCCTAGAGCGGGCAATTCCGCCCGGGTCTAGCCGTCGCCCTGGTTTGCCCGCGGGGCGCCCACCAGGCGGGAGAGCACGACGATCGAGTGGGTGCGCTCGACCATCCCGTTGCGCTGCAGGTCGATGATCAGCCGCTCGAGGTCGGAGTTGTCCTGCGTGCGCACGCGCGCGATCGCGTCGGGCTCGCCGGTGACGCTCCAAGCCTCCACGACCTCGGGGTGTCGGCGGAGCGTCTCGGCCACCTCGTCGAGCTGGGTGCCGGGGCGGAAGAAGAGCTCGATCAGCGCCTCGGTCTGCAGGCCCAGCGCGCCGTGGTCGACCAGCGCCGTGAAGCCCTGCAGGGCACCGCGCTCGCGCAGCCGATCGACCCGGCGCTTGACCGCCGGCGCCGACAGCTGGACGCGCGCGGCGATGTCGCCATAGGTGCGCCGGCCATCCTCCTGAAGCAGCGCAAGAATCTTGCGATCGATCGCGTCGATACGGCGAAGCATTGCGCATCACGCCGCGAAGGCGGCATCGAGCCGCCCAGGATCGTGGCGGCGGGGCCCGCCTCAGCGCGGGTACCGGAAGAGCAGGGTCGCGAGGACGTCCTCGTCGCTCAGCACCCGGTAGCGGTGCGGGACGTCGGCGGTAAAGCTCGTGCTCTCGCCGGGCCCGAGGCTCACCGTCGCGTCGAGCGGCCCGAGCTCGACGGCGCCCGAGTAGACGATCCAGTGCTCGGTGACGCCCTCCGAGTGGGGCTCCGAGTACTGCTCGCGGCCCGCGAACATCGTCACCCGGTAGAGCTCGGAGACCGCCGAGGCGTCGTCGAAGCGGTCGACGAGCGCGGCCTCGATCGCGTCGCCGCGGACCGGCTCGGCGTCGCCCTGCGCGGGCTTCGCCGCGGCGAGGGCGGCGCCGATCGGGACCTCCAGCGCGGTCGTGATCGCGAACAGCGTCGCGAGCGTCGGGTTGCGCCTGCCCGACTCGAGCTCAGACAGCGTCCCCTTGCCGACCCCGGTGGCCTTCGCCAGGGCGCCGAGTGACATGCCCCGCCGCTCGCGCAGTTCGCGCACGCGCGCGCCGACGGCTGCGGCGAAGTCGGTCGAAGCGGTTTCCGGTTCGGGCATCGGGGCGTTCTGTTTACCGAACGATCACGCTAGTGTTCTGTTTACGGAACACGGGATCCTCGGGTGCCAGCGTAAAGGAGGCCGAAGTGAAGATCGTGGTGACGACGCCGACGGGGAACGTGGGCTCGCACGTGACCCGCGTTCTGATCCAGGCCGGGGTGCGGCCGACGCTGCTCGTGCGCGACGCCGACCGCCTCGACCCCGGCGTGCGCGAACGCGCGGACGTGGTCGAGGGCGACCAGCTCCGGGCCGATGACGTCCTGCGCGCGACCGAGGGGGCCGACGCCCTCTACTGGGTGAATCCGCCGACCGGGGCGCCCGACCCGATCGCGGCGCACCGCGAGCTCGGCGGGAACGCGGCCCGGGCGGTCGCCGAGAACTCGATCCCGCACGTCGTCTTCCAGAGCAGCGTCGGCGCGGAACTGCGCGCCGGCGCTGGCGACATCGACGGGCTCGCGGCGACGGAGGAGGCCCTGGACGCGACGGGGGCCGCCGTGCTGCACCTGCGCTGCGGCCTCTTCTTCACGAACCTTTTGCTCGATCCGGCCGGGCTCGAGGAGGGGGTGCTACGCGTGACGTGGCCCGTCGATCTGCCGCTCCCCTGGGTGGATCCGCGCGACATCGCGGAGGTCGCCGCGGCGCGCTTGCTCGCCCGCGATTGGTCCGGGCGCGAGGTGCAGGCGGTCCACGGCCCCGAGCACCTGACCTACGAGCAGGTCGCCGCGATCGTCGGGCGGGCGACCGGCCGCTCGCTGCGGGCCGAGCGGATCCCGGACGACGCCATGCGCGAGGGCCTGCGCGCCGTCGGCGTGACCGAAGCCCAGGTCGAGGCCCTCGTCGGGATGTCGATCGGGCTGCGCGAGGGCTTTACGCCCGAGAACCCCCGCACGTTCGCGACCACGACGCCGACGACCCTGGGCGCCTGGGCGTTCGCCAACCTGCGTGCGGATCCGTCGCCGGCCTGACGCGACGGCTGCGCGCGGGTCGGCGCCGGACGCCGCTCGCCGTCATCGGAGCGCAAGAATCATGCACTGATTCAGTTCATAACGGCGAAGTGTTGCGCACAGGCGCGCGAAAACGGCATTGACCGCCGAAAGGCGCGTCCGTAGCCTGCATCACATGCCGGATCATCCCAAGCACGCCCGCGTCCTGTTCGACGAAGCCCACTCCGAGGCGTGGACGATCCGCCCGGAGCTCGCCGCGGAGATGCAGCCCGCGCACCCCGAGGACTCCTCGCTCGCGCGCGCGGCCGCTGCGGCCCGCGAGCACGACTTCGACGTCGCCGTGCACACGGGCGGCCCGCTCGACCGGACCGCGCTCGCCGACACGGACGTCTTGGTCATCGCCCACCCCTCGGACCCCAAGTGGGAGGCGACGACGGGGGAGGGGAGCCCGCGCCTTGACCCGGAGGAGATCGACGCGATCGTCGCCCACGTCGAGGCCGGCGGCGGCCTGATCGTGCTCGGCGAAACCGAGCAGGAGAAGTACGGCAACAACCTCAACGAGCTGCTCGCGCGCTTCGGGCTGCGCATCGAGAACGCGACGCTGCAGGACTACGAGCGGAACCTCGACGCCCCCTCCTGGGTGCTCGCCGACCTGCCGCGAGCCGAGCTCGATCCCAACGACCTCGGCGCGGACGTGCTGGCGCGCGTCGGCTCGGTCTGCTTCTACCGCGCCGGCGCGCTGAGCTCCGAGAACGGCGCCCGGGTGCTGGCCCGGGCGCACCCGAGCGCGACCATCCCCGGCGCGCCGCTCGCCGCGGTCACCACCCACGGCGCGGGGCGGGTCGCGGCGCTCGCCGACTCCGACCTCTTCGGCGACGACTGCATCGACCAGCTCTCCCACCGCGAGCTCTGGATCAACCTCCTCTACTGGGTCGCGGGCCACTCGTTCGCGCACCCGGCGCCCGTCGCCGCCTCGGAGGCCGCCCAGGACCCCAGCTGGATCGCGCTGCGCGAGGCGGTCGACGAGCTGCGCCTCATGCAGTCGCCCGACGGCTCGATCGACACCGGCGCGCACGACGCCGCGCGCGCCCGCGAGCTCACCGAGCGCATCGCCGCGGCGGCCCGAGCGCTCGAGCCCCGTTTCCCGCACCAGGCCGAGTACCTGGCGGCGCTCGAGCAGGACCTGCGCGCCTGGGCGCGGTCGGGCTTCGCGAAACCCGCGTTCGACCGCTCGGCCGAGCTCTTCCGCCCCGAGCGCGAGCGGCGCGACGGCATCGAGCACCTGTGCGTCTTCCCGATGTACAAGCAGAACGCCTCGCGCGACACCTGCTTCGAGGCGCTCATCTTCCGCGTGCCCTGGCCCGACTGGATCGCGGAGATCGAGCGGACCTACGACAACGCCAAGTTCGTCCCGGCCGAGCTCGTCGACTACACCGCGGGCTACGACTCCGAGTGTGCGGTGCTCTTCCCCGAGACGTTCTCGTTCGGCGAGCGCCCGCGCGAGTACCACTTCGGCGCGATCTTCTGCGACCGCGAGGCCGAGCGCCTGCGCCGGGTCGGCTCCGAGGCCGCGCGCGTCCTGCACCTCAACCTGCCTCCCGACGCGGCGGCGCTGCTCTCCTCGCCCGGGCTCTCGCGCGACGCGTACGTGCTGTGGGACCTGATCCACGACCGCACGCACATGCGCGGCGATTTGCCCTTCGACCCGTTCATGATCCGCCAGCGCAGCCCGTACTGGATGTACGCGCTGGAGGAGCTGCGCTGCGACCTGACCGCGTTCGGGGAGGCCGAGAAGCTCGAGCGCGAGGGCTTCGCGTTCGCCCGCCACGTCCAGTACGCGATCCTCTTCGACCGCCTCTTCCGCTTCCCGATCACGGGCAGCCGGGTGCGCAACTACGACGGCCTGGGCGGCCAGCTGCTGTTCGCGTTCCTGCACAAGGAGGGCTACCTGCACTGGACCGACAACCGCCTGACGATCGACTGGGACCGGGTCGGCGAGGGCGTCGGCCGCCTGCGCGACCGGGTGCGCGAGCTCTACCACTCGGGGATCGACCGCTCGAAGGTCGCCCAGTGGGCCGCCGCGCACGACCTCGTCGCCGAGTACGTGCCGCCCGCCGAGTCCTCGGTGTGGGCGCGCGAGCGCCGCGACCTGCCCGAGGTCGAGGAGCCCAAGGAGCTCGTCGACCTCGTCCGCGACGACGAGTTCCCGCTCTCGCTCTTCTACCTGCAGCTCAAGCCCAAGCTCGAGCACGTGCTCGCGCGCCCGAAGCGCGCGGAAGCCGCGGTGTCCGCCTGACCCAAACCGCCCGCACCGCCCCCAAACCGGAACGTTCAGCCCACGTCGCCGCTTTCCGGCAACCAGGGCTGAACGTGCGGCCGGGCTCTCGCTCCGTTCAGCCGTGGTCGTCGTTTTTCGACGACCAGGGCTGAACGCGCGGCTGGGCGGGTGTGGACGGGGTGTCGGTGAGTCGGTAGCCTCGGTTGCTCCACTGATCTCGGGGGGAGGAAGAATTGATCGGCTTGCGGAACGGATTCCGCGCCGCGTGCATCGTCATGACCACGGCTTTTCTCTGGGCGCCGGCCGCGGCCGGCCAGAGCCCTGACGATCCGCGCACCATCGTCACCACGAGCCACAGGGACGTCAATTACCTGATGTACGCCGCGGACTGGTTCTATCCCGAGAACCGGATCGCGAACGACGTCCACATCGGGTTCGACGGGACCGACTGGCTGTTCACCGATCGCGCGGCCGGGATCGACCTCCGGGCAGGGTGCACCTGGGTCGACGAGCTGACCGTGCGGTGCCCGGATGAGTGGACGCACAGCGTCTACGTCTCCACGGCGGAAGCCGATGACCTCCTGGACGCCCGCGAGGCGAGGGCCGATGGGGGATGGCTGGGCTTCGACCTCGGGCCGGGCGACGACCGGCTCCTGGGGGCCCCGGACGTCGTCGGCGGGACCGGTGGGCCGGGGAACGATCTGCTCAAGCTCGGGCCCGGCCGCGCGACCGGCGTCGGGGGAGGCGACGGCGACGACGCAATCAGCGCGGGCGATGGCATGCACGACCTGCGCGGCGACGGGGGGACCGACGCGATCGTGGCCGGCCCGGGGCGCGACTTCCTCGACTGTTGCGGCGGGGATCGCGGCGACGACTACCTCGTGGGCGGCGCGGGCGACGATGAGCTCAACGCCAAGCGGGGCGCCGACGTCGCGCGCGGGGGCCCTGGGGACGACAGCCTCGACGGGACGGGCGACCACGGCGCCGTGGACATCCTCGACTGCGGCCCCGGCAACGACGAGGTGGCGCCCGGCCCCGGGGACGTGGCGCTCGCGAACTGCGAGCTCTTCTCGCAGGTCGTCGGCTGCGACTTCTATCCCGGGTGCGTCTCGACGGTGGTCCTCGTCGGTCGTGCGGCCGGCCGCCGCGTCGTTTTGGCGCGCAACAAGGCCCGCCACTACGACCAGGCAGTCGTTTCCCTGAGCGTCCATCGCAGAGCGCTGCGGCGCGTGCTGGGCAAGGCGGGCAGGGCGCGGTTGACCGCTGTGATCGAGAGCCGCAGCATGGGGTTCCCGCGCACGCACCGCCGTACCCGCGGCTACGCGGTCGCCCGCCCGCGGGGCGTTGCCAAGGCGATGAGCAGGCATCCCGCCGCGCAGCGGCTCAGCGCGGTACGGTCCACAGGGTGAGCGCGCACCTTGAGGGCCGGGTCTATGCCATCGCCGGCGCCGCCGGCGGCCTGGGGCCCACCGTCGCCCGCTGCCTCGCGGAAGCCGGCGCCACGCTAGCGCTCACCGACCGCGTCGCCGAAGCCCTCGACGACCTCGTCGCCGAGCTCGGCCTGCCCGAGGAGCGCATCGACGCGCGCGTGGTCGACCTGCTGGAGGAGCACGAGGCGAACGCCTGGGCGGACGCAGTCGCCGAGCGCTTCGGGCGCGTCGACGGCGTCGTCCATCTCGTCGGCGGCTACAAGGGCGGCGACCCGATCAAGACCACCTCGCTCGGCGACTACACGTGGCTGCACGACCTGCTCGTGCGCACGCTGCAGCTCACCTCGCGCGCCTTCCACGACCACATCTCACACCCCGGCGGGCGCTTCGTGCTCGTCTCCTCGACGCAGGCGCGCAGGCCCGAGGCCAAGAACGCCTCCTACGCCGCGACCAAGGCGGCCGCGGAGGCCTGGACGCTCGCGCTCGCCGACTCGCTGGCCCCGAGCGGGGCGACCGCGAACATCGTCGTCGTCAACGCGATCCTCACCCCGGCGATGCGCGAGCGCAACCCGGACAAGGAGTACCCGAGCTTCACGCCCGCGGAGGACATCGCCGAGGCGATCGCGTACCTGCTCTCGGACGCCGCCGCGAAGATGAACGGCGCGCGGCTCGAGCTCCACCCGTAGCGCCCGGCCCGCCGCACTCCGGTAGAACCAACGCGTGCGCAACTTCGCCTCGGACAACCACGCCGGCGCGCACCCCGCCGTGCTCGAGGCCATGGCCGCCGCCAACACCGGCCGCGCGGGCGCCTACGGTCACGACCGCTGGACCGAGCGCGTCGAGGACCTCGTGCGCAGGCACTTCGGGCCCGACGCGCGCGGCTTCCCCGTCTTCAACGGCACGGGCGCCAACGTGACCGCGCTCGACGCGCTCACCCGCGGCTTCGAGGCGGTGATCTGCACGGATGTCGCGCACCTGCACGTCGACGAGTGCGGCGCCCCCGAGCGCGTGGCCGGCGCCAAGCTCTACACGGTCGCGACCGAGCACGGCAAGCTCACCCCCGACGACGTGGCGCGCTGGGAGGCGCGGCGCGGCGACGAGCACCACGCGCAGCCCCGGGTCGTCTCGATCACGCAGGCGACCGAGCTCGGCACCGTCTACACGCCCGAGGAGATTCGCGCGATCGCTGACGCCGCCCACGAGCTGCGCATGCTCGTTCACATGGACGGCGCCCGGCTCGCCAACGCCGCCGCCTCGCTTGGCGCGTCGCTGCACGAGCTCACCACCGAGTGCGGGGTCGACGCGGTCTCGTTCGGCGGCACCAAGAACGGCCTGGTGTTCGGCGAGCTCGTCGTCTTCTGCCGGCCCGAGCTCGCCGACGGCTTCGAGTTCCACCGCAAGCAGCTCGGCCAGCTCGCCTCGAAGATGCGCTTCCTCTCGGCCCAGTTCGAAGCGCTCCTGGGCGGCGAGCTGTGGCTCGAGCTGGCGAGCCACGCGAACGCGATGGCGGCCCGCCTCGCCGACGCCGTCCGTGACCTGCCCGGCGTCGAGATCGTGCACCCCGTGGAGGCGAACGGGGTCTTCGCCCGCCTGCCACGCGCGGCTACAGACCGGCTGCTCGAGACGCTCGAGGGCGAGCCGCCCTTCTACGTCTGGGACGAGGACGCGGACGTCGTGCGCTGGATGTGCGCGTGGGACACCGAGCCCGAGGACGTGGACGCGTTCGTCGCAGCGGTCCGCGAAGCGCTCGCCGCTTAGCCAGGCCGGAGGATCTTTCGTCGGCCTCCTTGCATAAGTTCGCGCGCTTCGCTAGCTTTGCGATCCGCCAGCGGCAGGGGCGGGTCCCCAGCGCGCAGCGCGAGGGTCCCGAGGTGTGGATCTGTTGGCAGGATAACCCAGCACGCACGGGGCGGAAGAAGGATTGACGGAGGAAGATCGCAGGCTGTTTGACCGCGCGCTCACGCGGCGCGAGGCGATCCTGCACGGCGGGACCGGAATCGCGCTTCTGTGCTCGTTCGACCAGCTCGCGGTGAAGTCGCGCCCGAACCCGAAGAAGACCGCGGCGTCGCGTCGGCGCGAGCTGACGGGCCTCTTTGACCCGTTCAAGCGCGACCTGCCGCGGCCGGCCGTAGCCGAGCCGGTCTCGACCGCGAACGGCGTCGACCGGTACGAGATCACCATGCAGGAGGGAACGGCCGAGATCCTCGAGGGTCTCGAGACCCCCATCCGCGGCTACGACGGCATGTTCCCGGGGCCCACGATCAGGGCGCGCAAGGGCCGCCCGGTCGTGGTCAAGCAGACGAACGAGCTCGACCACGAGACCATCGTTCACCTGCACGGCGGCGCCCAGGAGGAGGAGTCGGACGGCGCCCTGCACCGCTACTGGATCCAGCCCGGCGACGACTACACGTACACGTACTGGAACCAGCAGGACCAGGCGACGCTCTGGTACCACGACCACATCCACGGCCGCACCGGCGAGCACGTCTTCGCCGGGCTGGCGGGCTTCTACATCCTGAGCGACGAGCTCGACGAGAAGCTCGGCCTGCCCCGCGGCCAGTACGACGTGCCGCTCGTGATCCAGGACCGCGCGTTCAACTCGGACGGCTCGTTCCGCTACGTGCGCAGCGTCGAGCCCGGCATGCACGCCGACACGATCCTGGTCAACGGGGCGATCGTCCCGCGCATGGCGGTGAAGCGCCGGATCTACCGCTTCCGCCTGCTGAACGGGTCGAACGCGCGCTGCTACCAGCTCCAGCTCGGCAACGGCCGCGAGATGTTCCAGATCGCGAGTGACGGCGGCCTGCTGCCGAAGCCGATCAAGCGCACCCAGATCCCGCTCGTCCCCGGTCAGCGCGTCGAGATCCTGATCGACTTCCGCAAGTACGCGCCGGGCTCGAAGCTGATCCTGCGCAACAAGCTCGGCGACGCCACCACGAGCGCGGTGATGCGCTTCGACGTCACCAAGGGCGGCGGCCGCGAGCAGGCGCGGATCCCGAAGAAGCTGCGTCCCGCGGAGACGATCCCAAGCGCGTCCAAGGTGCGCGCGTTCGAGCTCACCTTCGAGGCGACGCCGACGCCGCGGTGGCTGATCAACGGCAAGGAGTACGACGAGAACCGCGTCGACGCCGATCCCAAGCTGGGGACCACCGAGTACTGGCGGTTCATCAACAACTCCGACCACCAGCACCCGATGCACCTGCACGCCTGCCACTTCCGCGTGATCGAGGTGAACGGCACCCGGCCCCATCCCGCGGACCAGCACTGGCGGGACACGGTGAGCGTCCCGGCCCGCGGTCACGTGACGATCCAGCCGTACTTCAAGGACTACGCGGGTGAGTTCGTCTTCCACTGCCACACGCTCGAGCACGAGGACCAGTCGATGATGGGCTCCTTGGTGGTCGCGGAATGAGGCGCCGGCTGCTCACGCTCGCCGCTGCCGCGCTCGGCGCCTTCGCGCTTGGGCCGGCCGCCGCGCAGGGGGCGACCGAGGACGTGTACGCCATCGGCCTCATCCCGCAGGAATCGCAGTGGGATCGCACCGAGGTCGAGATCGCGGTCGGCGACACCGTGCGCTGGATCTTCAACAGTGACTCGTCGAACCCGCCGTACACCAACCAGCCGCACAACGTGAGCGTGCACCCTGGCGTCGGCACTGGCAACCCGGCGATCTTCAGCTCGCCGATCGTCGTCAACCCGACGAACCCGCCGACGGTCTACCAGTACACGTTCGACCAGGAGGGCGTGTACACGTACAACTGCTCGCTCCATCCGGGCATGCAGGGCACCGTCACCGTCGGCGACGAGCCCGGCGACCTCAGCCCGCCCACCACGACGCTGACGCTCGACCCGGCGGAGCCGCCGGGCGGGGTGTACGAGGAGGGCCCGGTGACGGTCAGGTTCAGCGCCACCGACGGCGAGGGCGGCTCGGGCGTGGAGGTCACCGAGTACCGCATCAACGGCGGCGACTGGGTCGAGCTCGAGAACACGGAGGGCGACGACCCGTTCCTGAGCGAGTTCACCGTCACCGACGACGGCGAGTACACGATCGCCTACCGCTCGCGCGACGCCGCCGGCAACACGGAGACCAGCAAGTACAAGTCGTTCCAGATCGGCGAGGACGTCGTCGAGCCCGGCGTCTGGGAGATCTTCGCCCGCGACGACGGGGTAGCGCCGACCACCAACTACTTCTCGCCGAGCGTGATCGAGGACGCCACCGTCGGCGACACCGTCCGGTTCCGCTTCAACCAGGCGTCCACGGTGCACAACGTCTGGATCAACCCGCCCGACGGCGGTCCCTACCAGCTCGTCGAGGTCGCCAACCCGGGTGACCCGGACGTCGACGTCGAGGCCGAGACCGCCGGCGTCTACGCCTACTACTGCACGCTCCACGGCGGCACCCCGGATGGCCTCAGCGGCATGGCGGGCCGCGTGTACGTCGACACCGAGCCAGAGCCCATCGTCGATCCGCTGCCGAACGACAGCGAGCCCCCCACGCAGTGGGAGGAGGACGTCGTGGAGGTCCCGGTGCTCAGCGGCGTGCGCGCCACCGGGCTCTCGCGCGGCGTGAAGATCCGCCTGAGCTCCTCGAAGGGCGCCCGGCTCACCGTCAAGTTCGTCAAGGTGCGGCCCGGCAAGCGCAAGACAGTGAAGACCGTGCGCAAGCGGGTCAAGGCCGGCAAGACCTCCTTCCGGGTCATCGACAAGAAGCGCCTGGTCGGCGGCGTCTATCGCCTGCGCCTCGTGGCGGTCGACGGCGACGGGAACCGATCCGACCCCGTCACTGTGCGAACGCGCGTCAAGTATTAGGCTGCACAGGTCTCCCTTCCGTCCGCCACGACAAAGAGAGTTCGCCGACTAGCGACCTTTTTTTGACAATCACGCCAAAGTCAAATAGCTTCCGGCGCGGGCTCGCCTAAAGGCGAGTAGCCCAGTCGGTTTCTCTGGGAGGAGGACTTGATCTCAGCACGTAGCAACGGCCACGGGCCGCCGCGCCGCACCCTCGTCGCGGGCGCGGGAGGGTTCATCGGAGGCCATCTGGTCCGCGCCCTGCTCGAGCGCGGCGAGGCCGTTCGCGCGGTGGACATCAAGCCGACCGAGCGCTGGATGCAGCTGCACCCCGAGGCCGAGAACATCGTCGCGGACCTGTCCCGCCGCGAGGCCTGCGAGGAGGCCGTGCAGGGCGTCGACCGGGTCTTCAACCTGGCGGCCGACATGGGTGGGATCGGCTTCATCTCCACCCACAAGGCCGACTGCATGCTCTCGGTGCTGATCAACACGCACCTGCTGCTCGCCGCCCGCGACGCCGGCGTCGAGCGGTACTTCTACGCCTCCTCGGCCTGCGTCTACCCCGTCGAGCGCCAGGCGAGCGCGGACGTCGTGCCCCTGCGCGAGGACCAGGTCTACCCGGCGATGCCCGAGGACGGCTACGGCTGGGAGAAGCTCTTTGGCGAGCGCATGTGCCGCCACTTCCGCGAGGACTACGGGCTCGAGACCCGGGTGGGGCGCTACCACAACGTCTACGGGCCCTTCGGCGACTACGACGGCGGGCGTGAGAAGGCCCCGGCCGCGATCTGCCGCAAGGTCGCGACGGCGGTGCTCACCGAGACCAACACGATCGAGATCTGGGGCGACGGGCGCCAGACGCGCAGCTTCATGTACATCGACGACTGCATCGAGGGCACGCTGCGCCTGATGGACTCGGACTACCCCGATCCGGTCAACATCGGCTCCAGCGAGCTGGTCACGATCGACGAGCTCGTCGACATCGTGGAGTCGATCGCCGACGCGCGCCTCGAGCGCATCTACGACACCAGCGCCCCGCAGGGCGTGCGCGGGCGCAACTCCGACAACGAGCTCGTGCGCGAGGTGCTTGGCTGGGAGCCGCGGATCTCGCTCACCGAGGGCCTCGAGCGCACCTACCGCTGGATCGAGGTGCAGGTCGCCCGCACCCTGAGCGTCGAGCCCTCGGCGAACGGCGCGACGAACGGCGCAGTGGTGAACGCGGCCCGGGCCTAGGCCCGGTGGGCGCGGCCGGCATCACCCTCGTCGTTCGCGACGCCGGGGACCAGCCCGCGCTGCTCGAGGCGGCCCGGGAGCTGCTGGCGGCGATCCCCGACGTGGAGCTCGCGGAGGCCGGCGGCCTCCCGGAGGCGGCCGAGCCTGGGCGCGCCTACCTGCTGACCACGACGCCCGACGAGGGCGAGCGGGGCCGGATCCGCGACGTCCTCGACCCGCACTCCCTGGTCGCGCAGGTGCGCCACCGCCCGATGCTCGCCCGTTACAGCCCGCTGCGCAAGAAGCGGATCGAGGGGCTCGACCTCGCGGTCGTCGCCGCCCAGCCGTGCCGGGAGACGGAGGCCGTAACGCTCGCGGCGCAGCTGGCCGAGCAGCGCGTCGGGCGCCTGTGCGCCGTCGGCTCGCCGCTGGCCGGGGGTGAGTGGCAGGCCGCGGTCGAGCGCGGGCGCGCCGCCCATCCCGACGTGGAGGTCGAATCGCTGGGTCCCGGCGAGGTCGCCGGGGCGCTCCTCGCCGAGCCCGGGCGGTTCGACGTCGTCGTCGGCGCCGCCGCGCTCGGCGACGGGCTCGTCGGCCAGGCGGTGGCGCTCACCGGAACCCCGACGCTGTACGCCGCCGCGCTCGTGGGCGCGGAGGGCGCCGGCGCCTACTTCCCGTTCGCCGCGCCGGACCAGCCCGACGGCTACCGGAACCCGCTGCCGCTCGCGCTCGCCGTCGGCCTCGCCCTGCGGTTCTCCCTCGGCCGCGACGAACATGGGACGGCCCTGGAGGACGCCGTCGACCTCGCCCTCGAGACCGGCCTGCGCCCGCCCGACATCTACGCCGAGCACCCCGGCGAGCAGCGCGTCGGCACCGCGACGCTGCAGCGCGCCCTGATGCAGGAGGTCGGCTGGGCGCTCGGTACGCGCGAGCCCTCCGCGCCGGGAGCATGAAGGCGACCCATCGCCCCTACAAGAGACTGCTCTACGACGGCGAGGCGCGCGAGGCGCTGCGCGCCGGGGTCGAGATCGTCGCCCGCGCGGTCGGCACCACGCTGGGCCCCAAGGGCCGGTACGTGCTGCTCACGCGCCGCGGCGACTGGACGCGCGGCGACGAGGGCGGGCTCACCGTGACCAACGACGGCATCACCGTCGCCCGCGACCTCGAGGTGGAGGACCTCTTCGCCCGCCAGGGGGTGCGCCTGATGCGCGAGGTGGCCGGCACGACCAACCACGCATCCGGCGACGGCACCACCACCTCGACCCTGCTCGCGCGGGCCATGGTGGACGAGGGCCTGCGCCTCGTGGCGGCCGGCGCCGACCCGGTGGCGCTGCGCCGGGGGATCGAGTGGGCCGCGGACCGCGTCGTGGCCCACATCGCGGAGCGGATCTCGATCCCGGTAGAGGACGAGGACTTGCTCACCCGCGTGACCACGATCGCCGCCGGGGACGAGGAGATCGGGTTGCGCGTGGTCGACGCGTTCGCGCTCGTCGCGCGGACCGGCGGCGTGGTCGACGTCGAGCCCTGGTTCGAGGGCGACGAGATCACGGTGGAGCACACCCGTGGCGCGCGGGTCTGGGGCGGCTACGTCTCCCCGCTCATGATCACCGACCGCGAGCGGGCCGAGGCGGTGCTCGAGGAGCCGTACATCCTGATCGCCAACCAGGAGATCGAGACCGCCGCCCAGCTCGCGCCGGTGCTCGAGCGGGTCGCGCCGACCGGCAAGCCGCTCCTCGTGGTCGCCGACCACTTCCATGACGAGGCGATCGCCCTGCTCGTCCAGAACAAGGAGCGCGGGATCCTGCCCTGCGCCGCGGTCAAGGCCCGCTTCCTCGGCGGCCACCGGCGCCGGCACCTCCAGGAGCTCGCGATCCTCACCGGCGGGGAGTCGATCGACCCGGTCATCGGCCTGCGCGTGCCCGACACCCGCCTGGAGCAGCTCGGGCGCGCCGAGCGCGTCGTGCTCACCCGCAACACGATGACGATCCACGGGGGCGCCGGCGATCCCGCCGAAATCGAGGCGCGGATCGCCCGGATCGAGCGCGAGATCGCCGACCCCGAGGCCACGGACTGGGACCGCGACCGTGCCCGCGAGCGCATCGGGATCCTCGCTGACGGGCTCGCGCTGATCAAGGTGGGGGCGCCCACCGAGGTGGAGATCGAGGAGCGCCGGCTGCGCACGGAAGACGCCGTGCAGGCCGGCCACTGGGCGCTCGAGGACGGGATCGTTCCCGGCGGCGGCGTGGCGCTCCTGCGCTGCCAGGAGGCGCTCGACGGCGCGCAGCTGCCTGCTGACGAGGCGCTCGGCGCGGCGGTCGTCGCCCGCGCGCTGGAGGAGCCGCTGCGCCGGATCGCGGCCAACTCGGGGTTCGAGCCATCGGTGGTGGTGGAGCGCGTGCGCGGGCTCGGCCCCCGCGAGGGCCTCGACGCGGAGACCGGCCGCTACGTCGACCTGGTCGAGGAGGGCGTGATCGACCCGACCCGGGTCGTGCAGGCGGCGGTCGCCAACGCCGCCTCGATCGCCAAGACCGTACTGCTCACCGAGTGCGTGGTGGTCGAGCCGCGCCCGCCGGACCCGCCCCAGGACCCCAAGGAGATGCCCGACCCCCGGCGCATTCCGCCGAAGCGGATGCTCTACGGCGCCGAGGCGCGGGCGTCGCTGGCCGCAGGCGTGCGCCGGGTCGCCGACGCGCTCCGCGTGACCCTGGGGCCCTACGGGCGCCACGTCATGTTCCGCAAGCGCCCCCCCGACATTCACCCGCTGGATCCCCGCCCCGACCCCAACACGTTCCCGATCGTGGTCACCAACGACGGCGTCACGATCGCCCGGCACCTGGAGCTGGGCGACGGGTTCGAGGCCAAGGGCGTCGAGCTCGCGCTCGCCGTCGCCTCCACGGCCAACGACGACGCGGGCGACGGTACGACGACCGCGACCCTGCTCGCCGATGCGATCGTGAGCGCGGGCCAGCGCAACATCACGGCCGGCGCGGACCCGCTCGCCGTGCGGCGCGGGATCGACTGGGCGGTGGAGCGCGCCGTGGAGCGTCTGCGCGAGCTCGCCGTCGAGGTCGAGGGGCGCGAGCAGTGCGCGCAGGTCGCGACGATCTCGGCCGTCGACGAGGAGATCGGCGAGCTCGTCGCCGAGGCCTTCGACCGGGTCGGCCGCGACGGCGTCGTGAACTACGAGGAGGGGCAGTCGACCGCGCTCGAGCTGGACGTGGCGATGGGCATGCAGTGGGACCGCGGCTACGTCTCACGCTCGTTTTTGCTCGACCCCTCCCGCGGCGAGATCGCGCTCGAGAACCCCTGCGTGCTGGTCGCCGACCTGGCGCTGACCACGGCGGAGGAGCTGGTGCCCCTGCTCGACCGCGTCGCCTCGACCGGTCGCCCGCTGCTGATCGTCTGCGTCGACGTGACCGGCGAGGCGCTCGACCTGCTCGTCGCCAACAACGCGCAGGGCCGGCTGCCCTGCCTCGCCGTCCGCCTTCCGGACTTCACCCAGTGGAGGCGGCGCAACGCCGACGACATCGCCGCCTTTGTCGGCGCCGAGGCGATCACGCCCGAGACGGGGATCTCGCCCGGCCGCGTTCAGCTCGCGCAGCTCGGCGGCGCTAAGCGCGTCGTCGCCCGCTTCGGGCGAACGACCCTGCTCGAGGGCGGCGGCGACCCGGCGGCGATCGAGGAGCGCGCCGACTCGATCCGCCGCGCGATCGCGGACGCGACGCTCGAGTTCGAGCGCGACAAGCACCGCGCCCGCCTCGCACGCCTCGCCGGCGGGATCGCGACGATCAGGGTCGGGGCGCCCACGGAGACGGAGGCCAAGGAGAAGCTCCTGCGCGTGGAGGACGCGGTGCGGGCGACCCGCGCGGCCCTGGAGGAGGGCATCGTCCCCGGCGGCGGCGTCGCGCTGTTGCGCGCCCGCGAGGCGATCGACCCCGCCGCCCTGGAGGGCGACGAGCGCACCGGGGCGGCGATCCTCCGCGAGGCGCTCGCCGAGCCCTTGCGCCAGCTCGCGGTCAACTCCGGCCTGGACCCCTCGGTCGTGGTCGAGCGCGTCGCCGGTCTCGGCCCCCGCGAGGGCCTCGACGCCGCCAGGCGCGATTACGCCGACCTGATCGAGCGCGGCATCGTCGACCCGGCCAAGGTCGTGCGCTGCGCGCTGGAGAGCGCCGCCTCGGTGGCGAAGACGATCCTGGTCACCGAGTGCGTGGTCGCCGAGGCGCCGCAGCCGAAGCTGCCTGTCCCCTGGCGCGATTCGTAGGCCCTGCGGCGGACGAGACAGGCTTTCGGCCCGCTTTCGGCGGGCTTTTGCCGTGTGCTTGACAGAAAGTTGGGGAACTCAATATGTTCCGCGCCACCGAGACGATCCGCCAGTCCGAAGCAGAGGGAGGAGATCGATGGGCAAGGAGACCGTCAGGTACGGCATGAACCGGCGCGGCTTCCTGGGCGCGGCAGCGGGGGCCGCCGCCGGGGCCGCGGTGGCGAGCACGTTCCCCCAGAAGGCCAGGGGCGACTCCGATCCCAGCGCCCACGATCAGGTCGGGGTGCCGCCGCACACGGTCGGCATCCAGACCTACACCTACCGCAACCTGCTCCCCCCAAGCGCCACCGAGCAGGCGCGGCAGACCTACTTCCCCGCGATCTACAACGCCGGCGTGCGGCGCATCGAGGTCTACGGCGGCAACAACTTCGGCCTCGGCGGCGCAGCCCAGGCGCGCGCCTACCTTGAGTCGAACACCAAGCCCTGGCACAACAACCCCGACCCGGCGGCCGATCCCTACGAGTGGGGCTTCGACATCTACGGCGACCACAACGGGCCGTCGACCGGCTCGGGCAAGGGCGAGACGCAGGTCAACCAGCGCATCGACCAGCTCAACAACTACGGCTTGAAGCACCTGGGCGTCGGCGGCGGCTGGGGCCAGGGCTCCAACACGCCCGAGAACTGGCTCACGGCGACCGAGAACGCCAACCTCTGGGGGCAGCTCTACCAGCAGGGCACCCCCTCGCGCGAGGGCGTGCCCGGGGCCCGCTGGTACGGCCACAACCACGGCGCCGAGCTCGGCGTGTTCGGCGCGGGCAGCGGCGAGTGGACCGGCCGGCGCTACATCGAGGTGTTCCTCGAGAACGCCGACGTGCGCTACTCCTGCGCGGAGATCGACCTCGCCTGGGCACGCCAGGGCTTCGGCTCGCTCGACAACCCTGCGGTCACCGACGAGTGGCTCGAGTTCGTCCTCGAGTACTCCAACCGGCCCGACCTGGTCCCCATGTACCACGTCAAGGGCGTCAACACCTCGGGCCAGGAGGTCGACGTCAACCAGCCCGGCGACGTGCTCACCGCGGGCGGTTACTGGCAGAAGCTGTTCGAGGGCCTCAAGGACCTCACCGCGCACACCTTCTTCATCGAGCGCGACGGCAACGCCCCGAACTTCTTCAACGAGAGCAACCACCTGGAGAGCATGGAGCGCTTCCGCTCGCTGCTCCAGGAGACGCCGATCGACCGCTCCAAGATCGGGGCGCCGGGGAACGTCACGGAGCCGTCGATCGAAGGCGGTTCTCGACTCGGCAGGCGGCTCCGCTGCGAGGGTGAGGCGCGCGGCGAGTGGGTGCGCTTCCCGAAGAAGCGCTTCTCATTCCAGTGGACGCGCAACGGGCTCGAGATTCCGGGCGCGACCAAGCGCAAGTACGTGACGACATCCGCCGATGCCGGCAAGCGGATCGCCGTCGTGGTCACTGCCCGCAACGCGAACGGGTCGACCCAGGAGGCCTCGGCTCCGATCACTCTCGCTACCCGAAATCCGCAGGCGATCGAGCCGCCGACCGTGAGCGGCAGTGGTCGCCCCGGCTCGATGGTGAGGGTCGATCCCGGCACCTGGGACGTCTCGGGCAAGAACACGTTCCAGTGGTACCGAGACAACACGCCGATCCCGCAGGGGATGGGCCCGGGCGAGACGGGCTCCACGAACCCCAAGCGCTGCCGGATCGACGCCGCTTGGTCGGGGCAGGAGATCCGCTGCGCGGTCACGCGGAATGGCAAGCACGGCTCCACGACGGTGATGTCGGCGAACTCGGTCACGGTCCAGTAGCGGCCGAGTTGATCTCCGCCGTGCCGGCTGAAGCGAGTGAAGGCGCCCGGGCGATGCGCCCGGGCGCTCTGGTTGAGTGACTTCGTAGGGCCACCGAGACGATCCGCCAGTCCGAAGCAGAGGGAGGAGATCGATGGGCAAGGAGACCGTCAGGTACGGCATGAACCGGCGCGGCTTCCTGGGCGCGGCAGCGGGGGCCGCCGCCGGGGCCGCGGT
>Ga0310826_100272_pt1 | contig 66115 bp, 64 predicted proteins | sample WT_ome_FD_201306 | JGI IMG/M metagenome (GOLD analysis project Ga0310826, IMG submission 201306) | Sorghum-adapted microbial communities enriched on wild type (WT) sorghum from Joint BioEnergy Institute, Emeryville, California, United... ... | reverse complement strand
ATTATGCTTCATCTAGAGCGTCCTCCTCATTTAGGGCAGTGAATGTGCGACATTCCCAGACCCAGCATACAGGAGGCGCTTTTTCTTTTCAAACCGCAAAATAATTCATTACAGGAATTGCTCCTTTCAAGCTTTTGTCATTCAAAATAACTGATACAGTTACATTGGGTGGTGACGAAACGCCATGCAGCCATAACGACTGCATCCCATCACGACTTTATCCCGTTCCGCCGCCACGGCGCCCCAACAAAACTGAATCAGTTACATTGATGGCGCGAAAAAATCCCGATGCCGCTTCACGCATCGCCGCCGGCCGGGGAGACGGTCTCCCGCAGCACATCGGCGACCGTCACCCGGGCCAGCTGCCGCTTCATGGCGGCTTCCGAGTCCTCGTAAACGTGATTCAGCGCGGTCTGGATCCCGCTGCCGATCGGACAGCGCGGATTGGGCTTGCTGTGATGAAGCTCAAAAAGCGGCGTTTGCACCACCGCCTGATACACGTCCAGCAGGGTGATGTCGCGGGGATCTTTGGCCAGCCGCCAGCCCGCGCCCGTTCCGCCGTGCTGTACGGCCACGAGTCCGGCCTTGCGCAACGTGCCCAGAATGCGGCGGATAAAGACGGGGCTCGTATTGACGCTGTGGGCGATGCGCTCCGAAGGCACGAACTGCCAGCTCCCTTCCGTGACCCAGCCCAGGAGCGTCAAAATGTGCAGCGCCACGGTATACCGGCTGACGATCGCCACCGATCACACCCCCCTCGATATAACCAATATAGTTACATTGGTTTGGCGTGTCAAGGTTCTCGTTTGAAAAAATCGTTCATGATTCCCCTTCGCGACGTGCGGGCGATGCGCGTTTTTTGATAAGTCTGTCGAAAGATCGGGTGCCGTCATTTCCTTTGTTTGAAATATTGGTCGACCAGGAACCGCATCAGCTCGCCCGGCTGCTCCCTGATGAACACGGGTTTGTCTCCGAACACCATCGCGTACGGCGCTTCCTCCGTGTACGGCTCCCACCGGGGAAGAGGATCGCCGGTCGAATCCAGGCCGTTCGGATCGCCGCCCCGGATGAAATTCGCCCAATAATTGCACATCTGGCGCGCCAGATCGTAATGTTTGCCGACGAACGGCCGCCAGCATTTGGCCAGCGTCTCGAAGAAAAACCAGAGGTCGACCGAATGGAAGGTGCCGGGGTTGTCCCAGCCCGGAATTTCCGCGTCAAAGACGTAATAGTATAACGGTGTGCCCGCGCCGGTCTCGGCATTGGCCCGGGACGCGATGCGGATCGCGTATTCGATCGGACTCACCGAGGCCGCCTTGCGCGCCTGCTCCAGATCGCCCGTCTCGGCCCGGCACAACGCGAGAAACTTGTCCGCGTCTTCGCCGAACATGCCGGCGGCCATCCGGCGCAGCTCCTCCATCGAACCGGCTTCCGGCGAAACGATGAACTCGTCGCTCGTATTTCCCCAAAGAATCGGCACGTTCCAGCGCTCGTTCGCCAGAAAACGTTCGAACGGATGGCCGACGCAGAACTTGCCGTCGATGACCGTTCCCCAGAACCGTTTGTACTCCACCATTTTGTCCCGGATATACACCGCGTCCAGTCTGCGCGCTTCTTCCAGGGAGGACACGCCGAGATATTCGAAGAACTTGACGCCTTCCCGCTCGGCGTCCGCGAGCGTCTCCCGGACGCCGGGCCCTCGTTGGCCCGGATACACCGGCGCAAAGACGCCGCTCATGATGATCGCCCGCCGGAACAGACCTTCGGTCTGCGGCGAGGTGAGCTGGGCAAGGACGCTGCCGCCGCCGGCGGACTGGCCGCCGATCGTGATGTTGTCCGGATCGCCGCCGAAGGCCGCGATGTTGCGCTTCACCCACCGGAGGGCGAACTGCTGGTCGAGATGGCCGAAGTTGGCGGGCGCGTCCGGGGATTCCGCCGTGATCTCCGGATGGCACAGGAACCCGAACACGTTCAGCCGGTAGTTGATCGTGACGACGACGATGCCCCTGCGGGCGATGCGCTCGCCGTCGAACTCCATCTCGGACGCGTGTCCGACCTGGAGCCCGCCGCCGAAAAACCAGACGAACACCGGAAGTTTCTCGTTCGGGCTTTTCGCCGGCGTCCAGATGTTCAGGTAGAGGCAATCCTCGCTCATCGCGATGTCCGGATCGACAGCCCATTCCCGCGTGTAAATGTTCTTGATGTCGATTTCCTGCCGAACCTGCAGGGGAATGGGCGAAAACTCATACGCCTTGAGCACGCCTTCCCAATTCTTCGCGGGCTGCGGCGGCCGCCAACGGTTCTCGCCCACGGGCGGGGCGGCATACGGAATCCCCTTGAAGCTGGTGATGCGGGGATCCGCCGCAGGCAGCCCCTGCACGACGCCGTTTTCCACACGCGCAACTCTGAGACTGACCATCCGTTCGTTCTCTCCTCTCCGTTTTCTTGATTTTGGACCGTTCCACGGTCGGCATCCTGCACGCGGCTTCGAAGAATCTTCAACTAACAAGAACACAATCAATCCCGAACATGATTTCTGTTTTCGATACAATCGTCACGTTTCCCTCTTTTTGCTATTGATGGTTTGATCTTGATAGGTTCCAATGGAAGTATCATGCCGATCCACTGCTTCCATATATCGCATCCCTCTTGTATCCCCAGTGCAACCCGAAGCGGCAAGATAGCCTTAACCCGCCGCGGCCGGCGGCCGGTCGAAAAAGCGGTATTGCGCGGCTTCCGCCACGTGCTCGGCCTCAATCCGCTCGCTGCATGCCAGATCGGCGATGGTGCGGGACACTTTCAAGAGCCGGTCGTGGGCCCGGTGGCTGAGTCCCAGCCGGGTGTAGATATCCAGCAGCAGCCGCTTCGCTTCCGGCGACAGCGCCGCGTAACGCTCCAGCATCCGGCCCTGAAGCTCGCTGTTCCATCGGATGCCCGTCCCCTTGTATCGTTCGCGTTGAATTTCATAGGCCTCCGCAACCATTCTCCTGGCTTCCGCGGAGGTTATCCGATGACTCCGGTCTTTCGCCTCTCCGGACGGACCGTCGTGCTGCTGCGGCAGTTCCACCTGAAGATCGATGCGGTCCAGAAAAGGCCCGGAAACCCGCGAACGGTAGCGCAATATGGCTCCTTCCGGACAGGAGCAGGCCTGGCCGGGAGGATAGCGGCCCCCGTACTTGCCGCAAGGGCACGGATTCATCGTGGCCGCCAGCAGGAAATGGGCGGGGAACCGGCATACCGTCCTCGCGCGGCCGATAGTGACCGCGCGGTCCTCCAGCGGCTGGCGGAGCGTCTCCAGCACGGTGCGCGGAAACTCCGGCAGCTCGTCCAGAAACAGCACCCCATGGTGTGCCAGCGTCACTTCTCCCGGCTTCGGCACCGACCCGCCGCCGATCAGGCCCGCCGCCGAAATGGTGTGATGGGGCGCGCGAAAAGGCCTGCTGCGGATGAGCCCCGCCCGGGGCATGTTCAACTTGCCGCTGGCGCTGTAGATTTTGGTTACGGTGAGCGCTTCCTCGTCGTCCAGCGGCGGCATCAGGGTGGGCAGCCGGCGGCACAGCATCGTCTTGCCCGTCCCGGGAGGACCGGTGAACAGGATGTTGTGCATGCCCGCCGCCGCTACGATCAGGGCGCGCTTCCCATGATGCTGTCCCCGCACGTCGGCCAGGTCCGCAACGTCCATTTGCGGATCGGCATCCGGATTTACGGCTTCAGCTTCCCCGCCGGACCGGAAAATCTGCGGACCGCCCTCGTCCCAGGCCGCCAGGGAATCCAGCGCGAATACCTGCACGCCGTCCACCAGCGCCGCCTCCGCCGCGCACGCCCGCGGCACGACCACCTTCGTCAGCCCGGCCGCGCGGGCGGCTTCCACCATGGGAAGTACCCCGGGAACCGGCCGGATCTCCCCGTTCAGGGACAGCTCGCCGATGAGCAGCGTGCCGCGAAACGCATCGGCGCTCCATTGTCCGCTCGCGCACAGGATGCCCGCCGCAATCGCCAAATCAAAGGCGGTCCCCTCCTTGCGCACGTCCGCCGGCGCCAGATTGACCGTGATCCGCTCCAGCGGAAAGGTCTTGCCCGCGTTCAGGATGGCGGCACGCACGCGCTCGACGGACTCGCGGACGGCGGAATCGGGCAGCCCGACAACGCTGACCATCGGCAACCCCGGCGACAGGTTCACCTCCACCTCGATCAGCGTCCCCTCGATGCCAACGATCTCCGCTCCCCAAATTCGCACAAACATAAAAAAACACCCCTCTTCCCTCCATGTTCCGAGAAAGGGTGCTTCCCTTCGAGTTCCGCGTATCTTCCGTTTGTTTTCAGTTTATCTTTTTCAACAAATCACTGTCAACCTTCTCATTCCATTCCATCAACCACATTTTTTATGTAATTATTAATAATGCATTAATTGCATTTATACCTACTTTAGTATTACGTAAAAACTGCAGGTGCTAAGATGGGGCCAAAAGCGGGAAAACGGTCCCCGTGAAAAATCAGTTTGAAGCAAACCCACCGGACGACAAGAACCATGAACGGGGTGCACGCAGCGCCGCATCGTTCAAGATCCGCGTTCCTTATTGCTTGACCTGTCAACAAGAACTGACTTTCATCAGCTCCCTCGAATTTTATCAGCATCACGCCAGCCACAAGATCACGGAGATTGAGAAGGATTTTTTTGTTGACGATCCGGCGGAAGACTGAACCTTGAAACCGGTTCCAATGCGCCCGTTCAGGCCATTGGGGGCAGTTCCAACGTGATGCGCCCCAGCTTGCCGGAGCGCAGGTCCCTGAGCAGAACGCCGCCCGCCTTGGCCAGATCCACCTGGCCGCCGGCAGCGAGGCACCCCCGCTTTCGGCCGATCCGCTTCAGCGCTTCCGCGGCAGCGGCCATGTCCGGCAGCGACGACGGCAGATCGTCGATGCCGTAACGCTCCCGCAGGGCGTCGCCGTAGCGCTCCGCCAGATGCGGCAGCACGCGGCAGGCCACCTCTTCCACCGGCAAAATTTCCTCGCGGATCGAACCGAGGGCGGCCAGAAAGTAGCCGACCTTCGGATCCTCGAATTTCGGCCACAGGATGCCCGGCGTGTCGAGCAGCTCCAGGTCGCCGCCGGTGCGGATCCACTGCTTTCCGCGCGTGACGCCCGGCCGGTCGCCGGTCAGGGCTGCGCGCCGTCCCGCCAGCCGGTTGATCAGCGCCGACTTGCCGACGTTGGGGATGCCGACGATAATGGCCCGCGCCGGACGCGGCCTCATGCCCTTGCGGATTTGTCGCTCGATGCTTTCCCGCAGCCGCTCCCGCACCTGGCCCGGAATCTCCTGCACCCCCGCGCCGCCCAAGGCGTCGATCGCCAGCGCCGCGTGGCCGAGGGCGCGAAAATGGCCGCACCACGCTTCCGTCGCCGCGGGATCGGCCAGATCGGCTTTGTTCAACAAAACGAGCCGCGGTTTCCGTCCCACGATCTCGTCGATGGTCGGATTGCGGCTCGAAAGCGGCGCACGGGCGTCCAGCAGCTCGAACACGATGTCGACGAGCTTGAGATTCGCTTCGATTTGCCGTTTCGCCCGGGCCATGTGCCCGGGAAACCATTGTATCGTCATTCTTCTTCCCTCATGGAGGCAAAATCGAAAGAGGCGAAAACCGCCGGGCTCACACGCCGTCGCCGATGTATTTGATCTTGCCTAGCGGCCAGAAAATGAACTCCGCCCGGCCGACGACGCGATCCAGCGGGATGAATCCCACCGACGGATAGCGGCTGTCCAGGCTGTTGTTGCGGTGGTCGCCCATCACGAACAGCGTGCCCTCGGGCACCTTCGTCTCCGGAAAATCCCGGTCGTTGTATGGCAGCGCGCCTCTCGCGCGCGCTTCGGCGTAGGCCTTTTCCAAGTAGGGCTCCTCGATCTGCACCCCGTTCACAAACACCTGATCGCCCACCACCTTCACCGTATCGCCGGGGAGTCCGATGACCCGCTTGATGAAATCGCGGCCTTCATCCGGCATGTGAAAAACGATGACCTCGCCGCGTTTCGGGGACCGGAACTCATACAGGATCTTGTTGACCATGATGCGCTCCCCGTGCCAGAAATTCGGCTCCATGGACGGACCATCCACGATGAACGGGGAAATGAAAAACAAGCGGATAAAAAAAACGACAATCCCGGCGATGGCGAGGGCAATGACCCATTCCGTCAGTTCCTTCGCGAGCCGGCTGCCTCCCATCTGGGGAGGAACGGAATCCGCGGGGATTCCGGCTTCCCCCGCCGCTCCGCGCGGCTCCCTGGCCAAAGAGACCTCCGCTTTCCCGTCCCGGTCCGTACCCGGCAAGCGATCTTCCGGCGTTTGTTCCTGCGATCGATCCATCGTGTCGCCTCTTTCCTCAACCATACAAAACCATGCCAACCCGCCGATCAACGCTCAACAGCCGCCGACGGGCGCGGCGAACCCGCGGGAAACCGCGGATGGAAAAAAGAGACTTGAACGAAACGTCAAGTCCCCGATCCGTCGTATGCTCAGACTTCCTTGATGCGGGCCGCCTTGCCCCGCAGCTTGCGCAAATAATACAGCTTCGCGCGGCGGACCTTCCCGCGGCTCACCACTTCGATCCGGTCAATGCGCGGCGAATGAAGCGGGAACGTGCGCTCGACGCCGACACCGTACGAAATCTTGCGCACGGTGAACGTTTCGCTGATGCCGCCGCCGCGGCGCTTGATGACGACGCCTTCGAACATCTGGATCCGTTCGCGGGACCCTTCCACGACTTTCACATATACCTTCAGCTTGTCGCCCGGACGGAAATTCGGAATGTCCTGGCGAAGCTGCTCTTTCGTCAGTTCCTGAATCAACGGATGCATCGGTTTCCCTCCTTCCGGCAAAGCCTTCCTGTCAACCGTAAATGCAACAAAAGTTATTGTAACATGACGAAAGCGGAAAAACAATTGTTAGCAAAGTGCGTCGATCTTCGGAAATCCGCGTCCATGCCGCCCGGATTCCGCGCCGCCATGTTCCCCGCCTTCGCCACCCTGTCCGTCCTGTCAATCTCCCGGAGGGGCGTCCTGCCTTCCGGCAAAACGTTCTTCCGAAAGGGTATCCTGCAGCCTTTCGAGCCAGCGGCGTTCCTCGGACGTCAGATCCGCCTGTTCGAGCAGATCGGGACGCCGCCTTAAAGTGCGGAGCAGCGACTGCCGCCGCCGCCATTTGGCGATTTCCGCATGGTGGCCGGACAGCAGAACCTCCGGCACCTTCCATCCCCTAAATTCCGCGGGCCGGGTGTATTGCGGATATTCGAGCAATCCGTCGCTGAACGAATCCCGGGCTGCCGACTCCTCGTTGCCGAGCACCCCCGGCAGGAGCCTCACGACCGCGTCGATGACCACCATCGCCGGCAATTCGCCGCCGGTTAGCACGTAGTCGCCGATGGAAATCTCGTCGGTCGCCAGATGCTCGCGCACCCGTTCGTCGACGCCTTCATAGTGGCCGCAGATGAAAATGAGATGCCGCTCTTCGGCCAGTTCCCGCGCCTTGCGCTGCGTAAAGCGCTCGCCCTGGGGGCACATCAGGATCACGCGCGGCCGCGCGTTCTCCGGCATCCCGGCCGTCAGCCACTCCACGGCCGCGAACAGCGGCTCGGGCTTCAGCACCATGCCGCCCCCGCCGCCGTACGGCGCGTCGTCCACCGTCCCGTGCTTGCTCTCGGAAAAATCGCGAAAATTCACCGCGTTCAGTTTGACGATGCCGCGTTCCCTCGCCTTGCCGATAAGACTTGCGCCGAACACGCCCTCGAACATCTCCGGAAACAGCGTGAGCACGTCGATGCGCATGTCACAGCAATCCTTCCAGCAGGCGCACTTTCACCGTCCGCCGGGCGACGTCCACGTCCAGCACCACGTCGTCGATGACGGGAATGAGCACTTCGCGGCCCCCGGGAAGCCGGACGACCCAAACGTCGTTGGCGGCCGGCTGCAGCACGTCGGTGATCGTACCGAGCTCCTGCCCGTCTTCCGTAACCACCGTGCAGCCGACGATATCGCGGACGTAGTACTCGCCTTCCTCCAGCGGCACGCGGTCATCGTCGCGCACGACGAGGGATCCGCCTTTGTACTTTTCCACCTGGTTGATGTTGTCGAATCCCTTCAGCTTGACGAGGTACACGCTTTTGTGGGCGCGGGCGGCCTGCACCTCCACGTCGAACGGCTCGCCGCCGTCCGGAGGCTGAAGCATCAGGCGGCTTCCCGCCCGGAACCTTACGTCCGGAAAATCGGTGTGCGGCCACACTTTGAGCTCGCCGCGAATTCCGTGGGTGTTCACGATTTTTCCGACATGGAGCCAGCCTCTGTCCGCCATTCCGCAAGCCTCCTTCCAGAAGCCGCCGGCCATCCTGCCCGAATGCCGGAACCCGTTTCCGAAAGCCCGGCCGGCGGGCGCGCAAAGGCGCGGCTGGTCCGCTTGCGGGGGCTATTCGGAGACGATGTCCACGACAACGCGCTTCCGCTCCTTGACGGCGGCGGACGTGACGACCGTGCGCAGGGCCTTCGCGATGCGCCCCTGTTTGCCGATCACTTTGCCGACATCGTCAGGATGGACGGAAAGCTCGTAGATCAGACCGCGTTCGTTTTCCCTGACCCGAATCTGCACGTCTTCCGGATGATCGACCAGGGCCCGGGCGATAACCCGAATCAGTTGTTCCATGGCTCTCCCTCCGGGAATTCGGACGTCATGACGTCATTGCTTGTTTTGCTTCAATTCGTGGAATTTCTTCAGGACACCCGCGCGTCTGAGCAGGCTGCGCACCGTGTCCGACGCCTGGGCGCCGTTTTGCAGCCACTTGAGGGCCTTCTCCTCGTCGATTTTCAGCTGGGCCGGCTGGGTGAGCGGGTTGTAATACCCGATTTCATCGATGAACCGGCCGTCGCGCGGGGAACGGGAATCGGACACCACCACGCGGTAGAACGGTGCTTTGTGCGCGCCCATTCTTTTCAGACGAATGCGAACCATTCCTTTTTCACCTCCTTGCAAGGTCGGACGGGCCGGGCATGGGCGAGAGGCGCATCCCGCCCGTTCCGGTTCACCGGAACGGGAACTTGCCGGGATGCCGCGGGCCCAGCATGTTCCGCAGCGCCTTCATCCCCTTGGGGCCTTTGCCGCCCGGGCCCATCATGCCGGACAATCGTTTCATCATTTTTTTCATGTCTTCAAACTGCTTCAGCAGGCGGTTCACGTCGGCGACGGAGGTGCCGCTCCCCGCGGCGATCCGCTTGCGGCGGCTGAAGTTGATGATTTCCGGCTTCTGCCGCTCCTCTTTGGTCATCGACCGGACGATCGCCAATGTGCGGGCGACCTGCCGCTCGTCGATGCGGAAATTCGGCATGTTCTTTAGCTGGCCCATGCCCGGGACGAGGTCGAGGAGCTGCTCCAGCGGACCGAGCTTGCGCAGCTGCTCCATCTGCTCCACGAAATCGTCGAGGGTGAAGGAAGCTTCGCGCATCTTGCGCTCCATTTCCTTCGCCTTTTGCTCGTCGATGGCGGCCTGGGCTTTCTCGATCAGCGACAGCATGTCGCCCATGCCGAGGATGCGCGACGCCATCCGGTCGGGGTGGAACGGCTCCAGCTGGTCGAGCTTCTCCCCGGTGGAGGCGAACTTGATCGGGCAGCCGGTGACCGCCTTGACGGACAGCGCCGCCCCGCCCCGCGTGTCGCCGTCCAGCTTCGTGAGCACGACGCCGGTCAGCGCGAGCTGTTCATGGAAGCTTTGCGCCACGTTGACCGCTTCCTGCCCCGTCATCGCGTCGACGACCAGGAGCACTTCGTCGGGCCGGACCGCGTCGCGGATTTGCCGGAGCTCTTCCATGAGGGCGTCGTCGATCTGCAGCCGGCCCGCCGTGTCGATCAGGACGTAGTCGCATCCCTGGGAGCGGGCGTACTCCACGCCGCGCCGCGCGATCTCCACGGGACTTGTCCCGTCGCCGAGGGAAAACACGGGCACGCCGATCTGCCCGCCGAGCACCTCCAGCTGCCGGATGGCCGCGGGCCGGTAAATGTCGCCGGCCACCATCAGCGGCTTGTGCTGGCGCTCCTTCAGCCATTTGGCCAGCTTGCCGGTCAGCGTCGTTTTCCCCGCGCCCTGCAGGCCGGCCATCAGCACGACGGTGGGCGGCTTGGCCGCCTGCGCCAGCTTGACGTTCGAGCCGCCCATCAGCTCGGTCAGCTCTTTGTTGACGATATCGATGATGACCATCGCCGGGGTGAAGCTTTTCATCACTTCCTGCCCGACGGCTTTTTCCTTCACCCTGGCGATGAAATCCCTGACGACCTTGAAGTTGACGTCCGCTTCCAGCAGGGCCAGGCGCACTTCGCGCATCGCTTCGTTGACGTCGTCTTCCGTGACCTTGCCGCGGCCCCGCAGTTTGTCGAACACGCTCTGCAGCCGCGCGGTCAACCCTTCAAACGCCATCTTCCCCGCCTCCTTCCGGATGTCCGTCCGCCCGCCCGGACTTCTTCGCCCGGCGGGCACCCCGGCCGGCTTTTTTTCCGCCGGTTGCGGCGGATGCGTCGATCTCCGCGGCGCCCTCTCCGCGGCCCGGAGAAAGGTCCCCGCCCGGCCCGAAACCGGCTTCCCCGCCGTCATCGGAGCCGGCGGCGTCCCCGTCGGCTTCCGCGCCGAGATCCGCGCCGCGCAGCATGCGAACGGTCTCCGCCAGTTCGCCCCGCCATTCTTCCGGCAGGCGCGCGATTTGCTCCTCCAGCCGGCTCAGCCCGTCCTGGATGCGTTCGTGGCGCTTGAGCAGCCCGAGCCGTTTCTCGTACGACTCCAGCATCTCTTCCGCCCGCTTCAGATGCTCGTAGACGGCCTGCCGGCTGATGGCGAAATCGGCGGCGATCTCGCCCAGCGAATAATCGTGGAGATAGTGGTACTTCAAAAACATGCGCTGTTTCTCTGTCAAAAGCGGCCCGTAAAAGTCGAACAGCATGTTGATCCGGTTCGTCTTCTCCAGCGCATGGTCCCCATGCACGGCGGGCCCACCTCCAGGCTGTGTCCCTCCGCTGCCGGACCCGGTCCGCAGCACAGGCCTGTCAAGCAAAAAAACTTGACATCGCAAGCCCGCACTTCATCATATAAAAAGTCGCCGCCCATGTCAAGGACCCACCGCCCGTGTCAAGTACACACCGCCCGTGTCAAGGACACACCGCCCGTGTCAAGGACACACCGGCGCTGTGACTGCTCTTCAAGCCGGAGCTCCAATCCCTCAAGTCTGATTTCGGATGTTCGTCGATGTCGCCAAAATCCTCCGTTTCCATTGTTTTTGCAAAAAATTAATTTTGAATCGAACATATTTTTTTTGAATAAATATGGTTTTTTACCCGATGCGGGTGGTATGATGATATATATACTTTATTGTAAACAAATACGGAGCGTGGGTCGAAAGGTGAAGCCAATGTCGAACAAGGACAGAAAAAAGGAAATCATCAAACTGCTCGAGCAGATGGGCAACGTAACGGTAAGCGAACTGAGCCAACGCTTTGGCGTGACGAAGGAAACAATTCGAAGGGATTTGGAAAGCCTGGAGAGCGAAGGAAGCGTTTTCAGGACGCACGGCGGCGCTGTGCTGCAACGCAAAGACGGGTTCGACCCCCCGATTTTTCTGCGCGAATCGATTCACGAACGCGAGAAGCGGGCCATCACCCAGATGGCGGTGTCCTTGGTGAACGAAGGGGATATTATCGCGGTCGATTCGGGCTCCACCTGTCTCCATCTGATCCGACAGCTGCCCCATCAGAACATCACCGTCATCACCTATTCGCTTGCGGTGGTCAATGCTCTTTTGCATAAACCCAAAATCAAGGTGATTGTCATTGGCGGGATTTTTGATCCCGATTCCATGGCCAACGTCGGAGCGGCGGCCGAACGCATGGTCGAAGCGTACCATGTGGATAAGTTTTTCTTCTCCTGCAAAGGATTCGACTTTTTTCGGGGTATCAGTGAGACGTTCGAATCGCACGTGCAACTGAAGAAAAAAATCGCGTCCATATCCGAACAACTTATCCTGTTGGCCGACAGCAGCAAATATCAGCGCCGGTCGCTCATCCAGTTCATGGAGCTGGAACGCGTTCATGTCCTGGTTACCGATGACCGGATTCCCCAGGACGCCATCAAAGAGATCCAGTCCAAAGGAATCCGCGTTCTGATCGCCGATACCTGACCCATCCCCGATGATCCTCGCCTCCCATTTGCCCACGCTACAGCAAATCGATGTCTCTCGCACAAAATTCCCGCTTCGGGAATTTTCTTTTTGTTTCAAAAATCAATGTATTGAAAACAAATACTTTTTGTCTTATAATGCATAAGCAGATGATTGAAAAGGATTATCTTGTTTTGGATAATCCAATTTCAATTGGAACGGGAGGGATGAACTGCCTATACATTCTTGAAGCGGCTTGCGGATCATTGTCATGTGGGCGCCATCTTTTTGGGCAAAGGGGTAATGATGCGTGCGAAACGGAAACGGCAGCCTGCGCCGGATGAACCGAATATTTCGCAAGGACGGAAAAACGCTGATTGTTGCAATGGATGGGGCGGGTACCCTGGGCCCCGTTTCCGGAATGAGATGCCCGGAGCGAACTCTTGAAAGCGTTGTCAGAGGGGGTGCGGACGCTGTCCTGGCCACCTACGGTTTGATCGAAACTTACGGCCGGTTGATGGATTCAGTCGGGCTTATTCTCAGATGCGACGGAGGCGTCTCTACGGTGGAAGACAACACCAAGTGGAAAATGCTGTTTGGCGCCGAAGACGCGCTTCGCCTGGGGGCCGATGCGGTGGCTTGCAACTGCTTTCCGCGTTCGACAGGCGAAGGGATTACGCTGGAATATTTGGCCAAATTGGTTTCCGCCGCCGCGCCCTGGGGGTTGCCGGTACTTGCGGAAGCGCTGTCGGGTGGATTTACCGACGACGACAGGCACCGGACGGCGGAAGCCATCGCTTTCGCCACCCGTGCGGCGAGTGAGCTCGGAGCCAGCTTTATCAAGACGGCATACACCGGCTCCTACGACAGTTTTGCCGAAGTGGTGGACAGCTCTTACCTTCCGATCGTTGTCCTTGGCGGAGCTGCCACCGACGAGGAGTTGTTCCTTCGCCGGATCGCAGACGCCATGCGCGCGGGCGCAAGCGGGGTGGCGGTCGGCAGACAGATCTGGCAGCACCGTAATCCGGAAGCGATGACGCGCGCACTGTCTGCGGTTGTGCACGAGCAACTGCCTGTGGAGGAAGCGGTCGCCTGGGTCAAAACGGCGGACGATGACCCCGCGGCGGCAAATCAACATTGAATGGAAAGGGGTAAAATACCGTGAAGCAAAAAAGATTTTTCGTCTGGGCGATTTTGTTGGCGGTCTTTCTGCTTGTGCCGGCCGGATGTTCCTCCGGCGAAAGGGAATCCGGTAATTCCGGCGGTGCCACGCCGTCCGGCCAAGGAGCCCCTGGTGCGGGCCAACAAATGGAAGTGACGATGTGGAGCTGGACACCCATACCCCGCACGATGGAAAAAATGATCAAGTCGTTTGAGGAAAAGCATCCGGACATCAAGATCAATTTCACAAACTATAACTACTCCCCCGAGTATTTGTCCGCTCTGGCCGCGGGAGCGGGTTCCAACACGCTCCCCGACATCATCGGACTGCAGCCCGGTTCGCTGACCCAACAGTACCGTTCCTACCTGATCCCGTTGCAGGATTTCGCCAAACAGACCTGGGGGGACAATTGGCAGGACAAATTTTACAAGGTGGACGTGGATCAGTTGCAATTGGGTAACCCGGAAGGCGATGTCAACGTATATATTCTTCCGGCCGAATCCCAAATTATCAACGTCTGGTACAATAAAAAAATCTTCAACGATCTCGGTCTCACCCCGCCCAAATCTTGGGACGATCTGGTGCAAGCGTCAAAGAAACTGGCCGAAAACGGCATTGCACCTATGTACCAAGGAGCGGCGGACGGATGGCAAAACGTGAATGTCTTCCTGATGCTGGCTTCCCAAACGGCACCGGGAGAAATCTACAAAGCGGATGACGGCCAAGCGCCCTGGACTTCTCCCGGTTTGGTCAAAGCGATGGAAAAATGGAAGAGCATGTTTGTCGACGGCATCTTCCAAGTCGGCGCGTTGAGCAACCACGCCTACCCCGACGGCGTGAACCAATTTATCGCCGGCCGAGTGGGCATGATGGCGCTCGGTTCCTGGTGGATGCAGGAATATACGGCCCCGTCGCCGGCTCCCAACGTGGCAAACTGGGTTTTCGACAACTTTTATCTTCCCCCCGTGGAAGAAGGCGGAAAACCCACCCCGCCGATCGGCGGCGTCGATTTCGGTTTCGGCATCACCAAGAACGCAAAAAACCCGGAAGCGGCCTGGAAAGTTCTTGAATCCTTCATCGCCGGCGAAGGCATACAGGAAGCGATGAACGATTTGAACAATCTCCCGGCTTTCAAGGGAATCATGCCGCAAAACATCCCCGAACAGATCACTAACCAATTCAAAGCGTATTTGGATGTGCTGGACAGCGCGCTTAACCAGCGACTAAAATATCCCGAAGTGCAAAACGCGCTTGAAAACGCCCTGGCCGGGGTGGCGGCCGGCGATCTGGAACCGCGGGCCGCGCTGGAAAGGGTTCAACAGGCGACGGACGAGTTTCATGGTAATAAATAATCCGAAAGCGTAAACTTTTCAAAACAAGGAGGATGATGGGGCTTGAAACCGGCCGGGATCATGAGGCGATGGAACTTCACGGATTACTTGTATCTTGCCCCATCCCTCATCCTTTTTATTTGTTTCATCGCTTATCCGATCCTGTTCGTCCTCTACGGCAGCGCCTTTAAATGGTCCACGCTTGCCAACATGTCCTTCGTCGGTTTCGGCAACTACGAGACGCTGTCTCGCGATCCCGTGTTCTGGAAAACCATGCTCAACACGGTGTATTGGATGATCATCACGATTTTCGTGCAGATGATCATCGGGGGAGCGATCGCATACGCCGTCGAAGAACACACGACACGGTTGCGCGCCATGTTCCGGACGGTGTTTTTCCTGCCCGTGGTTACCTCCGTCGTGGTGATCGCCATCGTTTGGAACAATATGTACGCTCCCTATCACGGAATCATCGGATATTGGTTGAAGCAGCTCGGAGCCGTGGGCCAGTTCAATTGGCTGGGTGACAGTTCCTCGGCGATTTTCGCGGTCATTGCTGTTAACATCTGGGAGTGGACGGGCTTTTCCATGCTGATGTATATCGCCGGACTGCACGACATATCCCCGGAAATCAAAGAAGCTGCAAAAATTGACGGCGCGTCCGGCTGGAGAGGAATCAGGCACATTTACATTCCGCTGCTCTCCTCCGTTCACAAATCGCTGATTTTGCTTGGCGTAATCGGGTCATTGCAAACATTCGCCCTCGTGTATTCGATGACAGGCGGTGGTCCGAACCACGCTTCGGAGATGCCGGGAACTTACATCTTCAGACAAGGGTTTGTTGTGCAACAAATGGGCTACGCTTCCGCCATTTCGGTGGCCGTGCTTGCCCTTGCGCTGATTTTGACCGTACTGCAGGTTCTCTTCTTGGGATCCGGCAATTTCTTCAGCGAAAGGAAGCGAACTGCATGAAGCACCGGCAATTTTTTTGGCGGAAAAATTGGTTCTGGTACGTGATCCTGTTCGCGCTGGCGGCCGTTTGGATAATTCCGCTGGTCTACATGGTGAGCATGTCTTTCCGCGACACGGAACAGGCGTTTGACCCCAATCTGTTTGCGGGACCGCTGACATGGAAGAACTATGAGCTGGTTATCAAGCAAAATCCGCTTCCGCGGTATTTTTTCAACAGTCTTGTAGTGACTATCGTTTCCGTGCTGATCGTCACCCTGGGAGCAAGCATGGCCGCGTTTGGGTTGACCAGACCGGGGGTGCGCGGAAAATCCCTGATTTACAATCTGCTTCTGTCATCACTGATGGTGCCGATCACCGCGCTGGTCATTCCGCTCGCGCAGATCAACAGCCGATTGGAATGGCAAAATACCTATTGGGGACTGATTTTCCCTTACGCGGCTTTGGGAATTCCGTTTGGGCTGGTCGTCATCAAGGGGTTTATGGACAATTTTCCGAAAGAATTGGAAGAAGCGGCCACGATGGACGGATGCGGCAGTTTGAGATTTTTTCTTGCCATTGTGCTTCCGGTCTTGCGGCCCGGACTTGTCGTCGTGGTAATATGGCAATTTTTGACTTCCTGGAATGAATTCTTCCTGGCGCTCATCGTGATGACGGACAAAACCATGAAGACCTTGCCGCTGGTTCCAATGCAGTATCAGGGGTTTTATTTCAGCCAGCCGGGCGCGCTGTTTGCCATTCTGGTTCTTTTGACGGTTCCGACGATCGTGTTTTATGTTCTCGTTCAACGTAACTTTATCCGCGGACTCTTGAGCGGTGCGGTGAAGGGTTGACCCGGAAACGTTTGAAACCGTTCCATACGGGATTGGAAGGATTGGACAGAGCCATGGAAATCAAACAGCTGATTGTGGATATTGCTATCCGAGCTTACAAAATGGGTTTGGTCGTAAATACGCAGGGCAACTTCAGTGCGCGCGATCCGGAAACGGGGCGGATTTTCATCACGCCTACCGGATTCCCTTACGAACGAATGACGGCTGAGGACATTGTCGAAGTGGACCTGAATGGGCGCAAGGTCGCGGGCAAACACGAACCTTCGAGCGAAACCCCGGTTCATTGCGCGGTGTATCAGGCACGGCCGAATGTGTTTGGAATTTCGCACACCGAATCTCCCTACGCAAACGCATTTGGCGCTCTGGGAATCGAAATCAAGCCGGTTTTGGTCAGCTTGTTGGTCACCGTCGGCGGGTCGGTGCCGGTCATGCCATTTTCGCCCAGCGGATCGGAAGAATTTTCCAAAAAGATGTTGGAGGTCATGGGCGATCGCAATGCCGTCATCTGGGCCAATCATGGCTTGATGACCGTGGGAAGCAATCTCCAGATCGCTTTTGAGAGATCCGTTTTTGTGGAGGAGTGCGCCAAAGTTTACCACCTCTCGCTTCAATTGGGTCAGCCGGTGCTGCTTCCGGAAGACTTGTTCGGAAAGATCAGGGCTTAGGGGAGAAACGCCATGGCGATCTTGGGTTTGGACGTTGGCACGACGGCTTGCAAGGCGGTGGCATTTAGCGAGGAAGGAAACATACTGGGTTCGGCCGGGAAAGGGTATCAATTGCGTTTTCCACGACCCGGTTGGGCTGAATTGGATCCGGAGGAAGTGTGGAATGCCGTTCGTTCGGTGATCAGGGAGGCGGCCAGGGGATGTCCCGAGCCGATCGAAGCCATCGGTGTATCCAGCCAGGGTGAAGCCGTAGTGGCGCTCGACCGGCACGGCAATGCGCTGAGTCCCATCATCGTATCGTTCGATCGGCGCTCTCTCCCCCAGACCGAATATCTTCGGCAGGCGTTGGGCGACAGCGTCATTTACGCAAAATCGGGTCAGATCCTCGCGCCCATGGGAACTGCCACGAAGATTCTGTGGATGGGACAAAACGGAATCGGCAAAACCGTGGAAAAGCCCTTCTTCGCCTGTGTCGGGGACTATATCATGTACCGTCTGGGTGTGACGCCGGCGACGGACCCGTCCATGGCCGCCCGGACGATGTTGTACGACATTCGGCTTCAGAACTGGTCGCCCGAACTGCTGGATGCTGTCGGAATCCGGAAAGAGCAATTGGCGGTCATCCTTCCGGCCGGTACGGCCGTCGGACGAATCCCGCCGGAGGTGGCTTCGGAACTTGAACTTTCGCGGGGAGTCACGATGGTCGTCGGCGGTCATGATCAGCCGTGTGCCATGCTGGGTACGGGCGCCACGGCGGAAGGAGAGGCCGCTTACTCCCTCGGCACGACGGAGACGTTAATCTGCAGCATGCATTCGTTTCAACCGGAACTTGGATCGCGGGGCTTTCCCTGCTACCCCCATGTTCTGGCGGGACATTTTGTGACACTGGCGGGCAATTTCACGGGCGGCAATTTGCTGCAGTGGTTCCGGGATCAGTTCGCGGCCGAAGAAAAGCTTGAAGCGGAACGAACAGGCCGGGACGCGTACGATCTCATTCTGGAACAAATGCCGGATACGCCTTCCGGGCTGCTCGTGCTCCCGCACTTTACGTCGACCGGAACCCCGTGGAACGATCCGAATGGGGTCGGCGCGATTCTGGGCTTGCAGCTCGAAACCACCAGAGGGCAGTTCATCCGCGGATTGCTGGAGGGCGTCACGTTCGAGATTTTGCTGAACATGTCTGTGATTCGCGAAACGGGGGTTTGCATCTCATCATGCCGGGCTGTCGGCGGTGGCTCGCGTTCATCCCGGCTGCTGCAATTGAAGGCGGACGTACTGGGCGTTCCGATTCATGTCCCGCGTGCGGGGGAAGCGACCTGCAAGGGAGCCGCCTTGCTGGCGGGTCAAGGCGTCGGGTTGTTCCGTGATCCGGCCGGCGTCTGGCGTGAAAAAGAGGAAGAAATGCCCTGCTTTGTCCCGGACAAGATTAAGGCGGCATACTATCATGAGCGTCTTTCGGTTTACAGGCTTTTATATCCAGGCGTAAAATCGATTCTGCAACAATGACGGGCAATGCCGGTGCAGGGGCAAACGCCCTTGCACCGCTTTATGGATTTGACCCGCGTATTGCAAATTGCGATCCGCGTCGTTTCCGTCAGCCTTTGAATTCCTTCAGGCGGTAGTCGTAGGGATCGATCTGCCGCAGCGCGGCCAGTTCCTGTGGTGTCGGCGGCAAAGTGTAGGTCACGTCGCCGTATTTCAGCGGGAAACCGGTGTTTTCCTCCACCTCCTTCAGGGACGAGGTCGGATGGACCGACTCCAGATGCAGCCTTCCGTCCTTGACGCCGAAGACGCACAGCGGCGTGACGATTTTCCACACGTTGCCCCGCGTGGTCACGAAGTCCACCTTTTCGACGAACGTCCGGCGGTCGTGCCGGGTGCGCCAGATGATGACCTTTTTGGCGGTGGGAATGAGCACCGCGCTGCCCGCGCCGCCCGGCAGGCGCACCTTCGGGCTCCGGTAGCTGCCGATCACCGAGTTGTTCACGTTGCCGTGGACGTCAAACTGCGCGCCGCTCAGGAAAGCCACGTCCAGCCCGCCGCGCATGGACAGGTCGAAGATCTGCTCCAGCGGGAAATAGGCTTCGGCGCCGGCGAGCAGGTCGGCTCCCGCCGACGAATAGGAAGCCTTCTTGATGGAAGGCGGGTTGACGCCGCCCGGAATGTTCAGGCTGACGAGGTTCGGCGCGTGCAGCTGTCTGGCCAGGGCCATGGCGATCATCGGCAGATGGGAAGCCACGCCGTGGAACACCCGCTCGCCGTCCTGCAACAGCCGGGCCATGACGCAAACCATGATGTCGCAGGCCCGCCAATCGGTTTTTGGCGGCGTTTTGGGCGCCGTTGTCCGCAATGTTGTCCGAGAAGCCGCCATCGGCGTTCCCGGGGCCGTTTCCAGCGGCGTTTTCGGCCGGACAAATTTCGGTTGTCCCGGCGTGCGGTTCATATCCGGATCACCGCCTTCCGTCCGCTGCGGTCCGCTCTTTCGAACTGCGCCACATAGGCGGGAATGTCCTTCCGATCCAGCTTCATGAACTTCGTCAAAGCGGTCAGATCCGCATCGTACAGCCGGTCGCAGGAACCGGGGGCCGCTCCCCGCGGCGCGTGCACCACCGCTTCCACGAGAAAACCCGGGATATCCACCAGGGTGGGCTGCCGCTGCCAATGCCCCGCGCTGACGATGCGCTCCGCGGTGACGATCACCTTGCGCGCGGCGCGGCTCATGAGCACGTCCTCGTATTTCGGGCCGTAAATCGCCGCGTTCCCCGTTTCGTCGGCTTCCTGCACGTGGATGACCGCCCAGTCGGGCGCGATGGCCCGGACGACCGTGACCGGTTCGTCCCCGAACGGGTCGGGAATGACACGAAAATCGTCGTTCTCGCGGATGAGGTCGGTATCCCGGAAGCCGGCCACCGGCATGAACGGCGCTCCGGACGCGGCGGCCCTGAGGGCGCTGATGACCGTGTAGCAGGCGTGTTCGTTCACCCTGACCTCGCCGCTCTCCACCGCCTTCCGGTAATGCGCGGCCAGGCCGAATTCCGTCTCATAGCTGACAAAGCCGGCGCTTACGGTCTCCACGCACCCCGCCGCGCACAGGAGGTCGATGTCGTGGGCGCCGGCGGTCTTCACCACGCCGAGACGCCGCTTCCCCTGGCGGATCAGCTCGCGGACAAACGCCATCGGCGCGCGGTGCAGCACGTTTCCGCTCAGGGCGATGAGATCGCCGTCCCGGACCATGGCGGCCGCTTCTTCCAGCGACATCAATTTGGAGCGTCCCTTAGTCCGGCCCGCGGATGCGGAGGTCACCATCCCAAAAACCCTCCTTGCCAAGGGATTGCCGATCAAACGGCATCTTGCCGTCCGAACCTATTTCACGGCGTTGCAGGCGATGTGCACGGCGTCCCAGACGCCGGAAAAAGGCGGTGCGTAGCACAGGTCGACCATGCCCAGCTCGCGCGCGGTCATCCGGTTGTGGATGGCCACGGCGAACAAATTGATGCGCAGCACGACGCCTTTGGCTCCGACGCCCTGGGCGCCGAGCAGCGTCTTTGATTCCTTGTCGTAAATGAGCTTGAACCGGATCGGAGTCGGATCGGGGTAGTAGGCCGGATGATCCATCGCCTCGACCACCGCCGTGCCGTAATCGATGGCCAGCCGTTTGGCGTCCGCCTCGGACATGCCGGTTCTCCCCAGCTCGAGATCGAACACCTTGATCGCCGCGCTGCCCAGGGTGCCGACGAATTTGTCGTGCCTGCCCAGCATGTTGCCGCCGGCCAGCCGGCCCATCTTGTTGGCCGTCGTGCCCAGCGGAATGTACACGTCTTCCTCCATCACCCGGTGGTACACGACCGCGCAGTCGCCGGCCGCGTACACGTCGGGGACGTTCGTCCGCATTTCCCGGTCAATATAGATGGCTCCGTTGGGTGCCGTGCGGATGCCGCTGCCCGACAGAAAACCGGTGGCCGGACGCACGCCGGTGGAAAGGATGACCAGATCCGCCGGATATTCGCCCCTGTCGGTGCGCACCCGTTCCACGCGCCCGGCGCCGGCGATTTCCGTCAGCCGCTCGGCCAGGTGCAGTTTCACCTCGTGCCGGTGCAGCTCCTCCGCCACGAGGTCCGTAATTTCCGGGTCGAAGGGCGGGAGAATCCGGTCGGCCAGCTCGACGACGCGCACCCGCTTGCCCAGCTGGACCATCGCCTCCGCGGTTTCCAACCCGATCGCCCCGCCGCCCACGATGACCACGTCCCGCACATCGGGGGACGCGGCGGCTTCCTTCAGGGCCAGGCCATCTTCCATCGTCTTCAGCAGGTACACGCCGGGCAGGCGGATTCCCGGCACATCCGGGACGATCGGCGCGGCGCCGACCGCGATCATCAGCTTGTCATAGGTGTCGAGGAAAAAGCTTCCCTTCTCCAGATCCTTCACCATGATCTGCTTCCGGTCCGGTACGACCTTGACCACTTCATGGCGCAAAAAGGTCCGGATCCCCGATTTTTCAAACTCGTCCCGCGTGCGGGCGATCAGCTTCCGCCAGTCATCGTTGACCCCGGACACGTAATAAGGCAGACCACAGGCGCCATAGGAAAGAAAGCCGCCCTTTTCGTAAACGACGACTTCCGCGTCCGGGCTTGTCCGTCTGATTTTTGCCGCGGCGGACATGCCGGCCGCGACGCCGCCGACGATGACGATTTTCACCGGTTTCCCCCCTTTCCGCGCAAGGCGCCTCCCGAATCCGTCGTTGCTCCGTTGGGGTGCGAACACTGCTCCGTCGGGTGGCGGGCATTGCTTCATCGGGTCGCGAAAACTACCCCTCCGGGTGGCGAGCATTCCCCTGCCGGGTTGCGGGCGTTCCCCGCCGGGTTGCAAATCCCGATCCCCGGGCAGGAACGAATTTAATGTAAAAATGCATTTATTTTAGCGTGAAAACGGCTCGCCCCGGAATTTTAATGCATTTTTGCAATATGTTGCGCGATTCCGGGCGGAGACCCCAAATTTTAGTGCAAAAATGCATTTATTTCGCCGACCGGCCCCAAAAACGTTCACCGGAACAAGCCCGTGTCATCCGCGATGCCGTCGGATCGATTCAGCCTCGGGCGTTTTCGCCCGGAATGTCGGGTTCCCGGTCGATGATGCCCACCACGAGGGCGTCGATGGGCGCGTCCCGATGGAGGCCGTACCGGACGTTGGCGCCCGTCGTGACGAGGACGTTCTCGCCGATCCCGGCGCCGATGGCGTCCGCCGCGACGAACGTTTCGCCGGAGTTGCGCTTTTGCACCACCAGCAGTTTGTATCCCTGCAAACCTTCCAGTTTGCGCGTGGAAACGATGTTGCCCACGACTTTGCCGATGATCATCGCTTGCGACCTCATTTCTCGTCCAAGATCAATTCGAGCCGGTCTCCGGTGGCGATGGAAAAAGCGTTCGCGTCGTCCGTGTCGATGTGCATCTCCAGCGCGAAATCGTCCCTGACCCGGACAAATACGCGATCCATGACACCGCCGCGGGGGCCTTCCACTTTCACGCGGACCTCCTGCCCGTCGACGACGCCGTAGGCGGCCGCGTCGGCCGGCGTCATGTGGATGTGCCGGTCGGCGATGATGACGCCGCTGTCCAGCTCCAGGCGTCCGCGCGGTCCGACCAGTGTGATGCCCGGCGTGCCTTCCAGCTTTCCCGAAGGACGGATCGGGGGGCTGACACCGAGTCTTCTGGCGTCGCTCGGGGCCAGTTCCACCTGGGTTTGCCGGCGATAGGGGCCGAGAATGCGCACTCCTTCGAGGGTTCCCTTCGGCCCGATCAGCGTCACCCGCTCTTCCGCCGCGAACTGGCCGGGCTGGGAAATGTCCCGGCTGCGGGTGAGCTCGCGGTCCTCGCCGAACAGCAGCCGGAAATGCTCCCGCGTGATGTGGATATGCCGGGCGGACACGCCGACGGGCACAAACCGCGGCCGTTCCCGGACGGGGACGAGGCCCCGTCGGGCCAATTCTTCCAGCACCAGCCGCGTGACCGACTCGATCAATTCCGTCCGCGATGGCGTCGGCATGGGATCACCCCGCTTGCTTCAATATTACTTCAAGCGGGGCAGAATGCTTCCGATGTCGCCGTGCGGCCGCGGAATGACGTGCACGGCCACCAGTTCGCCGACGCGCTGGGCCGCTTCCGCGCCGACTTCCGTCGCCGCCTTCACGGCGCCCACTTCACCTTTCACCAGCACCGACACCAGCCCCGAGCCGATTTTCTCGATTCCGGCCAGCTCCACGTTGGCCGCCTTCAGCATGGCGTCCGCCGCCTCGACCGCCGCCGTGAATCCGCGCGTTTCAATGATGCCAAGCGATTCGTTCATGGATGATTCCTCCCTGATCCCGGTGTCCGGGTAATGGGGCGCTCAGGAGAGCGCCGGCAAAATCTTCGCCAGATCGGCGTGCGGCCGCGGAATGACGTGCACGGCCACCAGCTCGCCGATGCGCTGCGCCGCCTCCGCGCCGACTTCCGTCGCCGCCTTCACGGCGCCCACGTCCCCGCGCACGATGACGGTCACGAGCCCCGATCCGATTTTCTCCGTGCCGACGATTTCCACGTTCGCGGCTTTCAGCATGGCGTCCGCCGCCTCGATGGCGGCCGTCAGCCCCCGCGTTTCGATGATCCCGAGGGATTCCTTCATGACCCTTCAACCTCCTTTGACCTCATGCGGTCGATATGGCCGTTATTTCAGAATCGGCAAAATTTTCGCCACGTCGGCGTGCGGCCGCGGAATGACGTGCACCGCCACCAGCTCGCCGATGCGCTGCGCCGCCTCCGCGCCGACCTCCGTCGCCGCCTTCACGGCGCCCACGTCCCCGCGCACGATGACGGTCACCAGTCCCGAACCGATTTTCTCGGTTCCCACCAGCTCCACTTTCGCCGCCTTCAGCATGGCGTCCGCCGCTTCGATGGCGGCCGTCATTCCCCGCGTTTCGATGATGCCGAGCGATTCCTGCATCGGTATCAACCCTCCTTGCCCTTGCGTGTTTTGGCGGCCGTCCGCCGCTTCGCCGTTTTGGAAGTCGTATTATCGTCCTGGATATCCGGCGGCTTGGGAGTGTTTTCCGCCGGTTCGATGAATTTCATGATTTCTTCGTGCGGCCGCGGAATGACCACGCTCATCCGGAGCGGATCGCCGGGCTTGTCCCGGCACTGCTCCCGCGCCGCTTCGACCGCCGCCGTCACGTCCGATACGCTGCCCCCGACGATGACGGTCACCAGGCGGCCGCCCAGTTCCTTTTCGACGCACAGCACCTCGACGCCGGCCGTCTTGCACATCACGTCGACGAGTTCCACCGCGGTGGTGTAAAACAGCGTTTCCACCACGCCGATCGCTTCCCGTGCCATGTTCATCCCTCTTCCCGCGTTTTGAGCGCCGATGTTTTCACCTGCGCCGTCAGGACCGTCCGCGCGACTTGGGCGCCACCTTGCCGACGGGAAGCAGCTTTTCCATGCCCGGAGCGGCGGAGGAAATGCAGCGGGTCAGAATCGCCTCGTCGGGCAGGTATTGCCGTGCCGTTTCCCTGGCCACCTCCAGCGCGTGCTCGACATCGGCCACCCGGCCGGTAAACTTCACCTGGACCATCAGGGGAATGACTGCCTGCACGTTTCCGTCGGGGTTGTTGCAGTCGATGCCGTGAATGCGGATGTCCGCCGATTTGCACGCCCGGTCCATGGCCGCCAGGGCCACGCTGTATCCCTGAACTTCAAGCATTCCAAGCGCTTGCCGTTCCACCGCGCATCACCTAACCTATGCTCCGCAGTCCGCCGTCCGCGAGGACGCGGCGGATCTTGCGCGTGAACGTTCTGGTCGAGGTGAGCCCCTCGCCGGTGGGACCGGCGATGGTCATCGTCGTGAAGCCTTCGCCGCCGTAGCCGACGCCCGCCAGCGAAGAGCCGTTCTGCACGAAAATGGTCGTACGGATGGCGCGGGCGAATTTCGTCATGTTGTCCACGTTGCGGGAATGCATGACCGCTGTGTGGCGGTTGCCGTGTTCGGCCCGCACCGCCATGTCGATCGCCTCGTCCAGGCTGCGCGTCCGGACGATGGGCAGAATCGGCATCATCTGCTCGATCTGCACCAGCGGATGGTCGAAGTCGACCTCGCAGATGAGCAGCTCCGGATTTTTGTCCCGGATGCCGATCCGCTCCAGGAACAGCCGCGCGTCCTTGCCGATCCACTCCTTCGCCGGGTGCCAGGAGCGCCACTCGTCGCCGCTGCAGCTCGGCCTCGCGCCCGGAATGTCCGATACCAGCGCGAATTCCATGATCTGCTCCAGTTCCCGGCGTCCGAGCATGTACGCGCCGTTGTTCAGCAGATGGAAGATGAGCTCGTCCGCCGCCTTGTCGACGACGAACACTTCCTTTTCGCCGATGCACAGGATGTTGTTGTCGAACGCGGCGCCCAGGACGATTTGTCTGGCCGCGTGCTCCAGGTTCGCCGTTTCGTCCACCACGACCGGCGGGTTGCCGGCGCCCGCGCCGATGGCTTTTTTCCCCGAAGCCAGGATCGTCCGCACCAGCCCCGGCCCGCCGGTGCCCACCAGCAGCGAAACCAGCGGCGACTTGACGATGACGTCGAGGGTTTCCATCGTCGGCTCTTTCACCATGGTGACGAGGTCGGACGGACCGCCCGCGTTCATGATCGCCTTGTTGAGGAGCTGCACCGTGAACTTGCTGCAGTCTTTGGCGGACGGGTGTACGTTGAACACCACGGAATTGCCGGCGGCCAGCATGCCGATGGCGTTGTTGATGATCGTCTCCGCCGGATTCGTCACCGGCGTGATCGCGCCGATGACGCCGTAGGGCGCCATCTCCGTCAGCGTAAGCCCGTTGTCGCCGGATACGGCGACGGATTCCAGATCTTCCGTCCCCGGCGTCTTCAGGGCCGTCAGCTCCACCTTGGCCACCTTGTGTTCCAGGCGGCCCAGCTTCGTCTCCTCGAACATGCGGCGCGCCAGGCCTTCCTTGTGGTCCAGCGCCGCCTGGCGGATGGCCCGGATGATGCGCTCCCGGTCCTCCATGCCGAACTTTTGCACAAATTCCCGCTGCGCCCGGTGGGCCGCCTCAATGGCGTCCTCCGCCCGCTCGAACACCCCGAGGTCGCCCGCGCGGGATGCGGAGCCGCCGGTCACGACCCCCGGCGCGGACGGCCGGGCAGCCGCCGCCGGCACGCCGGCCGGTGCGCCGCCCGCGGGGGCGGCCGGCCGCACGCTGCAGCCTCCCGCCGCTTCGGGCTTCGGCTGCGGCGCCGCCGCGGTGGAAGCGAGCCGCTGGTCGATGTTGCGCAGGACGCTTTCCACGATGTGCCGCACGTCCGCTTCCGTCAATCGGATCTCCAAAACCGCTCACCTCTCTGTGGCCCGTCTCTTGGCCCGTTCTGTCCCCATGCCTCAGGACAGCCTTCGGAGCACTTCCTCCGTGACTTTCGCGATGATTTCCCCGATGACCGCCCGCTTCTCCGCTTCCGCCCGCGCGGCCTCCGTCTGCGCGGCGTCGGACCGCGGAGCGTCCGTCCGCACTACACCGGCCTGCGGGGCATCCGTCCGCACGGCGCCGGTTTGCGGGGCGTCCGTCCGCACGCCGCCGGCCGATGGAGCTTCCGCTCCTGCGGCAGCGGGCACCGGAGACTCGTCCGGCCTGCAGGCCGGCGTTCCCCCGCCCCGGATGCCCATCTTTTCACGGATCTCCAGCAGGTTGGACACCTGGCTGCAGCTGAGCTCGTTGACCTTTTTCAACACTTCGCCCGTGTACAGGCTCATCAGCGCGTAATGTTCCAGCGATTCCATCCGGAAATACGCTTCGAGCGGATCCCTTCCCCAGGTGAGCGCTCCGTGGTTGGCCAGAAGCACCGCGTTGTAGTCCCGGCAGTACGGGGCTATGGAATCCGGAACTTCCTCCGTGCCCGGCGTCGCGTAAGGCGCAACCGGCACTCGGCCGAGCAGCACGACGGCTTCGGAGGACAGCGCCCGTTCCAGACTGATGCCGGCGATGGCGTAGGAGGTCGCCACGACGGGATGGGCGTGCACCACGGCGCGCACTTCCGGATTTTCCTTGTACACGCGCAGGTGCATCTTGATTTCCGAGGAAGGCTTGTTTTTTCCCGACAATACCTTCCCGCTGAGGTCCAGCTTCACCAGCATGTCGGGCGTCATAAAGCCCTTGCTGACGCCGGTCGGCGTGGCCCAGACGGCGTTCGGCCCGGTGCGGACGCTGATGTTGCCGTCGTTGGCGGCGACGAAATTTTTGGCGTACATTCGTCTGCCGATTTCGATAATCCATTTTTTTGCTTCAAAGTCGGACAAATATCTGTCCCGGCGCTCCAAGACGGTTTCACCTCCCCGACATCCGTCGTTTGCTCCGTGTATTTTGATTCTCTTATTTCAATAGGTAATTGTCAATCATTTATTTTGTATTTTTTTGATTTATGTCGATATTTCTTCCGATTTTCCGCCATAATCCCAAAACATTACCGAACAAATACGACAATCCAACGTTTTTCCATCGCTTTTTTTCGATATCCGAATGGATGAAGCGGCGCGCAAAACGTGCACAAACCCACAGAAATATGATATATTCAACTTCGAGCAACACGAAAAACGGGAGGAGTAGTGAAGCTTCGTGCTGCCCATCGCCCGAAAGGCCAAAATCAAGGAAATCATCGCGGAAAAGAAAAATGTGACCGTCGCCGAGCTGACCCAACTGTTCGGCCTGACCGAGGAAACCATCCGGAGAGACCTGAAACAGCTGGAACAGGAAGGGTTCCTGACGCGCATCTACGGCGGTGCGTATATCAACGACGGCGTCCTGAACGACGTCGACGTCAACCTGCGCGAGCACATCTACGTGGAAGGAAAGCGCAAGATCGCCGAGAAGTGCGTGGAGTTCATCCAGCACGGCGATTCCGTCTTTCTCGACGCGTCCACCACATCGCTGTACATCGCCCGGATGCTGGAAAACCGCCGGATCACCGTCGTGACCAACTCCATCAAAATCGTCAACGCCCTGATCGACAATCCGGGCGTCAACCTGATCGTCACCGGCGGCAGCATCAGCCGGCAGTCCATGTCCGCCCTCGGGCGCGGCGCGGAGCAGAGCCTGGGCGGCTACTTCTTCGATTTGGCGTTCATCTCCTGCCGGTCGCTCAGCCGCCAGCATGGCATTACCGATTCCAACGAGCAGCAGGCCGAAGTGAGGCGTCTGGCCGTCGAACGGGCCAATCGCGCGTATCTGGTCGCCGACATCACCAAATTCGACCGGACCTCGTTCGCCCACATCTGCGGCTTTGACAAGATCCACACGTTGGTGGTCGACAAACCGCTGGACGGCGAATGGCGCGAGTTTCTGCAGCAGCAGAACGTCCGGCTGGTGGAATGCGAAAGCTGAATCGGGCACCCGGTTCGCCGGGTGCTCCGATTTTATTTTTCAAACATGCGCGGCAGGCTTTCCGTATACGGCGGCCGGGCGATGCCTTTTTCTGTGATGATCGCCGTGATGAGCGAGTGGTCGGTCACGTCGAAGGCCGGATTGTACACCTTCACGCCGGAAGGCGCCATCGGTTTTTCATACCATTTGGCGGTCACTTCCTCGGCGGACCGCAGTTCGATGTGAATGTCGTCCCCCGTGCGGCATTTCAGGTCGATGGTGGACAGCGGCGCGTGCACATAGAACGGGATGCCGTAATGTTTGGCCAGAATGGCCACGCCGGAAGTGCCGATCTTGTTGGCGGTGTCGCCGTTGGCCGCCACCCGGTCGCATCCCACCAGCACGGCCTGCACCTTGCCTTCCTTCATGACGATGGACGCCATGTTGTCGCAGATGAGCGTCACGTCGACGCCGGCTTCCATCAGCTCCCACGTCGTGAGACGCGCCCCCTGCAGGAGCGGCCGTGTTTCGTCCGCGTACACCTTGAAGTTGTATCCCCGTTCCTGGCCGAGATAAATGGGCGCCAGGGCCGTCCCGTACCGCGCGGTGGCGATGGTTCCGGCGTTGCAGTGGGTGAGCAGCCCCATGCCGGGCTCAAGCAGCGTCAGCGCGTGCTCGCCGATGGAACGGCACACCTGCTCGTCCTCGGCCCGGATCGCCTCCGCTTCCTCCCGCAGCGCCGCCTTGACCTCCGCGGGGGATTGGCCCGCCGCCATCTCCCGCTGGAACCGCGCGTCCATCCGGTCCAGGGCCCAGAACAGGTTGACGGCCGTCGGCCGCGCGGACGCCAGCAGGGCCTTGACGCGTTTGAACTCCTCGTAAAGCTCCTCCGCCGTCCCCGCGGCGAAAGCCTTCGCGCCCAGATAGACGCCGTAGGCGGCGGCGATGCCGATGGCCGGCGCGCCCCGCACCCTCAGCTCGTAGATGGCTTCGCGGATTTCTTCCGGTTCCTTCAGGGTCAAAAACTTTTTCTCGTTCGGCAACAGCGTCTGGTCCAGAAGAATCAGCGCGTCCCGCTCGTCGTCGAGCACCACCGAACGGATGACTTCATGCTGCGCCATCCCGATCGCCTCCTTTGGCTGTGATGGTTGTACCGGCCGCTTCCGGCCGCGGAACGGACCGTGCGGCGGATCCGGCTGCGGATCACGCCGAGACCCGTGTCCCGACGCCGGTAATCGCCCGGCAACTCACGACGCGGCCGCCCGGGCCACGCTGTCGCGGATCACCTGCAGGTAGTCCTTGCCTTTGACGATGGCGTCCCGCTCCAGGATGAACGTTTTGCCCGCCGTCAGGCAGATGCGCTCGGCCTCGGCCCGCTTGTCTTCATCGGCGATGGAGGTCAGATCCTTCACGTGCGCGATCCCGAGGGTGCGGCGGCACAGCTCCAGCCCCGTCACCGCGCTGGTGTCGCGCATGATGCCGGCCAGGTACCAGCGGTCAAAACCGGGATAGCGGGCGACCCGCTCCGTCGCGCGTTCGTGGAACAGGCGCAGGAATTTGTCCTGGAACAGATCCGCCACTTCCTCGATGGTCTTGAGCACCCAGCCGATGTGGCGTTCCTTCGCCTCGCCTTCCTCCATCGTCGCCCTGGCGTTGACATAGGCGAAGATGAGGTTGGCGAGCACGTTGCCCACGTCGTAACCGGCCGGACCGTAGAACGCGAACTCCCCGTCGATCACCTTCGTGGAATCCTCGCGGACGAAAATGGAACCGGTATGCAGGTCGCCGTGAATCAGTGATTGCCCGCGGGTCATGAAATCGAACTTCAGCTTGGCCGTCTCGAGGAGCAGCTTCTCGTCCTCCCACAGGAGCCGGCGCGCGAAATCCCGGATCGGCGGGAACACGTCGTTGCGGGGACAGTCGTAGAACGGTTCGGTGTAGACCAGGTCTTCGGTGATTTCGCACAGGTCGGGATTGATGAACCGCCCCTGCACCGCTTTTTTCTCCTTATGATTCATCACCACGTCCGACGTGAGCAGCAGCGTGTTCGCCATGAAAGTGGTGATGTGGTCGGCGAAAAGCGGGAACTGCCGGTGCTCGAGCATCGCCTTCCGCATGATGACGTGGTCGGACAGGTCTTCCATCGCGCAGCAGTTCATGACCGGGTCGTAATGGTACACCCTGGGCGCCAGTCCCGGGGCCAGTTCGTTGTGTACCCGAAGGATCTCGTACTCGATGCGGTTGCGGTCGGGGGAAACCTTGAACTCGTCGGAAATGCGGGCCACCGGTCCCGCCTGCTTGAGGATGATCGATTGCCCCGAATCCTCATCCACGATGCGGAACACGAAGTTCAGGTTGCCGTCGCCGATTTCCCTGCAACTCAGCCTGGCTTCCTTCGGGAACACGTCCAGCCTGGTTTTCGCGTACTCGATCGCATCCGCTTCGCTCATGGTGAAGTAGGAGGAAAAATCCGCCATGGTTACGCCGCCTCCGATCCTCGTTTTTTTCGGTCGCCTTTTTCGGTCGCCTATATTCTTACCGTTTCCGGTAATAGGTGAGCGCCAGCGCGAACGCCAGCACGCCGCCTTTCACAATGTCCATGGAATAGTACGGCACGGACATCATGACCAGCCCGTTCTGCAGGATGCCGATGAGCACGGCGCCGAAAAACGTCCCGAGGGCGTTCGGCTTGCCCGCGCCGAATACGGAGAATCCGATGAACGTGGCCGCCACCGCATCCATCAGGTACGGGGCGCCGGAGTTGACTTCCGCCGTCAGGATCCGGGCGCCGAGCACGATCCCGCCGATCGCCGCGAACAGCGCGGAAAGGAGATACGCGGCGATGCGGTATTTGTTGACCGGAATCCCCGAAAGCTTGGCCGCTTCCATGTTGCCGCCGATGACATACATATAGCGGCCGTGCTTGGTGTAGTTTAAGAACAGATGGACAAGAAGGACGATGACCAGCATGATGATGATAATGCCCGGCACCTGTCCGAATTTGGCGAACAGTTTCGGAATCTGCCCCGCGGCAAAGCTGCCGTCGGGCATGACCATGTTCTGCGAGATGGTGGCGCCGCGGGAATAGGACAGGGCGACGCCCTGGATCACGAACATGACCGCCAGGGTGAGCAGCATGTCGGGTATCTTGAACCGGATGATGAGCAGCGAGTTGAGCACCCCGACCAGGAGACACGCGCCGATGGCCGCCAGCACCCCGATCAGCGTGGGCTGGGAGTACCAGACGAACATGGAGATGGCCACCGCGCAGGCGAGGGAGGCGGTGGAACCGACCGACAGGTCGAAGCCTCCGACGGCCAGCGAGATGGTCAGGCCGGTGGCGATGATGGTCACGATGGAAATGGACCGCAGGATGTTGATGATATTCTGGCCCTGCAGGAAGCTGTCCGTCGCCAGGCCGAAAAAGGCGATGAGCAGGACGATGGTGATGATGGTTCCATAACGGTAAAAGAACTGAAACCAGTCCATCTTGAACTTGGCGGTTTTGGAGTCGCTCATCGGTCACTTGCCTCCCGTCGAGTAAAACAGCAGCTCTTCTTCGTTCGTGCCGGCCGTCTCCAGCTCTTTCACGATCGCCCCGTCGTACATGACGTACACGCGATCGGTGATGCCCATGATCTCGGACAGTTCGCACGACGCGTAGATCACGCTTTTGCCCTGCTCCACCAGTTTCGCGATCAGCTGAAAGATGTCCCGCTTGGCCCCGACGTCGACGCCCTTCGTCGGTTCGTCGAAGATGTACACCTCCGCGTCGGCGACCAGCCATTTGCCGATGGCCACCTTCTGCTGGTTGCCGCCGGACAGGTTGCGCACCAGGGCCGCTTCGTTCGGCGTCTTGATGCCCAGGTCGGCAATCATTTTGCGGGAGATGGTCCTTTCCCGGCCGAAATCCAGCACCGTTCCGAAAATCCTGCACAGCCTGGAGAGCACGACCGTGGTGAGATTCGTGGCCACGCTCTCCTCCACGAGCACGCCTTCCTTGCGCCTTTCCTCCGGAACCAGGGCCAGCCCCGCGCGGACGGCGTCGTTGGGCGACTTGATCTTGAGCGGCTTGCCGTTCAAAATGCGCTCCCCGCTCGCCCGGGTGTAACCGAACAGCGCCTTGCACAGCTCCGTTTTCCCCGCGCCGACCAGCCCCGCGATCCCGACCACTTCGCCTTTTCGGACGTGGAAGCTGACGTTTCTCACCTTGCCGCTGTCGTCGCTGAGGCCCTTCACCACCAGCGCCGGCTCGCCGGGCGTCGCCTGATGCTTCGGAAACTGCTGCTCCAGCTGCCGGCCCAGCATGTGCTCGACGAGCAGGTTCTGCGTCAGATTGACGGCCGCCTCCCGGATCACGAACCGTCCATCGCGCATGACGGTCATTTCGTCGCAAATCTCAAACAATTCCGGCAATCGGTGCGAAATGAAAATGATGCCGACGTTGCGGGCTTTCAAGTCGCGGACGACGCGGAACAGCTCCTCCGTCTCGGAACGGCTGAGGGGCGCCGTCGGTTCGTCCAGGATGAGGAACCGGCAATCCCTGGCGATGGCGCGGGCGATCAGCGTCATCTGCTTCTCCGCCAGGGTCAGCTCGTCCACCCGCTTCCGCGGGGAAATGTGGACGTTCAGGCGGTCAAGGACCTGCTGCGCCTGCCGGTGAAGGGAGGGCCAGTTCACCCACTGCCTTTTCCCGGAGTCGTTGATCATGCGGTCCAGCATGATGTTTTCCCCGACGGTAAGATAGGAAATGAGTGCCGTATCCACTTCCTGGTGCACGATCTGGATTCCCTGGTCCTTGGCGTCCTTCGGAGACCGGATGTCCACCTTTCGTCCGCCGATGCGGATCTCACCCGTGTAGTGGGGGTAGGCGCCGGTAAGCACCTTCATCAAGGTCGATTTTCCCGCTCCGTTGGCGCCGATGAGGGCGTGGACGGTGCCCGTCGCCGTGGCGAACCGCACGTCGTCCAGGGCTTTCACACCGGGAAACTCGATGGAGATATGCTCCATTTCGAGAAGCAGAGGCTCATGCTGCAAAGCTTCGGTGGATGGCATGGTTTCACCCGGAAAGCGTTTCCGGAAAATCCTTCAAGATAGTGTGTGATGAAAAGCAAAGCCGCAAAGATGCGGCCTGGGCAATCGGAGTACACAAGGGGATAATGATGCGAGCGGCAGAGCCTCGCCCTTGCCGGACGGGACTCTGCCGCAGGGCAATCGGATGGCAACCGATCGGATTATCTGTTCTTGAGCGCCTTCATCCATTCTTCTTCGAAGGCGTCGGTTTGGCCCCAGCCCGGGATGATGTTGGCCAGCGTGACCATGTTGACGGGTTCGCTGGACTTCTTCAGATCTTCCTGGGTGATCAGGTTCGCTTCCAGATCGTAGGTCGCGGGCGTTTCTTCGCCGGCGATCTTCTTCGCCAGCAGGCGGACGTTGACGGCGCCGATCATCTTCGGATCGACCGCGGCAGTGGCGACCCACGGGCTGTTTTCTTCCTGCATGGCTTGCAGGTCGGCGTTCGACACGTCGATGCCATAGATCTTCACTTCCTGGCGGCCCGCTTCGTTCACCGCGCGGGTGGCGCCGATGGCGAAAGCGTCCCAGGTGGCGAAGATGGCGTCAATCTGTCCGGTCGGATACTTGGTCAGCATGGCGGCCACGGCGTTTTGCGTTTGCACCGGCGTATCCGCGGCGGCCACGCCGAAGCGGTCGATTTCCTGGATGCCGGGGTTTTGTTGCAGCACTTGTTGATAGATTTGGTTCCGTCTGACCATGGGCGGGAAGCCGTCCACCCACAGGTACACGATCTTGGCGTTGCCGCCGGTGTCTTTCACCAGTTGGTCCAGGGCCATTTGCGCCAGGGCGAAGTCGTCCTGGGCCGTCATCGTGACGCCGGCGATATCCTTGATCCCATCGATGGAGTCGAAGGTCACGACCGGAATGCCCTTGTTGACGATTTGCCGGACTTCTTCGATGGTCGCTTCGTCGTCGCCGTGGGAGATGATGATCCCGTCGTAGTCCTGGTTCATCGCTTGCTGGATCGCGTCATGGAACTTGGCCGAATCTCCGCCTGCGGAAAACGTGTCGACCGTGAAGCCCATTTTTTCGCCTTCTTCTTTGGCACCGGCCAGATACTGCGCGGTGTGGTCGTCGCCGCCGATCTTGCGGATGACCATGATTTTGATCGGCCACTTTTCCTTGATCTGGGCCGGCACATTCGACGGGAGGTCGCCGCTGCCGGAAGACGAGCCGCCCTTTTTGCCGCAGCCGGTCAGGACCAGCGCGACCGCAAGCAGGGTCAGAATCAACATCTTCGCTGCATTACGCATTTCTGTCCAACGCCCCTTTTCGTTGTTTTCACAGCCATATTATCATAGGCTATAAATCTTTATCAATAAAATAATCCAAGTTTATTTATATGATTTCGAGGTTTTTTTCTTGTTGTTTTTTTCGCGGTTCTAGTGGCATTATACCATATCTTCCGTCAGAAATACATACACAAACCAAATTAATTTAACAAGTTTGCCCCAACATTTTATGGTTTCAATTGGCATGCGGGTCGTCGCGCGACCCAGCATCCTCCGCCGCCGTCCCGGCGAACAGGGCATGGACGAACTGCTCCGCGTCGAACGCTTGCAGGTCGTCCGGTTTTTCCCCCAGTCCCACCAGTTTCACGGGCAGTTTCAGCTCGTTCCGGATGGCCACGATGATGCCGCCCTTGGCGGTGCCGTCCAGTTTGGTCAGCACCAGGCCGGTCACGCCGCTTTTTTCACCGAACAACCGGGCCTGCTGCAGGGCGTTCTGGCCGGTGGCCGCGTCAAGCACCAGCAATGTCTCGTGCGGGGCGCCCGGCAGTTCGCGTTCGATGACGCGGCGGATTTTCGCCAGCTCGTCCATCAGGTGGGCTTTGTTTTGCAGGCGGCCGGCCGTGTCGCAAAGGAGCACGTCGACGCCGCGGCGTTTCGCTTCCTGCACGGCGTCGTACATCACCGCGGCCGGATCGGCGCCCTGGGCCTGTTTGACCAAATCCGCTCCCGCCCGCTGCGCCCAGATTTCCAGCTGTTCGATGGCGCCGGCCCGGAACGTGTCGCCCGCCGCCAGCAGCACCGACTTTCCTTCCTGCTTGAATTTCCAGGCCAGCTTGCCGATGGTCGTCGTCTTGCCGACGCCGTTGACGCCGACAAAAAGAATGACGGTGAGACCGCCCGGATTCAGGTTCAGCCGCGCTTCCCCTTCGTCTTCTTTCAGTATTTGCACAAGTTTCTCCGCCAATATAGGCTGCAGCTCGGAAACGTCTTCCAGCTTCCGCTTCGACGCTTCGGCGCGCAGGCCGTCAATCAGCTCCATGGTGGTGTGCACGCCGACGTCGGCGGCGATCAGGATTTCCTCGAGTTCTTCGAAGAATGCCTCGTCAATCCGGCTTCGCGAAAACAGTTCGCCGATCCGGCCGGCCAGCGCGGAGCGCGTCTTCGCCAGCCCGTCCCGGAATTTGGCGGTCACCGATTCGGTTTTGGCCGCGATGCTTTCCCTCAGCCTTTTGAAAAAGCTCATGGTCACGCACTTTCCTTTCCTATTTTCTATAAAGCGAATGCGTACGTCCCCGTGGTCCCGGGCACTTCGGCGAGCGCATGGCAACCTTCGGTTAGCCCGCATTTGCATGCGTTGCCTTCTCCGGCGCTGCCCGATCGTCTGCATGGCCCTTAGCTGGGCAGTCCGGGAGCATTGCCGCTCTCGTTCCGCCCGCGAGCTCATTGTAGTCGGTTTTTCGACTATAATGCCTCCACCGGCGCATCCTCGAACGCATTGTAGTCTATTTTTCAACTATAATGCCGCTCCCGGCCCGCTCACGAGGGAATTATAGTCGGTTTTTCGACTACATTGCCGCTATCGGTCCGTCCGCGAACTGATTATAGTCGGTTTTTCGACTACAATGCCTCCACTGACGCTTCCAAGAAAATATGGTAGTCAACTTTTTGGCTATAATGCCTCCGCCGAAGTGACCGAGAACGCATTGCAGTCGATTTTTCGACTATATTGCCCCTCTCGGCCCGTCCATGGGCCCATTGCAGTCGATTTTTCGACCACATTGCAGCGACGGTCCGACGCGGGCGCATCGCGGTCGGTTTATCGACCACCTTGCCGTCATCGGACCGTCCGCGGGCGCGCTGCTGGCGCCCCTGCCGGCGTATTGCATTGCCGCCGGCGAACGCCGGCGAGCCGCATTCCATGTTGCCGGCGCCCTGGATACGGCAAACCGGAAGCGGATGGCCGGTGCGCCGGATTTTCTGGGCAAGTCACCCGATCGGAATCAGGCTGAGCCATCCGCGCCCAATCAAGCAGCGTCACCCGTTCCTGATCAGGCCGAGGCGCTCACCGCTTCGTCTTCCCTTTCGTCCAGCCGGACCGAAACCAGCTTGGACACGCCGCCTTCCTCCATGGTCACCCCGTACAGAACGTCGGCCGCTTCCATCGTTTCCTTGCGGTGGGTCACCACGATGAACTGGGTCAGCTCCGAGAATTCCCGCAAATAGTTTACGTACCGGGCCACGTTCGCCTCGTCCAGCGCCGCTTCCACCTCGTCCAGCACGCAGAAGGGCACCGGCTTCACCTGCAGGATCGCAAACAGGAGGGCGATGGCCGTCAGCGTCCGCTCGCCGCCGGACAGAAGCTGCAGGTTTTGCAGCTTTTTGCCGGGGGGCTGGGCCACGATTTCGACGCCCGTATCGAGGGGACGGTCCGGCTCGGCCAGGATCAGGTCGGCCTGTCCGCCGCCGAACAGTCGGGTGAACACCGACCGGAAATGCCGGCGGATCTCCTCGAAGGTGTTGCGGAACCGCTTGGCCATTTCCTCGTCCATTTCCCGGATCAGGCGGCGCAGCTTCTCCTTGGCGTCCAGCAGATCCTGCCGCTGCTCGGTCAGGAAGCGGTACCGCTCGCTGACCTGGGCGTACTCTTCGATGGCGCCGAGGTTGACTTCGCCCAGGGCGGCGATGCGCCGCCGGAGATCGGCGGCTTCCTGCCGGGTCGCGGCGACGTCTTCGGGAGGGGCGTAATTTTTCCTGGCCCACTCGAAGCTCATTTCATATTCTTCGCCCAGCTTGCGCAGCAAGTTGTCGAGCTCCACGTCGGCGCGGTTCACCCGGATTTCCGTTTCCCTGAGTTCGTCTTCCGCCTGCTTCAGCGCCTGCCGCGAATCCTTCGCGGCGTTCTCTTCCCGCTCGATCTCCTGCAGGCGTTCGGCCCGCTCGGCGCGGCGAAGCTCGATGGCGCCGGACAGGTCCCCTTTGCGGACCACAAGCCCGTTCAGTTTCTCCCGCTGCTCGTTCCATTCCGCCGCGGTGCGCTCCGCATCGGCGGCGTTTTGCTCCAGCGCTCCGGCGAGCTGGCGCTTCTCCCCGTTCAGCCGAGCCAATTCGCCGCGAAGGCGAGCCGACTGCTCGTCCAGCGACTGCGTTTCCTGCTCCAGACGGGCGATGGCGACCTTGCGGCCGGTGAGCGCGGCCTGCAGTTCCTCCCTGACGGACTGGCTGCGCTGCCTGAGCTCCTCGGCTTCCCGGACCGCTTCCTGCAGCCGCTTCTCCTCTTCGGCCAGGCTATTCAGCCGCTCTTCCTGCTTTTTCCGCTCTTCGTCCAGCCGGCTCCGCTCCGCCTCCAGCGACGCCGTGTCGGCGTCCAGCGCCGCGCCCGCCGCTTCCAGGCGTTTCTCTTCCTGGGCGAATTGTTCGCGTTCCGCCAGCAGGCGCTGCTCATCCAGCCGCACCCGCTCGGCGAGTCCGCGCAGCTCCTCGATTCGCCGGGACGATTCGCCGGCCTCCCGGGCCCGTTCTTCCGCTTCATTCCGGGCCGCATCCCGCAAGCGTTCGGCTTCCGCGATTTCCCGGGCCAGCTCCTCCAGCTGCCGCCCGCGGCCCAGCAGATTGCCCGCCTGTTTCAGGCGGCTGCCCCCCGTCATGGAACCTCCGGGATGGACCACGTCACCGTCCAGGGTGACGACGCGGTAGCGGTAATTCAGCCGGGCGGCGATCCGGTTCGCCTGCTCCAGACGTTCGGAAACGATCACCTGGCCCAGCAGGCTGCCGACGATGTTCGCGTAGCGGGCGTCGCATTCCACCAGCTCGGCGGCCACGCCGACGAATCCTTCTTCCGCCTGCGCCGCCCGCCGGTCGTTTCCATCCAGCTTCCGCGTCCGGATGACGTCCAGCGGCAGGAACGTCGCCCGTCCCGCCTGCCGCTTCTTCAGCAACCCGATGGCCGCGCGCGCCGACGCCTCGTCGTCGGTCACGATGTGCTGCAGGGCGCCGCCGAGCGCCGTCTCTATCGCGATTTCATGCCGCGCGTCCGTCCGGATCAGTTCGGCCACGGCGCCGTGCACGCCGGCAAGTTCGCCGCGGCGCGCCAACTTCAGCACTTCCCGCGGACCCTGCTGAAAGCCTTCATAGGCTTCCTGCAGCTCGCGGATCGTGTCGCGGCGCGACATGAGCGCGCTCCGCCGCTGTTCCCACCGCCGGGCTTCCGCCAGCGCTTCCTCCCGCTGGCGCTGCAGCTCCGCAAGGCGAACGCCCTCCGCCGTCTGGCGGTCGCGCAAGCCCGCAAGTTCCGCCGCGAATGCCGCAAGCCGCTCCCCGATTTCCCGCCGGCGGTCTTCCAGCTTCTCGCGTTCCGCCTGCCAGCGGGATTTTTCGTCCTTCATGCGGGCGGATCTCGCTTCGAGCTGCTCGCGCTGTTGTCCGAGGTAGCGGATTTCGTTGCGCGCCTGGACCATGGCCTGCATGGCGTCAAACAGCTCCGCCCGGAGCCGCGCCTCGGCTTCTTCGCCGTTCTCCGCCGTCGCGAGCCGCGCTTCCTCTTCCGCCAGAAGGGCGCGAAGCTTGTCCAGTTCGCTGGCGGTCTGTTCGCGCCGCCGGCGCAACTCGTCCGCTTCCGCCGCCACCTCCGCCAGCCGCGTTTCGACGGCCGCCAGCGATTCATTCAGGCTTTCCCGGTTGCGCTTCAGGTGGCCTTCGCGCTCCTTGAGCACCTCCAGCTGGCCTTCGGTTTTCTCGGTTTCTTCCACGCAGGCCATCAGTTCGCCCTGCAGGCGGCCGATGGCTTCCTCCAGCTCGATAAGCGCCGCGCGTTTCTCCTCCAGCGCCGCGTCGCGCCCCGCCGCCTCGGCGGCCAGGGCGGCGACGCGCTCCTTCAGTTCCGAAAGCTTCCCGTTCGCCTCGCTCCAGGACCGGTGCACATGCTCGATCTGATGGACATACAGGGAGATTTCCCGCTTTTTCAGTTCTTCCGTCAGCGATTTGTAGATTTCCGCCCGTTTGGCCTGTTCGCCAAGCGGTTCCAGCCGGCTTTCCAGCTCGCCGATCAGGTCGCCGATGCGGATCAGGTTCTGCTCCGTGTCCTCGAGCTTTTTTTGCGCTTCCTTCTTGCGGGTCTTGTACTTGACGATGCCGGACGCTTCCTCGAAAATGCCGCGACGGTCTTCCGCCCGGGTGCTCAGGATCTGCTCCACCTGTCCCTGCCCGATGATCGAATACGCTTCCTTGCCGACCCCGGTGTCCATGAACAGTTCGGTGATGTCCTTGAGCCGGCACGGCTGCCGGTTGATGTAGTATTCGCTTTCACCACTGCGGTTCAGCCGTCTCGTCACCGTCACCTCGGTGAAATCGAGGGGCAGCGTCCCGTCGCCGTTGTCCAGGGTCAGCGACACTTCGCTGTAACCCACCGGCTTGCGCGAGGCGCTGCCGGCGAAGATGATGTCCTCCATTTTCCCGCCGCGCAGGGTTTTGGCGCTCTGCTCGCCCAGCACCCAGCGGATGCTGTCGGAGATGTTGCTTTTGCCGCAGCCGTTCGGGCCGACGACGGCGGTGATGCCGCGGCCGAACTCCAGCTCGGTGCGGTCGGCGAAGGATTTGAAACCGATCAGTTCGATGCGTTTCAGGTGCATCCGCCCGCGTTCACCTCCACTCGCTGAGGTCCGTGGTTTCGATCAGGCTCAAGGTCCGCTCCGCCGCCTGCTGCTCCGCTTCCTTCTTGGAGCGCCCCGAACCGCGGCCCGCCGGGCGGCCGGCGATCAGCACTTCGACGACGAATTCCCGGTCGTGCGAAGGTCCCCTTTCTTCGACCACCTGATACTCCGGCGCGGCAAACCCGAGGGTTTGCACCTTTTCCTGCAGGCGGGTCTTGAAATCCTTGTCCGCCTGTCCCTTCTCCGGAAGATGCGCCAGCATGCGGCGTTCGAGAAAAGAGCGGGCGCCTTCCAGCCCCTGGTCCAGATAAAGGGCCCCCACGAACGCTTCGAATACGTCGGCGAGCAGGGACGGCCGCGTCCGCCCCCCCGTTCGCTCCTCCCCTTTGCCCAGAAGCACGGCGTCGCCGAAACCAAGCGCCTCGGCAAAGCGGACAAGCGAAGGTTCGCACACGATGGAGGATCTCATCCGCGTCAGTTCCCCTTCCGCCAGTCCCGGATGGCGGCGGAACAGGTATTCCGACACGACCAGCTGCAGCACCGCGTCGCCCAGAAATTCCAGCCGCTCGTTGTCTTCGATTTTTTTCCCGCGCTGTTCGTTCACGTAAGAGGTGTGGGTAAACGCCTGTTCCAGCAGGGCCGGATTGCGGAAGGTCAAACCCAGCCGCGACTGCAGGCGCCGGAGCGTTTCGCGCAACAGCGGTACCCCCGTTTCTTCCTCCGCCCGCGCAAGCGCAAGCGGCCGCGCCCCCATAAACGGGCAGACGCAGGCGGGCGTTTCCGCCTGCGTCGTCAACAACCGTCCTGCCTACTCTTCCAGCCTGCGCATGACGATGGTGGCGTTGTGGCCGCCGAATCCGAAGGAATTCGAAATTCCCGTGCGAACGTTCGCCTGGCGCGCCTTGTTCGGCACATAGTCCAGGTCGCAGTCCGGATCCGGGTTTTCCAGATTGATCGTGGGAGGCAGCATGCCGTCCCGGATGGCCAGGGCGAGGATGATCGCCTCCACGCCGCCCGCCGCGCCCAGGAGGTGTCCGGTCATCGATTTCGTGGAACTGACCGCCAGCTTGTACGCGTGATCCCCGAAGGTTTTCCGGATCGCCGCCGTCTCCGACTTGTCCCCGGTCGGCGTGGACGTGCCGTGGGCGTTGATATAGTCGACTTCCTCCGGCGCAACGCCGGCGTCCTGCAGCGCGCGCTTCATGCAGCGGGCCGCCCCGTCGGGATCGGGGTCGGTGATGTGGAACGCGTCGGCGCTCATGCCGTACCCGATCACTTCCGCGTAGATGCGGGCGCCGCGCCGTCTGGCATGCTCAAGCTCCTCCAGCACGAGCACGCCGGCCCCTTCGCCCATCACGAAACCGTCACGCTGAGCGTCGAAGGGACGGCTGGCTTTCTCCGGCTCGTCGTTGCGGGTGCTCATGGCGCGCATCGCGCAAAAACCGGCCATGCCGATGGGGCGGATGGCCGCCTCGGCGCCGCCGCAGATCATCACGTCCGCTTCGCCGCGCTGGATGATCCGGTATGAGTCCCCGATGGAATGGGTGCCCGTCGCGCACGCCGTAACCGCCGTCGTGTTCGGCCCCTTGGCGCCGTACAGGATGGAGAGCTGACCGCTGGCCATGTTGGCGATCATCATCGGGATGAAAAAAGGACTGACGCGGCGCGGTCCCCGCTCCAGCAGCACCTTGTGCTGCTCTTCCCAGCTGCCGAGTCCGCCGATGCCGGAACCGACGATGACGCCCGTCCGTTCGGGATCGGCGTTCTCCCCGATGCGGATGCCGGCGTCCTGCAGGGCCATCCCGCCGGCCGCCACGCCGAACTGGACGAACCGGTCCATGCGGCGGGCTTCCTTTTTGTCGATATAGTTTTCCGGCTGCCAGTCCTTGATTTCCGCGGCGATCTGCGTGGGATAGTCGGACGTGTCGAACGACTCGATCCGGCTGACCCCCGACTTTCCTTGCAGCAAATTTTTCCAGAACGTTTCCAAATCGGTGCCGAGGGCGGAGACAACCCCCATCCCCGTCACCACGATGCGACGTTTCAAAACGGAAATCACCTCAGGCTTGCAAAAGCGTTCTCCGCGCGGCACGGTCCGCCCCGCGAAGAACGCCGCCGAATGTGGAGAAGTCCCGTCGCTCGAACGGGACCCCGGAAGAAAAAATCACGAGCGAGATTCTATGTATTGAACCACTTCTCCCACGGTCGTGATTTTCTCTGCATCTTCATCGGAAATTTCCAGGTCGAATTCGTCTTCCAACTCCATGACAAGCTCGACCACGTCGAGCGAGTCGGCTCCCAGGTCGTCTTTGAAGGATGCTTCGGGGGTCACTTCCGATTCCTCGACGCCGAGGCGTTCGACGATGATGCGTTTCACGCGATCAAATACATCGGACATCCGGTTCACCTCCCTTAAGGTATTATACGGGAAACCCGGACAAATTGCCATGCCTGCTTGCGCGCTGCCGATTCATTTCGCGCGCCGGCCGGCCCAAGGCCGGTCACATGTACATGCCGCCGTCCACATGCAGCGTCTGTCCGGTCATGTAGGACGACGCGTCGGAGGCAAGGAACACCACCGCGTGGGCGACTTCTTCCGGATTCCCGATCCTCCCGAGGGGAATGTCGTGCAAAAGCTTTTCCTTCCACTCGGGGGACAGCTTTTCCGTCATGTCCGTAGCGATGAACCCCGGCGCCACCGCGTTCACCGTGATGCCGCGCAAAGCCAGTTCGCGGGCGGCGGATTTGGTCAGACCGATGATCCCCGCCTTGGCCGCCGCATAGTTGGCCTGTCCCGCGTTGCCTATCGTCCCGACGACGGAGGAAATGTTGATGATGCGCCCGCTGCGCTGCTTCATCATCGGACGGACGACCGCCTTGACGCCGTTGAAGACGCCTTTCAGGTTGGTTTCAATGACGATGTCAAACTCGTCTTCTTTCATGCGCATAATTAAATTGTCTCGCGTGATCCCCGCGTTATTCACCAGGATGTCCAGTTTGCCAAACGCATCCAGCATCCGCTGGACCATCGCCTCGAATTCGTCCGCTTTGCCGACGTCCGCCTTGAGCAGGAGCGCCCGCCGTCCCAGGGCCGTGATGGCACCCACGGTCTCGGCCGCCGCCGCTTCGTTGCCGGCGTAGTTGACGCCGACGTCGGCGCCCGCTTCCGCCAGGGCGATGGCGATGGCGCGGCCGATGCCCCGCGAGGCGCCGGTCACCAGGGCGGTCTTGCCGGTCAGATCCCATTTGGCCACGATCATGCACCCCCTTCCGCTTCCGTTTTCGGAAAATCTCCAACATCATGCTTGCGCGAATACGCGATTAACCAAACAACCGGTTCAGTCCGAACGTCACGAGATGTCAAAAGACCGCACGGCTTCCGCTCCGTTCACGGACACGACGCGCACGGACCGGTCGATTTTCCGGATGAGACCGGCCAGCACCGTGCCCGGCCCGATTTCTACGAAGGTGTCGACCCCTTCCGCGAGCAGGTACCGCACGCTGTCCTCCCACAATACGGGAGAAACGACCTGTTCCGCCAGCAGCCCCGGCCACCGGTCGCCCCGGGTTTCTGGACGGGCGTTCACGTTGGCCACGACGGGCACGGATGCGTCGATAAACCGGACGGCGGCCAGTTCTCCTGCCAGCTTGTCGGCGGCGGGACGCATGAGGGAGCTGTGAAAAGGTCCGCTCACCTCCAGGGGCACCACGCGCCTGGCGCCCGCTTCCCCGCCTCTTTTGACGACTTCCGCCACGCCTTCGGCCGTTCCGGAAACCACGATTTGCCCCGGGCAGTTCACGTTGGCCAGCTCCACCAGCCCGACGGAGTCCGACACGTCCCGGCACAGCGCCGCCAGCGCCTCCCGTTCCGCGCCGAGCACCGCCGCCATCGTCCCGCGGCCCGCGGGCACCGCTTCCTCCATCAGCTCGCCGCGGCGCCGTACGAGACGGACGGCGTCCTCGAACGCCAGCGCCCCCGCGGCCACCAGGGCGCTGTATTCTCCCAGGCTGTGGCCGGCCACGAAATCCGGCCCGGCGACGCCCCTTTCGCGCAACGCTTCAAGCAGCGCGACGCTGACGGCGAGCAGCGCCGGCTGCGTGTTCGCCGTCAGGCACAGCTCATCTTCCGGCCCGTCGAACATGATCGCCGACAGCCGGAAGCCGAGCAGTTCGTCCGCCTTGTCGATCACCCGGCGGGACGTTGCAAAGGCCTCGTAGGCGTCCCGGCCCATGCCCACTTCCTGGGCTCCCTGACCGGGAAAAACGAAAGCCACCTTGCCCACGCGCAATCCACCTTTCGGGTTTCCTCAAAGTCACCAGATGAGCACGGATGCGCCCCAGGTCAGCCCGCCTCCGAAACCGACGAGCACCAGGCGGTCGCCTTCGCGCACCCGGCCTTCTTCCACCGCTTCCGCCAGCGCCACCGGAATCGAAGCCGCGGACATGTTGCCGTAACGGTCCACGTTGACGACGCACTTTTCTTCCGGAAGACCAAACCGCTCCAACGCCGACTGGATGATGCGGATGTTGGCCTGATGCGGAACGAGCAGGTCGATGTCCTCTTTCGCCAGGCCGGCTTTTTGCAGGGCTTCCTCGGTGGCGGTGCCGATGACCCGCACGGCGAACTTGAACACCTCCCGGCCGTTCATTTTCATGAAATGCATATGCCGGGCCACTGTATCCGCCGTCGGGGGCGTGCGGGACCCGCCCGCGGGAATGTTCAGCAGTTCGCCTCCGGACCCGTCCGCCCCGAGCACGAAGGAACGAAAGCCCCTGCCCGCGGGGACCGGTCCCAGCACGGCCGCCCCCGCCCCGTCACCGAACAGGATACAGGTGTTCCGGTCGCTGTAGTCCGTCACGCGGGACAGGCATTCGGCGCCGATCACGAGGGCGTTCCGGTACAGGCCGGTGGCGATCATGCCCGAAGCGCTGGCCAGGGCGTAGATGAAACCGGAACACGCCGCCGACACGTCGAACGCCGCCGCATTGCGCGCCCCCAGCCGGTCCTGGACGAGACAGGCGGTGGAGGGGAAAAACATGTCCGGCGTGATCGTGGCCACGATGATGAGATCCACGTCCTCCGCGGCGACGCCGGCCGCCTTGAGAGCCCGGACGGCGGCCTCATAGGCCAGGTCGGAGGTGGCTTCGTGCGGCGCGGCGATGCGCCTTTCCCGGATGCCGGTGCGGGTGACGATCCAATCGTCGCTGGTGTCCACCATCTTTTCCAGATCATGGTTGGTCAGCCTGCGTTCCGGCGAGTACTTGCCGACACCGAGGATGCCTACGGAAATGTCCTTCATTTATCGATGTTCACCCGCCCTTGCCGAATTCGCCGCCCAGCGCCTCGAGCAGCCCGTTCCGGACCGCTTCGCGGGCGTGGCGAATGGCGTTTTTGACCGCCCGGGCGCCGGACGAACCGTGGCTTTTGAACACCAGCCCGTCCACGCCGAGAAGCGGAGCTCCGTTGTATTCCTGGTGATCCAGCTTCTTTCTCACCTTGCGGAAAGAAGAGCGCAAAAGCAGGGCGGCCAGCCTGTTCTTCACCGACGAGTTCAGCTCATCGCGCAGCATGCGGGTGAAAACGCCAACCGCCCCTTCCATGGCTTTCAGCAATATATTGCCGTTGAAACCGTCGCACACCAGCACGTCGCAATTGCGGAGCAGCACGTCGCGGGCTTCCACGTTGCCCACAAAGTGGATCGGCGCCTTTTCCAGCAGCTCGTACGCCGCCTTGGCGACTTCGTTGCCCTTGCCCGGTTCCGTGCCGACGTTGAGCAGCCCCACCCGGGGACGGGGAATGCCGTGCACTTTTTCCCGGTAAATGGTCCCCATGATCGCGTATTGGAGGAGATGTTCCGGCCGCGCATCCATGTTGGCGCCCAGATCGAGGGCCAGCACGCCGACGTCGTCCAGGGACGGCAGCATCGGCGCCAGCCCGGGGCGGTCGATGCCCGGAAGGCGTCCGACCACCAGCAACCCGGTGACCATGAGCGCGCCGGTATTGCCCGAGGAGACCATCGCGTCGGCGGCGCCTTCCTTCACGAGGCGGCCGGCGACGACCATGGAGGAGTCCGGCTTGCGCCGGACCGCCCGAACCGGTTCCTCGTCGGCGGCGATGACCTCCGTCGCGTTCACGATGCTCAGGTTGCCGGGCAGCCCGTCTCCCAGCCGGCCGCGCAGCAGATCGGCGGGACCCACCAGGATAATCTCGGTGTCGGGCCATTCCCGCGCCGCCGCCAGCGAAGCTTCCAGGTTGGCGTCCGGCGCGTGATCGCCGCCCATGGCGTCAATGGCGATCCGCAACGTCCACTCCCCCTTCCCGCTTCGCTCCGCCGGTGCGATGAATGACAAAACGGCCCATGAACACTTTTTCCTCGCCCACATAGGTGGTGACATCCACCCGGTCCCTTTGGCCCTTGCCGTTGCCGCGGGGCCGCACCACCGCCTTGGCGATGCATTTTTCCCCCAGCCGGACCGGCCGGATGAACCGGATCACCGCCGACGCGGTCAGGGCCACCTCGGCGTCGATCACCGCCACGGCCAGCGAATTGGCCTGCGCGAAAATGTGGTGACCCCGCGCGATGCCGGTGCGCGAGAAAACGTGTTCCTCGCGGATTTCAAACATGGAAATGCCGCTTTTGTCCAGCTGCAGGTCGACGATCTCGCCGATGACCTCGTGGATCGGCAGAGACCGGACGTGGTCGAACGATCGCTCGGCCATCATCTTGATCCGTTCGCGGAGTTCGGGGATGGCCAGCTCCATCCGGTCGAGCCGGATCGTCTGGATGCTCACCTTCAGAAGGCGGGTCAGTTCCCGGTCCGTGTAAAACGGATTTTCGTCCAGCAATTGGATGAGCTTCTGGTGTCGTTCCCGTTTGGAAAGCCGTTCGATGCCCGCCCACCGCCTTTCGGTGCCGGCCGGCCGGCACCCGTATTTTGCGTTGATCTTAGTACCTGGTACTAAAACAAGTATAAAGAAAAACGCGCCGGATCGCAATGCCGCCGGACGCGCCGCGTCAAACCTATGAACGGATCACTTCGCGCGATTTGTAGGTGCCGCACACTTTGCAGACATGATGGGCCAGCTTCAGCTCGCCGCATTGGTCGCACCGGATCATGCCGGGAACGGCCAGCTTGTAATGGGTGCGGCGTTTGTTCTTGCGGGCTTTGGACGTTTTCCTGAACGGTACCGCCATGTTCCCACCTCCTTGTCCGATTGGGTAAAGGTATTCGTTTCATTCGTCATTTTGGCCGCCGTCGAGCAGCTTGCGGAGCGCCTCCAGCCGCGGATCGATCCGCTCCCTTCGGCAGCCGCATTCGCGCTCGTTCAGGTTTTGCCCGCATTCCGGGCAAAGCCCGCGGCAAGCTTCGTCGCACAGCGGAGCCAGCGGAAGATGGAGCAAAAGCTCGCTCTCCAGATACGGTCCAAGTTCCAGCCGGGATCCGGAAAACGGCACGACGTCGGCGTCTTCGTCTTCCTGCTCCTCCCGGCCTTCCGGCACCTGCTTGAACGTCTCCGCGTACGGAATGTCGTAGGTTTCTTCGAGCGGCGTCAGACAGCGGGAGCAGGCAAGCTTGATCCTGCCGGTCAGCCGTCCGCTCACCTCGATGAGACCGCCCGCCGGGCGCGCCGTCAGATCCGCTTCCATCGGACCGATGGGCTCGGCGTCGCGCATGCCGGCGAACAACGGAGCGACGTCGAGGGATTCCCGCAGATGAACGGGCTCTCCCCTCGCCAGCAGACTCTGCACTTCCAGCTGCATCCGCATCACTCCAAACAAACAACGTAATTATATCGGTGCAACCGAATCCCTGTCAACATGGGGCGGTCTGAGTCCGGTCGATGTGGAAGACTTTGCAGGGATGATGGATCACAACCGCGCTTGCCCCTTTGCCTGCCTGTTTGGATTCATGTTTGACTGTGAGTTCGACATTAGATTAGCCATTTGTTAGATTGTTGTAAATATATTACTTTTATTCTTGTCTAGCGTATTTGGAAGTCCATGATCCGATCGTCCAAGTCTCAATAGATGGTTCGGGTACCGGTTGGAATCTTGATCCGGGGGTGGGTAGGGTGAAGGTCCACCGTCTGTTGTCCATTGTCATGCTGCTGCTCACAAACAAACGAATCGGCGCACAGGAGTTGGCCGAACGGTTTGAGGTGTCTCTGCGCACCATTTACCGGGATCTGGAGACCATCAATGCCGCCGGCATTCCGGTCGTCTCATTCAGCGGCCCGAACGGCGGCTACGAGATCATGGAGCAGTATCATATCGACCGGCAGATCGTCACCCTCGAAGATCTCCGTTCGATCATGACCGCGCTGAACGGTCTGGAGGCGTCCCTTAAGGATCCGCAGCTCCACGACGTCATCGCGAAGGTCGGCGCGCTGATCACGAAGGCAGAGCAGGCAAAGCTCGAGGAGACCGGGGACGAGCTGCTGTTCAACGCCAACCTGTGGCGGGGAAAGGAAGCGGACAGCGGGACGATCTCCGCCCTTCGCCGGGCTGCGCGGTTCCGCCACGTCGTCCGTTTTCGGTACGTCACTGCACGGGGTGATGAGGAGGAGCGGGAAGCGGAGCCTGTTGGGCTCGCCTGGAAAGGCTACGCCTGGTACCTGCACGCGTGGTGCCGGCTGCGCCGCGATTTCCGGACGTTCCGGCTGACCCGTATCCGGGATTGCCGCGTGCTCGAAGAGCGGTTCGCCCCCCGCGGCGTCAGCCTGAAGGAGCTTGACGCCCGCCTCGACGCCGCGGACCCCAAGTCCACACAGATCCGGATGGTGCTGCGGTTTCATCCGAGGCAGCGGGTGCAGGTGGAGGAATATTTTCCGCCGGAGGAGATCAAGGTGGAGGGAGACGGCTACTACCGGGTCGAAACCGTGCACACGGAAGATGAATGGCTGTACGGGACGCTGCTCGGCTTCGGCCCGGACGTCATCGTGCTTGAACCCCGCCGGCTCGCGGACAACCTGAAGCGGCGGGCCCTCGCCATCGCCAGGCTCTATGAATGAGCAGAGGCCGGGTGGCGGCAATGCCGCTTTCCCGGCCTTCTTTGATCGGCGTTCAACGCAGTCCGGCGAAAAACCGGCGGATGTCTGCGACCAGCAGATCCGGCGCCTCCATCGCCGCGAAATGGCCGCCCCGCGCAAACTCCGACCAATGCACGATCGTCTCCGTCTTCTCGGCAAACCGCCGGATCGACACATCCGTCGGGAACACGGCCACGCCCGTCGGCACGGCGGACCGCTGCTTCGGCGCCCACATGGAGGGATCGTGGAACCGCTCGTAGTAAGCGTTGGCCGAGGATCTGGCCGTATTGGTCAGCCAGTACACCATCACGTTCGTAAGCAGCTGGTCCCGGTCGACGGCGTCCTCCGGCAGCTCGGCGGCCGGGTCCGTCCAGTCCTTGAACTTCTCCACGATCCAGGCGAGCTGCCCGGCCGGAGAATCGGCCAGTCCGTAAGCGAGCGTCTGCAGCCGCGTCCCCTGGATATGCATGTATCCCATCAGGTCTTCGTTCCACTTTTTGAACATCGCCATCCGCGCCTGCTCGGCTTCCGTCAAATCCTCCATTTCCGCCGGATCGCCGGATGGGAACGTCACCAGCGCGTTGACGTGGATGCCGACGATGTTCTCCGGCGCCCTGCGGCCCATCAGCGGCGCGATGAACGCTCCGATGTCGCCGCCCTGAACGCCGTATCGCTCGTAGCCCAGCCGCCGCATCAGCTCGACAAGGGCGTCCGCCACCTTCCCGTCCGTCCACCCCGGCCGGCGGATCGGCCCCGAGAATCCGTGGCCGGGCAGCGACGGGATGATGAGGTGGAACGCCTGTGCCGGATCCCCGCCGTGGGAGCGCGGGTCGCTCAGCGGGCCGATGACCTTGAGAAATTCCACCACGGAACCCGGCCAGCCGTGAATGAGCAGAAGCGGCAACGCGTCCGGCTCGGGTGAGCGCACATGCAGAAAATGAACGTTCTCGCCTTCGATCGTCGTCACAAACTGCTCGTACCGGTTCAGCTCCTCCTCGTGTTTCCGCCAATCGTAGCCGTTCGCCCAGTAATCGGCCAGGTCCTTAAGGAAAGCGACCGGCACGCCCCGGCTCCAGCCGGTCCCGGGAAGATCGTCCGGCCAACGGGTGCGCCCCAGGCGCTGCCGCAAATCTTCCAGCTCCTCCTCGGCAATGCGGATGCGGTACGGGCGGATGGCCGCTTCCGTATGCAATTGGCTCATGGATATCTCCTCCTCAAAATGAAAATTGGGAATCGCAGATCGCCGAGTTCGGCTCTCTTGCAATTCCCATTGTAGGAGGGGGTTGCTGACATCATTATGACAGGAATTTTCCTGGATTATTTTTCGGATCGGCAATTTGCCGATATGAGGGCGGTCTGCGAAGCCCGGTCAAGGTCTAACCGTGGACAAGTTCGCGTAAACGTGTATTGAAGCGGCCGGCCGTATTTTCCCGAGCCGGTACGCGCGTTGCGGAGGGATTCGGATGGACGCATCCCGAACCGGCCGCCGGGCGCTCGCGGGCACGCTGCTGCCGGGCACGGGCGCCCTGGTTTTCGCGCTTGGCATCGTGCGCTCGCCGGACGATGCGGTGAAGGCTTCCCTGGCCGGGCTCGATTTATGGTGGAAATCGGTGTTTCCGGGTCTGCTTCCGCCGCTGGTGCTGGCGGAGCTTCTCGCCGCCTTCGGGGCCCTGCACGCCCTGGCCGTTCTTTGCGAGCCGCTGTTTGGCCGGCTGTTCCGTCTGCCCGGCGCTGCCGCATGGGCGGTGGCGGTCGGCTGGGCGAGCGGCATTCCCGCCGGCGCGCGGGAAACCGCGCGGCTCGGAGCGGGCGGCCTGATCGGCGCCCGCGAGGCGGAAACGGCGCTGCTATTGGCGCACATGCCCAACCTGTTTTTGGTGGTGCTCGTCGTCGGAGCGGGGTTTCTGCACTCGCCCCGCCTCGGCTGGGCGATCGCCGGCGGCCTGTGGCTGTCCGCAATCCTGGCCGGCTGGCTGTGGAGCCGTATTGGCGGAAGGTCCGGACCGGAACGAACGGCCGGCAGGCCGGTTCCGTCCCGCCTGTCTCCGGGTTCCGCCGGGACGCCCCTGTGGCGACGCTGCTGGCAAGCCATGAGGAAGGCGAGGGAAGCGGACGGCAGGCCTCTGGGCAAAATTTTGGCGGACAGCGTGGCGGACAGTGTGCTCTTGCTTTTCGCGGTGGGCGGGCTGATGATCATGAGCGCCGTGGCCGTCAGCCTGATCCGGCAGACGCTGTCCGGCACCGACGCCTGGGCGCTGATCCCCGGCGTCGTGGACATGCATCTGGGCGCTTACGAAAACAGCCGCTCCCTGCTGCTGTCCGCTTCCCCGGACCGCATGGCGGCGCTCATCGCCGCGCTTCTTGCCTGGAGCGGCTTCAGCGGTTTGCTGCAGGCAAGGGCCGCCTACGGGACGGCGGCGCCTTTTCCCTGGGGGGCCTTCATTGCCGGCCGGCTGCTGCACGCGGCACTGGCTTTCCTATGTACGTATCCCCTGGCTCGCCATCTGGCCGGTGCGAACCCGGCCCCTCCGCACGACGCGTGGAAAGCGACGGCGACAGCGGCCCAGGCACGGGCGGCGGAAAGCGGATGGCTGATGGCGGGAGAAACGACGCTGGCCCTCCTGGGCTGCCTGGCGGCGTTTGCGGCTTTGGCCCTGCTGGCCGCGCTCATCCGTCCGAGACCGCCGTCCTCCGCGGGAAAAACGGACGGAAGCCGCCCGGTATCGGGTGGACGTGCGGACCGGACGGACGGTTGAACGCCTTCGCGCCCCGTTTGCCCCGACTCAGTCCGTATCCTGGCCGCCCGGCTTTCTGCGGGTCGGCCTTGTCAGTTTGACCACATCTTCCGCCTGCGCGTATTTTTCCCGCAGCGCGGCTTCCACAGCCGGGGGGACCAGATCCGACACATTGCCGCCGAAACTGGCGATTTCCTTGACGATGCTCGAGCTCAGGTACGAGTATTTCGGATTCGTCATCATGAAGATCGTTTCGATGCCCTCGTCCAGCTGACGGTTGGTCGAGGCCAGCTGCAGTTCGTATTCGAAGTCGGTGACGGAGCGGATGCCGCGGATGATGATTTCCGCGTTTTTGGACCGCATGTAGTTCACCAGAAGATCCCGGAAACTGTCCACCTCGACGTTGGGCAGGTCACGGGTGACTTCGCGGAGCAGGGCGGTCCGCTCCTCGACGGTAAAAAGCGGTTTTTTCGATTTGTTGTTGAGCACGGCGACGATGAGCAGGTCGAACTGCTTGGCCGCCCGGCGGATGATGTCCAGATGGCCGAAGGTGACCGGATCAAAGCTGCCGGGATAGACGGCGATGCTTTTGCGGCCGTGCTGGCTGCGCTTTCCGTTCATTCTGTCTTCCCCCCGTGGTCGTAAATGGACAGCGCGGTATCCCCGTAGACGGCGCGGCGCCGCAAAACGTAGCCCGCAAACCGGTCTCCGTATACCACATCGGCCCGGTGTTCCACGACGGCCACCACGCCTGGCGCAACCAGACCGCGGGCGGACAGTTCCGCGAGCAGTTCGTCGCAATCGGTCCGGTCGTACGGCGGATCCAAAAAAACCAGCTCAAACGCCTCTCCCCTGCGGGCCAGTTCCGCCGCCGCCCGCCGGGCGTCGCCGCGGATTACTTCCGCCCGTCCGGACAAACCCGTGTGCTCCAGGTTCTGCCGGATCACGGCGGCGCAACGCGGATCGCTGTCGACAAAGACCGCGCGGCTTGCTCCCCTGCTAAGCGCCTCGATGCCCAGCGCGCCGGTGCCCGCAAACAGGTCCAGCGCCCGCTCCCCGGAAAAATACGGGCCGATGATGCTGAACATCGCTTCCTTCACCCGGTCGGCCGTCGGACGCGTCGTGCGGCCGGGAACCGATTTCAGCCGGAGGCCGCCGGCTTGTCCCGATATGACCCGCAACGAGACCCTCCTCCGTCTTTGGCGTTCAGGCTGATTGGTGGTCAGGCAAGTTAATCATACCCCATGGCGCGAATCGCGACAAATTTTTTTGGCAGGCATGTATAATTTGCGCCCGTGCGGAGAAAATGGAGAATGCCGGCGTCGGAAAAGGACGCCGGGGACAACCGCGGAGAAGACTTACGTTTCCCCATAAGCTCTTCGTCCGGTTTCTCCTCTCCCTGTGGGGGGCGCGGTGCCGAATGGCCGCGCCCCTTCACATTTTTCAGGCTCAACTTTTATAAATGCCAGCACAAAGTGCAGCGAATCCGGCAGGGACAACAGGAATCGGGGCCGGGAACGAAAGAGAAAGAGGGGGAAGGACAAACGTTGCAGATCACCGCGCGCGAAAATGGGGGAAGAAGGCGGAGCTCCCGGCATCGCCGGATGTCCGGCTGAACGGCCGGTCATTCTTTCACCCCGCCTATCATCATGCCTTGGACGAAATACTTTTGCAAGAAGGGATAAACCATGATGATCGGAACGGACGCCACAATCGTCATCGTGGCCCGGACGGCGTAAGGGGTGACCTTGCCAATGCCGCCCTGGGCGGCGGCGGCATTGAAATCTACCCGCTGGATGGAAACGTTGGAAAACGACAACACTTTTTGCAGCTCATACTGCAGTGTGCTCAAATGTTCGTAGGACGAATTGTACAGGAACACGTCAAACCAGGAGTTCCATTGCCAGACTCCGGTAAACAAAGATACGGTCGCCAGCACCGGCGTGCAAAGCGGCAGCACGATGTGGAAAAATGTGCGAAATTCGCCCGCGCCGTCGATCTTGGAGGCTTCCAGAATGTTGTCGGGCAGGTTGTCAATGAAAGAGCGGATGATGATGAGGTTAAACACTCCGATCAGCCCCGGCAGGATGTAGACCCAAAAGGTGCCGATGAGATGCAATTCGCGGATCAGCAGATAATTCGGGATCAGACCGCCGTTGACGTACAGCGTCAGGACAAACGCGATGGTGACAAATTTTCTGAGCACGTATTCCGGCCGGCTGATGGTGTAGGCCACCATCGCCGAGCCAAAAACGGTCAGCACCGTGCCGATTACCGTGCGCAGGACGGAAATGAGCGCCGCGTTCAGGATGCTGGCTTCTTCAAATACAAAGCGGTAGTTTTCAAGCGTCCATTTCCGCGGCCAAAGGTAAATCCCTCCGCGAATCGAATCCTGGGCATCGTTGAAAGAGACGGCCAGGGTGTTCAGGAACGGATACAGCGTGACCACCATGAGGAGGGTCAGGGCCAGGTAATTGCACGTTTCAAACACCCGGTCGCCCAGAGACATCCGGAATCGCTGTCTTCTTTTCCTTCGAATTGCAGTCGCCGCTTCCGCCATGCCGCGGTCCCCCCCTTCAGTACAACCTGGTTTCATTGAGCCGTCTTGCGATACTGTTGGCGGCAACCAACAGGATCACGCTGACCACCGTCCGGAACATGCCGGCTGCCACGGCCAGCGAGAAATTGTACAGTTGGATGCCGAATTTCAGGACAAAGATGTCGATGTTCTCCGAATAGCGCATGTTCATGCCGTTCCCCAGCAGGAATTGCGGTTCAAAGCCGGATTCCAGCAAATATCCGATGTTGAGGATGAGCAGAACGACGATGACCGGCCGTATGCCGGGCAGCGTGACGTGCCACATTTTCCGGAACCGGCCAGCTCCGTCCATCTCCGCGGCTTCATACAGCGCCGGGTCGATCATCGCGATCGCGGCCAGGTAGATGATGGCGTTCCAGCCGACATCTTTCCAGACGATGCTTGCCCCGTAGATGCCCCAGAACCACTCACCGATGCCGAGGAACAGAAGTTCATCTTTGATGAAGCCAAGACGCAGCAACAATTCGTTGACGATTCCGTCGGGCGCCAGCGTCACCTGGATAATTCCCGCCGCCACCACCCAGGAAATGAAGTGGGGCAAATAGCTGATCGTCTGCACCACGCGTTTGAACACCATCTGGCGCAATTCATTGAGCAGCAGGGCCAGGGTGATGGCGGTCGTGAATCCGAGCACCAGATTGATGAGGCTCATGACGATCGTGTTGCGCAGCACGCGCCAAAATCTCGGATCGCTGAACAATAATTCGAACTGTTTAAACCCGACCCATTCCTGCTCCCAGAGCCCTTTGCCCAACTGGAAATCCTGAAACGCGACGACCCATCCCCACAGCGGCACATATCTGAATATGATCAGCCAAATGACAAACGGCACGGACATCAGGACGAGCGCCCGCTGTTTCCAAAGGAGCTGAAAAAAACGCTTGAGTCCCCTCCGTTTGGTCTCGACGGTTGCCGTGGATGTCGGTTTGAGCAAAAGCGGATGTTCCATGGCGGATCTCTCCTTGGCGCCCGAACTGCGGCCGGGCTAACGAAGCTCGACAAAGATGAACGAAAGGCCGGATCCGGCGGGAACGGGGCGACAATCCGGCCTTTCGCTCCGGTCGGCTGACGGCGTCAACAACGACCGTTTATTTTCCTTGCGCTTTTGCCATGACTGCCTGGATTTTTTCCGTATACCATTTCTCGTAACCGGCGACGTCCAGCCTGTTCAGTGCCGCAATGTATTGATTCCAGATGTTTTCGAATTCTTCCGGTTTCGACAGCACCAGCTTCGGCAGGTATTCCCGCTGGACGTCGGCTTTCAGGGCTTCAAACAGCTGCCGCTCTTCGTCTCTCGGAATGCCCCAGGCCGGGAACCACGGACGGGGATCCGGGTCAGAGAACAGTTCGGAATAAGCCTTGACGCCGTACGCCGACAAGAACCTCTTGTCCGCATCCGTCAAAGTCAGCTGGAACACTTCCGGCTGCATACCCCAAGCGACGGCGTTGCCGTCGGAAAACGTGGAGTTGTTGCCCCAATGCGGCCAGTCCCAGTCAAAAATGGTCAATCCGTAATCTTCCTGGAACTTCTGATCCATCATGTCGATCATTTCCTGGGTGCGGGTCAGGCGGCCGTTGCTGTCGCGGATATACGTTTCGCCTTCGACGCCCCACTTGACGAGAAGTTGGGTTTCTTCCTTGAGCAGATGGTCGATGAAGGCGATGATCCGTTCCGGATCCTTGGCGTTGACCGTGATCCCGAATCCGCGGTTGGCGACGTACCCTACCGGGTCCAGATATTGGTCTTTGATGTTTTCGTCAAAGACGACAGGCAGCGGGAAATACCGGTAACCGTCCAGCGACGGATCCGCCCGTGCGGCGTCGTTCAAAAAGTTGTTCGCGTTGGCGACCTGCCATCCGTAATCGAAAAATCCGAGCACTTTGTGAGAGGTCAAATTGGCGATGTACTGGTCGTAGTTGTCCGTGAACGAGGCTTTGTAGAACAAGCCTTTGGCGTTCAGTTCGTTCAGTTTCTTCCACCACCGCTTATCCCATTCGGTGCCGGCGTAAATCTTGGCTTCATAGGTATTCATGTCCACCATGACTTCGCCGTCGTTCGGGTAACCGGCCAGGTGGTTCGGCACGTTCGTGGTGGCGAAAAACCGGGAGCCGTCCGTCAGCGTGATGAACCCGATCAGATCTTCGTCCGGATGGGCGTTCTTGAAATCCTCGATGAGCTGGAAGAATTGATCGACCGTCTTGATTTTCGGAAAGTTCGCCCATTCCAGGACCCGGCGCTGGATCCAGAACGCGCCCTGGTTGATGTTCGGGTCCCCGATGTATTCATTGACCACCACGGAGAACGGAAAGATATAGATTTTTCCGTCGTCCCAGGTCATCAGGTTTTTGTAGGGACCGAAGACTTTCTTGATGTTCGGATACTTGTCGTTGTCGATGTAGGGCGTCAGGTCGATAAAGCCGCCTGCTTTGACCACGGCTTCGATCCCGTCGTCGGGAACGAGCACGTCCGGGTAATCTTTGCCTGCGACCATCGTGCCGATCTTCGTCTGCAAATCGCCTACGAGGTGTTCGATCTTGAAATTGACTCCGGTCTGCTCTTCAAGGATTTTTCCGATGACCGTTTCGTTGGTGTTGATGTCCTTATCGCCCTGCATCGCGACGAACATCGTGAACGTTACCTTTTCCAGATTGCTCGGCTGATTGCTCGACGTCGATTGGCCGCCCTCGGAAACCGACGGCGAGGCGCTGGGCTGGCTGCTTTCCTTCTTGCCCGAGCAGGCCGTCAGGACGAGGGCGAAGACCATGACCGCGGCCGTTATGGCCACAAGCCATCGTCTCAACATAATTCACAGCCCCTTTCCGACAAAATTTTTGAAAGCACTTTCAGTATAGCCCCTGCCCCTGACTTTGTTTACCTTGTAAACTAAAGGTTATCCTTTGAAAATTTTATAAACCCGGGCGCGGATCATTGCCGTCATCCTCCGTGCCCGGATGCACCGGAAGGGAGATCCGCACGAAGGTGCCCTTCCCCGGCGCGCTGTCGATGAACAGTCCGAGCCGCTCGCCATACAGCATTTTCAGACGATAAATGACATTTTGCAGCCCGATCCGTTCGCCCAGCCCTTCGTCCTTTTCCAGATATCCGTAGATGCGCCTGACCTGCTCCGGTTGCATGCCGGCGCCGTTGTCGCGAACGGAAAACTCCAGGTAATTGAAGGTCAGCCGGATGCCGATATCGATCTGTCCGCCTTCTTTCATCGGCTCGATCCCATGGATGCTGGCGTTTTCCACAATGGGCAAAAACACCATCTTGGGAATGACCACTTTCAGAGCCGCGGGGTCGACGTCCAAACGGTAGGACAGCCTGTCGCCAAAGCGGTATTGCTGGATCTCCAGGAAGCAATGGATGAACTCCAGCTCCTCCTCCACCGTGATCCGGTCCTTGTGCCAGGTGAGGGACGATCTCAGCAGCCTGGCCATTTTTTGGATAATTTTAGCCGTTTCCGTCTCGTTTTTGATCAGGCTGCGCATGCGGATCGTCTCCAGCGCATTGAACAAAAAGTGCGGATTGATCTGGCTTTGCAGCGCGTTGAGCTGGGCCTTTCGACGCTCAAGTTCGAGGTTTTTCCGGTGGATGTCGGCCTTGTACACGTCGTCGATCAGGGTTTTGATCTGCATGGTCATGCGGTTGAACTCGCTTTGCAACTGGCCGATCTCGTCGTGCGTATCCCGGCCCTCGATCGGCACAAATTGCTGGTTTTTCACTTTTTTCATATGCCGGAGGATACTGGCCAGCCTGACGTTCATGGAGCGCGCGATCCAATAGATGACCGCCGTCGAAAACATCAGGTTGGCGATCGCCATCCAGACGATGAATCCCCGGGACCGGTACACTTCGCGAAAGACCTCGTCCTCCGAGATGACCCCGACCAGCTTCCAGCCTTTCAAAAGCTCGTCCCCGGTATAGGCGGCGGAAAATGTGACGGAATTTTCCGGAAGATTGACGGCGTGAAAAAAAACGGCGGCCTTCCGCCAGTCGACGTTCGGGTCCGTCGTGTATTCGACTTCCTCTCTTTCGTTGAGCAAGTATACATGGCCGTCCAGGTTAAGGTTGGAAAAAACCTGTTCGACCGCCTGGGTGCGCAGTTCGATTTTCACGACCTTCTCCCACTTGCTTTCGCCGAAAAAATTGAAATAAACCATCCGCCGAACGACGGCGAACGTATCCCGCCCGCTGCTCGCGGCGTCGATCGTGTCTTCCCGCCACGTCCGGACCACGGCGGGCTCGGATCCTTCCGTCTCTTCCAACGCCCGGTACCAGTCGGAATTGCGGACCCGGTAGGACAGATAGCCGATTCCTCCGGAGTTCAGCACGGTCGGATTGTCCAGGTAGATTTTGATATTCTGCATGGAAGTGTAAGAGGGAATGTAATTGTTCAAAATTCTCCGCAAATACGAGTCATACCCGGCGATGTAATCCAGAGGACTTTCGTACTCCGTTTCCAAAATTCCGTTCAGAATGTAATCCGTGCTAAAGACCGAAGATACCCGCACAGCGTCGTCGATTTCCCTGCGAAACTCGTTTTTGACCTGTTCAAGGGCCCGCGAGATGTCACGCATGCGCTGGTTTTTCACGTTGTGGGTCGTGACCTGGTAAAACACGACATTGGTGAGCACAATCGGAAGCAGGACGCAAAAAATATAGACGATCAGCATTTTGTTGCGCAGGCGAATGTCGTCCAGCGTAAACGTCAGTCTCATATCCTGTCCCCTCTGGTTCCGTTCACAGCCATTGCTTGCGATACTCCGTCGGAGTCATTCGTTCCAGTTTCTCGAACTGGGTGACGAAATAATCGGCGTTGCTGAAACCGACCAGTTCCGCGATCTCGTATATTCGCAGGTCCGTCTGGCGCAACAGCCGCTTGGCCTCTTCCACCCTTAACCTCAGCACGTATTCGTTGAAATAGACGCCATACGTTTTCTTGAACAGCTGGCCAAGGTAGACCGGATTGATGTAAAATCGGGCGGCGATTCCTTTCAGGCTGATGTTTTCCCGAAAATGCTCGTCGATGTAAGCCCGGATATGGCGAATGGTGCCGCGAAGCGACTCCTTGCGCCGATTCCCGAGCAACTCCGCGCTCTCCACCATAAACCGGAGGAACAACCGTTTCAGTTCCCCGGGCGTGACGTTGTAATCCGGCCAGGCCACGATCGGTTCGAAGGACGCAAGTTCCCGCTCGTCCAGTCCTTCCTCGTTCAGAAGCCGGACCGTTCCCGATACGCAGCGGTGGATCGCGGCTTTGACCGCTTCCGGCACGTAACGCTTAGTGGCGAATTCGTGAAACATTTCGTCAATGGTTTCGGCGATGGCGTGCGGACGATTTTCCCCGATCCGGTTCATGAGTCGCCGATACAGTTCATCGTCCAGGTCGATGAACTGCAGGTGCAGGTTGCGAACCTGTTCGTGCACCACCGTCCGGTGCGGTTCCACCACGAACTTGTACAACAGCGCATCCCGGGCCGACCGGTAGGAATTGCCGAGCCGCCGCAAATCATCGACGGGCGCTCCAACGTACACATACACGGGAGTTTTCAGGCTGTCCGACAGTTTCCGCTGGAGTTCCCGGGCCAGCCGGTCGCAATCGCCTCCAAAGAGGTCCAGGTGGTGCCGGGTCAGAAGCACCCCGAAGCGGTTGTGGTGCTTGTGCAGGAGGGTTTCCATCCCCTCACCCGCCATCTGGCCGATCACCCGCCGGATCCGCTCGCCGTATTCTTCCTCGTCGGCAAGCTCCGGTCCCGTTTCCGCCCACGGATGCCGGTCGTTGATTTCCAGGAAGGCGTAACGGACGGCTTCGCCCGGCCGGATGCCCAGCTGTTCCGCCCACGCCTGCAGCGAAGCCTCGTCGGCTTCCCCTTTCATCGCGGCCTCGACGAGGAGATTGTGAAACAGCTGTCGTTTCTTGCCGCGGATCAGCTTTTCCCGGCGCAACTTTTCGTCGAGCTGGCGCAGGGCCGCTTTCAGCTCGTTTTCATCCACCGGCTTCAGGATGAAATCATGAACTCCGTACCGGACCGCCTGCTGGGCATAAGCAAATTCATTGTACCCGCTGATGATGATAAAACCGGGCTGTTCGGGTTCGTTCTCCGTCGTTTTGCGGATCAGCTCCAGTCCGTCCATGACCGGCATGCGGACGTCCGTAATGACCAGGTCCGGTTTCAGCCGGCGAATGATGGCGTACGCATCTTCACCGTTGTCCGCCTCCCCGATCACGCGATAACCGCAGCTCGCCCAATCGATCAGCCGACGCAGCCCTTTCCGCGCAAACACCTCGTCATCCACCAACAGGACGCTGTGCATGGACCCTCACCCCCGATTGGCAACGCTTTCTTTTTTAATTATTATGTAAAAATATGGCTTATTCGACAACCGTTTTTTGTTTCGCTCGGAATGAGGCAGCGGTGGGATCTTCGTCAATTCGATGCAATTCGTGGGTGGAACCTGGCCTTTCCGAGGTGTCGCCGTCAGGGACGCTGCCGGGCACAAAAAGGAAAAGGCCCCCTTCAGGGAGCCTTTTCCTTTTGTCATTTCCGGGATCCGCAGCCGTCCGCCCTTCGCTGTCCGCCCTGCGCTGTTTCCGCTTTTGTCCCGTATTCCCGTTGCCAGGCTCTTCCCGGTACCGTGTTCTTCTCAGACTCGGGCTTTTCTCAGCACCAGGTGCGCAGGATGATCACAAGCAGGATGAACAGGACGAGGACAAAGGCGGCGGTGCGGCCGTATCCGGCCCCGGCCACGGGATAGTGGCACGGATCATGGGACTTCGTGTACACGGGCGACACCTGGGTCGGCTTCGGGCAGCCGTAATACGACGGGCTCACCTGTCCTCCGTATTTCGCGCCTCCGACATAGGGTTCCATGGCTTTCCCTCCCGCTTGGATGATGGTGGATGTTCCACGGCAACAGCATATGTGCGGGAGTCGGACACGGCCTGTGCGTTTGTCGGACTTGCGTCTGGGCACGGCACCAAAATAAAAATTGATCAATCCTCCCAGCCGTAATAACGCCGGGCGTTGGCCCGCAGGGCTTCGGCCACCCGCTCCCGGTCCAGACCGCGCAGCACGGCCACTTCGGCCGCCACGTCGGCGGCCATGGCCGGTTCGGTGCGGCGCCCGGCGTAAGGCCCCTCAAAGGGCCAGGGCCCGTCGGTTTCCACGAGCAGCCGTTCCAGCGGATAATGGGCGGCCAGTTCCCGCGTCACCGGGTCGTACAGCACCTCCGGCGTGACGGAGATGTAATGGCCCGCCCGCGCCAGCTTCTCCGTCGTCGCGCGGCTTCCCTTGAACCAGTGGAAATGCGCCGGGCCGCCGTATCCTTCCTTCTCCAGAAGCTCCATCGCCAGATCGGCGTCCTCATGGACGGCGTGGAGCACCAGGGGCCGGTCCAGTTCCCTTGCCAGGCGGATGAACCGGGCGAACTGGCGGACATACGGCTCCAGGTCAAACGGACGGCCGGCGCGCTCCGCTTCTTCCCGCGCGAAATACGGCAGGCCGACTTCGCCGACGGCGAACCGTTCGTTCCCGCGCCGGGCGATCCAGCCGCACAGCGCCTCCAGTTCCTCTTCCGGCAGCGGTTCCTGCTCCGGATGGTGGCCGTAGGCCGGCAACACGCGGCCGGGGAACTCCCGGGCCAGGGCTTCGTTCGCCCGGCAGGAGGCGGGATGCATGGACACGCTGACCACGCCGCGCACGCCGGCCTCCGCCGCCCGTTGCAGCAGTTCCGCGCGCTCCGCCTCATCATACCTATCGAAATGGATGTGCGCGTCAATCATCCCGCCTGTCGCTCCTTCCCAGCAGGGCGAGAATGTCCTCCCGCAGCCGGCCGAAGGCCGGGTCGTTCCACACGTCGGGACGGCGGGGCCGCGGCAGCGGCACCGGGATTTCCCGCCGGACCGCCGTCGGGGTCCCGCCCAGCACGTAGATGCGGTCGCTCAGCAGAATCGCTTCCTCGATGCTGTGGGTGACGAGCAGCACCGTCCGGCGATGCGCTTCCCACTGTTCCAGCAGCCACGCCTGCATCCGGGTGCGCGTCAGCGCGTCCAGCGCGGCAAAGGGTTCGTCCAGGCACATGACGTCCCGCGGCATGAGCAGCGCGCGCAGGAACGACACCCGCTGTTTCATGCCGCCGGACAGCTCGTCCGGATACGCGCCGGCCGTATCACCCAGGCCGATGCGGTCCAGCCATTCCGCCGCCAGGGCGGCGGCCTTCTTCCGGTCGATGCCGGCGATGACGAGGGCCGAGGCGATGTTCTGCCGCACCGTCAGCCACGGAAACAGCGAAGGCTGCTGCGGCATGTAGCTGATGAGGCCGCGACGGCCGGTGGCGTCCCGCCCGGCGATGCGGATGATTCCTTCGTCCGGCCTTTCCACCCCGCCGATGAGCCGAAACAGCGTCGACTTGCCGCTGCCGGACGGGCCGACGACGGACACGAACTCCCCTTCGCGGACGCCGAGGGAAACCCGGTCCAGCACGTGCAGCGACCGGCCGTCGCGCACATACCGCTTGGAAACCGAGACCGTCTCCAGAATCCACGCGTCGCCGCCGGACCCGTCCGCCCGTTCCGCCATGCCCGGCGTTCCCGCGACGCCCGTGTACTCCGTCATGCTCCGCCGCCTCCTTTCACGCGGCTGCCGCCCATCCGGAGGCGGCCCAATACCCAGCTTTCCGCCAGCACGGCCAGTCCGTACAGCACCAGGCTGCAGGCGACGATGCAGAAAATGGAGGCGAATACGCCCGTTGTTTTGAATCCTTTGTATTGCAGCACCAAAAAATAGCCGATGCCGCGCCCGGATCCCAGCCACTCGGCCACCATCGCCGTCAGGAAGCTGTAAGTCGCCGTAAGCTTCAGCCCGGCGAAAAAATACGGCAGCGATGCCGGCAGTTCCAGGCGGAAAAACGTCTGGACGCGGGAGGCGCCGATCATGGCCAGATACTCCCGGAGCTGCGGTTCGGACCGCCCGAGGCCGGCCAGCATGGACCAGGCCACGGGGAAGAAGCAGACCAGCACCAGCAGGATCAATTTCGGCAAAATCCCGACTCCGAACCAGATCATGAGCAGGGGGCCCAGGGCGATGAGCGGGATGTTCTGGGATGCCACGAGCAGCGGCGAAAACGCCGCCCGGACGGCGGGCAGCGCGTGGAACACAAAGGCGCAGATCACGCCTGCCGCCACGCCCAGGAGCATTCCCCGGAGCGCCAGGCCCAGCGTGAACGCCACATGGCCGAACAAGAGCTCCGCTTCTTCGGCCATGTGGAGCGCAATGCTCCAGGGGTCCGGAAGGAGCCAGGCCGGGATGTCCAGCGCGGCGCACAGCGCCTGCCAGATCAGCAGCACGCCCGCGATGGCGGAGACGGGAGGCAGCACCCGGCGCCAGCGCTTACCGGCCATCGGGATACTTCTCCAGCAGACGGGCCATGGACACCCCGCCGTCGGGCGACACGAGCAGCTTGATCTGGGAAATCACCTGCGGGCTGCCCATCTCGAACATGGCCGCGTTCATTTTTTTCACGATGTCGAGCAGCTCGTCCAGATCGCCCTCCATCGTCGTTTCCAGGGGCCCCACCCGGTAGGGCACGCCGGACTCCCGGATGATTTCAATAGCCCGGTCCACGTAGGGGATGATGTCTTCGCCCTCCGCCGTCTTCGGCAAAATCTGAATGCTCAGCAACGCTTCCGCCATGTCCGCTGTCCTCCCCGCGTTTCTCCTCAGTTGCCCGGCAAAAATTCGTTGGTGAACATCGCGTCGTAATCCAGGCCGGGCTTCAGAAGCCCGTGCTCGGCCATCCACTCGCCGTAGTTCACCCACACTTCGCGCTTCTGCTCTCCCCACCGCGGGGCGTCGTCCTGGTACCGCGGGCTGAGCCAGCGCTGGCTCGCCTTCACCAGTTCCGCGTCCAGTTCCGGCACCGCGGCCAGCAGCAGATCGGCCGCTTCATCGGGATTTTCGATGGCGAATCCATACCCCGCCGCCGCGCCTTCCACGAACGCCCGCACGATGTCCGGTTTCTCCCGGATCATGTTCTCGCTGGTGATCAGCACCGGCGTGTAATAGTCCAGCTTCTCGGTGTAGTCGGTCAGGTACACGACATTGAGCGGGAAACCCCGCAGCTCGGCCTCGATCCCGGTCCAGCCGTAATAGATCCAGGCGAAATCGATGTCGCGCTGCACCGCCGTGAAAAAGTCCGCGTTTCCGATATTGATGATCTCGACCTTGCCCACGTCCGCGCCCTGTTCCTGCATGAGCGACTCGATGACCGCCTGTTCCACGGGCGAGCCCCAGCCGCCGTACTTCTTGCCCTCAAAATCCTTCGGCTCCCGGATGTTCTTTTCCGCCGGGGAAGCGAAGCCGGAGGTGTTGTGCTGGATGACCGCGGCGACGGAGACCACCGGCACTTCCTGCTCCCGGGCCAGCGTCACGCTTTCCTGGTAGCTGACGCCGAACTCGGCGGCACCGCTGGCGACCATGGCGTCCGCGCCGGTTTCCGGCGGCATCACGATTTCCACGTCGAGACCGCGCTCTTCCCAGTACCCCTTGGCCTTGGCGACATACAGGCCGGTATGGTTGGTGTTCGGCGTCCAGTCGAGAACGACCTTCACCTTTTGCGGCGCCTTCGCGTCCGGAGACGGGGATTCGGCCGTTCCGGCGTCCCCCGACCTTCCTCCGCACGCCGCAAGCACCAGCAGCAGAACGGCAAGCCAGACGATGGCGAACTTCCGCTTTCCTTTCCCGTCAATGCGCATGGATTTCTCTCCCCCTGAAGGATATCAGCCCCGTTTTTGCCAAAACCTTGCGTCCCCTATACTTCCCTGCTTTCGAACGACAGCTTGTCCTCAGGCAACAAAAAACCTCCTTTTCGCCAAGAAGGAGGCACCCCGGGTGCCGTCACCCCGCCGACGGCCGGCGGAAGCGGAGTCCGCGGCCGCCGCTTCCGCATGAAAAAAGCCGCTTCGGCGGGAAGCGGCTGAACGTTTGGTCAGGCAAGTCAAACGCTACCCACTTCCCTACGCTGGCATTACCCAGATCAGGTTCAAAGGGACCAAGGCGCGTACGCCTTATCTCAGCCCATGCGGGCGCCCCCAGTGGTGTTCCTCTTTGTGGTATTCGGTTCTCTTTCACTCTACCGACCCGGTCGGCATTTGTCAACCGTCCGTCTCCGCGGGTCAGTGTCAAGCTAGCGTGGGCAGTGATTTAAGATGCTTGGAACGCGAACTCCGAAGGAACCTCTGCCTTGTAAGCGCTTTGCTTCGTTCTTTCATCAAACAGAAGT